>JRYH01007016.1_pt1 | contig 20703 bp, 19 predicted proteins | sample 235351 | NCBI WGS metagenome assembly JRYH01 (sample SAMN03074221, study PRJNA261480) | activated sludge metagenome | biome: Wastewater Treatment Plant; feature: Wastewater; material: Activated sludge; isolation source: activated biomass of a wastewater treatment plant treating wastewater... ...
ACAACCGCATCCTGGTCGCCCAAGGCCTCGCCCGCATGCGTGCCGGCCGCCTGCAGCCCGGCATCCGCGCGCTGTTCTCGCTCGCTGGCCGCGAGCCGGCGCGCGCCAGCACCACCGACCTCGGCTTCATGATCGGCCCGCGCCTGAACGCCGCCGGCCGGCTGTCGGACATGAGCCTGGGCATCGAATGCCTGATCACCGACGACGCCGGCCGCGCCATGCACATCGCCCAGGAGCTCGATCGGCTCAACCGCGAGCGCCGCAGCATCGAGGCCGGCATGCAGGAAGAAGCCCTCGCCCGCCTCGCCGTCAACGGCGAGATCAGCGCCGGCAGCCGCGCCACCATCGCGCTGTTCGAGCCCGACTGGCACCAGGGCGTGATCGGCCTCGTCGCCAGCCGCATCAAGGAAAGACTGCACCGCCCGACCATCGCCTTCGCCCGCAGCAGCGACGGCGAGCTGAAAGGCTCCGGCCGCTCGATCCCCGGCCTGCATCTGCGCGACGCGCTCGACCTCGTCACCAAGCGCCACCCCGACCTGATCGCACGCTTCGGCGGCCACGCCATGGCCGCCGGCCTGAGCATCCGCGAAGCCGACCTGCGCCGCTTCGACGAAGCCTTCGAGGAAGTCGTCGGCGAACTACTGGACCCCGCCCAGCTCGAACACCGCATCGACACCGACGGCAGCCTGGAGCCCGGCTATTTCGCCCTCGACGCGGTGCGCATGCTGGACAACGAAATCTGGGGCCAGGGCTTTCCGCCGCCGGTCTTCGACGACGTCTTCCGCGTCGAGCGCCAGCGCGTGCTCAAGGACAAGCATCTCAAGCTCGAACTGTCGCGCGGCAGCACCCGCTTCGAGGCCATCCGCTTCAACCACGCCGACGGTGCCGCCGGCCAGATCCATGCCGCCTACCGGCTGGGCATCAACGAATACAACGGGGTGTCGAGCGTGCAGTTGATGCTGGAGCACTTCGAGGCGGCCTGAGGGCAGGACGCAAGCGATTCCTCAACGCCGGGGCCGCTCGATGAGCCGGACGGTGCTTCCATATCGGGCCAATCTTCCATCTGCGGTGAGCAGAATCAGCGGCTCGGCGGCCGACTGGGCAATCAGCACGTCGATGGGCTCATCGAAATCGTCTCCCATCCTCCAGTCCTGGCCGCTCAGGCTCCCCGGCGGAGCAATCCGGCACTTCCGGGGCCGGTCTTACGGTTCGTCGTGGACCTCGATAACCGCATGGCGCTCCCGTGCGCCTTTTGCCACCCGGCAGCTCACGGAAACATCCTTGTCCCCGGTACGGAGGCTTCCTTCCACGATCAGGAGATTCCCCTTTTCATGGTGGCGCCCGCTCCGCTGCCAGGTCGCAATACCCTTGCCGGCGAAATAGGCCTCCGCTTCCGATCGGCACCATGACAGCAATTCGCTGCCCTGGCGGAACTCGATCTCTTCCTGCTGATAGGGCTGCGCGGCGAGATTTGGCGCGGAGATCAGAACAGCCAGTCCCAGAACGAATCGCATCGAAATCTCCCTGTCTTGCCTGATCATTCTTCCCGCTCCGTCAGCCACGCGTTTTCCGCTGTCCCGTTTTCCGCGTTGCCGGCTTTCGCGCGGCCGTCTTCTGCGAACCGGACTTCGACCCTGCCCCTTTCCCCGGGTCGAGCAGATCCAGCCACAGCAGCGCATCCGCATAGGACATGAAGTTTTCCAGATATTGCGGCGCGATGTCACGCATGCGGATCAGTGCCTGCAGCACGAGGAAATGCGAATTGAGCGGCCCGGCATTGTCCGGCGCCTGAGCCAGCGCCTGCGACAATTGCTGCTCCAGGCTGAGGCGCGACCAGGTGCTGCCGAAGTAGCGCAGGGATTTCAGCTCGACGGCAGGCGTGCCGGGGCCGACCGGCGATGCCGCCTGAGCCGGAGCGGCGGCGTTGGCGCCGCTGCGGGCGGCATGGGCGAGCAGTTCGGCGAGCGGGCTGCGGCCCCGCGGTGGCACCTGGAGACCGGCGCCTGCCCCAGTTTCGCCGCCGGCGCGCTCGAAGCGCTCCCGGAACGTGGCCAGCCGGCGCGCGAGCTTGTGCTGCAGCGCCGTGCGTGCCGCGCCGCACAGGTGTTCGCCGCGCCGCCACATAGCTTCGATGACGTAGAAAGCGACCGCATCGAAGCGCGCCGCGCCGCGGCTGCGCAAGGCATCGATGATGGCCGCCGCACCATCTTCCGCCGCGGCGTCGGGCAGCGACCCCGGCCGAAACCGCAGGGGCGCTTCGGTCTCCGTGGAAAACCCGGCGGCGAACCCGCTGCGGACGGGGGCCGGCAGCGCCGCGCCGGACGGCTGCGTCTCGTCAGCCATCGCGCGCGGCGGTTTGTTCCGCTGGCTTCTGCGGCGTTTTCGGCACCGGCGCCATCTCCACCCGCCGGTTGCGCGAGCGGCCTTCGGCGTCGTCGTTCGATGCCACCGGCTGCTCGGGGCCGAAGGCGGCAGCGAACACCGACGAGGACGGCACGCCGTCCTCGATCAGCGCGCGCGTGACGGTCAGCGCACGCTGGGCGGACAAATCCCAGTTGTCGGCGAAGCGGCGGTTGCTGTCGAGCACCGGCCTGTCGTCGGTGAAGCCGCTGACCATCAGCATCTCGTCGCGCGTGCCGAGGTAGGCCGCCAGCGGCTGGACCAGGCTTCGCAGCAACTGGCGGCCTTCCAGTTGCAGATCGGCGGAGTTGTGCGCGAACAGCACGCTGCCGCTGATGCCGATGCGCCCGTCGTCCAGCGTCACCCGTCCGCTGGCCAGCGGCACCGCCAGGGCCTTTTCCAGCGCTTCACGGCGCTGCTCCGCCTCGCGCCGCTTCTGCACTTCGGCTTCCAGCGTGGTCGCCAGTTCGAGCTGCACGCCCAGCACGCCGATCAGGATCAGCACGAAAGCGCCCAGCAGCCCCGACATCAGGTCGCCGAACACGCCCCAGGCCGGCGCGGAGTCCTCGATGCTGCCGTGGATTTCTTCCATGCTCAGGCTTCTCCGGCGGGCGCCCCGGCCGGGCGCTGCCGCAGGTCCTCGACGATGCGCTGCTGCGACATCAGGCTGAGGTCGATGATCTCGCGCGCCTGCGCCACGTAATAGGCCAGTTGCTCGTCGCTGCGTGTCATGGATTTTTCCAGCGCGCTTTCGATGCGCTGCAAGCCCGCCATCAGCTTGTCGTTGGATTCGCTGAAGAGCTGCACCGCCAGCCCGAAAGCTTCGGCCAGGCTCGCCACCTCGACCGCGCCGCCCGCGATCTGGCCGGCGGTTTCGTCGAGCCGCAGGGATTCGGCCTCGATGCGTTGCGCGAAGCCGGCGCCGGCACGTTCCAGCGCCGACGCCGACGAGGCGACCAGCGCGTCGATCGCCTGGCGCTGCTCGGTGGACGCATGGTTGATCGCATCCAGCAAGCCGCCCAGGGTCTCCATGATGCGGCTGCGCTCGGCCAGCGCGGCATTGTCGCGCGCGATGCTGGCCGACAGTTCCTGCCGCAGCTCGCCGATCACTTCGGCCGCGGCGCGCGGTGCTTCGGCGGCGGTCTGCAGCAGGCCGCCGACCTGTTCGATGGTGCGGCTGGCCTGTTCCTGCGTGGCCGCGCTCAGGCTGCGCGCGGTTTCCTCCAGGCGGGCGAGAACGTCCTGCTGCCGCATGCCGGCCTGTTCACCCGCCTGGCGCCATTCGTCGCGCAAGGCGGCCGCCATCGCATCCAGTGCCTGTGCCTGCGCAGCCTGCCGGGCCGCATCCTGCGCGGCCAGTTCAGCCTGCAGCGCGGACAATTGCGTCCCCACCTGCTCCACCAGCCCGGCCGAGCGCTGCGCGAAAGTATCGGCAAAAGCCTGCAAGGCCTGCCGCAGTTCGGCGCTCGTCGTCCGGCTGCTGTGCTCGTGGCCGGCCAGCGCCTTCACCCAGGCTTCGGCCGCACTGCCGGCACCGGCATCGAAGCGTGCCGCCAGCCCGTCGAAGCGCGCCTGCAGGGCATCGGCCACGCGCATGTGCAGTTCGGTGGTGTGGCGCGCGATGCCTTCGGTCGCCGCCGCAAGCTCGGTAAGCAGGCCGGCATGCGCGTCTCCGACCGAAGCCAGCAGGGCGGCGGCGCGCTGCGCGAATTCTTCGGCCCATGCGGCGTGGGAAGCATCCAGCCTGCGGCCCATTGCCTCGCTATCGGCTTCATGGCGGGCGAGCGCCGCCGTCCAGGTGTCGGCGACGCGGGTGGTGGCTTGATCCAGACGTTGCGCCACGCCATCGAGCTGCGCCTGCACGCCGTCGGCCACGCGCTGCTGCAGCGCGGCCGTCTCGCGCGCGATGCCGGCCATGGTGTCGGCCACCACCGGCTGGATGGTCTGCCCGGCCAGGCGCGCGCTTTCGGTCAGGCTGTGTTTCAGCGATGTGTCCACCGACGCGGCCAGCGCCGAATAGGCGCTGCGCGCTTCGTCGTGGAAACGCTGCTGACCGGCGGTCAGATGTTCGTTCAACTCCCTGCCCTGGCGCTCCATCTGCACCATCATGGCCTGCAGGCTGTCGACCAGCGCCGGCAGCGTGCGGGCCTGTTGCTCGATGGCGGCGAAAGCCTTCTGGCGCTGATGCGCCAGCGAGGCGCCGCGCAGTTCGCCGGCGATGCGGGCATCCAGCAGTTGCGAAGCCTGCATGCGTGCGCGGCGGCACAGCGCCGACATCAGCCCCAGCATCGCCGATGCTGCCACGCCCGCGACCGAAGTGCCGAAGGCGACGCCCAGCCCTTTCACCGGCGCCGCCAGCGACGCACGGATGGTCTGCAGATCGGTGGTGGTTTCGAGCGCGGCCACCGCGCCGTCCAGCGTCATCACCATGCCCAGGAAAGTGCCCAGCATGCCCAGCAGCACCAGCATGCCCACCAGATAGGGCGTCAGCGCCGGGCCGGGCAGGCCGATGCGCTCGCCTTCGACGCGCAGGCGCACCGCGTTGCGCAGCGAAACCGGCAGGCCGCCCAGCCAGCGTTCGAATCCGGCTGCCACTGCGCTGCTCTCCGCCGCCCCGGCGCCTTCTCCCGCATCCGCGGCCGGAAGCGCGCCCAGCGCCTGCCGCAGCGCCGCCGTGGCGCGCTCGAAGCGCAGCAGTTCCAGCGTACCGGCCAGGTACACCAGGCCGATCAGCACCGTCATTCCCAGGGCCAGCGGACTGCGTCCGACATAGCCCGCGCCCACCCACACCACCACGGCCCCCCCCAGCAGGAAGGCCGCCACGCTCATGCTTCTGTTCATTCCCGTTCCGTCGATTCCGTATCCAGCGCCGCCACCAGCCCCGCCACCGGCATCAGCCGCAGGTCCAGTTCGGCCAGCAGCACGTGCTGCATCTCGGCGCAAAAGCGCGCCAGCCAGCCATCCGGCTGCATCCATCGGCCAGAGCCGTCGTCCTGCCCTGCTCCGCCGCTTGTTTCAGCGCCGCTTTTGCCCTCACCTCTTCCGGCCGATTCCGCGCCGGGCCGCGCGCCATGCGCCTCGGACAGACGGGCGAAGCGCTTGCCCAGCAACACCGGCACCTGCGCCAGCAAGCCGGCTTCGCGCGCAGCCAGCGCCTGTTCCATCACCGCATCCAGCGTGGCGAGCTGCTTCAGCACGGCGGACCGCCGTGCCATTTCCGCCCGCGCCCGCGCCCGCAAGGGCGCGATGCCGCCCGCCAGGCTGCGCTGCCGGGCCAGGTAATAGCGGTGGAGCGGCAAGAAATTCGGCGCAGCGGGGTCGGCAAGCGCGTCGGCGGCAGCTTCGGCCAACGCTTCCGGCCAGACCGCAGCCGGATCGGCACCGCCCCGCGCCGCCTCATCGGCGGCGGCGATGCTCTCCGCCAGGCCGCTCCGCATGCGCACCAGCTCCGCACGCAAGGCCGCCGCGTTCGCTGCCGGAGATGCCGTGACAAGCGCTGTGGTGGCGGCAGCTGCGCCCGAATTCAGTGCCGGATACAGCGCCAGCGCATCCTTGAAATCCAGCCACGCGCCCAGGCGCTCGGCAAAGGACTGCCTGGGCTCCACGGCATCCGCCACAGCCAGCTCTGCCAAGGCCCGCACCAGCGCGGCACTGTTGAAACGCGTATTCGGCAGCCCCTGCGCCATCCCCCGACCCGATGCCCAATGGGCGGAAAAGGGCGAAGGCTACACCAAAGCGGGGCGATGGAGCGTGCGCGTCAGGTCGATCGCGCCATTCAAAACCTCGCAGCGGACGGCAAACGTGCTAGCTGTGCATGCAGCAGTCCCCGCGTTTGGCCGCCAAAACTGACCAGTCCATCCAGCTATGGCCACTTTATCCGGAAGCGCTACCCGCCTAGACTCCAATCCCTCGCAACCGTGTCGAAACAGGAGCTTTCCGATGGCAAACCATTCACTGAAAGACAAGGTCGTTCTGATCGCGGGTGGCGGCAAGAACCTGGGCGGCTTGATCGCGCGCGATTTTGCCGCGCAAGGCGCAAAAGCCGTGGCCGTGCATTACAACAGCGACGCCAGCAAGGCGGAAGCCGATGCCACCGTGGCCGCCGTCAAGGCACTGGGTGTGCAAGCCGCTGCCTTTCAGGGGGATCTGACCAAAGGCGCGAACGTCGAAAAACTGTTTGCCGATGTCCGTGCGGAGTTCGGCCAGATCGACGTGGCCGTCAATACCGTGGGCAAAGTGTTGAAGAAGCCCATCGTCGAGATCAGCGAAGAGGAGTTCGACGATCTGGACGCCGTCAACAACAAAAGCGCCTTCCTGTTCATCCGCGAAGCGGGCAGGCAACTGGCGGACAATGGCAAGGTGGTGACGCTGGTGACTTCACTGCTGGGCGCATTCACCCCTTTCTATGCCGCCTATGCGGGCGGCAAGGCGCCGGTGGAGCACTACACCCGCGCTGCCGCCAAGGAATTTGGCGCACGGGGCATTTCCGTCACCGCCGTCGGCCCCGGCCCCATGGACACCCCCTTCTTCTACCCCGCTGAAGGCCCGGACGCAGTTGCCTACCACAAGACCGCTGCGGCACTGTCACCCTTCAGCCCGACCGGGCTGACCCATATCGAGGACGTCGTGCCCTTCATCCGCCATCTGGTGACCGATGGCTGGTGGATCACCGGCCAGACCATTCTGATCAACGGCGGCTACACCACCAAGTAGCACCGGCGGCTCCCGTTTCGTCTTCATCGTCGACGGCGGCCAGGTGCGTCGATGCGTATCATGCCACCGGGAGCGACACGTCGCCGCGCGCTCCCCAAGCAAGGGAAAAGCCATGCGCACAGCCATCATCATCCTGCTCGGCCTTGCAGCCACCGCAATCACGCTGTGGTTCACACCCTCGGCGCAACGCAAGATTGCCGCTGCGCTGTTCACCGTCGCCTGGCTGGCGGTCACCTTGCTGAACCTGCGCACCGGCCTGTCGCATGGCTATACGCTGGCACAGGAACTGCCAATCCATCTCGTGCTTTTCGGTGTACCCGTCATCACGTTCTGGGTTCTCGTGCTGCTGAAGAAAGGCTGAGCATGGCAGCCATGCAGAACGCCCTCACTGACCGGCCATGCCGGACTGCGTGATCATGGATCGTCTGGAGCAGTACCGAATCTTCATTCAGGTGGTCGAGGCGCGCAGCTTCATCCGCGCCGCCAATGCGCTCGGCATTCCACGCTCCAGCGTGTCGGCAGCCGTGCAAGGTCTCGAACGCACGCTGGAAACATGCCTGCTGCACCGGACCACTCGCCAAGTCAGCCTGACGCCCGATGGCCAGCGCCTGCTGGAGCGCCTGACGCCGCTGCTGGCCGACGCGGAAGAGATCGAGCAACTGTTCAGTTCCGGGCGGCGGCAGGTTGTCGGCGGCCTGCATGTCGACGTGCCCAGCCGCATTGCGCGCCGGCTATTGGCACCCGCATTGCCAGAGCTGCTGGCGCAGCACCCTCGATTCGTTCTTACGCTGGGCGCCAGCGACCGCAACATCAACCTCGCGCAAGACGGCGTGGACTGCGTCGTGCGCGTCGGCAGCGTGCAGGACAGCAGCCTTGCAGCACGACCTCTCGGACGTGTGCGCATGGTCAACTGCGCCAGCCCGGACTACCTGGAACAGCACGGCCATCCCGAGCATCCGGACAATCTGGACCGTCACTGGGCCATTGGTTACGCATCGAGCCCCGGACAGGCGGCCACATGGGACTACCTGGACGCGAACGATTGCCTGCGCACCGTCAGCATGCGCCACCCGGTGCTGGTGAACAACGTCGAGACCTACATCGCATGCTGCCGCGCGGGGCTGGGACTGATACAGGTACCGCGCTTCGACGTGGAAGATCTGCTGGAAAAGCGCGCCCTGGTCGAAGTGCTGCCGCACTGGCCCGCGCCGCCGATGGAAGTGACCGTGCTGTATCCGCACCGGCACCAGCGCTCGTCCCGGCTGCGCCTGTTCATCGACTGGCTGGAAAGCCTGCTGGCTCCGCACCTGGACAAAAACAGCCCATGAAGTCGAGGCCTCGCGCAGCGCAATCGCGCCGCGGCGTGCATTCCGCCCGCATCAGTTCCCTGAACTGAAGAAACGCAGCCTGCTCAGGGCGCCAGGCGGCAAGGCTCCCATCAGCGCACCCAGCGACACCACGAGAATCCCGACCATGGTCATCAGGCCCAGTGCCTCGTCCAGGATCAGGAAACCGCCGATAGCCGAGAAGGCCGGGACCAGCGCCAGCATCATCGAGGCCTGGCAGGCGCCGATCTTCTGGTTGGCATAGCTGTACATGCCGGCCGCCAGCATCGCGGCGATGATGCCCTGGTAGACCGCCTGCAGGCCGATCTCGCCCCAGCCGGCCTGGGCGATGTTGCCCGGCAGCCACAGGAAATAGACCGGCATGTAGGACAGCATCGAGAAGGTGGCGATGCCGAGGATGCCCAACTGGGGACGGATCTGCCAGCGGCGCATCAGCAGCCCGAAGACCGCCCAGCTCAGCGCGGCGGCAAGGAACAGCACGTCGCCGATCCATTCGCCCGGCGTCGGCGACGCGAACAGACTCCGGAAGCCGATCAGCACCAGGCCGGCGGTCGACAGGGCCAGCGCCAGCACGGTCTGGCGGGCGATGTGGAAGCGCGCCATGGCGGCGACGATGACCACGGTCCAGAACGGAATCCCGCCGTTGACGAACACGCCGGCATGCGCGCTCGGCGCGAAGGCAAAGCCCGAATAGACGAGGATGCCGTAGCCCAGTCCGCCGAACACGGCCAGCACCATGTAACGCGGCCACTCGCGCGGCGGCACCATGCGGATGAAGAAGGGCATCGCCAGCACCCCGGACACGCCGTAGCGCAGCGCCGCGAGGTCGAAGGGGGTGAAGGTCGCGGTGCTGCCGAAGCGCGACACGATGTTGAAGCCCGACCAGCAGATGACGACGACCAGCGCGGCCAGCAAGCCCTTGGCCGTATCGGAAAGTCCCGTGTGATGAGCGCTGCTCAACTGAACCTCTTCTCCAGAATGAATGGGCCGCCCTCGCAGGGGCGCCCGTGCGAGGGTGCGCGGCAGTGTGCCACGCAATGCCCCGATGCACCGCATGTGGCGCTCAAGGCAGGATGAAACGGCTCTTTTCCCGGCGCTCGGTGCCGGCATCACCAAGCGCAACGGTATGGAATTCGATCGGCCTCGCTCCCGCCGGCGCTCCTCCGGCGGGAGACGACACGACCAGCGGCACGGTGTGGATGCTGCCCGGCCCGACGCCGAACTCGTTGCCGCCTTCGATCCGCAGTCCCGGCAGCCCGGCGACCTCGACACGGAAGCGGCGCGGCACCTCCTCCATGTTGATCAATTTCAGCGTGTAGTCGTTTTCGATGCGGCCTTCGGCGGTTTCGCGCGACAGCAGGCCGCGGTCGCGGATCACGTCGACGCGCAGCGTCGAACGCTGGCCCAGCGTCCATGCGCTGAGCACTGAGAACAGCAGCAGCAGGCTGGCATAGACCAGTACCCGCGGCCCCGGCAGCCGTTGCCGTTTCCCGCTGCCGCCCCTCTTCGGCATGCCGGCGAGTTCGTGCTCGGACGCAAAGCGGATCAGCCCGCGCGGCGCGGCGAGCTTGTCCATCACCTGGTTACAGCCGTCTACACACAGGCCGCAGTTGATGCACTGGTATTGCAGGCCGTCGCGGATGTCGATGCCGGTCGGGCAGACCTGCACGCAGATGCCGCAGTCGATGCAGTCGCCGGTGCTGCCCGCGTGCCGCAGCGCCCCGCGCGGCTCGCCGCGGCGGCGGTCGTAGCTGACACTGGCGGTCGCGGCATCGATCATCACGCCCTGGAAGCGGGAATACGGGCACATGTGCTGGCACACCGCCTCGCGCGCCAGCCCGGCCTGCACGTAGGTGAACGAGGCGTAGAAGATCAGCCAGAAGCTTTCCCACGGGCCGGTCTGCAGGGCCACGACCGACGGCAGCAGTTCGCGGATCGGCGTGAAATAGCCGACGAAGGTGATCGCGGTCCAGATCGCCACCAGCGCCCAGATGCCGTGCTTGGCGGCCTTGATCGCCAGCTTGCGCGCCGACATCGGGCTCTGGTCCAGCTTCAGGCGCGCCAGGTGGTCGCCTTCGACCTTGGTCTCGATCCACACGAAGATCGAGGTATACACCGTCTGCGGACAGGCGAAGCCGCAGAACAGCCGCCCGGCCAGCGCGGTGGCGAAGAACAGCGCGGTCGCCGCCAGGATCAGCAGGAAAGCCAGCAGCAGCGCGTCCTGCGGCCACAGCACGAGGCCGAAGAGATAGAGCTTTTCATGCACGATGTCGAACAGGATCGCCTGCCTCGCTCCCTCGCCCGTGTCCCAGCGCAGCCAGCAGGCGCCATAGAAAACGATCTGGGTCAGCCACACCATCGCCCAGCGCGCGCTATTGAAGCGCCCTTCGACTGCCTTGGCGTGGATCGTGCCCTTGTTGCGGTAAAGCTCAAGTCTGGCTTCGCGCACCTTGCTGACAGCCTTGCCCATCGGGGAACTCCGGTTCTTGCGATGGGCGAAGTACATCATCCGGCACAGAACCGGAACAGATTCAGACGACACGATTTTCGATAGGAACAGATCAGGCGAGCTGCTGCCCGATCAGCGCACCGAGCGTACGCAAGGCCTCATCCTGCCGGGCGCCGGCCGGATGGCCGAAGTTCAAGCGCAGGTAGTTGCGAAACTCGCGCGTCGCCGAAAAGATCGGTCCGGGTGCGATGCTGATGCCGCACGCCAGCGCCTGCTGATGAAGGCGCAGGCCATCGGCCTGCGGCGGCAGCTCCAGCCACAGGAAATAGCCGCCGTCGGGGCGCGCCAGCCGGATACCGGGTGGAAAGTGCCGCTCGATGCCCGCCACCAGCATCGCCTCCTGCTCCGCCAGTTGGCGGCGCAAGCTGCGCAGGTGCGCATCGAAGCCGCCGCGCTTCATGTAGCCGGCCAGCGCGACCTGCAGCGGCACCGCCGTCGCCAGGCTGGTGGAGAACTTCTGCCGCTGGACTTCCCTGGCATGGCGCCCGGCCGCCACCCAGCCCACCCGGTAGCCTGGCGCAAGGCACTTCGAGAACGAGGACACGTGCAGCACCAGGCCGTCCGCGTCCAGCGCCTTGGCGGCGGCCGGTGCATCGCGGCCGAAATACAGTTCGGCGTAGACGTCGTCCTCGATCAGCGGCACCTGGTGCCTGCGCAGCAGTTCGACCAGCGCGCGCCTGTTCTCGTCCGGCACCCGGCTGCCGGTGGGGTTGGAGAAGTTGAGCATGAACAGGCAGGCCTTGACCGGATGGCGGCGCAGCGCACCGGCCAGCGCATCCAGGCTCACGCCCTCGCGCGGATGGCTCGGAATCTCCACCACCTTCAGCCCCAGCCGCTCGCTGGCCTGCAGTCCTGCATAGAAGGTGGGCGACTCCACCGCGATCAGGTCGCCCGGCCGGGTCAGCGCCTGCAGGCACAGGTTGATGCCTTCCAGCGCGCCGGAGGTGATGACGATTTCCTGCGGCGACACCGCGGCTCCCTGCGCCAGGTAGCGCAGGGCGATCTGCCGCCGCAGCTCCTCGTTGCCCGGCGGCAGATCGGTCACCGTCGACAGCGGCGCCAGCTTGCGCCCCGCGCCGGCGAGGAAGCGGCCCAGCTTGTCCAGCGGATACAAGTCCGGGCTCGGAAAGCTGGACCCGAGTGGCACGATCGCGGGGTCACGCACGCTGTCCAGGATCTGGAAGATGAAGTCGCTGACCTGCAGCGCCGTCGCCTCGCCGACCGGATCGCTCATGGCCGGTTCGGGCAGGCCATGCCCGAGCCGGGCGCGGACGAAATAGCCCGACTTCGGCCGCGCCTCGATCAGCCCCCTGCTTTCGAGCAGGTGGTAGGCCTGCGTTACCGTGACCGGGCTGACGCCATGGCGCCGGCACGCCTGCCGAACCGAGGGCAGCCGCTCGCCCGGGCGCAGCACGCCATCGGCGATCAGCGCCGCCGTCCTGTCCGCGATGTCCTGGTAGAGCGTCATGGCCGGATGCTAACAGCCTGGCGGCGCAGTGCCGCCAGGCATGCCCGCGCAGACCGGCCTCGGGCACCGCACTGGAAGCGGAGGCGTCCGTTCCTACACCTGCTGCTGCCTGTCGAAGTACGCCTCCAGCTCCGCCACCGGCAGCGGGCGGCTGAACAGGTAGCCCTGATAGGCATTGCAGCCTTGCTGCACGAGGAACTCGCGCTGGGCTTCCGTCTCCACCCCTTCCGCCAGCACTTGCAGCCCCAGGTTCTCGGCCAGGACGATGATCATCCTGGCGATCACCGCATCATTGGGGTCGACCAGAATGTCGCAGACGAAACCCTTGTCGATCTTCAACCTGTCGAGCGGCAAGCGTTTGAGATAGGCCAGTGACGAATAGCCCGTGCCAAAATCGTCGAGCGAGAAGCGCACGCCCATTGCCTTCATCGCGTCCATCTTGGCGACCACGCTTTCGACATCGTCCAGCAAGGCGCTTTCCGTGAGCTCGATTTCGAGGCGCGAAGGCGGGGCACCGGTACGCCCAAGGATTTCGATCAGTTCGTCGACGAAGTGCTCGTGACGGAACTGCCGTGCGCTGACATTGACCGCAATCGCGAGCTCTGCCCTTGCCGGGTCCGACGCCCAGTGCGCAAGCTGTACACAGGCGGATTCCAGCACCCACCGGCCCAGCGGCACGATGAATCCGTTTTCCTCCGCCAGCGGGATGAACTCGGCCGGCGAAATCATGCCGCGTTCGGGATGGCACCAGCGCACCAGCGCCTCGACCGCGACGACGCGTCCGTCGGCGAGGATCTGGGGCTGGTAGTGCAGGACGAACTGCTGCCGTTCGAGCGCCTGCCACAGTCCGGCATCGAGTTCGGCACGGCGGCTGACTTCAGCCTGCATCTGCGGATCGAAGAAGCGGATCGCATCGCGCCCGGCAAGCTTCGCCCGGTACATGGCCAGGTCAGCGCGCTTCAAGGGCTCTTCCGTGCCTTCCTGCGGGTCGTCGCCGAACAGCGTCACGCCAATGCTCGCGGACCCCCGATATTCGGCGTTGCCGAGACGGAAGGTCTTGCGCAAGGCGTGCAGGATCTTGCTGGCGACGAGTTCGGCCTCGCGTACCGCCGCGGCGGTCTCGCCGTTCAGCCCTTCCAGCATCGCCACGAACTCGTCGCCACCCAGGCGGGCGACACTGTCGTCCTTGCGCACGCACTGGAGCAGGATCCCGGCCACCTGCTGAAGCAGACGGTCGCCTTGGTGATGCCCGGCGGTGTCATTGACGGACTTGAAGTTGTCCAGATCGATGAACAGCAAGGCACCCCTGCCCTTGTGATACGCGCATGAGCGCACTGCCGTTTCCAGGCGCTCGATCAGAAGACGGCGATTGGGCAGGCCGGTCAGCGGGTCGAAGAACGCCAGCTTCTTGACCACGGCCTCCGACTTCTTGCGCGCGGAAATGTCGCGCGCCGAATGGAACACGACCGGCTTGCCATCGAGTTCGAGCGGATAGGACGTCAGCTCGACGGGAAAAACCTCCCCGTCCGCCCGACGGTGCAAGGTTTCCAGCGTGCAGACCTCGCCCGATGCATGAATCTTCCGGATGGCGTCGAGCGCCTCCGCGGCCGTCAACCTGGCCTCCCACGTCGACACGTTCATGCCGATGATTTCGCTGCGCGGATAACCCAGCATGCGGCAGAACGCATCGCTGGCTTCGATCACCTTGCACTGCAGGTCGGTGATGTGGATGCCGTCGCTCGCGTTCTGCAGCAGGATCCGGCTGCGCTGGTTGGCACGTTCGTTCACACCGATCAGGCGCCAGAGCAGCCAGGCGGCAAAGGTGGTGACGAACAGGAAGAGCAGCGCCAGCATGCCAGCCTTGCGCATGTCGTCCCGCCACGCTGCGAGGTAGTCTTCTTCCCCCCAGCCGACGACCACGAACGCCGGCATCAGGGACAGACGGCGAAAAGCGTTGATGCGGCTGATGCCGTCCGCCGTGCTGGCGCTGTAGAAGGACTCCGCTCTCGCCCCTGCCGCAACGATGTCTCTCAGTTCGCGGGAGCCGCCCTGGCTGCCGATCCGGCCCCCCATGCCCGCCGACGGCGGAACGCGGGCGGCGAGCCTCATGTCCAGGTCGCGCATCAACGCAATGCTGTGCGGGCCGAGCTTGAGCCCGGACAGCAGCAGTTCGAGCTGGCGTGACGACACCACGGCTGCGACCACCCCTGCAAACCGACCATCGGGGTAGTTGTAGCGCCGCGAGAAAACCATCATCCATGTGTCCCCGCCCTCCCCCTGGATCAGCTTGCTGGCGACCAGCCCGAGGTCTGCCCCCGACCGGTGCTCTTCGAAGAAGGACTGGCCGGCGCAACGGGTGCATGCCTGTGCCGTGACGCCGAAACCGAGCACGGCCATGCCGTGCTCGTCGGTAACGCGAAGTTCGGCAATTTCCGCAATCCGGCCCTGTTGCTGGGAGATCGCCGCCATCGTGCGCTCCACCTCCAGCCTTGCGCCCGAACGCAGTTCGCGCTCCAGTTGATCGCCGATCAATTGCAGGGAGAGATCGATCTCCCTGACCGAAGACGTGATGCTCTGGTCGAGCAGCAGGGACAGGTTCTCGACCATCGCGCGAACCTCGGCTTCCTTGCGCTGCTTCGATTCGCCAAGCGTATAGAGCAACACGGCACCGACGAGCATGTTCAACACCACAATCGTGGTAATCAGAGCAGGAAGAACAGAATCCTTGTTCCGGTACATGTAGCCTCGATGCGTTTGAACGATGACGGAAAAGCCCCCCGAAGAGCCTTTCTCCAGCGGCGGACATTCTCGCTCCCTGCCCGGCATAGCGCACCAACAAATGATGGATGGCGCTCAGCCGGAATGCATGAGCTGCCATCATCGGCTCCCGATCGGGGCCATCCTGGCGGCCCGAGCCGCACCCGCTCCCGAACCGGGCACGCGATCCACCTGCGGGCGAACGCCGGCTGCCGGTATAATGCGCGGCTTCCCAGATTCCGCCGGAGCCTTGCATGGAAGCCGAACGCCAGAACGCCATCGCCGAAAAACTCGCCGACCTCGCCGCCCGGGGTCGCGAACTACGGAGGTATCTTTGACTACGATGTGAAAGCATCGAAGCTCGAAGAAGTCAATCGCGCGCTGGAAGACCCGGCCGTCTGGAACAACGCCGAGCGTGCGCAGGAACTCGGCAAGGAAAAGCGTGTGCTCGAGGACGTGGTGCTGACGCTGCAGCACATCGACGCCCAGTCGCGCGACCTGAAGGATCTGTACGAACTCGCCGAAGCCGAGGACGACGACGACACCTTCGAGGCGGTCGAGGCCGATCTCGGCGGGCTGGCGGCGGACATCGAGAAGCTCGAATTCCGCCGCATGTTCAGCAACCCGATGGACCCCAACAACTGCTTCATCGAAATCCAGGCCGGCGCCGGCGGCACCGAGGCGCAGGACTGGGCGGGCATGCTCGAGCGCATGTACCTGCGCTACGCCGAGAAGAACGGTTTCAGCGTCGAGCTGATGGAAGAGACCGAAGGCGAAGTCGCCGGCATCAAGAACTGCACGATCAAGATCAGCGGCGAATACGCCTACGGCTACCTGCGCACCGAGACCGGCATCCACCGCCTGGTGCGCAAATCGCCGTTCGACTCCAACGCCCGCCGCCACACCAGCTTCACGTCGGTGTTCGTGTATCCGGAAGTCGATGATTCGATCGAGATCGAGATCAACCCGGCCGACCTGCGCATCGACACCTACCGCGCCTCCGGCGCCGGCGGCCAGCACATCACATCAACAAGACCGACTCCGCGGTGCGCATCACGCACGAGCCGACCGGCATCGTCGTGCAGTGCCAGAACGACCGTTCGCAGCACAAGAACAAGGCCGAAGCGATGTCGATGCTGAAGGCGCGCCTGTACGAACTCGAACTGCGCAAGCGCCAGTCCGAGCAGCAGAAGCTGGAAGACAGCAAGAGCGACATCGGCTGGGGCCACCAGATCCGCAGCTACGTGCTCGACCAGTCGCGCATCAAGGACCTGCGCACCAACTACGAAGTAGGCAACACCCAGGCGGTGCTGGACGGCGACCTGGCGGACTTCATCGCCGCGAGCCTGAAGCAGGGCGTCTGATCATCGTCGCGGCCAAGGCCGCTCCTACGGCGTGTAGGAGCGGCCTTGGCCGCGATCAACGAACCTTGATCAACCGACCACCTTGAATCCGTCTCTCAATCTGTCCGATTTCCTCGCTCCCGGCGTCGACGCCGACGAAGTGCCCGAACTGGCGGCGCTGGCGTCGGCGCGGCCGCTGCTCGACGCCTTCATCACGCTGTTACGCGGCACCGAAGCCGAAGTGCTGATGCGCCTGCTGGTGCTGCGCGAGATCGGTCAGGAGGCCGAGGTGCCGCGCTGGTCGCCCGACGCGCTGCGCGCGCGCTTCGCCTATCTCGACCCGGTGAAGCTCGAAACGGTGCTCAAGCGCCTGCGCGACAATGCCCTGCTCGCCATCGGCGAGGACGGCCAGTACGCGCTGTCGGACATCGGCCGCAACGCCGTCGCCGCACTGGCCATGCTGCTGCGCTTCGGCGACGAGGAAGACGCCGAGCTGGGCTTTCTCACCGCGCAACTGGCCGGCCTGCAGGCTGTCGGCGGCGTCACCGCCGAATCGCTCGGCCACCTGCTGTCCAAGCTCACCGACCTCACCTGGCACTTCGAGGAAGCGATCGCCTCCGGCTCCGAGTTCCGCANNCTGGCGCAGTCGCGGCTGGCGCGCGCCGACGCCTCCTTCCAGCGCGCGCTGAACAAGATCGAGGCGCAGCGCGTGACGCTGGGCAGCTCCGGCATCTCCTCGTCGGACGTCGCCGCCTGGCTGCGCCGGCTGGACGGCGCCACGCTGGCGGGCCTTGCCATGGGCTGCACTGCCGCAGTGCCCGAACTACCGCTGCTGGCCGGCGGGCATGAACTGCTGGACCGCGCCGAAAGCGCGCTCGGCGGCGAAGCTGCGCAGAACGCGACCGACGCCACGCTGCCACCGCCCGATGCCACACCGGTCGACGCCGCGCCCGAGACCGAAGACCTGGCGATGCTGGAGCACTTCACCCACCGCCTCGACGCCCTGCCCGGCGCCCGGCCGCTGCACCAGGTCGTCGCCGGCGGCGGCTTCGCGCCGGCCAGCTACCGCCTGTCGCTGCTCGCCCTGCTGGCCGACGGCGAGGATGCCAGCCCGGTCGACGGGCCGGTCGGCGCCTTCATGCGCCTGCCGCTGGACGTCCATTTCGGTGACGAACTGGTCACAGTCGGCGAAGACGAGATCGCCGCCATCAACACCGGCGAGGTCATTCCCCGCGTCCCGCGCCCGCCGCGCGCCCCTGCCCCACTCACCCACTCCTGAACGGTGCGCCCATGGAACACGAACTGAAGACGCTCACCGCCCGCCTGCTCGCCCAGCGCTGGCTGCCGCGCAGTGACCGCATGGTGCGGCGCGCGCTGGTCGATGAGAGCTTTCGCATCGAACTCGACCGCCGCCTGGCCGACGTCGGCCTGCAACTGCTCGACAACCCCTACGCCGCCCACGTCGGCGTCGCGCTGCAGGCCGACATGGCCGAGCCGGTGTTCGGCGCCGGCCGCGAGTATGCGGCGAGCAACCTGGGCCTGACGCGCGACGAGATCGCGCTGCTGGTGGTGATCTGGTCGCTGATCGTGCTGCCAAAGCGCGAGCGCCAGGTCACGCGGCGCGAGCTCGTCGACGACGGCCAGACCGACATGTTCGGCGGCGACAAGCCGGTCGCCCACGGCGAAGCCGTCTCCGGCAGCCTGACCGAAAGCTCGCTGCTGGCCGACTTCGGCCCCCGCCTCGGCGGCAAGACGCGCATGACGATCGCGCTCGGCAAGCTCGCCCGCCTGGGCTTCATCGAACGCCGCGCCGGCATCATCGGCGAAGGGCCGCTGCTCGACGTCGCGCTCGATTACCGCGTGATGGCCGACCGCATCATCCACGGCACGCTGGGCGAAGTGATCGCCCGCGCCGGCCACCCCATGCCGGAAACCAACGCCTTCGAAAACGCCGAAATCCTCGCCGACATCGGCGAGGACGACGCGGAAGACCCCGCCTGACGGCACCCGCAAACCCGCACGGCTCCGTCGCACCGCGCCCTACGGACAGTTCCCCGCAGAGCTTGCCACGCCTGACCGTGGGCGGAGGGGGCAGCTCCAGCAGCTCGCTTACCCGCCCGACCGGATTCGCAGCAGTTCGCCGGGCGCGTATACCGGCAGGCCAGCGGCGGCGAAGTCGCGCACGTTGCGGGTGACGATGGCCTGGCAGCCGGCATGGCGGGCGGCTTCGTGCAGCACGGCATCTTCAAAGTCGGCAAAGGCTGTTCCCAGTGCGTCGCTCAGGACCACGCGGCTGACGGGCGCGATGTCGAACAGGTCCAGCAGCGTACCGACGTGGGTGCGCGCCTGGTGCGCATCCAGTGCGCGCTGGCACAGGTAGAACAGCGTGGTGACGGTGGTGGCGCACAGGCTGCCGCGTATCTCGCCACGTTCCACCAAGGCCAGCACCTGGGCGCTGTCGTGCGCAAAGGGCGCGCGGTCGAGCAGGACGTCGAGCACGACGCTGGTATCGAAAAGGATGTTCATCGATGCTTGTTTTCAAGATAAGCGCGGTAGTCCTGCTCATCGGGCAGGTTTGCGCCGGCACGCTTGAGCGCGCCCTTCAGCGCGGCGATGGTGGGCGGCAGCGACGACTGGGCGGGCGTCTCGCCAAGCTGTGCGAAATAGTCGGCCACGAGCTGCGACAAGGATTTGCCGTTGCGCCGCGCCTGCGCTTTGGCCTGTTCGATCAGTACCGCATCGAGCCGCAGGGTGAGTTTGGTTTGCATGGCGCACTCCAGTTGACGTGTAGTTTTGGAAATATTGTACGTCAACCTCGAAGCTGTTGCGGGCCGGCAATCCAGCGAGTGATGCCGGGTCCGCGCCTGCCGCCCCGTCCCCCGCTTCAGCGGCCGCCGGCGGCATGCAGGAAGGCAAGCACCTCGGCCATCAAGCCGTTGATCGCGGCGTATCTGCCATTTTCCGCAGCCAGGATTTCGGCTTCGGACTGCACATGGGGCGCGGGCTGCAGCTCATCGCGGCAATGCTCGACGATCTGCCGCGCCGACTCGGGCGTGGTTTCCAGGTGGAACTGCAGCCCGATCACCGCCTTGCCGAACTGGAAAGCCTGGTTGTCGCAGGCCGCGCTGCGCGCCAGACGGACCGCACCGGCCGGCAGCGTGAAGGTTTCGCCATGCCAGTGAAAGACCTCCACCGACGGCGGAAAGCGGAACAGCGCCGGACCGTCGTGCGCCACCGCCTCGACCGGAAACCAGCCGATCTCGCGCTCGCGGTTGGCAAACACCCGCCCACCCAGCGCGCAGGCAATCAGTTGGGCGCCCAGGCACACGCCCAGCACCGGCCTGCCGAGGCGGATGACTTCGCCGATGAAACGCTTTTCCGCCGCCAGCCACGGCAACTCGGCCTCGTCGTTGACGCTCATCGGCCCACCCATGACGACCAGCAGATCGACCGACTCCGGCTCGGGCAGCAGCGCGTTCTCGTGGAAGCGGGTGGTGCCGATGTCGTAGCCGGCGTTTTCCAGCCAGGGGCCGATGCTGCCCGGTCCCTCGAAAGCGACGTGCTGCAGGATGTGCGCGTGCATGGGTCGGATATCCGTTTCTCTTATCCAGTTGTCGGGGAGACGCGGAATTGGAACACCGCGTCGTCATCCCAGCAATCCAGCAAGATGCGTTCCACCCGCTGCTGCCACAACTGGCCGAAGCGGCGGCGCGCTCCGTCGTCCGCTTCGCCATGCAGGCAGCGCCCCATCAGCGCCGACATCTCGGCTACCGCCGGCACCTGCGACAGATCCGACGCCGCATCGACGAAGCGGCCGGTATCGATGCGCGTCAGCCGCAATGCGAGCGGCAATTCAGCCTCGAAACGCTGCAGGCCGCGGCGCACGAAACGTCCGGCGATGCCCTTGAAACCGCCCTGCTGCGTGGCGCCGGTGATCAGCGTCAGCACGCTGGCGATGACGCCGGTCACGCCCTGCTCCAGCGGTTCGGCGAAATCGACGCGGACGCCGCCGCGCTCGGGCAAGGCATCCGGGTAGAGCAGGCCCATCGCGCGGCAGGCCAGCACATAAGCCGACGCCACGGTCGGGCAGGAATGCCCGGCCAGCTTCACGGCATCCTCGTAGCCGTATTCGAGCACGCCGCCCTCGGCGGCGCCGAGGAAGTCGGC
>JRYH01003172.1_pt1 | contig 20702 bp, 21 predicted proteins | sample 235351 | NCBI WGS metagenome assembly JRYH01 (sample SAMN03074221, study PRJNA261480) | activated sludge metagenome | biome: Wastewater Treatment Plant; feature: Wastewater; material: Activated sludge; isolation source: activated biomass of a wastewater treatment plant treating wastewater... ...
GCCGGATCGCACGAGACGTAGATTATTTTTCCCGTGGCAAGCGACGCTATCCCTTCCAGGATTTCCTTCGCCCCTTCCCTCGGCGGGTCCAGGACCACTACGTCGAAAGCTTCGCCTTTTTCGAGGAGCTCCCCTACAGCTTCGCCCGAACCGGCGGTTACGAACGAGATATTAGTCAGGCCGTTTATCCCGGCGTTCTTCCGTGCGAGCGCAGAAGAGAACCTGTTTATCTCGACGGAAACGACCTTCGTGGCCGACTGCGCGAGCGGCGCCGAAAAATTGCCTATGCCGGAGTAAAGATCGAGGACAGAGAGCCCTTCTACAGGGCCTGCCCATTCCAGAGCCGTACGGACGATCGCCTCGTTCACCCCCGGGTTCGACTGCGTGAAGACGGACGGGTTTGCCAGGAATTTCATCCCCGCGAGCTCGAACTCGAACTCGCCTTCGGATTTGCCCCTTATCGAGACTTTCTCCGTTTCGGGGAACCTCGCGAGGTGTTTTGCGAGGGCGTTGAGCGCCCCGGGCTGCTTCCCGGTCCTGGCGACGAGGGATATGTGCGCGTCCTTTCCGTCGGAAGATATCTGTACGAATTCGAGCGGGAACCTGGGCTCGTCGAAGGCGGCCAGCACGGCCGAGAGCCTCCCTATCGCGCCGTTAATCGGCCCGTCCGATATGGGGCACGACGTTATCCCGACCTTCCTTCGCGTCCCGCCGATGTTGTATCCGACGTGCCATTTGCCTGCGTAATACCACGCGGCGAGCCTGACGCGCGTCCGGTAGGAATACTCGCTCCCCGAGGGGAATATCGGCTCTACGGTCAGGTCGGCAAAGCCCCCGGTCCTCCTGAGAGCGTCTCTCGAGCATATGCTCCTTTTCCCTCGTCTGGGCCTCGTAGCCGAGGTTCTGGAGCTGGCATCCCCCGCACGTTCCGAAAACCTCGCAAACGGGCTCCGCCCTTTCGGGCGAGGGAGTGATCACGCTCTCGATTATTGCCTCGGCGTAGCTCCCCTTGTCCTTTATTATCCTGACTTCGAGGACGTCCTTCGGAACGCCTCCCTTGACGAAGATAACCTTCCCCTCTTCCCTCGCGACCCCGCTGCCCCCGAATGCTATGCTCTCGAACTCTACCTGCAAATTTTTCTCCCCGAATCAGGTTATGAACATCGCGTCGCCGTAGCTGAGGAACCTGTAGCCGTTCCCGAGAGCTGCAGCGTACGATTTAAGTATAAGCTCCCGCCCTGCAAAGGCCGAAACGAGCATCAGCAGCGTCGAGCGCGGCATGTGAAAGTTCGTCACCAGCGCGTCCGTCACGCGGAATTTATAGCCCGGGTATACGAAGAGGTCCGTCCTGCCGCTTACGGGGGCGACTGTGCCGTCCTCTCCGGCGGCCGATTCGAGCGACCTGAGGACGGTGGTGCCGACGGCTACGACGCGCCCGCCTCGGGAGCGCGTATCGTTCACCATATCCGCTGTTTCCGGCGAGACCTCCCTCCACTCCGAATGGATCCGGTGCTCTTCTATCTTCTCGGATTTTACGGGCAGGAACGTACCCGCCCCGACGTGTAGCGTAACCCGCGCGACGCCGATGCCCTTACGCTCTATTTCGGACAGGAGCGCTTCTGTAAAATGAAGACCGGCAGTCGGTGCGGCTATTGCACCTTCCCTCTCGGCGTACACAGTCTGGTACGTCTCCTTGTCCCCCTCGTCGGCCCTTCGCTTGATGTATGGCGGGAGCGGCATGTGCCCGAGCGAATCGAGGAAGGAAAGGACGTCGTCGCTGAACTCTATCTGCCAGGTGTCCCCGCCCGACTTCGCGAGCGTCCCCGTAAGCCCCTTCCCGAAATCCACTACCAGGTTCTGCTTTGGGCCCCTTGCGATGCATTTCCACGTGCGCTCTCCCGTCTTTTCTTCGAGGAGCACCTCGATCTCCGCGCCAGAAGGTTTTTTGCCGTATAGCCTCGCCGGCAAAACCCGCGTGTCGTTGAGTACGAGCAGGTCCCCCGGGCCGAGAAGGCCCGGCAGTTCGAGGAACTTCCGGTGCGTTAAAGTGCCGCTTTCCCTGTCGAGTACGAGGAGCCTCGAATCCTGCCTCCCGGGAAGGGGGCGGACGGCAATCCTCTCCTCCGGGAGGTCGTAGTCGAAATCCGAGGTCTTCATGTCGTGACCGTTATTATTTCTTCTTCTCTTCGAGGAGCTTCCGCATCGAGAGCCTGAGAGCGTTCAGCTTTATAAAGCCCGTCGCATCCGCCTGGTTATAGATGCTGTCCTCCTCAAACGTCGCGAGGTCCGGGTTATAAAGCGAGTTCGGCGAGCGCCTTCCCGCGAGTATGATGTTGCCCTTGTATATCTTGAGCCTTATGGTGCCCGTCACTTTTTTCTGCGACTCGTCCACTGCCGCCCTCAGCATCTCCATTTCGGGGGAGTACCAGAAGCCGTAGTAAATGAGCTCCGAGATCTTGGGGATGAGCGAATCCCTGAGGTGCATGACCTCCCTGTCCATCGTGAGGGATTCGAGCGCCCTGTGCGCTGTGTGGAGTATGGTGCCGCCGGGGGTTTCGTAAACGCCCCTCGACTTCATTCCGACGAACCTGTTCTCTACTAGATCAACGCGCCCCACGCCGTTCGCCCCGCCGATTTTATTCAGCGTATCCAGGAGCTTGGCGGGCTTCATGGCTTTCCCGTCTACCTTAGTCGGAACGCCGCTTTCGAAATCGATGTCTATGTATACGGGCTCGTCCGGGGCCTTTTCGGGGGACACCGTGAGCTCGAACATATCATCCGGTGGCTCTGACCATGGGTCTTCGAGAATGCCGCCCTCGTAGCTTATGTGAAGCAGATTCCTGTCGCAGCTATATGGCTTCGCCGCGGTGACCGGTACGGGTATGCCGTGCTTCTTCGCGTAATCGAGGAGCGCCGTACGCGAGTTTAAGTCCCACTCCCTCCACGGCGCGATAACCTTTATCGACGGGTCGAGGGCGTAATAAGTGAGCTCGAAACGGACCTGGTCGTTCCCCTTCCCTGTTGAGCCGTGCGATACGGCGAATGCCTTTTCCTTCTTCGCTATCTCTATCTGACGCTTGGCGATCAGCGGGCGGGCGAGCGACGTTCCGAGGAGATATACGCCCTCGTATATTGCGTTTGCCTGAACGGCGGGATAAACGAAGTCGCGCACGAACTCGTCCCGAAGGTCCTCTATATATACCTTGCTCGCGCCTGTCTTGAGAGCCTTCTCACGGGCCGCTTCGAGGTCCTCCCCCTGGCCGAGGTCGGCGACGAATGCGATTATTTCGGCGTCGTACTTTTCGGCGAGCCATTTAAGGATGACGGACGTGTCGAGGCCGCCCGAATACGCAAGCACAATCTTACTCTTCTTAGCCATTATATCTATTCCTCCGAAGTGTCTTTGAGCCGGGTTTTTTCACAGCGGTCCCGGAACCGAAACGGCGTTCGTGCATGTTGTTGCCGGTCTTTATTTCATGGAGCTTCAGCGCCGGGAATCGGGCCTATTCCTGATATCCTTTCTGCTCCGTGGGGGGCCTCAGGTCGTGAAGGTAGAATTTCGCGTTATTGTTCTCGTAGAATTTCTCCAGCGTAAAGCCTATATATTCTATCTTCTCCTGATCGTCGCCCATGTAGCTCGCCTTCTTTATCTCGTCCGAGACCTTGCATTCAATGGGAATATCTTTCGAGGGGTTCTCGGGAGAAACGAACCTGAGCGTAAGATCCCTGCTTTCCATTGCGAAGTTTTTCGGAAGAACGAAACCCACTGCCATTTTAGCGCTTATGAACTCCACGACCAATAGCCTTATTACACTCGTGCCTATGCCTTCCGTGCCGCCTTCCACCTCGAACGTGTAAGCGTAGTAGTTTAGCGTCTGGTTCTTCTCGTTCATCGATTGGAGATAGAGATAATCTTCCGTATCGACCCAGCACAGTATCTGAAGCATGCTCGCCTCCAGTCAGTTTTATTTTCCGGATAAAACCCCGATATTATACCCAAGCATGAATATAACACCTATTTCCCGCCGGATTAAAGAAGGCCTATGAAGCTGAGCTGGCTCGGGACGCCCTTCCCCTCTCTCCTGTAGGAGTAAAAGCTCCCCTCGCACTTTGTGCAGTAGGTAAGGGTTTCTATGGCTCCCGCCCCTGCCCTTTCGAGTATTATCTCGTTCATCCGCGTAAGGTCGAGCATGTACTTTCCGCCCCCCTTTTCGTGGAGATAATCGCCCTCCGGGCCGAATTTGGCGAGGAATTGCGAGGCCACGTCCTCTCCGACCTCGTAGCAGCAGAGTTTTATTGACGGGCCTATTACGGCGCGCATCCGTCCGGGCGTAACGCCGTAGCGCTCGTCTATCAGCCTGAGGGCTTCGGCAGATATCCCGGCCAGCGTCCCGCGCCACCCCGCGTGGACCGCGGCCGTCACGGTGCCGCCCTCGTCGGCGAAGAGAATCGGCACGCAGTCCGCGGCGGCGGCTGCGATTCCGAGCCCTTTCGAGGCGCTTATGAGTCCGTCGCCTTCGGGCGCAGGCGGCTCGAATACTTCCTCGTTGTCCACGACGATTATCCTGCTGCCGTGGACCTGTTTCAGGCGGGCTACTTTTCTGAGTCCGAAGGACCCGGCGATGCGCTCCGTGCCCCCGGAGTCTCTCTGCCCGAAGCCGTGGACGACTCCCGGGATGGATGACAATATGCGGGATTTTATCCAGCTCATTTCTATAAATTATTTTCCCCGGCTTCCGAGAGAAAGTTAAGCGCTTTTTTCATGTCCTCGGGTATCGGGGACGTAAATTCCATGCGCTCGCCCGTTCGGGGATGGGTGAACGCGAGCTTCCACGCGTGAAGGGCGTGCCTGCCTATTATCTCCGCGGCGGTGGAGATCACGTGCGGCTTCCGTCCCTTGCCGCCGTAGACCTCGTCCGCCAGGAGCGGGTGCCCCGCCTCGGCGAAGTGGACCCTTATCTGGTGCGTCCTTCCGGTACGCGGCCGCGCCTCTACGAGCGTCGCGCCCTTGAGCCTTTTCCGCACCCTCCAGAGCGTGAGAGATTCCCTCCCGGACGGCGCCCGGGATGACATCTTCTTCCTGTCCGTCGGGTGCCTGCCTATGCGTGAGGAGATCGAGCCTGAATCCGTCTTCATGGCTCCCTCGACTATTGCCAGGTATCTCTTCTCGACTGTGCGCGATTTGAACTGGGCCGCGAGCGAGTTGTGGGACGCGTCATCCTTCGCGGTGACTATCACGCCCGAGGTGTTTTTATCGAGCCTGTGCACTATCCCCGGCCTCACCTTCCCGCCAACGCCCGAGAGCCCGTCCAGGCGGTGTAGGAGCGCGTTCACGAGCGTTCCCTTCGTAACGCCCGCGCCGGGGTGGACGGTCATTCCCGCGGGCTTGTCTATGACGGCGATATAATCGTCCTCGTAGATGACGCTTACGGGTATGTCTTCCGGCTCGGCTTCGAGCGGAGTAGGAGCGGGTATCGTAACGACAACGGTTTCGCCCGGCCCGAGCTTTCTCGACGGTTTTATCGCACTCCCGCCCACGAGGATATTCCCTTCCTCTATAAGCCTTTTTATGCGCGAGCGGGTGAGCTCGGGCATAAGGCTTGGCAGAACGGCGTCCGCCCTCTTTCCTGAGAGCTCGGGTGATATTACGAAAGTGAGGGTTTTATCGCCGGCCGTCATGCGTTGACCCGCGCGGAGGGGAGAGTAAATCTATTTTCTCTCATTCCGCTCCTTCATCATGTTCTTTACAGCCGTCGCGACTACGCCCGAAAGGTTCTTGTTCCACCTGAGGTTCCTGAGGTCGAACTCCCGGAGCTGCTTTAAGAGCCCTATCGATATGTGGGGCGGCGTCTTCGGGTTCGTGACGAGGGCCAGCTTTACCTGATAGAGCCTCGTCCACTTCCTGCTGTCGGATATTTCGCGGAGTATTTCGTCGGTTACAATCTTCGACTGCGCAATGTGCACGACCTCGGTGTCGGTGATTCGCGGGTTTTTGAGGACGGCACGCGAGACTATCCTGTTCGGGTCCTTTACCAGAATCGCCCTCGCTTCCCTGTTCCCGAGCAGGGCGAGCTTTATCTTCTGCCCAACGTTAAGGACGCTTATTTTTATGTGGAGGCTCTGGTTTATCGTATCGTGGGAATGATGCTCTTCGGCGGATTCATCTCCTTCTTCGTAGTCGGCCTCATCCTCGGACTCCTGGAGAAGCTCGTCGTCTATTTCGAAGTCGTCGAGAAAGGAGCTCTCTGGAATCGGTGCGCCGTTTGCCTCGGCCTGGGTGAGAGCGGCCCCGGCGTCTTCATCTTCTCCGGCATCGGCTCCGGAAAAAAGGGCGAATTTGCCCCCCATGTAGAGCTTTAGGAAATCTATCACCCCGTCCATCGTCGAGCGGGTAATGAGCGGGTTTTTGCTGAGGGCTTCGACTATGTCGTTCGAGCGGGCGATCCTCTCGTGGTTATTCGCTATAAGGTCTATTATGTTCTGGTCGTGCACCCTTTCCGCGAGATATGCGACCGTTTCGTCCGTGGCCGAGTTGTTGAGGAGTATCTTCTGGAATGCGGCCTCGTCGGCGAGCGCCCTGGCGAAGAAGTCGAGGAGTCCCGGCTCGGCGGCCGTGTCGGTTAGTATCGTCGAGACCACCTCGGACGGCATACCCGATAGTGTTCCCCCCGCTTCGCGCGACACCTCTTCGTCCTCGTCCCGCGTAAGGTAATAGAGTATCCGGGAGAGATCCCTCGGCGAGGCGGGAACGAGCCCGCGCGCCGCCATCAGGCGGAGCTCTTTCGGACGTGATGGGTCTACGAACTGTTTAATCGATTCGGGTATAGCTCCTGACATATCTTCACTAGTGTATTAAAAAAAGCCATCCGGTTCAACACGGCAGGGCTGGAGTGACCCGGGGACGGCACACGGGCAATAGATTTTTAAAAGAATTGGAATATTATGTACATGTAACAATCGAATCCGGAGACTTCACGATGACAGACTACAGCGGAATTGTTTCTAAATACGAGGGGCAGTGGGCAGGCAGGCCGAAGAATGTTAGCGAAGGTGTGCTTTTCAGTTATTACGCCCCGGGCGCGCAGAGCGTTTTCATATCCGGGGACATGAACGGATGGAACAGCGACGTCAGCAGGCTCGTCAAGGGACACGACGACGTGTGGCGCGCGATATTCAAGCTAAGGCACGGAAGGTCCTACGACTACAAGTTCGTAGTGGACGGGAACTGGATCACAGACCCAAACAACCCCGACCTTAACCCCGACACGTCTGGTGGTGCGAACTCGATCGTATACATAGGCGGAAACGGCGAGGTCCTCCAGGCGGACAATCCCGAGAGGAAAAAGTTCACGCTCGAAGGCAGGGGCATTTCGCATACGTTTTTCGACTCGGCCAGGTACAAGAGGCGCTTCAATCTCTTCTATATCCTACCGCCGAATTACGACGACGAGATACCGCCGCCCGTCGTCATATGCCTGAACAACTACATAAAATCCCAGGACATTGAAAAGCACTGCAGGAAGAACGGCTACCTCGGGATATTGCCCGCGCCCGAGATCGGCGGGGATTTCATAAGACAGGGAAAGCTCTACATTTTCGCCGAGCTCCTCGAGTTCGTTAAGCAAAAATTCAGGGTAGACGAGAGCAGGATATATCTCACCGGGATGTCCAACGGCGGGCTCGAAGCGTTCCTCGTGTCGATGTACTACCCCGACGTCCTCGCGGCCTCCGCGCTCGTATTCGGCCCCTACAGGCTGAGGAACTATAAGGACACAGTGAAGGGAATGGACAGGAACGCCCTGGTCAGGTTCCTGGAGGGGCTCGACTTCCCGCACAGGATGCTGCTTAACCTCGAGAATCTCCCCGTTTACATATCCCACGGCGGGGCGGACGAAGCCGTGCCGACGGCGGACGCCGTTGCGCTAAACGAAATACTGGAGAAGCTTGGGGGAAGGGTGAAGTTCAACTACTACCCGAACGAGGGTCACACGTGGATGATGGTGGACGACGACCTTCCGCACGTGTTCGAATGGTTCGAGAACTTCAAGCTCGAAAAATACCCGAAATCGGTTTACTACACCGCGCCTTTCGGGGTCTTCAAGAACAGGGCGTACTGGACNNGCCGAGGTGAACGGAAAGAAGAAGCTCAAAACGGCGGCCGAGAACATAAAGCGGGTCATCCTGCGACCGTCCCGGAAGCTCATCGATACGGCGCAGAACCCAAACGTAGAAACAGGAAACGACTCGGCCAGCGTGGAAACGGACCAGGATAAAAATATAATAACGATAACGTATTAAAGCGCACAGCGGACGTATGAAGATATCGGCATTCATGGAGCAGGAGCTTATTTCCATCCCCTACGCGATGGGGAAAATCGACGCGCTCTACTACAAGAGCACGGCCCCCAGGCAAAAGGAGGGAATGGGGACGGTCATAATACACGTCCACGGCTTTTTGGGGAATTTCCTCGAAGGCTCCCAGAGATTTTTGCCTCCGCTCCTGGCGAGGGCCGGGTATTCGTCCCTCTGCATGAACACGAGGCTCGCCACATTCGGTCTCTTTTTCGGCTACGGGATCATCGACGACACGGTGCCGCAGCTGGACGCCGCCATCATTTATCTGAAGAAGCTGGGCTATAAGAGCATCGTGCTCTCGGGTTACAGCATCGGCGGGAGCGTCGTCCTGAGGTACGCCTCGCTAAGGAGCGACGTATCGAAATTCCCGTCGCTAAAAGCCATAATAGCCGTTTCGACTCCCTATTCGCACCCTGATTCGGTCAGAAGAAGGTGGGACAGGTGGGGCAGCAATCCTTCCTACGAGGAGATTTACAGGAGGGTGAGGGAGACACTCAAGCCTGACCCTATGCACACGGCGGAGGACCGCACGATGGTTATATACAGGGCGCGCGGCGATACGCTCAACCCCGAGCACACCGAGCTTTATACATACAAAACATGGTGGTTTCTCGCCGGTCCCGAGGCGGAATCCGCCAAGTGCTATAAACAGATCACCGAAATAAACATCCCGCTCCTTCTCATACAGGGGCGCCGTGACCAGGATCTCCGGCCTGGGGAAGCGGAAGACCTCGCAAGCCTCGCGCTGCACGCGGGCAACGGCGACGCAAGCGCTCTCTACCTCGACGCCGCGCACGACTTCGAGGGATGCGAGGAAACCCTTGCCGAGGCGGTAACGAACTGGCTCGACCAGAGACTGGGCGCCGGGCCGGGTTAGGACGAGTCGAAAGCGGCTCCAAAAACCCGGATTCCGCCGCGTGAATATCCCAATAATCATTCCCTGAATTGCATAACACGTGACGAAAATTGTTAAGGCTCTAAAAACGGCCTGGGACGCACAACAGAAAAGCGCATAGTTTACGGCTGGTTAGAAATTACGGCCTTCTGGCATAGTTTTTGCACTTTCATGCTTTCAGTATGCATGGGGTGATGCATCGGCGAATTTAATGGGAAAAGTGAGGCCGGAAGGGACGAATGAGAAAATATGAAGAAGCCGATATCGGAGCACATATGATAAGAAGGCAATTTTTAAACATGGCGGAGGTGGAGCCTGACGGTTCCAGGGTGGTAAGGCTTAAGTGGAGCGACGTGCTCGAGAGCGCATTCGACTACTACTACACCGAATACATCCCCGCATGGACGCTGAATCCGACGCCGCTCAACAATTCGGGCGACAAGCTCTTCATATCGAAACGAAACAGGGACTGGGTAAGCTGGGAGAAGATAGAGCCGATGAACAGGCCCGACATAGCCACGCTTTTCGATCTTCTGCCGGACCTCCCCGACGACAGCACTTTCTGGCAGCTTATAAAGAAGCTCGAGAGCGAAGGCGTAAAAGAGGCCGAAGACCACTTCTGGGAAAACATTTTCACCTACAGATCTGTAAAGGAACTGGAAGTCAGAGGCAGAAAGTACAGGATAGAGTGGGAGGCGTAATTTAAGATTGCCGCCCAAGACGGCGCTTTAACCCTTCAGCACTTCCACTTCGGGAAGCCTCCCGAAGAATTCAAAGGCGCTCCCCTTGTTGACCGAGATTTCGAGGAACCCCGAGCTCCCTACGAGCGCTATAAGCTCCCCCTCTTTCCCGTCCGCGTAGCTCCCGGACAAACTGCTTATAGTCACGTCCCCGGCGCGTACGCCAGAAGAGTTTGTGATAACCGACCCCGGTATATTCGTAACGAGATTCCCGAACCTGTCCGCGTATATAGCCCTCCCCGTTACGACATCCCCGCCGTCGTGGGCCTCGGGGATGTCGAGACTTTCGTAGGACGTTAGCACGTCCCCCAGCTCTTCGAGCGCTATGCCCTTCGACAGATGAGCGGCAGCCGGCGCGAATATATCCCTTCCGTGGAAAGTGGCGCTTACCGTCGGAAGCATGAATTCGGGATTCGTTATCCGGGCCATACGGTCCACGCCGCACTTATCGAATATCATCGAGAAAACGCCGTTATCCGGCCCCACGAACAGGTAGCCCCCAGCCTCGGCGGCGATGGCCCTACGCGCGCTCCCGACGCCCGGGTCGACGACCGCCACGTGGATGGTTCCTTCGGGAAAGTAGCTGTACGAGGCGTGGAGCTTGAACGCGGCCTCGGCGATGTTATAGGCCTCTATTCCGTGGGTTATGTCTATCACGGCGGCGGAGGGGTTTATGCCGGCGATAACGCCCTTCATCACGCCCGCGTAGTGGTCGCCCGCGCCGAAGTCCGTTGTCAGTGTGATTATCCCCATGGTCGGTTGCCCTTTCCGGGAAGAGGTGCTACATTGCTCGAATATTACAATAACCCAACCTGGCGGGATTTAAAATGAGGCTTACGATTCTGGGCTCGGGGACGTGCGTTCCCTACGCGAGGAGGGGCTCTTCGGGCTATGCGGTGGAGCTCCCGGACGCAAAGATCGTCCTCGACTGCGGCAGCGGCACGACGAAGCGGCTCGCCGAAGCGGGGATAAATTACCTCGACGTCGACTACCTCTTCCTCTCACACCTCCACCCCGACCACACCGGCGACCTCGCGGCGTTTCTATTCGCCACGAAGTACGCGTACGGCTCGCCATGGGGCGACAGGCGCGAAAAGCCGCTCCACGTGAGAGGCGGCCCCGGCTTCGGCAGTTTCTTCGAGGCGCTCAAGGGTGCGTTCGGCGATTGGATTTCTCCCGAAACTTTGGAGCAGGGCGAGCTTACGGAAGGCGTTTACGAATTCGGCGGCTTTACGCTCACGGCGGCGAAAACGCCCCACCTCGAAAGCAGCCTCGCGTACAGGATAGATCACGGCGGAAAGTCCCTCGTATATTCCGGGGATACGGAATACTCGGAGCCGCTCATAGAGCTGGCACATGGGGCTGACGTTCTAGTCGTCGAGTGCGCCATTCCTGACGATAGCCTCAAACGAAAGGGGCACATGACCCCGGGGGACGTCGTCGATACGATAAACCGCTCGGGCGCAAAGCGCGCCGTAATAACGCATCTCTACCCCGCGTGCGACAGGGACGACGTCGTCGGGCGTATCAGGGAGGGCGCTGATGCTGAAGTAATAGGCGCAGAGGACCTCCTGACCATTGACGTCTGACCCTGTTTTAACCCTCCATCAGGAAAGATTTCCATTGACAAGAAAAATTCGTGTTGTTAAATGGTTTAAGACAAAACGACAGGAGGGAACACCATTATGGAACTGATGGAAGCGATAGGAAACAGAAGGAGCATAAGGTTCTTCAAGCCCTGGATGGATGTCGAGGACTGGAAGATACAAAGAATGCTCCAGGCCGCTCGGCACGCCTCGTGCCAGGGGAACTGCGGCTCGACGGAAGCGATAGTCATCGACAAGAAGACATACCCCGAAGACAAGTTCGAGGAGCTCATCCAGTGCGCCTCGACGTTCAACGAGATTCAGCTCAGGACCGCGCCTATAGTAATCGCGTGGCTCGTCAACATGGACGCCTGGTATAAAGAGCTGGTCGAATCCTTCTCGGTCCTGTTTCCGGCGCGCGCCATCACCGCGGCGCACGGCTGGACCTACAAGATCCTAACCGAGAGCACATATCCCCGCCTTATGAGCTTCCCGAAGGATAAGGCCGAGGACCTGCTCAGGGTCGAGGCAGGGCAGGCCATAGCGAACTCGCTCCTCGCCGCGACCGAGCTCGGGCTCGGGTGCTGCCTCCTCGCAACGGGCAGGAAGCCGGCGGAGTTCCCGAAGGTGCTCGGTGTGCCCGACAACATCGTACCGCTCTGGATAATGGCCGTCGGCTACCCCGCCGAAACGCCCGGGCAAAGGCCGAGAAAGCGCTTCGACAAGCTCTATCACTACAACACTTATGGTAACCCGCTCGCCGAAGACCAGGCGGTAAAGGAAGAGCTCATAGCCGAGAACATGATACAGCCCAAGGACCCGCTACCGGGCAGGGAAGAAGAGCTCAGGCACGTATGCCGTATGTTCGGCTACAAGGAAGACATGCCGGACATGCCGAAGGAAAAGATAAAGGCCCTTTACGAAGAGGATTCTATCTACTACGGCGAAGTACCGCCGGGGCTGGTAGAAAAAGGGGTTTAACCGGAAAAAGCATTCGGCGAGGTCAAGGAGAGAAGGTCGAGTACCGACTCCTTAACCTCGTCAACGCTAATTTCGCGGAGGCATCTGACTCCGTAGGGGCATGGCGGCGTGTATCCGAATTCCGTACACGGGCTACAGGAAAGGCGCTTGTTTATGACGACGCTCCGGCTCCCGCGAGGGGCCCACTTTTCCTCGATGCCCGCGCCGAAAAGAGAAACCGTGGGGGTGCCGGCTCCGTACGCAATGTGCATGAGGCCGGTATCCCCTGAAACGAGGGCGTCCAGCATCGAGATAACCGCGGCCGTTTCCATGAGCGAGGTTTTTCCCGTAAGGTCGAGGACGCTTTCATAGTCGAGGCCGCGTTTGACCTCCGCCGAGCTTTCCACGTCCCCCGGCCCGCCAAGGAGGACTATACCGAGCCCATCTTCGGCAAGCGACCTTGCGAGCCCTGCGAATTTTCGGGTTCCCCACTGTCTTTCCTTCACAGTAGCCCCGGTGAAAATGCCTACCACGGCCCTCTTACCTGCCCTGAACTCGCCGAGCGCGGCAGCGGCCTTCCCGTATTTATCCCGGTCGATCGTGAGAAACGGCTTGTCCTCGTCGAACGCGTATTCCTTTCCGGTGACGGCGGAGACGAGGTTTAAAAAGCTCACCGCCTCGTAGTCCCCGCGGTTGTGCGTGACGGGATGCGTGAACTGCCGGGCCCTCTCGTTCGTGGCGAACCCGGCCCTCACCCGGGCCCGCGTAAGGTAAGCGAGTGCGGCCGTCATCCTGTGCCACTGCTCGGTATCGATAACGATATCGTACCCCTCTTTAATAACGCCCGAGAGTGTCCCGAGCGGCGAGGAATCGTAAAGGAGAACGCCGTCTATATACGGGCAGTCCGTGAGGATACCGGCGTTTCTCTTCTCGGCGAGGACGTGAATCACGGAGCCGGGGAATTCCTGCCTCAGGGCAGCGAGCGCCGGGTACAGGAGCACGGCGTCGCCTATGCCGCCAGGGCGTATGACGAGTATATTCGGAGAGGAGTCGGCAGAGCCCTCCCTCGGACTTACGAGGAATCTCGAAACGCTGCACGCAATCCCCCCGAGGATGCCGTCGATCCTTTTGAGCCCTTCTATTTTCCAGTTCATAACGAATTTGGACGCCAACGCACCCGCACTCAATTATAAATCCTCGCGGGGAAATAGTGTAGGAATCCCGGCGGCGGAGAATATCCCGCACTACAGGTGACAGAGTACGGAGATGACTGCGGTTGCCGGGCTCAGGCTATCGTGACGTCGCCGCAGAGGTAGACGTTCTGAACGGCGTTCAGTATCTCGACCCCTTCCTTCATCGACTTCTGGAAGGACTTCCGCCCGGTTATGAGGCCCATGCCGCCCGCGCGCTTGTTTATGACTGCCGTCCTCACAGCCTGTGCGAGGTCGTCCTGGTCGCTGCCGGTCGAGGCGCCGCCCGAGTTAATGAGGCTTGCGCGGCCCATGTAGCAGTTCACTACCTGGTAGCGGGTGAGGTCAATCGGGTGCTCCGTCGTAAGCTTCGAATAAACGCGGGGGTCGGTCTTGCCGAACTTGAGCGCGAGGAAGCCGCCGTTATTCTCGGCCTGCTTCTGCTTTACGATGTCCGCCTCAATCGTCGCGCTTATGTGGTTCGCCTGCCCCGTGAGGTCGGCTGCGAGGTCGTAATCCGTCTTTTCCGTTTTAAACGCCGGGTTACGAAGATAGGCCCAGAGCACCGTTACCAGCCCGAGCGTGTGGGCGTAGGAGAAGGCTTCCGACACCTCCTGTATCTGGCGGTCGCTCTCATCCGAGCCGAAGTATATCGTCGCGCCGACGGCCACAGCGCCCATTTGATAGGCCTGATCGACGTTGGCGAACATTATCTGGTCGAACTTGTTGGGATACGTCAAAAGCTCGTTGTGGTTAAGCTTCACGAGGAACGGAATCTTGTGCGCGTATTTTCTCGAAACCGCGCCGAGGACTCCGAGCGTCGAGGCGACGGCGTTACAGCCGCCTTCGATTGCGAGCTTCACTATATTCTCGGGGTCGAAGTAAATCGGATTGGGGGCAAAAGACGCGCCGGCCGAATGCTCTATCCCCTGGTCTACGGGGAGTATGGACATGTAGCCCGTTCCCGCGAGCCTGCCCGTGTTGTACATGAGCTGGAGGTTACGGAGAACGGAGTTGGGCCTGTCGGACGGGATGAATATGCGATCGACGAAGTCGGGGCCGGGGAGGTGGAGCTGGCTCTTGGATACGGTTTTGCTCTTGTGGTTGAGAAGGTAATCGGCCTCGTCACCGAGGAGCTTCGATATCGAATTTATCCCTTCCGTGCTCTTTACTTTTGCCATTATTGCACTCCTCTCGCGGAATTTTAGATTGTCGGCGCAGGTATGCCCGAGATCATCAGAAGTTTAAAATAAATTACCCCCGAGCGAAAGTCCGATCGACAATCGGGCTTCAGTTGGCGGCCAGGGACATGCGCTCTTCCCTGTCGTTCAGGATCGATATTCCGGGGAGCTCGTCGCCGCCCAGGAATTCGAGAAGCGCTCCGCCGCCGGTCGATATGTGCGTGATCTCGGAGTCGAGCACCTCGGCCTTCCTTATGGAGGCTATCGTCTCGCCGCCGCCCACGACCGTCGTCGCGCCGCGCCATGTGGCGAGCGCAACGGCCCTTGCGAGCTGCGTCGTCCCGGCCGAGAAATCGCCGACCTCGAATACGCCCATCGGGCCGCTCCAGAATATGGACCCCGTGCCCTTTATCTGGTGGTTATACTTCGCGGCCGTCTTGGGGCCTATGTCGAATCCCTGAAGTTCGTCGGGTATGGAGCCGTCCACGACCATGCAGGTCTTTCTTTTTTCCAGGCTGTTGGCTACCACGTGATCGACCGGAAGGTGTATCTTCTTGCCGTAGGTCGAAAGCGCGTCCTTCGCCCAGGCCACCTGGTCGTCCTCTACTATCGAATTGCCTATCTTGACGCCCTTGGCCTTGAGGAACGTATACGCGACGCCGCCTCCGAGGAGGACCTTGTCCGCCTTGTCTATCAGGCTCTGAAGGGCGTGGATCTTGTCCTTGATCTTTCCGCCGCCTACTATGACGATGAAGGGACGGTCCGGGTCTTCGCGGAGCCTCGTAAGGAACTTGAGCTCCCTGCTTACGAGAAATCCGGCGACCTTGATCTGGAAATTGGCCGCCATGCCGTAAGTCGAAGCGTGCTTTCTGTGAGACGTGCCGAACGCGTCGTTAACGTATATGTCGGCGTAAGATGAAAGTGTTTTCGAAAATTTGGGATCGTTGTCGGTTTCTTCTTTGTGGAATCTAAGGTTTTCGAGCAGCATGACCTCGCCGTCGGCGAGCGAGTCTATCGACTCCTTAACCTCTGGCCCGGTCACCTTGCCGGTGAATTTCACCGACTTTCCGAGGAGCTCGGAGAGCCGGTCCGCAATGGGGCTCAATGAAAGCTCGGGCATCACAATGCCCTTCGGTCTTCCGAGGTGGGAGCCCAGTATAACCTTTGCGCCCCTCTCGACAAGATAGTCTATCGTGGGGATTACCCTTCTTATCCTGTAATCCTCACTTATCTTCCCGTCCCTTATCGGCACGTTGAAGTCAACCCTGACAAAAACGCGTTTCCCTTTATAAGTCGAATCAGGGAGGTCAGATATAACGAGCTTACTCATTTTAGCCTTTCTCCTATGTACTCGATGAGGTCCACTACCCTCGACGAGTAACCGTATTCGTTGTCGTACCAGCCTATTACTTTCACCAGGTTGCCCTCTACGACGGACGTAAGCTGCGAATCGAGGATCGCCGAATGCGGATCGCCTATAAAGTCGGACGATACGAGCTCTTCCTCGACGTACCGGAGATACCCTTTCAGCTCGCCCTCGGCGGCCTGTTTGAATTTTGCGTTTACCTCTTCGGGCGTGGTGTCCTTTTCCACTTCGCAGGTGAAATCGACGACGGAAACGTCGGCCGTCGGCACCCTCATGGATACGGAGCTCAGCTTGCCCTTGAGTGCGGGGTAGATTATCTGTATCGCGCTCGCGGCGCCGGTGCTTGTGGGGATTATTGAAAGCGCCGCAGCCCTCGCCCGGCGAAGGTCCTTGTGCGGGGCGTCCAGTATTTGCTGGTCGTTCGTGTAGGAGTGGATAGTCGTCATCTCACCCCTCTTTATTCCGAAATTTTCGTGTAGCACCTTTACTATCATCGCAAAGCAGTTGGTCGTGCACGAGGCGTTGGATATTATGTTGAAATCAGGGCTGTAGTCCCCTTCGTTCGCACCAAGCACAGTCGTAAAATCCACTTCGCCCTTTGCCGGGGCCGTGATTACGACCTTCTTGACAGTGCCGCCGAGGTGCGCGCCCGCGGCTTCCTGCGAACGGAAAACCCCGCTGGCTTCTGCAATGATCTCGGCCCCTGTATCCTGCCACGGTATGTTCTTCGGATCCCTCTCCGTGAATACCCTTATAGCCTTTCCATCTACAATTATATGTCCGTTTTCGGATTTTACATCTCCTTTGTACGGGCCGAATACGGAATCGTATTTAAAAAGGTGGGCAAGCGTTTTGGAATCGGATATATCGTTAATACCTACGAATTCGAGCCCTTCCCTTTCGAGCCCTATGCGGAGAACGTGCCTCCCGATTCTTCCGAACCCGTTAATCCCAACCTTGATAGACATCTAATCCCTCCAATTACTTGTAATGTTATTTAATTTGAAGAAAATCCTCTAAAAATTACCTTTACATATAATGCGCGTCAAGGTGCTGCACGGGCTCACCAGGTCCTTACTCTGCGCATCGGCGAAGGAAAATTCTCCCCCCAAACTTGTATTTGACAATTTTACCGTATATTTTCAATCCTTATGCGGAAAATAAGAGTCGGAATACTGGGGGCAAGCGGTTATACAGGGAGCGACCTTCTGAGGTTCCTCCTTACGCATCCCTCCGTGGATATTGCACATTTAACTGCGGATAAGCACGCCGGGAAGAGGATATCCGATGTATTTCCGCACCTTTCCGGGTTCTGCGATCTCGAGCTAAAACCCCTCGATCCGGAAACCCTCCCCGAAGATATAGACGTCGTCTTCCTCGCCCTGCCCCACGGAGCGTCGGCGAAGGTCGTGGGCGAGCTTTATAAAAGGGACGTAAAGATAATTGACCTCGGGGCCGATTTCAGGCTGAGCCACAAGGTCTACACAGTCTGGTACGGCGAGCATCCGCATCCCGAGGCTCATCCCCGAAGCCGTATACGGCATCCCCGAGATAAACCGGGGGCGGCTCAAGTCCGCAAAGCTCGTCGCGAACCCGGGCTGCTACCCGACGTCCGTCATCCTCGGCCTCCTTCCGCTAGGGTGGGAGCAGCTTCTGGAGCCCGGGCTCGTCATCGCCGATTCCAAGTCCGGCGTGTCCGGCGCAGGCAGAAACCCCTCTCTCGACACGCATTTTTGCGAGGTCAACGAGGGGCTAAAGGCATATAAAGTCGGCGAGCACAGGCACATGCCCGAGATAGAAGAGGTGATGAGGGAGTATTCCGGCATCGACCTCAGGGTGCAGTTCGTGCCGCACCTCATCCCCATGGACAGGGGCATCCTCTCGACGATATACGTGAGGCTGAACAAGTCTATGACGACTGCCGAGCTTCTGGAGCTCTACGTAAAACACTACGAGAACGAAAGGTTCGTCAGGATTTCCCCCGAGAAGGTCTATCCGTCGACGTCTCAGGTGAAGGGCTCCAATTTCTGCGATATCGGCATAAAGGCCGACCCGGAATCGAAGTCCGCCGTAATCGTGTCCGTGATCGACAACCTCGTAAAGGGCGCGTCAGGCGTCGCCGTTCAGAACATGAACATCATGATGGGTTTCGAGGAATCGACCGGGCTCGAGATTGCGCCACTCTTCCCCTGAGCAAAGGTTACGACCCCGTTCCCTTAAGGCCTCTTATCCTCTTTACGGCCGAAACGACCGCCGAGGCGGCGTACTCTACCTCTTCCTGTGTAGTAAACCTTCCGAGGCTGAACCTTACGGACGAGTGAGCCTCTTTCCTGCTGCGCCCCATGGCTAGTAGAACGTGCGAGGGATCGACGTTCCCCTCCGAGCATGCCGAGCCCGTCGAGACGGCTATGCCTTCGAGGTCGAGCGCCATGGCGAGCGAGCCGCCGTGAACGCCCTCGAACGACAAATTGAGCGTGTTCCGGACCATGCTGTCCGGCGCGCCGTTCACCGCGGCGCCGCCCGCGCCCGAGGATATGCGTGCGAGGAGCTCGTCCCTGAGCCGCCCCACCCTTTCCCTGTCCTGGTCGAGCTCGGCGAGGGCGAGCTCCGCGGCCTTCCCGAGCCCGGCAATCGCGGGGACGTTCTCGGTCCCCGACCTGAGCCCCCTCTCCTGCCCGCCGCCGTGAATTAGCGGCGCGAGAGTGAGGCGCCTCGCGAGCCCTTCCCTCACGAACAGCGCGCCAGCGCCCTTGGGGCCGTAGAACTTGTGGGACGATATGGAGACCATATCCGCCTGAATCCTTTTCAAGTCTATGCCCAGCTTCCCCGCGGCCTGCACAGCGTCCACGTGAAAGAGCGCGCCCTTTTCCTTTACTATCCCGGCTATCTCTTCTGCGGGCATTACAACCCCCGTCTCGTTATTCGCATAGATTACGGAGACGAGCCTCGTCTCGCCGGTGACGGCGTCACGCAGCTCGTCGAGATCGATGAGGCCGTATTTATCCACGCCGAGGTACGTCACCTTGAACCCCCGGGTCTCCAGGTACATGAACGCTTCGAGCGTGGAATCGTGCTCTACCTTCGTCGTCACGAAGTGCTTCCCTCCGCGCCCGCCCTCGGCGAACGCGGCGCCTTTTATGGCGAGGTTATTGCTCTCGCTCCCGCCGGAGGTAAAGAGTATCTCCCTCGCCCCTGCCCCGAGGAGGGCGGCGACATTCTCCCGCGCCTCGTCGAGCGCTGCCTTGGCGGCGCTCCCGAAAGCGTGGATGCTCGAAGGATTCCCGAAGCCGTCCTTAAAGTACGGCATCATCGCTTCCAGCACGCGCGGGTCGACGGGGGTCGTCGCGTTATAGTCAAGATATGCTTTTTTCATACCGGCCATGCCTGTATCCGAATTAACTTAGTTTACACAAGCGGAGCCCGGTCCTGACAGGTCCGGAGAACCGCGATGGACTATATTTTTTTCGCCCTTTCGAGGAGCGAAGCGTATTCGTCCTTCACCATCCCTATGAATTCGCGGGCCAGCCTAGAAGGCCTTCTGTCCCTGTGCCACGCCGCAACGACGGTCCTCTTCGGCGACCGGCCCTTTATCGGCCTGTATACGCAGGTGTTCGATGTGTCCGTAAGCACCATCATAAGCGGCACGAGCGAGACGCCGTTTCCGAAGGAAACGCAGTGCTGTATCGTCGAAAGGTTCCACGTCCTGCAGACGACCTCGGGGTTTATCTGCCTCTCGTAGCAAAAGTTATTTATCTGCTCGCCGAGGCAGTGGTCCTCTTCCAGGGCTATGAAGGGGACATTCCTCAGGTCCTTCGCCCTTATCTCGCGCATTTTAAGGAGCTCGTGGCCCGGCGAGAGCGCAAGGTAAAGCGGGTCGTCGAACAGCGGCTCCGTCGTGATCAGGTTGTTCTCTATCGGCAGGCTCATGATGGCGACCTCGATTTCGAGGTCTATTATCCCCCTCACCAGCATGTCGGTAAGGTTTTCCTGAAGCGATATGCGTGCGCGCGGGTACCCGGCGTAGAACCTCTTGAGCGCTCCGGGCAGGAGATAAGGGGCTATCGTCGGGATGAGCCCTGCGGAAAGCGTGCCGACCCCTGCGGCCACGTCCTCGACTATGGCCGATTTTATATTCCCGGCCTCGCTGAGAACGAGCCTCGCACGCGGCAGGAGCGCCCTCCCGGCCTCGGTCAGCGCAATGCGCCTGCCTAGCCTTTCGAAAAGCCTCTGCCCGAGCTCCTGCTCCAGCTTGATTATCTGCTGGCTGAGCGAGGGCTGGGCGACGTAGCACCTCCGGGCGGCCTTGCTGAACCCGCCCGACTCGGCGACTGCGACGAAATATCTAAGCTGGTGAAGCTCCATGCGGTGTTCTCCCCGGTTACAGGGCGTCCTGTAACCTCGGACTCGTATATTTTACACGCCGGGAATA
>JRYH01002087.1_pt1 | contig 20644 bp, 20 predicted proteins | sample 235351 | NCBI WGS metagenome assembly JRYH01 (sample SAMN03074221, study PRJNA261480) | activated sludge metagenome | biome: Wastewater Treatment Plant; feature: Wastewater; material: Activated sludge; isolation source: activated biomass of a wastewater treatment plant treating wastewater... ...
CGCCGCGCCGGCCGCGCCGGCCGCGATAGACGCTCTCCGGGGAGCATGAACCGCCCCCCCCCGCCGCTCTCACCATGCCGCACGCCGACGAGGCCACCCCGGCACCCGCCCTCCGGGAAAAGACGGCACGAACGCGGACATGCACGCGGAGTCACCCCGGGCGACTATTCACACCGCCGCACTACCATCGCCCATGGGTAGCCCACCGCCGCTGGCGCTCGCCGCCTCCGTCACCGACTTGCCGCTGCTGACCACGCTGGCGGCGGGCCTCGCCGCGGCATGGATCTTCGGGTTGCTCACGAAACGCCTGGGTCTCTCGCCGATCGTCGGCTACCTGCTCGGCGGCGTTCTCATCGGCCCCTACACGCCCGGCTTTGTCGGCGACAAGGAGATCGCGCACCAGCTCGCCGAGATCGGCGTGATCCTCATGATGTTCGGCGTCGGCCTGCACTTCAACCTCAAGGACCTCGTCGCGGTCCGGCGGATCGCGATCCCCGGCGCCGTCGTGCAGAGCCTCTCCGCGACCGTCGTCGCGATGCTCCTCTTTCTCGCGTTCGGATGGCCTTGGCAGTCCGGCATGGTCATCGGCATGGCCATGGCCGTGGCCAGCACGGTCGTGCTCCTCCGGGTCCTCATCGACAAGGAGATGCTCACCACGCCCCACGGGCACGCCGCCGTCGGGTGGCTGCTCGTCGAGGACATCTTCACCGTGCTCGCACTCGTCTTCGTCCCGATGCTGGCCGTCGGCGACGCGGCCGAAGCCGCCCGAGAGAGCGGCGGCGCCGCGCATGTCCTCACGGAGATCCTCATCGCGCTCGGGAAGTTCGGTCTGCTCGTGGCGATCCTGCTGATCGCCGGATCACGCGTCATCCCATGGCTGCTCGGCAAGGTCGCCAAGCTCCGATCGCGAGAGCTCTTCACGCTGACCGTCCTCGTCCTCTCCGTCGCGATCGCGGTCGGTTCGGCGGTCTTCTTCGGCGTCTCCGTCGCGCTGGGGGCCTTCCTCGCGGGAATGGTCGTCGCCCAGAGCCCGACGAGCCACCAGGCCGCGGCGGATGCGTTGCCGCTCCGCGACGCGTTCGCCGTCCTCTTCTTCGTCGCCGTCGGCATGCTCTTCGACCCCGCCTTCGTGGTTCGCGAGCCCCTCATGCTGGCGGCCGGGCTCGGGGTCGTCATGCTCGTCAAGCCGCTCGCCGCGCTCGCCATCGTTGCGATACTGGGATACCCCGGCCGAACCGCGATAACGGTCGCGATCGGCCTGGCGCAGATCGGCGAGTTCTCGTTCATCCTCGGGCAGGTCGCGCTGCTCCACGGCGTGATCCCCGCCGAGGGCCAGCAGATTCTTGTCGGCGCCGCGATGATCTCGATCACCCTCAACCCGATCCTGTTCGGCTCGCTCGATCGGATCGAGGCGGCCGCCCGCCGCCACCCCCGGCTCTGGAGCCTGCTCGACGGGAAAGCCGCCCGAATCCGCAGAACAGTCAACGACGCGTCCTCCGCCCGAATCATGGAGGCGGAGAAGCCCCTCGCGATCGTCGTTGGATACGGGCCGGTCGGGCGGCTTGTCGACGGGCTCCTCCTCGACGCGGGCTTTCACACCGTCGTCGTCGAGATGAACCTCCGCACCGTCGAATCCCTCGTCGCCACCGGGCGCTCCGCCATCTTCGGCGACGCCACGAGGCCGGAGATCCTCGATGACGCCGGCATCCGCAAGGCCCAATACCTCGTCGTCACGCTCCCCAACGCCGAGAATCGCTCCGGCCTGATCCAGATCGCCAAGGAGCTGAACGCGGGCATCCAGATCATCTTGCGCGCGCGATACCTGGCCGAGGCCGAGACGCTCAGCAAGTGGGACAAGACGATCTCGGTCTACGAAGAGGGGGAGACCGGCCTCGCCATGGCGCAGAAGGTGCTGGAACTCCGCGAGATGGAGCCGGCGAAGATCGAGGCCTTCCTCGAAGCCGTCCGCAAGCTGTGGCGGCTCCGGCTGTAGACGCAGGCCCACGCCCGCAAGCCGTGCAATCGCCGCAACTCGGGTCCGGACCCGCTCCGCACAAGCCGCGTCCAGCGCACGGACCGCAGAAGCCAGACCGCGGAGCAACCACGACCAAGGGCTCGCCCGACCACGGCCGTGACCGCACGCACGGGAGAGCCAAACCGGCCCCCTCGCACCGACGACGGCGGGCACGCTCAAATTGGGCCACAACGCCCGATGAACCCGGCTCCTGCCGAGGCCGCCAGGCATTCAGAATCGGGGTGACAGAACTCCAGTTGAACTCCTTGCCGCCAAAGTCGGCCTCTGGAGACCAGAAACTCTACCGCTGCTGCGACGCGGAGAGGCCCATAGGACGAGCCTCCGGGTGCAGCGAATCAGTCTTCCTGCGGTTGGGATGACCGACGATGGATGACATCGAGCACGAGAGTGCGATCATCGCCATCGACCGACCATGCGCGAGTCCGGAGTGTTCCATCCGGTGCGTAGTCGAAACGAACGAGTCGGCGATCGCTCGCCTCGCCTTCGTACCGCGTCAGGTCGAGCTCCAGATTGTTGTCTTGGAGCACGGTCACACCGCCCTCGTAGACGCCGCCAGAAGCCGAAATCGCCACGCATCGCAACTCGTCAAACCCGACATGGTGGTAGAAGTAGGCGTCGAGCAGATGTTCTGGCTTGTCGGCCTTGGATGCCCTTTCGACGCTCAGAGCGACCACATCCAGATACTCCATCCACACGAAGTTCGAGTGGACGAGTTCCACCCGGTCGTCTTCCTGGCCCTCCCACTGACCGACGAGAGGTACGAATGCTCGGATGTTCCTCGAGGGTGTCGGCACCCGACCGGCCGCGGCCGCCGGCGGTGGACTGCGTTCCATAAAACGGGCGTACTCCCACTCCGCGAGGGTTGCCAGACCGTGTCCGCTGTCCTCGAGGAGAACATCGCGATACATGTCCGGGCCGTCGAAGGCCCAGCGTGCCTCCAGCTTCCGCCGAGCCAGCGGCTGGTGGAGTTCGAGGGAGGTCGCGGCGTTGTCGCCATCAAACTCGATCGTGCCCTCCCCGACGCCGCGACCGATGCCGGGGATGTCGGGATGAAAGCTCAGCAGGTGGATCTGCTCGCGATCCGGGCGCCAGTAGTAGATCACCAGCTCACGCCAGGGGTTGCCGTCGATGTCGGACCCCACGCGATGTGCGCGAATGGAGTGACGGCCTGGGCCCCATCGCCAAGTGGTGGCATGGACCGTGCCGAGTCGCCATTCGCCGGCCTCCATGCGAGCGAATGCCGCCATCGGCGCAGAAACCTCCGCGGGCTCGCTCATTGGCGTCGGTTGCGTCTTCATGAGTTCGGCGGAGGCTTCGAACACCCGGACGCCGAAGAGCAAGATGATCAACAGTGCAGCGCAGGAGCGGCGTCCAGAGCACGCAGAGCGCCCGGCAAGAGTGCGGGTTTGCATGCGTCCGTGTACCCGGCATCCCGTCGGGCGTTGCGGACCGCAGGCCGAGCTGTGCCCCGGGAAGAGGCAGGCCGCGGAGAATCGAGGATTGGATTGAAATCGGGGTGGGGAGATTCGAACTCCCGACCTCTTGACCCCCAGTCAAGCGCGCTAACCAAGCTGCGCTACACCCCGTCAGGACCGCAAGTATAGCCCCCCATCCCCCCACCGTCGATCCCGTGCCCCGGCAGCCCCCGATCCCCGATCCCCAATCCCCAATCCCCAATCCCTGATCCCTGATCCCTGATCCCTGATCCCCCCTCCCCCCGATATCCTCTCCCCGTGCACCTGCTCATCACCAACGGACGCGTCATCGACCCCGCCACCGGCCGAGACGAGACCGCCGATGTCGCCCTCATCGGCTCCACCATCGCCGCGATCGGGCCGGGGCTCGACCGCGCCTCGGCCGACCGCGTCATCGACGCCGAGGGCCTCATCGTCTCGCCCGGGCTGATCGACCCCCATGTCCACCTCCGCGAGCCCGGCGGCGAGCACAAGGAGACGATCGAGACCGGCACCCGGGCCGCCGCCGCGGGGGGCTTCACCGCCGTCTGCTGCATGCCCAACACCACGCCGGCGATGGACCGCCCCGAGATCCTCTACTTCGTCACCAGCCGGGCGAAGGAGACCGGGCACTGCCGCGTCTTCCCCGTCGCCGCCGCGACGCTCGAACGCCGGGGCGAGCAGATGGTCGAGACCCAGCTCTGCCACAAAGCCGGGGCCGTCGCGTTCTCCGACGACGGCGATGTCGTCCAGTCCGCCGGCATGATGCGGGCGATCATGACCGCCGTCGCCGAACTCGGGTCGGTCTTCATGCAGCACTGCCAGGACACCACGCTCACCGAGGGCGCCGCGATGCACGCCGGGACGGTCTCGACCCGCCTCGGCCTGGCGGGCTGGCCCCGCGAGGCCGAGGAGATCATCGTCGAGCGCGACGCCCGCCTCGCCGCCGTCACCGGGTGCCGCTACCACGCCCAGCACCTCAGCAGCGCCGGCTCCGTCGAGATCATCCGCAGGGCACGCGCCGCCGGCGCCCCGGTCACCGGCGAGGCGACCCCCCACCACCTCATCCTCTCCCACGAGGCCTGCGACGGGTTCAACACCGCCGCCAAGATGAACCCACCCCTCCGCGAGCAACGCGACATCGACGCCCTCCGCGAGGGCGTCGCCGACGGCACCATCACCATCCTCGGCACCGACCACGCGCCGCACGCCGCCGAGGAGAAGGCCGCCCCCTTCGACGACGCCCCCTTCGGCATCATCGGCCTCGAGACCGCGCTCTCGCTCTATGCCGAGGCCCTCATCGACACCGGCCTGCTCACCTGGCCCGCGATGCTCGAGAAGATGACCACCAACCCCGCCCGGCTCTGCGGCCTCGACCGGTTCGGCCTCGGCACGCTCACACCCGGAGGGCCCGCCGACCTCACCCTCATCGACCCCGCCGCGACCTGGACTGTGCGCCACAGCGAACTCGCCGGCAGGAGCGTCAACACCCCCTTTCTCGGCCGCTCGCTCCGGGGGCGCGCCGTGGCCACGATCGTCGGCGGACGCATCGTCATGAGCCGCCTCGGGGCCCTCCCGAAGCCGGATTTTGCGCACGCCGGCGCGTGACCCCGCCCCAATCCACCTAGACTTCTCTGGTTTCGCGCCCGGGGGATGGGACGGCGGGTGAGCAGACACCGCTCCCCTGCACCGCGACACCACAGAGCACCAACCACGCCGGAAAGGACACTGCAATGGCGATCAAGATCGGCATCAACGGGTTCGGACGCATCGGCCGCCTCGTCTACCGCGCCGCGGCGCAGACCAAGGACATCGAGATCGTCGCGGTCAACGACCTCGTCCCCGCGGACAACCTCGCGTACCTGCTCAAGTACGACACCATGCACGGGCGCTTCCGCGTCGGCGGCGCCCCCGCCGAGGTCTCCGCGACCGAGAACTCCTTCACCGTCAACGGCTACACCACCAAGACCTTCGCCGAGAAGGACCCCGCCGCCCTCCCGTGGAAGGCGCTGGGCGTCGACTATGTCCTCGAGTCCACCGGCCTGTTCACCGAGGGCGAGAAGGCCGCCAAGCACATCGAGGCCGGCGCCAAGCGCGTCCTCATCTCCGCCCCGACCAAGACCCCCGAAACCGTCAAGACCCTCTGCTTCAAGGTCAACCACGACTCCTACAACGCCGCCACCGACAAGGTTGTCTCCAACGCCTCCTGCACCACCAACTGCCTCGCCCCGATCACCAAGGTCATCGTCGACAACTTCGGCCTCGCCGAGGGCCTCATGACCACCGTTCACGCCGCCACCGCGACCCAGCCCACCCAGGACGGCCCGTCCAAGAAGGACTGGCGCGGCGGCCGCAACGCCTACCAGAACATCATCCCCGCCAGCACCGGCGCCGCCAAGGCGGTCGCGCTGTGCATCCCCGCGGTCAAGGGCAAACTCACGGGCATGGCCTTCCGCGTCCCCACCGCCGATGTCTCCGCGGTGGACCTGACCTTCAAGACCGAGAAGCCCACCAGCCTCGCCGAGATCAACGCCGCGATGAAGGCCGCCGCCGAGGGCCCGATGAAGGGCGTCCTCGCCTACACCGAAGAGGAGGTCGCCTCCAGCGACTTCATCGGCGACCCCCACAGCAGCATCTACGACGCCAAGGCCGGCATCGAGCTCAACAAGCACTTCTTCAAGATCGTCTCCTGGTACGACAACGAGGCCGGCTACGCCCACCGCTGCGTCGACATGCTCCGCTTCTTCGCCGCCAAGGACGGCCTCGCCTGACCGCCGGCCCCGTGCCCGCGTGATCGGACCCCCCCCACGCCCCGCCGTCCGCGGGGCGTTTTCATGCGCGTCCGAGATTCCCCGTCCCCACCGGCGCCGCCGGCGCAGCCCGCCGCGCACCCGCCGATTCAAGGGGACCCGGTCGCCCTGTCCAGTCGAATCGCCGACGAATCCGCCGCGGCCGACCGACTCACCGACCGCGGAGGATGCACATGTCAGGCTCGACCCTCAGCACGAACGCACCGAACACCACCGACCGTCAACTCGTCACCTTCCTCCTGGAGCGCGAGGAGTACGGCGTGCCGATCCTCAGCGTCCGGGAAATCAACCGGATGATGGAGATCACCGCCGTCCCGCACTCGCCCCGCGATGTCCTGGGCGTGATCAACCTGCGGGGGAAGATCATCCCCGTCGTCGACCTCCGAAGGAGATTCGGCATGGGCGAGCCGACCGCCGCCGACCTCGATCAGCGGATCGTCGTGCTCGAACTCGAAACCCGCAGCGTCGGCTTCGTGGTCGACAGCGTGGGCGAGGTCCTCCGCGTCGGCGCCGACCGGCTCGACACGGCCCCCACCGTCGCCACCTCGGGCGGGGCCGACTTTGTGGACGGGATCGCCAAGCTCGAGGACCGACTCGTCATCATCCTCGATCCGAACAAGCTGATCTCCGCGAAGGAACTCGCCAAGATCGACACCCCACCGGCGATGGCCGCCTGACAGCCCACGCCGCGTTGGTCGCCCCGCCCGAAGGCGGGGTTTTCGTGCGCTCACCCGGGTTCGTCCGAGAACAGGTGCTCGAGGATCCGGTCTCGGACTCCCTCCATTGGCATCTCGCCCCCGCCGCCCCCGTGCCGGGTGATCATCACCGGGGCGTCGCCCGGCGTCGACGGCCGCCTCCCGTGCGAGCCGCGAACCAGCGACGGGTCCAGCGGGATCACATCCATCAGCGTGCGGAACCCCAGCCGCTTCTTTAACAGCCGCCACCCGATCGCCGCCTTCGGGCCCCGGATCGCGGGGTCGACGAACAACTCGCACGGGTCGTACCCCGGCTTGCGATGGATCTCGACCGTGCGCGCAAAGTCGGGCGCCCGCGCGTCCTCGAGCCAGTACGGGTACGCGAACCAACGCCCCGCCTCCGCGACGAGCACAAGGTCGCCCGCCCGCTCGTGATCGATCGCGTGCGCACGCTTGCCGTCGTCATCGAGCACCGTCTCGACCCCCGGCGTGCGCTCGCACAACGCCCGCACCGCCGCCAGGTCGGATCCGTTGCGCACATAGACATGCGCCACCTGGTGGTCCGCCACCGCGAACGCCCGGCTCGCCCCGGGGTCGAGCATCTCCAGGCCGTCCTCCACCCGCACGCGCACCAGCCCCGCCTCACGCAGCGCCCGGTTGATCAGCACCGCCCCGGTCACGGGCTCGATGCCGTACTCGGAGACGAGCATTGTGCGCACGCCGTCGGCGTCGAACCGGTCGATCAGCGATCCCACAACTCGATCGATCTCCGCGTCGGCCCGCCTCGATTCCTCGCTCCCGGGCCCGAATTTCTGGAGGGCGTAGTCGAGGTGCGGGAGGTACACGAGGTTGAGCGTCGGGCGGTGGCGCTCCCAGACCCTCGCCGCGGCGCGGGCGATCCACGCCGAGGACTCGATCGAGGCTCCGGGCCCCCAGAACTGAAAGAGGGGGAAGCGCCCGAGTTCGTCCTGGAGTTCGTCGCGCAACGCCGGCGGCTCGGCGGCGCAGTCGGGGATCTTCCGCCCGTCCGCCTTATAGATGGGCCGGGGCGTGACCGACCAGTCGGCCGACGAGTACATGTTGTACCACCAGAACAGCTTCGCGCAGGTGGCCGATGGGTCGCGCCGACGGGCGGTTTCCCAGACTTTCTCCGCGCGCACGAGATGGTTGGACTGCTTCCAGAACCGGATCTCAGCGCTCTCCCGATCGTACCAGCCGTTCCCGACGATCCCGTGCGCGCGGACCGGGACGCCCGTGAGCATGGCGGCCTGACTCGTGGTCGTCAGCGCGGGCAGGGGGGGCGCAAGGCGGGTCAGCGAGGCGGATTCGAGAAATGCGCGCAACCGCGGCGTGTGCGCGCCGATCCGGCTTTCGGTGAGCCCCACGATATTGAGAACTGCGGTCGGGTGCGGCATCTCAGGTCCCCGGGATACGGCGTTGGGCGATCACGGTCAGCCCCCAGCAGGCCACCGCGATCGGCATGAGTTCCGGGCGGCCGAGCAATGCAAGAAGGAACGAGTCCCCGAGGCAGAACCCGGCGATCCAGCCCTGCACGGCGGCGGGGATGTTGCCCGACCTCGCCCGGTGCGCCGCCAAGGCGCTCCACGCGAGCAACCCCCCGGCGGCGACGGCTGTCCAGACCGGGTCGCCCACGCCGAGGGCGAACAGCGGGATCAAGTAGGGCGCGCTGACGAGCCAGGCGAGGGCACGCGAGACGCTTGCCCCCCGGATGTCCTCGCGTCGCGCCGCGGCGGTGACCAGGAGCGTCGCCCCTGCGATCGCCGCGGAGGCGGGCCACACCCCGGCCGACGAAGCCCCGGTCGAGATCGCCGCGGCCAGCGGGTACACCAGGGCGCGGCACGCCGCCATGAGCAGCACGGCCCAAGCCGTGCGCTTGTGGAACGCGTTGTAGGCGACAATCGCGGCGACAAGCATCGACGCCCAGATCGCCGGCGCCACGCCGGCCCGGGCGCAGAGCCCCCAACCCGCTGAGAGGCACAACGCGGCTGCGACCGCGACCGCCCGCCGCGAGACCAGCCCCTGCACGATCGGCCGCGATGGTTTGTGCTCGCGGTCCCACCCCGCGTCGGCGGCGTCGTTCAGGAACATGCCGCCCGCGTACAGCAGCGACAGCGCTGCCAGCGGTGTGGCGAACTGTGCCGGCTCGCCCCCCGAAGTGGCGATCGCCACTCCCACGAGGGTGTTGGACCAGATGGTCGGCAGATTTCCGGCCCGCGCGGAGCGGAGGAGCGCCACGAGCATGGGGGGACAGTACCCGGGCCGGGCCCGGCGGGTGGGTCTGTTCCGGTTGCGCCGGCTGGGGGACGGCCCAAGCCCAACCCGCGATGGTCAGTCCCGCGGCTTTGGCCGATATCGCTCCCGTATCGGTCCCCCCGGGACGGAGCGATCGCGCCATGAAGAAGACGGAGAATCCACACGGAAAAGCCCCGGTCGCCACCTGGCGGGACTGGATGCTCCCCGCCGGGGCCGCGGTCGCGTCGGTGGTGCTGTTCGCGGTCGGCGGGGCGTGGATCGCCTCCGATCAGGCCGCGGCCCGAGGCCGAGAACTCGAGCGGGCGCGTCTCGAGAGTGTCGGGGCGGCGATCGCGACCGCGGCGGAATCGGCCGGCTTCTCGAGCACAGACCTGGACACACTGCTCAACACGCTCTCAAGATCGGCGGGGGTCGAACACATCGATCACCTCGGACCGGGGGAGAACGCGCCGCGAGCGGCGGCGGGGCAGGTCAAGGCTGTGGTCACGCTCCCGGGGACGATGGGCTCGCTCTCGCTGGTCAACGGGGTGGAGGCGCCGTCGTCGCTCTCGGGTCTGTGGACCGTCGCGTTGCTCGGGGCGGTGCTGAGCCTGGGCGTCGCGGGCGTCGCGGCGCAGGCCGCGCGGCGGACCTCCGGGCTTCGGCGTGTCGGCTCGGCGCTGCGAGCGATGGCGGAAGGGGAGAGCGACCCGGCGGCGCTGCGCGTCGCGGAGCGCTTCGGGCCGGACGCCGCGGCCTGGAACAGACTCCTGGAGGTCCGCGGGTCGGCGGAGGGCTCGGTCTCGACCACGCCGGGGGACCGCCGCGACTCGGTGAACCAGGCCGGCGTACTGCCCATCAGCGCCCTCGACGCGATGCCGGTCGGGCTGATGGCCTTCGACGAGCATCAGCGGCTGATCTTCTGCAACGGGGCGGCGGCGGCGGCGCTGGGGCTGACGCGGTCCTCCGCGATCGGGAGCCATTTGACCCCGACCCCCGGCGTAGAACCGCTGATCGAGACGCTCGGGCAGGTCGCCTCCGGCGCCGCGACGCGTGCGACGATCGAGCTGTCGCGGGGCGAGGAATCGCGGCGGGATGTCCTGCGGGCGACGGTCCGCTCGCTGCGCCGAGGGGACGACGCGACGATCATGGTGATGCTCGAGGACATCACGCAGCAGCGCCTCGCCGACGAGGCACGCAACGGCTTCGTCGCCCAGGCGACGCACGAACTCCGGGCCCCGCTGACGAACATCCGCCTGCTCGTTGAGGAAGCGATCGAGGTCGGCGTCGACGACGCCCAGAGCGTTGCCCGCTCGCTCAACATCGTGAACCAGGAGGCACGCCGGCTCGAACGCGTGGTCTCCGACATGCTGAGCGTCTCGGAGATCGAGGCGGCGACGATGTCGCTGACGCTGAACGATGTTCCTCTATCGAAGATGCTCCGCGATCTCGAACTGGACTACGCGGCGCAGGCGCAGGAGAAGTCCGTCTCGCTTCGCTTCGCGCTGCCCGCCAAGCTGGAGCCGATCACCGCCGACCGCGAGAAACTCGCCTTGCTGCTGCACAATGTCGTGGGGAATGCGGTGAAGTACACCCCCGAGGGCGGGGCGGTCGCGGTCGCGTGCGAACAGAGCGCGGGAGTGCTGACCGTCCGCGTAACCGACAACGGCCCCGGGATCGCGCCGGCGGACCACGAGAAGATCTTCCAGAAGTTCTACCGGACCGACCAGGCCAGGACCTCCTCAACCAAGGGCACGGGTCTCGGGCTCGCGCTGGCGAGGGAGATCGCGCGGCTGCACGGCGGGGACATCACGGTTGAGTCTGACCTCGGGCGCGGTTCGACCTTTATCGTGAGGGTTCCCGACGCCGCGCGGGGCGCCCTGAGCATCGCGGCGTGAGGAGGCGGTCGTGCAGTTCACCGAGCAGCGACACGGCGCAATCACGGTGCTCAAGCCGGGCGGGCCGCTCGCGGGCGACGACGCGCTCCAGTTCCGCACGCGTCTGACCGACGCCATCTCGGCGACCATGGGTCGGCTGGTGGTGGACGCGGGCGAGATCGCCTTCGTCGACAGCGCGGGCCTGGAGGCGATGGTCGACATCTCCGAGGCGCTCGGCGAGACGGGCCGGGTGCTCAAGCTCTGCGCCGTGAACGAGACGCTCCGCGAGGTGTTCGACCTGACCCAATCCGCCGGCTGGTTCGAGTGCTACGACGACATCAACGCCGCGGTGAGGAGCTTCCTGTGAGCAAGGAGGGTCGCGTCAGGATCGGCGACGCCCTGGTCGCGTCCGGCGCCGTGACGGCCGAGCAGCTGCGCCGCGCCCTCGCCGAGCAGCGCTCCACCGGGCGGCGGGTGGGCGAGTTGCTCGTCGAGCAGGGGATCGTCACCCCCGCGGCCCTGGTGCAGGCGCTGGCGAATGTGCAGGGCGTGCCCGGGTGCCGCCTGCGTCACGGGCTGATCGACCCCGGGCTGATCAAACTGGTCGGGCAGGACGAGTGCGAGCGCCTGCGCTGCATCCCGATGTTCCGGCTCCGCGACACGCTCACCGTCGCGATGGCCGAGCCCAGGAGCCTGCCCGCGATCGACCGGCTCGCGGCGTTGACGAAGCTGCGGATCCGCCCGGTGCTCTCGCTCGAGTCGGACATCCTGGAGTTCGTGAAGAAATACTCGGGCGAGAATGTCGATGTCGACGCCTTCCTGACCTCGCTCAGCGAGTCGGATGTCGAGGTCGTCGAGCGCGAGGCCGTCGACGAGCACGGGGCCACCGACCTGGAGACGATGGTCGACGGCAGCCCGATCGTCAACCTGGTCAATGTCGCGCTGCTGACGGCGGTCCGGGACGGGGCGAGCGACATCCACATCGAACCCAGCCAGCGCGGCACGCGCATCCGGTACCGGATCGACGGCATGCTCCGCGACCTGATGCGCCCGCCGCCGGGCATGCACGCCGCGATCGTGAGCCGGGTGAAGGTGATCGGCAAGATGGACATCGCCGAGAAGCGCCTGCCCCAGGAGGGGCGGGTGCGGATCGTCGCGGAGGGTCGCGAGATCGATCTACGCGTCAGCAGCATGCCCACGCTGCTGGGAGAGAAGCTCGTCGTCCGCGTGCTCGACAAATCGAACCTCCAGGTCGAGCTCAAGCAACTCGGGCTCCGGCCCGAGCCGTTCCTCAGGTTCACGCGGATGCTGCACCAGCCGCACGGCCTCGTGCTCGTGACGGGGCCGACCGGGTCCGGCAAGACCACGACGCTCTACTCGGCGCTCGACCTTCTGCGCAGCGCCGAGACGAACATCCTGACGGTGGAGGACCCGGTCGAGTACCAGCTCGACCTGATCAACCAGATCCAGGTGAACGAGCAGATCGGGCTCTCGTTCGCCCGGGCGTTGCGGTCCATCCTGCGGCAGGACCCGGACATCATCATGGTCGGCGAGATCCGGGACGAGCAGACCGCCCGCGTCGCCGTGCAGGCCGCGCTCACCGGGCACCTCGTCCTCGCGACGCTGCACACGAACGACGCGCCCTCGACCGTGGCCCGTCTTCGGGACATGTCCATCGAGGCGTACCTCATCGCGAGCGCGCTCAACGGCGTGATCGCCCAGCGGCTGGCCCGAACGAACTGCTCCGGCTGCGTGACTTCCTACTACCCGCCCGAGAACATGCTGATCGACGCGGGCCTCGACCCCTCGGTCTCCCGGTCGTTCCGGCACGGGGGCGGCTGCCAGCGCTGCCACAATTCCGGGTTCAAGGGCCGAACGGGCATCTACGAGGTCATGGAGGTCACGCCCGCGATCAAGCGCGCCGTCGCCGCGGACGCGGGCACCGCGACCGTCCGCGAACTGCACTACAAAGGCGGGGGCAAGTCGCTCCGGGAAGAGGGCGTGCTGGTCGCGGTCGAGGGCAGGACGAGCCTCGAGGAGGTCCTCCGGGTCACCCGGGGCGACGACGAGGCGATCGACGAGCAGCCCGGGCGGAAGGAGGCGGCATGAACTTCCGCTACACCGGGTTCGATCGGAACGGCAAGCCCGCGCAGGGGCTCATCGAGTCGGCCGGGGCCGACGAGGCGCGGGAGAAACTCGCGCGACAGGGGCTGTTCATCACGACGATCAGCAAGGCCGCCGGGGCAACCGCCGAGGACGCCGAGCGCGGGCCGCGGCACAAGCCGTGGGTCGCGCACAAGCGGCTGGGCCAGCTCGCGGAGTTCTCGCGGCAGATGTCGGTGCTCGTCGCCACGGGCACGCCCCTGGTGCAGTCGCTGTCGGCGGTCGAGCGGCAGGCGTCGGACCCGGGGTGGTCCCGGGTGGTGCGCGATCTGCGAGAGCGGGTCGAGCAGGGCGCGTCGCTCGCCGAGGCGATGCACGACAACCCCCGCGAGTTCGACGCGGTGACCCGCAGCCTCATCGCCGCGGGCGAGAACGCGGGCAACATGCCCGAGATGCTCAAACGCCTGAGCGGGATCACCCGGCAGCGGCAGAAGACCATCTCGACGGTCCTTGGCGCGATGGTCTATCCGGTTCTCCTGATCGGGGTCTCGCTGATCGTCATCACCGTGATGCTGCTCTTCGTCGTGCCGAGGTTCGCCGGCATGTTCGCCTCGCTGGACACGCCGCTGCCCGCGACGACCAAGTTCCTGCTCAATGTCGGGGACCTGCTCCGCAACTGGTGGTTCATCGTCTTCCCGGCCGCGTTCGGCGCCGCCGGCAGTCTGTTCCTGATCCCCGCGACGGCACGCGGGAGGCGCTTCCTCGACACCGCCTCGCTCCGGCTGCCCGTGATCGGGCGGCTGACGCGCAGCCTCGCGGTGGCCCGCATCGCACGCCTCATGGGCGTGCTGCTCGCCTCCCATGTCAAGATGCTCGAAGCGATCGAATTGACCCGGCAAGCCGCGGGCAACTCCCACTACCGCGCCCTGCTCGCACGAGCCACCGAGCATGTCGTCGCCGGCGAGTCGCTCGCATCCGCGTTCGCCGGGTCGTGGCTGGTCTCGCCCGGGTTCTGCGAGACCGTGAGGAACGGCGAGGAGACCGGTCGGCTCGGCGAGGCCCTGAGCGGCATGGCCGAGTTCATGGACGAGGACAACGAGACCGCGGTCAAGTCCGCCACATCCCTCATCGAGCCGGCGATCCTGATCGTGCTGGGCGGCGTGGTCGGGTTCGTCGCGCTGAGCCTCTTCCTGCCGCTGTTCGACCTGACCGCGGCCGCGGGAGGGCCCAAATGAGACCCGCCGCGGCTCCATCGCCCATCGGGCTTGATCTCGGATCGCGGGTGATCCGCGCGGCCCAGCTCGACCGCGCGGGCCGCGTGCTCGCGCGGGCCTCGCTGCTCCGCCGCGAGCCCGGCGCCGCCTACTCGGTTGATGAGTTCCGTCGGCTCCGGGGCGTGCTCTACCGCGCCGGGTTCCGAGGTCGCGACCTGGCCGTCGTCGCCCCGAAGTCGATCATCCAGCGGACCTCCCTCGACCTTCCACCCCGCTCATCGAACGCCCCGCTGGACGAGATCGCCCGGAGCGAACTGGCGCGGCAAGGCCGGCTCGACCCGGGCGCGTTCGAGTTCTGCTGGTGGGAGGCCCCGCAGCCGCCGCGTCACACCTCCGGCACGAGGGCCCTGACCACCATGTGCCCTGTCGCGGCGTCCAACGAACTCCTGGCGATGCCGGAGAGCCTCGGGATGCACCCGATCGTCCTCTTCAGCCCCGGCACCGCCGCGGGCCTCGCGGGCGCGGCCCAGGCGTCCGCGGGCCGCCGAGTCGCGATGCTCGACCTCGGCTGGAGCGATGCAACCCTGGTCGCCCTCGGGGCGACGGGCATCTACTTCGAGCGGCAACTGAGCGGCTGCGGGCTCGGAGACGCGATGACCGCGGCCGCCAAGCGGCGCGGCGTGCCCGTCGCGGCCCTCGCCGAAGCGTTCGACACCCCGGGGGGCCCGGTTTCCGCCGACTGGTGCGACGCCTATCGCGACCGTGTCGCCGACGAGATGCGCTCCTCGATTGAGTATCTCCGCGGGTGCGACGGATCGCACGAGCCGGAAGAGATCCTCCTTCTGGGCGGGGGCGCCGGCACGCCGGGCCTCGCCCAGGCGGTCGAGGCCTCCACCGAGACACCGACGCGCCCGGAGACCGGGTCGGGCGACCCCGCCGGCGCGGCGGCGTTCGCGGCCGCGTCGTTCGCCCGGGTGGCCCGCGTCGAGGAGGCGGCATGATCAACGCCCCCTCCCTCATCCCCGCCCAACGGGTCCTGCGGCGCAAGCGTCGGGCCAGGACGCGGCTCTGGGCCGCCGCCCTGGGCGCCCTCGCGATCGCCGGGGCCGCGGCATCGGTCGGGGCCCGCGCCTGGCTGCTGGACCGCGACGGGATCTCAACGGCTGAACTCCAGGCCGCCGAGACCAGGCTGGCTGATCTGACCATGCAGCGTTCGACGCTGCTTCAGGAATGGTCCGCCAACGCCGCGACGCTCCGCGCCGTCCGGGCCGCCTCGGACCACCCCGATTGGAGCATCCTCCTCGCGTTCGTCGCCAAACTGGGCGCCGACCGCGTGACGCTCGACCTGTTCAGCCTCGAACCCGCGTCGGGGGCCGAGGGGTTCGATATCCGCGTCGAGGGCGTGGGGCGGACGCAGCAGGATGTCGCCCGCTTCGTCCTGGGGCTGGAGACCGCGGGTGTCTTCTCTTCCACCCGCCTGGAACGCAGCGGCGCCGAGGAAGCCCGCGACGGCGTGCCCTTCTCCGTCGTCTGCCTCATCAGGCCCGAACCCCCGGGCGGCGCCGCCGCTCCGACAAGACCGCCCGCGGGCGCGAAGGCGGAGGCGAGCGGATGAGCACGCGCCGAACCAACCCGCTCCTGGCGATCGACCTCGGCGGCGCCGCGGGCTCGCTGGCGGTAATCGTGCTGATCGCGCTGCTCGGCGTCCAGCCACTGACGACGATCAAGGCCGAGCGCGAGGCGCGGGCTGTGCGCGCCTCCGAGATCAAGGCCCAGACCGACACGGTGCTCGGCGAGATCCGCGCTGCCCGGGCCGCGATCGACGAGACCGCCCAGCAGATCGAGACCCGCGAGCTCCGCCTCCTCTCCGCCGGCGAGCTCAACGCCAGGATCGCCTCGATGATCGAGCATACCTCAGAGCGTGGGCTCGAGGTCCTCGCGATCAAACCGGGCGAACTCGTGCGGGGCGAGCTGCACGGGCGGGTCCCGATCGAGACCGCCCTCTTTGGCCCGCTCCCCGAAGTGGTCCGCTATCTCCATGAACTCCGGACCCGGTCGCGCGACCTCATCGTCCGCCGGATCCATATCCGCCCCGCCCCCGAGCCCGGCCAGGTCGTCGCGGGCCTCGGCACAGACTGGCTGACCCGGGCAGACTGACCCGCCATCGCACCGGCCCACCGGAATCGGTGGCCCCGGAGCGGTCTGAATCGGACATCCCCTCGTATGGGGCTGCCGATCAAACGAATCGTGCTTCTCGGTCTCGCGGGTCTCGGGGGGACCGCGCTGCTCGTCGACCGCACGGTGCTCTCCTCCGCGACCGCCGCGACGGAGAGCCTGACCGGCCTGGTCGAGCAGGTCCAGTCCGCCCAGAACATCGCCGCCGCGCTCGACAGCGGCGATCCGATGGCGATCCAGGGGCTCCTCGAGTCGCTGGTGAACGACCAAGGCGCCGATCCCAACCAGGTGCCCACCGGGCTGTTCGGGCTCGCGGAGATGGCCCTCTCGGCCGCTCAACCGGACCAGGGCACGCCCGCACAGGACGCCTCGGGCGTCACGCCCCGAGGCGAGCCCGGGGTCGGCGTGGGCCTGCCCCGTGTCTCGATCGTTCTGACCACCCCGAACGGTGGGCTCGCCGTCGTCAACGGCCAACCCATGCGGGAAGGCCAGCACGCCCACGGCCTCCGCCTGGTGCGCGTCGAGGAGGACGCGGTGCTGGTCGACGCCGGCCGGGGCCCGCGGCGCGTGGCGATTCGGCCCTGAGTGCGCGGCCCGGTCCGTTTGTGCGGGCTGACCGAGAGAAGCCGGGGCGATTGAGGCCCCGGAGTGGTCACCCCGCCCCAAGGGATGGTCGAAGAAAGACCGGTCGGAAGTTCGAGGCATTCCAATCTTCCCTTGATACCGAGAGGCCCCCGATGTTCAGCATCACCCGCAGCCGCCGAGCGTTCAGTCTGGTCGAACTCGTCATTGTCGTCGTGATCCTCGGGATTATCGGCGCAATCGCGATCCCGCGCATGAGCCGCGGCGCCTCGGGCGCCGGCGAGAGCGCCCTGATCGCCGATCTCGCGGCCCTGCGGAACGCGATCGAGCTCTACAAGGCCGAGCACGGCGGGACGCTCCCCACCGCGGCCGCGATCGAGGCCCAGCTGACGACCTATTCGAGCTCCGCCGGCGCGACCCAGGCGACCCCGGACTCGACCTATGTCTACGGGCCCTATCTGCACGCGATCCCGGCGATCAAGGTCGGCGCCCGCAAGGGCTCCAACGGCATCGCCGCCGCCGACGCCGCCGGCATCGGCTGGCTCTACAACGAGACCACCGGCAAGATCATCGCCAACTCGACCGCGACCTCGTCCGACGGTGTGACCACCTACGACGAGTTCTGATCCGAGCCCGGCATGCCGAACGGCTCCGACGCCATCAACGCACTCGGAACACGGGCTCGGCGGGGGTTCACCCTCGCCGAGCTCGTTGTCGTGCTCGCGATCATCGCCGTGCTCTCCGCGGTCGCCATCCCACGGTTCGCCCAGGCCGGCAACACCGCCTCGGCCCAGTCCGCAGCCAACATGCTCGCCGCCGCGTTTGAGGACGCACGCGTCGCCGCACGGATCCGCTCGGCTGGCGTCCGTTCGAGGTTCTCGCCCACGACCGACCGCGTGCAGATCGGCGTGCCCTCCACCTCCGAGGTCCTCGCCGACTTCGTCACCACAGACGCCCCCTACCGCGCCAACATCAGCATGGCCCTCACCGAGGACGGCGACGACACCGTCGATGTCGATGCCCTCGGCTTCTTCTCCCAATCCGCCATGATCACCCTCTTCGTCGGCAACCGCAGCGTCGCCGTGCTCATCGACGCCGACACCGGGACCGTCTCGACCACGACCTCCACCGTGACCTCGACCAAGTTCCTCACCGACAAGGGGCTGAAATGACCGCCCCCGCCCGCGGATTCACCCTCATCGAGACGGTCGTCTCGATCGCTGTGCTGTCGATCGTCATGGGGGCGCTGATGTCCACCATGATCCTCGCCACCCACGCCCTCCCGGGCCTCGACGACCCCGCTCGGCTCGCCAACGAGGCCGACGCCGCCCTCGAGGAGATGATGACCGACGCCATGATCGCCTCCCTGGTCACCACGGATGGGGCCGTGCTCAAGCTGGTCGTCCCCGACCGCACCGGCGACACCATCGACGAGACGATCACCTTCGGCCTCGTCGACGCCGACACCCCCCCCACCGAGCTCTACCGCGAGTTCAACGGCACACGCCGCGTCGTGGCGAACCGCGTGCTCGCCATGGGCGTCGAGGTCACGAGCTTCGAGGGCGGGCCGCGCCTGCTGACTGTCGAGCTCGCGACGGGGCACTCCATCGTCCGCCGGGCCTCGGTGGACCTGATGGCCCGCCCGGAGACCACACCGTGACCCGCCGCAATCGTTACGCCTCCCGCCCCGGGCTCTCCCTCGTCGAGGCGGTGCTCTCCATCGCCATCGTCGGCGGACTGCTCGCCTCCGTGCTCACCGTCGTGGGTGTCGCCGCCCAGCGGGCCGGGCAGGCCGAGCAGTCCTCCCGCGCCGCCTGGCTCGCCCGAGACCTCCTCGCCGAGATCGCCAGCCGACCCTGCGCCGACCGCGCCGCGGGCGACCTCCTCAGCGGGCTCGACGCGGTCACCAGCGATCTCGGGCTCAACCCCCTGCTCGAGGCCGCGGGGGCCGACCTCATGCCCGGGCGAACCGCCTTCAACGACATCTTCGACTACGACGACTGGACCTCCACCCCCCCCGTCGATGTCGACGGCGAGCCCATCCCGGGCTTCGACGGGTGGACCCGCTCCGTCACCGTCACCGACGCCAACCCCGCGACGCTCGCCAGCAGGTCCTCGAACAAGGACTGCGCGTTCATCGTCGTCACCGTCGCCATCGGAAGCCGCACGCTCCACACCGAGACCATCGTCCGCAGCGCCGCCGCCGACGGGCTGCGCCTGATCGGCGCTGAAGAACAGGAAAAGGCCCAGTCCGGCTCGCTGGGCTCGGTGCTCACCGGCCTGCTGGGGAGATGACCATGGGACGCCTCCACACCACACGCCGGGGCGGGTCGTATGTCTTCGTCCTGATCACCACCTCCGTCGCCGCCTCGATCGCGATCGGGGGGCTCACGCTGCGGCAAGCCTCGGCCGAGCGCGCGGCCGACTTCGAGGACCTCGCCTCCGCCCGCCTGCTCGCCCAATCGGGCCTCGAGGCCGCCCTCGGGGCCCTCGCGGAGGACAACAACTGGCGGAACGACCCCACGCTCGAGATCGACTACGCGATCGGGCGCGGCAAGGTCGGCGTCGAGGTGACCGACCCCGCCGACGCCGACCTGAGCGACGATGCCGATGATTCCTACCGCGTCACCGCGACCGCGACGCTCGGCCAGGCCCGCGCCGTGCTCCGGGCCGATGTGATCATCCCCACCGGCGACGAGTACCGCGACCGCGTGCTCGAGGCAAGCCCCGTCGCCTACTGGCCCCTTGACGAGGACCGTGCGACCTTCATCGCGACCAAACTCGCGGGCGCCCAGGACGCAGGGTACTCCCTGAACACCGTGCCGAACAAGCGCACGGGTTTCGATGAACGCCCCGCGCCGACCATGGCCAGCACCTTCTCATTCGCCTACGCGAACCACCACGCCGACTATCTGCTCAACGCGGGGACCATCGCCTGCTGGGTCTACATCGATTCGGACTCCGCCGGCGACCAGGCGATCTTCGCCAAGAACATCACCGGGAACAACCCGGGGAGCATCTACATCTATGTCTCAACCAGCATGCAGCTCATGGTCCGCATGGAGACGACCACACAATCAACCACCCAGAGCGTGACCCGGCTCTCGCCCGGGGAATGGCACCATGTCGCCGTCACCTTCGGGCCGGGCGGCATCGAGATCTTCGTCGACGCGGTCTGCAAGAAGAAGGACAAGACCTGGACCACCGGGCTCGGCACGGGCGCCGGCGGCAGCGGCAACACGCTGCCCATCCAGATCGGGTCGTGGTACAACGGGACGACTTTCCAGGACTCGCTCAACGGCTCGGTCCGCGATGTCGCGATCTTCTCCAAGCAGATGACCGAGGACGAGATCGACCTGCTCGTCAACGGCACACCCCCGATCCCCTCCATCGACCCCGACTCGTGGGCCTGGGTGACGGACTGATACTGATCTGGATTGGTTGAC
>JRYH01001217.1_pt1 | contig 20635 bp, 16 predicted proteins | sample 235351 | NCBI WGS metagenome assembly JRYH01 (sample SAMN03074221, study PRJNA261480) | activated sludge metagenome | biome: Wastewater Treatment Plant; feature: Wastewater; material: Activated sludge; isolation source: activated biomass of a wastewater treatment plant treating wastewater... ...
CCCCCGCGCCCCCCCCCTCCCCCCCCCCCCTCCGCCCCCCCCCGCTTTTCCCCCCCTGGCGCCCCATCCCGGGGCCTCCGTCCTGGTCTGGACCTCGGACGCGGAGGGGCCGGCCGCCGCGGCCGGGCTGAACGGGCTGGCGGTGTCGCTCGGGCCGGCCGGATCCATGCCGGCCAGTCTCGAACCGGCGGCCGAAGGGCTCGAAGAGGTGACGCCCGTGCCGTCCCAGCCTGCCGACGCGGAGCTCGTCGAGCCGGCCGAAGCGGTGCCGGCCGAGAGCGCGGCGGAGCTGCCGCCCGAGCCGGCCCCGGTCGAGGAGATCGCCGAGCTCGCCCCGCCCGAGCCGGACCGGCTGGCCGTCGCCGAGATCCCCGAGGCCGTTGCCGAGCCGGTTCCCGAGCCGCCCGCGGAGGCCCGACCGGATCTGCCGGAGCCGCCGCCGGAGAAGCCGCGGCCGCCGGCCCAGCTCGCCGCCCTGCCGGACGCCAGCGAGCCGCCACCCGAGCCGACGGCCGCGCCGCAGGCCTCGGCAGCGGCGCCGATGCAGCCTGCCGATGTGGGGATCAGCGGCTCGACCCGCTTCCATGACGCGGGCGACGGCAATGCCACGCCCGGGGGCGGAGTCGAGGGCCCGAACAACGACTACGGCGCCGCCTTGACCGCCTGGATCCAGAAGTTTCACAAGTTCCCGCGCCGGCTCGAGCGGCGGAGGATCTATGGGACGGCGATCGTCAGCTTCACGATCGACCGCGCCGGCAACCTGCTGAGCTACGAGATCGTGCGCAGCTCCGGCCACGAGCTCGTCGACGAGGCCGCCATCGAGACGCTGAAGCGAGCCTCGCCGATGCCGCCAGTGCCGCACGAGCTTCCCGGCGCGGCCTATACGCCGCTCCCCTTGCCGATCCAGTTCAACCCGCCGAGCTGAGAAAGGAACTCCGCCGCTATTTCGCGGCGAGAAGCGCGTCCACCGCGGACAGAAGCTCGGCGGCGCGGAACGGCTTGAAGAGAGTACGGTGGGCGCCGGCCGCCTCGGTCAGGGCCAGCGACACGGCCGCCGGCAGATTATGCCCGCCGCCCGACACCGCCAGGATCGGCAGGCGCCGGCCCTGCTTCGCCAGGCTGCGGATCAGCTCCACGCCATCCGCTTCCGGCATCACCACGTCCGTCACCAGCAGATCGAACCGTCCCGCCTCCATCTGGCGCATGGCGTCGTGCCCGTTCCCGGCCTCGGCGACCTCATGGCCCGCGGTGTTCAGGATTTCCCGCATCATGAGCCGGAAATCCGGAACATCCTCCACGATCAGAATGCGTGCCATTTCAAAGCACTCTGTTGCCGTTCGTCGGACGGACGCCCTCGTCTGTGGTGGAAACCGTCAATCTGCCGAAAACGTTGCGGGCGATCGCGCCCGCCAGCTCCGCGGCGGCGCTCTGCTGCTCGGCGGTCAGCCCGCGCAATGCCGCCACCAGGTTATTGAGCGGATCGACCTCCAGCAGCTCGCGTCCGCGCTCGGTCAGGTCGAGCCGCATGATGCGACCGTCTTCGGGATCGCGCGACTTGCTGACGAGCTCCTTCCGCACCAGGGCGGCCATGGTGTCGGATGCGGCGCTCTTGCTCACCATGTGGAAACGCGCAAACTCGGTCAGCGTGCGCGAGCGCGGGTTGGCGCGTCCCAGAAAGCGCAACGCGCTCCACTGCGCCGGGTTCAATCCTTCGACGAAGGACTGGCTGTAGATGGCGCGCATGAAGTGATCGAACAGCTCCGCGACGGCCCGGAGGCTCGGAGCGTTTCCATCGTGCTCGATGTTCGGCGGCATGGGTCGCCACGTCTTCTCGGTTGCGATTTTTCGGGGGGTGAGCCTAAAGGCATAGGGCCACAGCGGCAACAATGAACCGCGCCGAACTTGGCAACAAATTCAAGAACTCTCCTGACATTTATTTTGTTCTGAGAGAAATTAGGACTCCTTATACCGAGGTGAGCGGCAGTCGTGCTGTACAGTCCCTGCGTTGCCGGCCCGTCGACCATGTTTGGCTGCTCGGCGATTTGGAATCGAAGGGAAAACAGTCCTGCGGCGCGCGGGAAAAGCGATGGGCGGCAGCCGATTGCCTGATGCCTTCTCGTCGCGCCGGTGATGTCGAGGATGCGAGCTGAGCGATGATCCTGCAGCGGATACGTCTCCGGATGCGGCATAGCCGACCCGCTGGGCTCAGGGCCAAGACGATCGGCGGCGTGGCGGTCCTGCTCGGCATGCTGCTGGCGATCTCGGCCGTCCTCGTGATCGATTCGTGGCTCTCGCTCCAGGGTGCCGAACGGGCCGAGCTGCGCGACGCGCTGGCCGGCGACCTCGCCAGCGCCGCGCTGGAGCTTGCCAGGGAGCGCGGCCTCACTGCGGTCGCCGTCACCGCCCCGCCTCGCGCGGACCGGCCGGACGCGTCGGACCTCGCCCAGCAGAGGACCGTCGTGGACCGGGTGTTCAGCCGTGTCCGCGACCGGCTCGCGCAGGAGCCGGGGATCGTGTCGATGCCGGTCCAGCGGGAGCTCGTGGCCGGGCTCGACCGCCTGCGGGATCTGCGCGATCGCCTGAATGCGGAGCTGGCGAAGCCCGTCGAGCTGCGCGATGCGGCGGTCTTCTCGCTATGGCTTTCGACGGTGTCCGGCCTCACGGAGATCGTCCGCCACGCGATAGGAGAGCAGAACGCGCCGAGCGCCCAGTTCGACGCCTCGCTGCAGACCGCCCGTGAGCTTCGCATGGCGGCCTTCGACCTCCGCAACGCCGCCGGGGAGCGCAGCGCGCTCCTCTGGAATCTGACGAGCTCCGGCCGGGCGGCGGACCTGGAGACCGCGGTCCAGATCGGGTCGCGGGCCGAAGCGACCGAGCTGCTCTGGCGGCGCGTCGACAGGCTGGCCCGCGCGCTCGCCGACGTCCGGGTGACGAAGGCTGTCGATGCTGCCCGGCAGGGCTATCTCGGCCCCTACGCGGCGATGCTGGAGGAGATGGCGGAAGCGGGGCTGTCGGGCGCTCCCGGTCCCGTCGACGAGTCCAGATTCGGCCAGGCGACCCGTTCGGCCATGCAGCTGCTCGACGAGCTCGTTCTCGCCTCGCAGACGGCGTCGACCGACATGCTGCGGGACCGGGTCCGCCGCGCCAGGCTCGCGCTCCTGGGAAGTATCGCGATGGTCCTCGCCGGCGTTGTCGTCGCGGCGATCTCGGTGACGATCCTCCACCGCCGCGTCCTGCGACCGATCGAGCAGGTGACCGGCGCGATGCGCCGTCTGGTCGCCGGATGGGAATCCGATGCGCCTCTGCCGACCGCGCAGTCGGACGAGATCGGCGAGATGTCGCGGGCCATTGCCGCCTTCCGGGACGCCATGCTGGCGAGCGAGATCGCGCTGAACGAGGCGGAGCGATTCGCCCATCAGACCATGGACTCCTTGGCGAGCTGCATCGCCGTGCTCGACGGGACGGGCGTGATCGTGGCGTCGAACCGGCAGTGGCGGGAGTTCGGGAAGGCGAGAGCCCATCCGCGGATCGCGCGCGACGGCGAGAACTATCTCGCCGCCTGCGATGCGGCGGCGGCCGGAGGCGATCCCGAGGCCCAGGCGATCGCCGACGGGATTCGCTCCGTCATCCGCGGGGAGAGGGGCTCCTGTGAGATCGAGTATCCCTGCCATGGGCCCGGCGAGCGGCGCTGGTTCCGCATGACCACGACTCCCTTCGCCAGGACCGGCCAGTCCCCGCCCTGTTTCGTGGTGGCGCACGAGGACATCACGGCGCGCAAGCTGGCGGAGGAGGCGGTGCAGGAACGCAACCGCCTGCTGGAGCTGGCCGAGCGCATGGCCGCGACCGGCCATTGGCGCTACGACCGCCAGAGCGGCGCGCTGCGCTGGTCGCGGGAGATCTACCGGATTTATGGTCTGGAGCCGTCCGACCGGCCGCCGGATCCGCAAGCGGCGCTGGCCGCGTATCATCCCGAGGACAGGGAGGCCCTGCAGCGCGCGGTCCAGCTGGCGGCCGAGCAGGGCAGCCCGTTCTCCCTCGATCTGCGGCTCCGTCGGAGCGACGGAGAGCTCCGCGTCGTCGAGGTGCTGGGCGACTGCGAGCGCCAGGAGGACGGCCGGATCGTCGCCGTGTTCGGCGTGTTTCGCGACATCACCGAACGCAAGCAGGCGGCCGAGCGCCTCGCCAATCTCAACCTGGAGCTCGAGCGCCGCGTCGCCGAGCAGACCGCGGTGCTCCGGCGCGCACAGGAGCTCGCGGGGGTCGGCCACTGGAGCTGGGCTAAGGAGCGTGTGCGCGGGGCCTGGCATACCGGGCTGGAATATTCCTCCGCCGTCGCCGCCCTCTTCGGGGTCGCGGCCGCGGAGCTCGCCGTGTCCGATGAAGACTACATCGCCCGCTTCGTGCATCCCGACGACCGGGGCGCGGTGGCGGAGGAATTTCGGAACTACGTGGAGCGCCGTCGCGAGCGCCGGCCGCTGGAATACAGGATCGTCCGGCCGGACGGCAGTGTGCGCCATATCCGCGAGGTGACCGAGAACGTCCCGGCGGATTCCGGCCATCCGGACGAGGTGCTCGGCACCATTCAGGACATCACGGAGCGCAAGGAGGCGGAGCTCAGGCTGCGGCGGAGCGAGGCCCATCTGCGCGCGATCTTCGACCATGCGCCGGTCACGATCTCGCTGCGCGACGTGGCCGGGCGGTACGTCATGGTGAACCGCCGGTTCCGCGAGATCTTCGGGCGGCCGGAGTCCGAGATCGTCGGCCGGACGCCGGAGCAGTTCTATCCGGAGCGCTTCCTCGCCACCATCCGGCGCGGCGTCGACCATGTCCGGCGCGAGAAGACCACCATCATCACCGAGGAAGACGCCCCGACCGTCGACGGCGACCGGCGCTACCTGACGACGCGCTTTCCGATCCTGGGAGAGCGCGGCGAGCTGAGCGGGATCGGCGCCATCTCGGTCGACGTGACGGCGGAGCGCGCCGCGGAGGCCGCCCAGCGGGCGGTGGAGGAGCAGCTGCGCCAGGCCCGGAAGATGGAGGCGATCGGCCGGCTCACCGGCGGCGTCGCGCATGATTTCAACAATCTGCTGGGCGTCATCGTCGGCAATCTCGATCTCCTCTCGCTGAAGCTCGCCGGATCGAGCACGGAGAAGGAGCTGGTCGAGCGCGCGATCGCCGCGGCGGAGCGCGGCGCCGCCCTCACGCACCGGCTGCTCGCCTTCGCCCGCCGGCAGACCCTGCTGCCGCAGAACGTCGATGTCGGCCATCTCGTGACGGAGATGGTCCAGCTGCTCCGCCGCACCATCGGAGAGCGGGTCGCTCTGCGGACGGAGATCGATCCGGACCTGCGGCCGTGCTACGTCGATCCGGCCCAGCTCGAAACGGCGCTGCTCAATCTCTGCCTCAATGCGCGGGACGCCATGCCGGCAGGCGGCGTGCTGACGGTGGCGGCGCGGAACGAGATGGCGGTCATCGAGACGGGATCCGACGCGGCTTCGACCAGCGAGCCCTTCGTCGTCGTTTCGGTGAGCGACACCGGCACGGGCATGTCGCCGGAGACTCGGGCGCGGGCCTTCGAGCCGTTCTTCACGACCAAGGGCGTCGGCAAGGGCAGCGGGCTGGGGCTCAGCATGGTGTACGGCTTCGTGGAGCAGTCCGGCGGCCATGTGGAGATCGACAGCGAGCCCGGCATCGGCACCACCGTCCGGCTCCACCTCCCGGCGTCGGCCGCGCCGGCCCGCGAGGCTGCGGAAGACGTCGCCGTCTCGGATCCGAGGGGCGCCGGGCAGCTCGTCCTCGTCGTCGAGGACGACGACCGGCTGCGTGCCTTCGCCCTCGATGCGCTGCGCGGACTGGGCTACCGCGTGGTCGAAGCGGCGGATGGGCCGGCGGCGCTGGCTGCTCTGCACGCCCATGACGACATCGCCGCGCTGTTCACCGACATCATCCTCCCCGGGCCCTTCGACGGGTTCGAGCTCGCCAGGCGTGTCCGTGCCCTCCGGCCCGACATCCGGGTTCTCTATACCTCCGGATTCAGCGATGCGGAGCGCCTGCCGGCCGAGCTGATCGACGGCGAATCGGAGCTGCTGCCGAAGCCCTACCGGATCAACGAGCTCGGCCGCCGCATCGGCCGGCTGTTCAGCGAGGAGGCCGCCGCGGCGCAGGAGTGACGCCCGGCCGCCGGCATCCGGGATGTATGGCAGCCGCCAGTCGCATGCGGGACGTGATCAATGGGCAGCGGTCGGCTAGGCTGTGCCCGGCCGCCGTCCGGCAGACCGGGCCGCGCGCAACAGGACAGGTTCGAAAGCTATGCAGGTCGCGATGTTGAAGACTGCCGTTCACCTGACGTTCGCAACGACGCTGCTGGCCGGCGCGGCGGCGCTCGGTGCCCTGACGCCCGCCGCAGCGGCGGAAGTCACCAAGCTCGCCATCCTGACGCCGGAGGAGCCGACCGATTACGGCTGGAATCAGCAGGGTTATGAAGCGGCCGAAGCGGTCGCGGAGAAATATGGTCTGGAATTCCTGCCGGCGACCGGGCTCGGCTATGGCGACGTGCGGCCGGTCCTGCGCGAGCTGGCGGCGGAGGGGGCGAGCCTGATGCTGGCGCACGCCAGCGGCTACAACACCGCGGCGCCGGAGATCGCCGAGGAAACCGGGGTGCCGGTCGCGATCGTCGATGTGCCCGCCGGCAACCGGCCGGGTCTGGTCGCCGACTATACGCTGAGCGGCCATGAAGGGGCGTATCTGGCCGGCATGCTGGCGGCCCGGATGTCCACGACCGGCAAGATCGGCATCGTGGTTTCCGGCGAGCCGCCGTCCTGGAATTCCCAGTCCGCCGCCTTCGCGCAAGGGGCCAAGGCGGCGAAGGGCGACATCGAGATCGTCTACGCGGTGATCGGGCTCGCGGCCTATTCCGACGCGGCGGGCGGCCGGCGCGTGACCGAGACGGTGATCGGCGCCGGCGCCGACGTCATCTTCGGCCAGGGCGACGGCGCCACCTTCGGCATGCTTCAGGCGGCGGAGACCACGAAGGCGGTGAATGGGTCGAAGGTCTGGTTCATCGACGTGATCGGCGACAAGTCGGCGATCGACAAGGGGCATCTGCTGTCGTCGGTCGTCTGGAACATGGAGCCGGTCTACACGGCGATGATCGAGGACCTGAAGGCCGACACCTACGGCACCCGGGGCTACACGATCGCGCTCGCCGACGATTCGGTGCAGCTTCTGAAGACGCCGCATATCCCGGAGGACATCTGGGGCGAGCTGATGAAGGTGCGCGATCAGATCGTCCAGGGCTCGCTCGCCATCGAGCCGATCTGGGATGCGGAGAAGGTCCGCGCCCTGATGACCTCCACCACCATCAACGAGGAGTAGCCCTTCTCCCTGCGCTGCGCGGGGAGACCGTGCCGTACCCGGCAATGTGAGGGCTCGAGAACCCGATGGCGATTCCTCCGGCGGAAACGGCGAAGCGATCGGCGCCACCCGCCGGAGGCGCCGCGCCCGCCGTGGCGCTCAGCGGCGTCACCAAGCGGTTTCCGGGCGTGACCGCGAACGACGAGATCTCGCTCGAATTCCGCCATGGCGAGATCCACGTGCTGCTCGGCGAGAACGGCGCCGGCAAGTCGACCCTGATCGCCATCCTGGCGGGCATGCAGCAGCCCGATGCGGGCGAGATCCGGGTGGACGGCCGGCAGGTCCGGATCGGCTCGCCGCGCGAAAGCCTCGATCTCGGCATCGGGACGGTGTTCCAGCACGTGCTGCTGGTGCCGAGCCTCACCGTGCTCGAGAACCTCATGCTCGGCGGGCCGGCCTGGCGCCCGCTCGACCGGAGCCGCACGCTCGGCCGCTTCCAGGAGCTGAGCGGGCTGCTCGGCATCACCGTCGATCCGGACGCGCCGGTCGGCCGGCTCGCGCTCGGCGAGCAGCAGCAGGTCGAGATCATGCGCGCCCTGTGGAAGAGCGACGGGCGCGACAGCGGGCAAGGCGTGCTGATCCTCGACGAGCCGACCTCGATGCTCACGCCGCAGGGCGTGGAAGAGCTGACGGGGGTCATGAAGCGGCTGCGCGACAATGGCGTCGCCGTCATCTTCGTAACTCATAAGCTGCGCGAAGCCTACGCGGTCGGCGACCGCATCTCGGTGCTTCGGCTGGGGCGGCTGGTGGGGCAGCTCGACAAGGCGGCGCTCGCCGCCATGACCGAGGCGCAGGCGACCGACGAGGTGATCCGTCTGATGTTCGGAGCGCGCCGCGGACACGGCAGGGATGCCGAGACCTTGCTCGGCCGCGGGCTGCGCAAGCGGCGCGACGTCGCCATCGACCGGAACGGCCCGCCGGTGCTGAGCCTGCGCGGCGTCTCGACCGAGGCGAGGCCGGGCGAATGCGCGCTGCGCCAGATCAACCTCGATCTCTGGCCGGGAGAGGTGCTGGGGATCGCCGGCATCGACGGGAACGGCCAGAAGCATCTGGCGGAGCTTCTCGCCGGGCAGCGCCACGCCGTCTCGGGAGAGGTCGTGCTCGACGGGGAGGACGTGACGGGCGACCGGGTGCCGGAGCGGCGGCGGCGCGGCCTGCGCTATGTGACCGACGAGCGGCTGGGCGAAGGAACGGTCGCGCCGCTGTCTGTCGCCACCAATCTGGTGCTGAAGGAGATCGGCCGGCCGCCCTTGTGGCGCCACGGCATCAGCCTGTGGGACCGCATCCATGCCCATGCCCGCGGCCGGATCGAGACCTATGACATCCGGACGCCCTCCGAGCGCACGCCGGTCGGCAAGCTGTCCGGTGGCAACATCCAGAAGGTCCTGCTCGCGCGCGAGCTGGACGAGGATGCGTCCGTGGTGATCTTCAACAAGCCGACTCACGGGCTCGACCTGCAGAACACCGTCATGGCGCGCCAGCGGATCGTGGAGGGCGCGACGCGCGGCCTCGCCACGATCGTGATCTCGACCGAGCTCGACGAGCTTCTGGAGGTGAGCGACCGCATCGCCGTGATGTCGCACGGCCGCCTGGCCGGCGTCGTCGCCAACAAGGCGGGCGCGGAGGAGGCGATTGGCCGCCTGCTCACCGGAGCCGCCGCATGACCGTCCCGGTGGAGACGGCATCCGCCGCCGCCGGCGCGCAGGACCCCCGCTCGGTGCTGCGCGACACGGCGGCCGGCGGGCTGCGCGTCCTGCTCCCTGTGCTCCTCGCGCTCATCGTGGGCGGCCTGGCGCTCGTCCTGCTCGGAAAGAACCCGATCGACTACTACGCCTACGTGGTCGAGCGCGGGCTGCTGACGGCGACCGGTCTCGAGGCGACGGTCACCCGGATGGCCCCGCTGCTGCTGGTCGCCGCCGGTCTCATCGTGGCCTTCCGGGCCGGGATCTGGAATCTCGGCGCCGACGGCCAGTTTCTCCTGGCCGCGGTCGTCACCGCGGCGCTCGCCCCGGCTCTGGCCGGCGTCATGCCCGGTGCGCTCATGATCGTCTTGTGCTTCGCCGTGGCGGCGGCGGTGGGGGCCGCCTGGTCGCTGGTCCCGGCGCTGCTCAAGGCGCGCTACGGCGTCAACGAGATCATCACTTCGCTGATGATGAGCTTCCTGGGGGTGAGCCTCGCGAACGTCCTCGTGAAGCTCGCCTTCCACGATCCCGCGACGACGGTGCCGCAGACGGCGACCCTGCCCGTCGCCGACCGCCTGCCGCGGCTGTTCGAGACGACCGTGCACAGCGGGATCCTGATCGCCGTCGCGGCCATCGTTCTCGTCCATCTGGTGATGACCCGCACCGCCTTCGGGCTGAAGCTCCAGGTGGTGGGCGCCAACCCGCGCGCCGCGATCCATGCCGGCCTTCCGGTCGGCCGCCTGACCGTCGCGACCTTCGCGCTCAGCGCCGGGCTGATCGGCCTGGGCGGCGCCGTGGAGATCCTGGGAGTGTGGGGCACGGTGCGCGCCGACTGGAATCCGGGCTACGGACTCCTCGTCGTGCCGCTCGTCTTCCTGGCGCGTCTGCACGGGCTCTGGGCCATCGTCCTCACGCTGTTCTTCGCCGCGCTGATGATCGGCGGCGAATCGGCGTCGCGGCGCATCGGCGTGCCGCAGCATTTCGTGCCGGTGCTGGTCGCGCTGCTGCTCCTGTTCCTCGCGCTGGTCGAGTATCTCGATCAGCGCCGTCGCGCCCGGACCAGGGGGTGAGGCGATGCAGGCGCTCCTGACCGAGGCCTTCCTCAGCGCGCTGGTCTTCGGCGCGGTGACGGCGGGCGTGCCGCTCCTCCTCGCCGGCCTCGGCGAGCAGATCTCCGAAAAGGCCGGCGTGCTCAATATCGGCATCGAAGGGATGATGCTGGCCGGGGCCTATGCCGGTTTCGTCGCCGCCTATCACGCGGACTCCTTTCTTCTGGGCTTCCTCGCCGGCGGGCTGGGCGGCATGGCCGTGGCGGCGCTGATGGCGCTGTTCTGCATCCGGCTCGGGCTCAACCAGATCGTCATCGGCATCGCGCTGACCGTGGGGTTCGAGGGGCTGACCGCGCTGCTCCACCATTTCCAGTTCAGCCGGAGCTATCCCAGGCTTCCCCAGGTGCCGGTGCTGGAGATTCCGGGCCTGGCCGACCTGCCGGTGCTGGGTCCCGGCCTGTTCGCCCATAACGCGCTCGTCTATCTCGCCGTGCTCCTCGTCGCCGCGCTCGCCTGGCTGTTCCGCCGGACCCATATGGGGCTCAATCTCGAGGCGGCGGGCAGCATGCCGGCGGCGCTCGACGCCGCGGGCGTCAGCGTCGCCGCCACCCGGTCGGCCGCGGTGCTGGCGACCGGCTGCCTCGCCGGGCTGGGCGGCGCCTACATGGCGAATGCGGGGGCCGGCCTCTTCGTGCCGTTCATGACGCACGGCGCCGGCTTCATCGGCATCGTTCTCGCCATGCTGGCGCGCGGCCGCCCGGTCTGGGTGCTCATCGGCGCGGCGCTGTTCGGGGCGAGCCTCTCGCTCACCACCGCCCTTCAGGTCGCCGGCGTCAACGTGCCGACCGACGTGGTGCAGATGCTGCCCTTCGCCATGGTCATGCTGGTCCTCGTCCTGTTCGCCCGGCACAGCATGCTGCCGTCCGCCCTGGCGCTGCCCTATCGGCGCGGCGAGCGATGAGACGCGCCGCAGGACGCTTGCCGTGAATCGGATGCGGCGGAATGATGACCCGGCTCGAGTTGAAGCTGCGGCGCCGTTGCGGCGCCGCGACCATTACGTATGACGGGGACATGATCGACCGCAGGCGCTACGACCTCGACCACCCCGCCGCGCGCCACGCCATCGTCGCCGAGGGCCGGCGCCAGCTGCGCGCCGAGGGCTTTGCGGCGCTGCCGGGCTTCGTCACGCCTGCGGCGGCGGCCGCGATGGCGGAGGAGGGGCTCGCCACCCTGCCGCAGGCCCACCGACGCGACCGGATGCTCGGCGCCTATGACATCGAGCCCGGCCCCGACATGGCTGCGGATCACCCGGTCCGCCGGCGCCATCCCTATTGCATGCACGTGACCGCGACGGACCTGCTGCCGCCCGCCGGCATGATCCGCAGCCTCTACGAGCGCGACGACATGACCGAGCTCGTCGCGGACCTGCTGGAGGAGACGAGCCTCTATCGCTGCGCCGACCCGCTGCTCAGCTGCGCGGTCACCATCATGGGCGAGGGCGACCAGCATGGCTGGCATTTCGACAGCAACGATTTCGTCGTCACGCTGCTGCTGCAGAAGCCGGAACAAGGCGGCGATTTCGAGTTCTGCCCCGGCATCCGCAGCGATACGGACCAGAACTTCGCCGGGGTCGCGGCGGCGATGGACGGTGCCGCGCCGGGCTTGCGCCGCCCCTGCGTGGAGGCGGGCACGCTCATGCTGTTCCGCGGCAAGCAGTCGATCCACCGGGTGACCCCGGTCGCGGGGCCGCGCAGGCGGGTGATCGCGATCTTCAGCTACGACCGCATGCCCGGGATGATGTTCTCGGAGCGGACCCGGCTCCAGGCGGTCGGTCGGACGGCCGCGTGACGCCCATCGGCCAAGGCCGGGCGGGGGAGGAGCGTTGAAGCCAATCGGGGTGGCCGGGGCCGTCGCGGCGCTCGGCCTGCTGTCGGCCTGCGCCGAGCGGGTGAGCCTGCACGTCTACAACGAGACCCGGGCGCCCATGACCTGCCGCATCATGTTTGCGCATTGGGTCGAGCTGGCGGAGGAGGGAATCCCGCCGGACCGGCCCTTCGTCCTGCATATGCAGCGGCAGGTGGAGGATGGCGCGCTGTACGTCTTCAGGAACGACGGGCGGAAGCTGATGATCGAGAATCTGCTCTGCGGCCCGACGGTGGAGTGGTGGGCGAACCGGTCGGAGATTCCGCTGCTGCCCGTCCGGGCCGGCCGGGATCGCGGGTTCGTCGCCGCCTGCTCGGATGCAGGCGGCTTCGAGTGCCACGGCCCCGGCGGGCCGGAGCACTCGCGCCGACGCTGAGAAGGGTGCGTAGGATGGCCCCGCAAGCTGCTGAAAGGTCTACACTTTAGCGGCTTGCAGCTTCGTCTCCCAGGCGAGGGCGGTTTCCACGATGGTCCGGAGATCCGCATGGCGCGGCTCCCAGCCGAACATGCGGCGCAGCCTGGTCGCATCGGCGACGAGGGCGGGCGGGTCGCCGGCGCGCCGGCCGGTGATCCGGCGGTCGAGCGGGCGGCCGGAGACCGCCTCGACCATGTCGAGTACCTGCTTCACCGAATAGCCGCGGCCGTAGCCGCAATTGAGCGTGCTGCTCGCGCCGCCCGTCTCCAGATGGCCGAGGGCCAGCAGATGCGCCTCCGCCAGGTCCGAGACGTGGATGTAATCGCGCACGCAGGTGCCGTCCGGCGTCGGATAGTCGGTTCCGAAGATTTCGATGAAAGGTCGTTTTCCGGCAGCTACTTCCGAGGCGACCTTGATGAGATGCGTCGCCTCCGGAGTCGATTGCCCGGAGCGCCCCGCCGGGTCGGCGCCGGCGACGTTGAAATAGCGCAGGGCGACGTAGCGCAAGCGATGCGCGGCGGCGCTGTCGCGCAGCATCCACTCCGTCATCAGCTTCGAGCTGCCATACGGGTTGATCGGGGCGAGCGGGGTGTCCTCGGTGACCGGGCTTCGCTCGGGCACGCCATAGACCGCGGCCGTGGACGAGAAGACGAAGCGATCGACGCCCTGGCGGACGCAGGTCTCGATCAGCGCCAGGCTGTTCATCGTGTTGTTGCGGTAGTAGAGCCCCGGGTCGGCGACCGATTCCGGCACGACGACGCTCCCGGCGAAGTGCATGACCGTCCCGACCTCGTGCCGCCGCATCAGCTCCGCCAGCAGCCGGGCGTCGCCGCAATCCCCCTGCACGAAGGCGACGGCCGCCGGCACGTTCTCCCGCACGCCCTTGCTCAAATCGTCCAGCACCACGGCCGGCCGGCCGGCATCCGACAGGGCGAGGGCGACATGGCTTCCGACATAGCCGGCGCCGCCGGTGATGAGGACGGTTCGGCGATCGTTCATGCGCGGGATCTCGTGCGGTCGAGAGCGGGGCGGCAATTTTGTCGCAATCGGGGGCGGGCGGCGAGCGCTATTGAGGGTTGGCCGTTAACCGTTCTTTAAGCCAAGATGGCGAAAATTTTACGCAAAGGCTCGACGAACGGGCCTCGTGTGGAGGAGCCCCGATGGCGTATCAGCATGGCACGCTCGACCAGGCCTGGGAGACGGCACGCGGACGGCACGCTGCCGGCGCGGTAGGACGATGGTCCTGGCCGGTATCGCTCGCGGTCATTGCGGGGCTGAGCGCCCTCGGCTGGGGGGCGATCGTCGTCGGCATCGCTCGGCTTCTCGCGGCCTGATCCCGGGGCGCCGCCCCGGACGCCGCCGCCCCAGCCTCCCATTCATGCTCCGCCGGGGCGAGGCGCCGCCGGCATGGACGGCCGTCGCGACCTCCGCCCGCCCGCCTTGCAATAGGCGCGGTTTGCGATAGGGTGACGGCGAGCGGGATTTCCGGATCGCCCCCAGGGGCCGCGACGGGGCGGACGGCGTTTCACCGAGCTGACTCGATATGGTCCGCGCGCGAGCGCGGCGACGGTCCGGCTGACCCGGTGCGGGCCGCCCGGCTCCTGTCGCTGCCGGAGATCCTCGCTCGCCGGCCGGGCGTGCTGTGGCCTGGAAGCCACGCGCGGCAGAGATGCCGTCGGGTCACCGGCGCGACCGGGAAATGCAACCGATTTTATACGTTTGCCCTCGTATTCCATACGTTCGCTCCGCCGACGGGTAAGCGAACCGGCGTACAGTGACCAGATGAGCCGCCAGCCGCAGGCCCACCCCGGATGATTCGCTTTTTCCATCTGCACATCCCGGTGTGGGGGGTCCTGCTCTTCGCGGCGGATCTGGTCCTGGCCTTCGCCGTCATCTCGCTCGGGTTCAACTTCAGCTACGCCCCGGTCGACGAGCTGACCGACGTGGTCGGGGTGCAGCTGACGGGCAAGATCGTCTTCACCCTCGGCATCGTGCTCAGCCTGTTCGTGATGGGGCTGCATTATCGGCGCTACGTGGCCGATCTCAGGATGGCCCTGCTGCGCGTCGCGGCGGCGCATGTGGTCGCCTTCGTCCTGCTGTCGACGATCTTCTACCTGGTGCCGACCGTGCGGGTCTGGCAAAGCGCGCTTCTGCCGGCGATGGGGCTCAGCCTGATCGGCACCTATCTGCTCCGGGTCGGCTTCGTCCGCCTCGGCAACATCCAGCTGTTCAAGCGGAGGATCATCGTTCTCGGTACCGCCGCGCCGGCCGCCGAGGTGCTGGCGCTCGAGCGCTCCGGGCTCTCCGGGCGATTCCGCTCCGTCGGCTTCGTCGCGGCGGAGGACGAGGAGAACCTCATCAACTGCGACAAGACGATCCGGCTGTGTTCCGACGAGCCCCTGTTCGCGGTGGCGGCGCGCATGAGCGCGCAGGAGATCGTCGTCGCGCTGAAGGAGAGGCGGAGCCGCCTGCCGATCGACGAGCTGCTGCAATGCCGGCTGCACGGCATCCAGGTCAGCCAGTTCTCCACCTTCATGGAGCGGGAAACCGGCAAGGTGGAGCTCGAGTCGCTCAATCCGAGCTGGCTCATCTTCGCCGACGGCTTCTCGGCGACGCTGCGCGCGCAGAGCATACTGAAACGCGGCTTCGATATCGTCGTGAGCCTTCTGCTCCTGCTGTTCACCTTCCCGGTCACGGCGCTCGCCGCGCTCGCGATCGTGGCCTGCGACGGCGGCCCGGTCTTCTATCGCCAGGACCGCGTGGGCCAGCACAGCGCGCCCTTCAAGCTGCTCAAGTTCCGCAGCATGCGGGTCGACGCGGAGAAGGACGGGGTGGCGCGCTGGGCGACGCTCGCCGACAGCCGGGTGACGGCGGTCGGTCATTTCATCCGGCGCACCCGGATCGACGAGATCCCGCAGATCTACAACGTGCTCCGCGGCGAGATGAGCTTCGTCGGCCCGCGCCCGGAACGGCCCTCGATCGTGGAAAATCTGCGGCGGGAGATCCCGTATTACGACGCGCGCCATGTCGTGAAGCCCGGGATCACGGGATGGGCGCAGATCAACTACTCCTACGGCGCCTCGCTCGAGGACGCCCGCCAGAAGCTCAAGTACGATCTCTATTACATAAAGAACTACAGCATCATTCTCGATCTGCTCATCCTGATGCAGACCGTGCGGGTCGTGCTGCTCGGGCAAGGGGCGCGCTAGCCTCGGCTTGTTCCCGCGCCGCTCGCTTCCTGCCGGCCGACCGCCGGCGTCCCCGGTCAGAAGATCGTCTTCAGCGCGACGACCCAGATCCCGAAGGACAGTCCGCCCACCAGAAGCCACGCCAGCCGCGGCGACCAGGGGCGTGTGGGATGGGGCACTCTATGGTTCACCACTCACGCGACCTTCCACGCCAATCAGGCAGAACGGCACCGCTAGATTTAGCCATTCTGCCACAAGAACGTCAATATCTAGGGGGCTCCTCCATGGCTCTCTCCAGTGCCCCTCCGTCTCGCCGCCGACACGCGCGGGCTTAACCGGTCGTTAGCCACGCCGGCATAGCCTTGGTTCCGGGCAGCAGCGACCGGAACCATGACCGCAGTCAGCACCTTTGCCAGCTCGGCCCGGCGGAACGGCGCCGCCCGGTCCGCGGGCGCCTGGCCGCGCTTCGGCATGGTCACGGTCATCGCCCTGCGCAACCTGGTCCACGACCGGATCCGCCTCGCCGTCACGCTCATCGGACTGGTATTTGCATTAGTCCTCATAAACATCCAGACCGGGCTGTTGCTCGGATTCTTCCAGACGACCGCCAGTATCGTGCTGCAATCCAAGGCGGATCTCTGGGTCGTGGCGGCCGGCACCCGGAACGTCGACCAGTCGATCCCGATCTCCGAGCGCAAGCTGTACCAGGCGCTGGCCGTGCCGGGCGTCGCCGCCGCCGCGCGCGAGATCGTCGAGTTCGCGCTGCTGAAGCGGCCGGACGGCGGAAGCGAAGGCGTGCTCGTGGTGGGCTTCGAGGTGGACGGCGGGCTCGGAGGCCCGTGGAACGTCGTCGAAGGCGCTGTGGGCGACCTGCGCTACCCCAACACGATCATGGTCGACGAGCTCTACCGCTCGAAGCTCGGAGTCGCGCATGTCGGCGACGTCGTCGAGATCAACGGCTATCGGGCGCGGGTCGTGGGTTTCACGCGGGGCATCCGCTCCTTCACCCAGGCGCCCTATGTCTTCACCTCCGCCGACAACGCGCTCGACTACGCGCGGCTCGCGGAGGACGAGACGAAGTACATCCTGATCGACCTCGTCGACGGCGCCGATGTGGAAGCCGTTCAGACGATGCTGGCGCAGCGGATCCGGGACGTCGAGGTGCTGACCCGCGACGCCTTCGCCCGCGCGACCCAGACCTACTGGATCCTGACCACCGGTGCCGGGGCGTCGCTGATCTCCGCGGCGCTGCTCGGCTTCATCGTCGGCGCCGTGGTGGTCAGCCAGACGCTCTACGCCACGACCATCGACCACCTGCCCGAGTTCGTGACCCTGCGCGCGATCGGCGCCGGAGCTTCCTATCTGCGCCGCATCATCCTGCGCCAGGCCGTCGCGAGCGCGGTGCTGGGCTACGGCATCGCGCTGGCCGTCAGCCATCTCATCATCCATCTGGCACGCGACGGCGGGCCGGAGATCCTGCTGCCCTGGCAGGTCGCCGGCACGATGTTCGTCCTCAGCGTCCTCATGTGCGTGTCCGCCGCTATCGTCTCGATCCGCAGGGTGACGCGGATCGATCCGGGCTCGATCTTCCGATGACCGCCGCAGCGCCGGTGGCGGTGCGCCTGCGCGGCGCGACCAAGCTATACCAGTCGGGCGCGCGGCCTTTCGTGGCGCTGCACCCGCTCGATCTCGATCTGCGTCCGGGCCAGCTCACGCTCCTCATCGGGCCGTCGGGCAGCGGCAAGAGCACGCTGCTCTCGATCCTCGGCTGCCTGCTGCAGCCGAGCGCCGGCGCGGTGCTGATCGGCGAGGTCGACGCCGCGCGGCTCGACGAGGCCAGCCGCGCGCAGCTCCGCCGTGCGCATGTCGGCTTCGTGTTCCAGAGCTACAACCTGTTTCCCAACCTGACCGCGGCGGAGAACGTGCGCGTCGCCCTCGATCTCAAGGGCACGCCGCGCAGCCGGCAGGTGGAGATGAGCTACGAGCTGCTCGACCGCGTCGGCGCGGCGTCCTTCGCCGACAGCTATCCCGCGCGCCTCAGCGGCGGGCAATGCCAGCGCGTCGCGATCGCCCGCGCGCTCGCCGGCGCGCCGGACGTCGTCCTCGCCGACGAGCCGACGGCGGCGCTCGACTGGACATCGGGCCACGTGGTCCTGCAGCTGTTCCGGGATCTCGCCCACAGCGACCGCCGCACCGTGCTGATCGTCACCCATGATGCGCGCGCGCTGCCCTTCGCCGATCGCGTCATCCGCATGGAGGACGGTCTGGTGGTCGAGGACGCGCCGGGCCGGGCCTGCGCGCCGCCGGCCGGACCGGACGGGCCTCGCCGAGAGGAGGGCCGATGCACAGGCGAATGACCGGCGTGTCGCTGCTCTGCGCCGGGGCCGGCGCGCTGCTCGCCCTGGCCACCTTCCAGGACGCCAGCCCGGCGATGATCGAGATCGCGCTGATCGAGCCTGCGGCGGGCGGCGTCGTCGCTGCCGCTCCCGGCTGGGTCGAGCCGGTCTCGGAGGCGATTCACCTGGCCGCGCCCCTGGCCGGGCGGCTCGAGAGCGTCGCCGTCGAGGAAGGCGACCGGGTGACGCGCGGGCAGGTGGTCGCGACGCTCGAGAACGCCGCCCACCGGGCGGAGCTGGACCGCGCCGAGGCGACGCTGCTCAAGCGTCGGGCAGAGCTCGAACGGCTGGTGAATGGCGCGCGCGAGCAGGAGAGGGCGGAGGCCGCCGCGCTGGTCCGCGAAGCGGCGGCCGCGGTCCGCACCTCGGAGATCCTGCTCGAGCGGCGGCGCGCCATGCTGGCGGAAGCGACGGTCGGCAAGGAGGAGGTGGACGAGGCCGAGCGCGACTATCTGATGGCGCGCGCCCGGCTCGAGGCCGCCGTGCAGCGGCGGGAGCTGGTGAACGCCCCGCCGCGGGGGGAGGACATCGCCATCGCCGAGGCCGAAGTGGCGATCGCCGCCGCCAATCGCGACCACGCCGCCGCCATTCTCGACCAGACCGCCGTGCGCAGCCCGGTCGACGGGGTGGTGCTGCGCCGGCACATGCATGGCGGCGAGACGGTGCTGACCGCCGTCGCCACGCCGATCGTGACGGTGGGCGATGTCTCCCGCCTCAATGTCCGGGCGGATGTGGACGAGCGGGACATCGCCCGGATCCAGGTGGGGCAGCGGGCCTACGCGACGGCGCCGGCCTTCGGCGAGACCCGGTTCTGGGGCACGGTCACCGGGATCGGGCGGCAGCTCGGCAAGAAGACCCGCCACACCGACGAGCCGAAGGAGCGCACCGACACCAAGGTCCTCGAGGTGCTGATCGAGCTGGACGAGGCCGACCGGCTCCTGCCGGGCCTGCGCGTGGATACCTATTTCATGGCGGGGGGAGGCGAGCCGGCGGGCTGAGTCCGGGCTCGGGCCTGCGCCGCTCCCGGGCGGCCTTTCTGCAGACCCGTTTCGTTCCATTCCTCAGCTGTCGGAATCCTTGACAGCTCGGCGGCGCGCGTTTTCATGCCCTTTGCCGCCCGCTGCGCAAGCTGCTGACTCCTCGGCAGGATTCCGAACGCTGCGACGGGCGCCCAGGATGGTATGCGAATTGCTTAGTTCAGACTCAAAACCAGAGTGGCGTTCGTGTGCCATCCGGGATGACGTGGAGAAGTCCGAATGCTGCGACTGAAAGCCGTGTGGCTTGCCGGGCTGGCTGCCTTCGCGGGACTGCTGCTGGCGGCGCCTGCCCATGCCGTGCCGCTGCTCCAGCTCTATATCGAGGGCGCGACCTATAACCAGAGCACGGACACCTGGGAGCTCGACCGTCCCATCGACCAGCCGCTGCGGCTGTGGACGATCGGCAACGTCGCCGGCCCCGGCGGCAAGGGGACCATCTTCGATGCCAAGCTGGCGATCTCCTACGAGAGCGCCTTCGGCGGCTCGCCGAGCTTCGTGCTGACCCCGTCCACCACGAACGGATTGGGCGGATTCACCGATCCCTCGACCGCGGCCTCGCCGACCTTCCTCGGGCTCCATACCGACGGGGCGGCGCCGGTCCTGCCGGACGGAAGCTCCCTGGCGCCGCACGGCGTATTCGGCGCCGGGACCTACTGGCAGGAGTTCGCTCTCGGAAATTTCAGCCTCACGGATTCGCCGATCGCCGATTTCATCTCCGACTTCCCGACGGCCCCGCCGAACGCTTCGGGGCAGATCAACGTCTACGAGATCGCCGTCTCCGGCGTGCCGGTCGGCGGCTGGATCCATTTCGACCTGTATGGCGCGTATATGCAGGGCTCCAAACTGAAGGCGGTCTTCGCGCCCTACTCGCACGACGCCGGCAACCAGGTGCAGGTGTCGGAGCCGGGCACGCTGGCGCTGCTGGGCGGCGCTCTGCTCCTCCTGGCCGGCTTGTCCTGGCGGCGCCGCGGGCTGCCGCCGCTCAGCCGGCTGTCGCCTCGGTCCTGAACAGCGCCTCGAGCCGGTCCGCCGGCACGAGGCGGTTCGTGCCCTGCTCGACCGTGATCGGCCGTTCCGTGCTGTCGCGCATGGTCAGGCAGGGGATGCCGAGATAGGTCGTCTCCTCCTGCACCCCGCCGGAATCGGTCACGATCAGGCGGGAGCCCCGCACCAGGCTCATGAAGGCCACATAGCCCAGAGGCGGCACCAGGCGAAGCCCGGGAGCGGCCTCGATCTCGGGCAGCAGGCCGAAGCCTTCCAGCCGGGCGCGGGTGCGCGGATGGACCGGAAAGACCACCGGCAGCTTCTCGCCGATGCGGATCAGGCTGGTCACGATGCGCTTCAGCACGGCGAGGTCGTCGACATTGGCCGGGCGATGCATCGTGACGACCGCATACGATCCCGGCGACAGGCCGAGTTCAGCCGCGGTCGCGTCCGCCTCGATCCGCGGCCGCAGCATCTCGAAGCTGTCGATCATGATGTTGCCGACCCGCACGATCCTCTCGGGCTCGACGCCTTCGTGCCGCAGATTG
>JRYH01001338.1_pt1 | contig 20635 bp, 16 predicted proteins | sample 235351 | NCBI WGS metagenome assembly JRYH01 (sample SAMN03074221, study PRJNA261480) | activated sludge metagenome | biome: Wastewater Treatment Plant; feature: Wastewater; material: Activated sludge; isolation source: activated biomass of a wastewater treatment plant treating wastewater... ...
TTATGCAACAATTGGGTTAACGATGAACAAACCCGAGCAGCCGACGCTTTACCTGATCGACGGTTCGTCGTATTTTTATCGCGCATACCATGCTCTGCCGCCGCTCACCACCCGGGCCGGCGAGCCGACCGGGGCGCTTCTCGGGGCCGCCAATATGGTGCGCCGGCTGCTCAACGACGCGCACCCCGAATATGTCGCCGCGGTCTTCGACGCGCGCGGCAAGAATTTCCGTCACCGCCTGTATCCGGCCTACAAGGCCCATCGTCCGCCGATGCCCGACGATCTGGCGGCGCAGTACCCGCCGCTGGTCGAGCTGCTCGATGCGCTCGGGGTGCCGCTCTTACAGGTGCCCGACGTCGAGGCCGACGATGTGATCGCGACGCTCGCCAGGAAAGCCACAGCGGCCGGCTGGCGCTGCGTGATCTCGGCGAGCGACAAGGATCTGGCGCAGCTCGTCGATGACCGCGTCCTGCTCATCGACACGATGAGCGACCGGCGTTACGACAACGCCGGCGTGCGCCAGCGTTTCGGCGTCGAGCCCGAGCAGATCGGCGATTATCTGGCGCTGGTCGGCGATGCCAGCGACAACATCCCCGGCGTGCCGGGCATCGGCCCGAAAACCGCAGCCAAACTGCTCGGCGAATACCATGACCTCGACCGGCTCCTGGCATCGCGCCCGGCGCTCGGCGACAAACTGGCGGCCAAACTGGCGGCGGCCGAGCACTTGGCGCTCAGCCGGCAGTTGGTCCGCCTGCGCGACGACCTTGATCTCGACGTCGCGCCCGCCGATCTCAAACGGCAGCCGGAAAAAACGGCCGAGCTTCGCGCCCTGCTCGAGCGGCTTGAATTCCGGCAATGGCTCGCTGAAATGGCCGAACCCGGTACCGCCGATCCCGCGGCCCGGCGCGGCCAAGCCGAAAGTGGCGCCCCGCACTATCGCGCCATCCGCGACCGCCGCGCCTTCGCGGCGCTGCTCGCCGACCTGGAACGGCAGGCGGCGATCGTCTTCGATCTCGAAACCACCAGCCTGAATGTCCTCGACGCCGAGATCGTCGGCATCGCGCTGGCTTGGGAGCCGGGTATCGGCATCTACCTCCCGCTGGCCCACGAGGGGCCGGGCGCCGAACCGCAACTCGACCGCGATGAGGTGCTCGCCCTTCTAAAACCGATATTCGAAAGCGAAAAACCGGCCAAAATCGGTCAGAACCTGAAATACGACCTCAACGTGCTGCACCGCGCCGGCATCCGGCTCGCCGGCATCGCCGACGATACGATGCTCGAGTCGTACGTCCTGAACAGCACCGCGACGCGCCACGACATGGACGCCCTCGCTCGCCATTATCTGCACCGCCGGACGATCACCTACGAGGAGGTCGCCGGTAAAGGGGCGCGGCAGATCCCGTTCGCCCAGGTCGCGGTCGAGCGGGCCACCGAATACGCCGGCGAAGATGCCGAGGTGACTTACGCGCTGCACCATCACCTGGCCCCCAAACTGGCGGCGCTGCCCGGTCCGGCGCGCATCTACCACGATATCGAGATGCCGTTGTTGCCGGTGCTGGCGGCGATGGAGCGCTGCGGTGTGCTGGTCGACCGCGACCGCTTGCTGACCTATTCCCGAGAATTGGAAAAGCGGCTTTACGCGCTGGAACAACAAGCCTACGAGGTGGCCGGCGGGCCATTCAACCTCAGCTCGCCGAAGCAGCTCGGCGAAGTGCTGTTCGGGCGCCTCAAACTCGAGGTGATCGCCAAGACCCCGGGCGGCCAGCCGGCCACCGGGGAAGAGGTGCTGGAGGAACTGGCCGGGCGCCACCCGCTACCCGGCCTGCTGCTCGAACACCGCGCCCTGGCCAAGCTCAAGAACACCTACACCGACCGCCTGGTGGCCGAGATCCACCCCGGTACCGGGCGGGTCCATACATCGTTCCACCAGGCGGTCGCCGCGACCGGACGGCTGTCGTCGTCGCAGCCGAATCTGCAGAACATTCCGGCGCGCACCGAGGAGGGCCGCCGCATCCGCAAAGCCTTTATCGCGCCACCCGGCAAACGGCTGCTGGCGCTCGATTACTCCCAGATCGAACTGCGCATCATGGCGCACCTGTCCGGCGACGAGGGGCTGCTCGCGGCCTTCCACAGCGGCGCCGATATCCACCGGGCGACGGCGGCGGAAGTGTTCGGTATGGCCCCCGAGCGGGTCAGCGGCGAACAGCGGCGAGCGGCCAAGGCGATCAATTTCGGTCTGCTGTACGGCATGTCGGCGTTCGGCTTGGCGCGCCAGCTCGGGATCGAGCAAAGTGCCGCGAAAGTCTGGATGGAGACCTATTTCGAGCGATATCCCGGCGTGCGGCGCTACATGGAACGGCTCCGCCGTGAAGCGCGTGACCGGGGTTACGTCGAAACCCTGTTCGGGCGCCGCCTGTGGCTCAGCGAGATCGCCTCGCGCAATCCGGCGCGCCGCCAGGCGGCCGAACGCGCCGCGGTCAACGCCCCGATGCAGGGCACCGCCGCGGACATCATCAAACGGGCGATGCTCGCCACCGCCGGCTGGCTGGCCGAATCCGGCGCCGACGCGGCGCTGGTCTTGCAGGTCCACGACGAATTGGTGCTCGAAGTCGCCCGCCGTGACCTGCCCGCCGTCCGCGACAAGGTCGCCGCCCTGATGCGCAGCGCCGCCGATCTGGCCGTACCGCTCGAGGTCGAGGCCGGCGACGGCGCCGATTGGGAAGCGGCACATTGATCCGGCGGGAAAAAATCGGCCGGTGCTGTGAACTTTTGCCGGGTGCCCCGGTCTTATCACATGCCGACGCCAGTCGGCAGGGTCTGTTCCCCTCCCTAGACAGACCCGAACAGGATTCGGTCAGCCCCCCCAACGCCGAATCCCATTTTGACCCCGGGAGTCCCCCCACTCCCGGGGTTTTTTTATCTCGCAGCGGTTTCCCCGAATCGGGCCCGGCTTCGGTCTTACCGAACCGTTCACCCGCGGCCGAACGTTTTGGCTTTCGGGCGCGGCCGGAAAAAGAACCCCATCGCGTAAGTCGCCCAGGCGAAGATGACGCCGATGAGCAGGCCAAGCGCGATACCGGTCCAGTCGCGCCAGTCGGCGGTCGGGGCGATTTCGCCGGCCAGCAGTAAAAGATCGTCGCTGCGCCAGCGCAACGTATCGTGACCCAAGAAGAATGTCTGGCCAAGCCGCGAGGCGACGATCGAGCCGAGTTCGTAAAAATCGCCGAGCAGGGAGACGAACGGGGCGATGACCAAAGGCAGCGACAGCCCGATCCCGAAGTGCTGCAGTGCCGACGGCCAGGGGCGGTTGAACATGGTGTGCAGTAGCGGAACGCCGGGGAAGATGGTCAACAGGTACGGCGCGTAGACTGTCGCGAGATAAATCCAGTCGCTGCCGCGGGTGTCGAAATCGACCAGTTGCCCGGCATACTCGGAGCCGATGGCGACATAGGGAAAATAATCCTGCAGCCAGGCGGCGCCGTATTCCGGGCTGATCTCAAGCCGGCTGACCTCGCCGCCGGCGAGCAGGCAGCCCCAGGCGTGCATCAGCTCGTGCAGCGGCACGTAGATCCACCACGCCGCGACCAGCCCGGCGAACATCAACAACAGCCAGACGACGTGAAAGTCCGAGGTCAACACCTGGAGCAGTTTGAGATAATCGAACCACGGCCGAGACCAGAAGCCGCCTTGCCCTTTCATCGCACCCCTCATCGGTGCCGGCACGGCGACCGAACCGCCGTGCCGGAAAAGCGAAAAGATGGGACGCTCCCGATATCCTGGATGACTCACGAACCGGCTTGTGCCAACGCCGGGCTCGTGTCGCACCCCCGTAAAGCGTGCCCCCGCAGGTCAATCCAGCTCCGGATCGCGGGTCACGGCGCAGAATCGACGGGCATCCTCGCTCCACTCCGGAGCGCCGACCAGCGCTTCCGGCACCTCTTCGGGTGTCAGTACGACTTGCCACATCGCACCGTGCGCTTCGCTCATGAAACGCTCGGTAATACTGTAGCGCAACCAATCGAGACAACGATCATAGTAACCGGCGGTGTTGACGAGCACAATCGGGCCGGAAAAAAGCCCAAGCCGCTTGAAGGTCATCGCCTCGAACAGTTCCTCGAACGTGCCGCAGCCGCCCGGCAGGCAGACTACCGCATGCGAGCCGTCGAGCATCAGCCGTTTGCGGGTGTGCAGATCGCCGACCACGGTCAACCGGCTCAAACCGGTATGGCCGGCTTCCATCTCCTGCAAAAAATCGGGGATCACACCTTCGACGTGAGCGCCGTGGGCCAGTGCCGCGTCGGCCATCGCGCCCATCAAACCGTGGCGGCCGCCGCCGTAGACAATCGACAGGCCATGCTCGGCGAGCACTTGGCCCAACGCCGCCGCGGCGGTGTAGTAGTGCGCCGCCAGCCCCTGGCTCGAGGCGGCATAGACGGTCACGCGGCGGATCGGCATGGCCCCATCGGGTATGATGAAAAAGATGAATTGTAACAAGCCTGCGCGTAGGTCGTGCTCAGTATTCGGCTGATCTGGATCAATGCCGCGGCGTTCGCGCTGCTGTGGCTGATGCCGCGGCCGATGTTCGTGTGGTTTGCCCTGTGGCCGCTCGCCAGCAGTGGGCCGTCCGGCTCGTTCGCCCCCTGGCAGCTTCTGAGTTACAGCTTTCTGCACGGCTCGCTCGCCCATCTGCTTTTCAATATGTGGGCGCTTTACATGTTCGGCCCGCCGCTCGAATCGGTCTTCGGGCGCCGCCGCTTCATGATCTATTACCTGGTGTGCGCCGTCGGCGCCGGGCTGGTGCAATTGTTCGTCGCCACGGCGAGCGGCCAGCACTACCCTACGGTCGGTGCCTCCGGCGCGATTTTCGGGCTGTTGCTCGCCTTCGGCATGCTGTTTCCGAATCGGATGATCCTGTTGATCTTCCCGCCGATTCCGCTGAAGGCGAAATGGTTCGTGGTGATCGTTGGTGGGATCGAACTGCTGCTGGGGATCACCGGATCGATGCCGCAGGTCGCCCACTTCGCCCACCTCGGCGGCATGTTGTTCGGCTTTGCACTGCTGTGGAAATGGAGCAACCGGTAATTCCGGGGAAAAAAGTTCCGGCTGAGCCCAGCGGCGGCGCGGCGGCAATTGTGTTAGATTGATGACACCCTGGATGGCATTTGGTGTTCCCAGTGCGTCGGCTTTACGGACGGATGCTGATGGCGCTGATCGCCTTGGCGGCGGCTTCGTGTCAGGGTGATTCCGCGCCGGATAACAGCCGGCTGTTGCAGGCTTTCCGCAACGGCGACGTCGGCGTGTGGGTGACCGGTCGCGGCACCGTGACGCAGCTCCTCGGCGACGAAACGCCGGCCGGCCTGACCCACCAGCGGTTCAATGTCGAAATCGGCGATGAGCTTCGCGTGCTTTTGGCTCACCGGGTCGGCGAGTCCGGACGGGTGCCGGTCAAAGAAGGCGACAAGGTGACCTTCCGCGGCCGGTACGAATTCAATGCCTCGGGCGGCACCGTGACCACCGGCCGGCTCGGCGATAATGAAACGGTTTCCGGTTGGGTCGAACACCGCGGCAAACAATACGATTGAGCCCGCTTGCCCGTTGTGCGGTGTGCCGGGCAGTATGGGGTTATTCTCCGCGTCGCTCCGCAGCCCAGGCTTTCAGCCACGCCGACCGTTCGGCGGCCATGCCCGCCGCCAGCCCTTCGTCGATCGCCGCTTCGACCGGTAGGCCGGCGGCGATCCGGTGCATCGCCCACAGCGTTCCGGCGCGATTGCCGCTGGCGCAATAGACCAGAATCGGTTTGTCCGGATCGGCGGCGAGCAGACGGTCGAATTCCGCCAGCGTCGCCTCGTCCGGCAACGTGCGGCCGACCGGCAGCGCGTGGTACTCGAGGCCGGCCGCGACGGCGGCTTCGGCTTCGTCGGCGGTGCCTTCCTGTTCCCGGCGCAAGTCGATCACAGCGGTCAATCCCTGAGCGGCCAGTGCCGCGAACTGCTCGGCTTGCGGGGCGCCGGAAGTGGCGATTCGAGCACTCGCCCGGTTATAGCGGGCGGGGGCGTCAAAATCGCCGGCAAATGGCACATCGCCGGCCGCCACCGCGCTCGCGGCGAGCAGGCAGTACAAAAAAAGCAACCGTTGCAACATCACTCACCTCCAGCCCGGTACCGGGCGGGTCACCAGATGCGGCCGTTTTGCAGCCAGCGGGCGATGGTCACGACCGATTCGGTGTAGAACATCGCCCCTTCGCGGCCGTGGGCGCGCAGGTCGCCGAAAAACGAGCGCCGGCTGCCGCCGAACGAATAGTACGACATCGGCGCCGGGACGCCGATATTGATGCCGATCATGGTCGGCGCGGCTTCGTGGCAAAACTGCCGGGCGGCGGCGCCGTGCGACGTAAACAGCGTCGTCGTATTGGCCAGTGGGCAGCGGTTGATCCAGTCGATCGCTTCATCCAGGCTTTGCGCCGCGGCGAGCAGCACGACCGGGCCGAATACCTCTTCCCGGGCGATCGTCATGTCCTCGGTGATGCCGGCGAGGACAGTCGGGGCGAGGAAGCAGGAATCGGCCGGCGCTGCCGGGTCGCGCCCGTCGAGGTCCAATTCCGCGCCTTGCTCCACAGCGCCGGCGATCAAGCCCTCGACCCGGCGGCGGGCCGCGGGTGAAATCAACGGCCCCATATCGGTCGCCGGGTCGAGGCCGTTGCCCAGTCGCACGCGGCGGGCGCGCTCGATGATCCGGCGACGCATTTCGCTGGCGGTTTGATCGCCGACTGAGATCAACACCGAGCCGGCCAGACAGCGTTCGCCGGCGCAGCCGATGATCGATTCGAGGGCCGTGGCCGCCGCTTGATCGAACCCGGCATCGGGCAGTACGACCATGAAGTTTTTAGCGCCGCCGAGCGCCTGGACGCGCTTGCCGGCCGCCGCCGCCGTGGCGTAGACATGCGCTGCGACCGGCGTCGAACCGACGAACGAGACGGCGCGGATGTCGGGATGGATGAGCAGCGCATCGGCCGCCGCCTTGCCGCCGTGGACCATATTGAACACGCCCGGCGGCAGGCCGGCTTCGGCCAAAAGCTCGGCGATGCGCAACGCGGTCAGCGGCACGCGCTCGCTGGGTTTGAGCACGAAAGTATTGCCGGCGGCCAGCGCGAACGGCCAGAACCACATCGGCACCATCGCCGGAAAATTGAACGGGGCGATCGCGGCGCAGACGCCGAGGGGCCGGCGGATTGTCTGGCAGTCGATCCCGGCGGCGATGTCTTCGCTGGCCAGACCCTGCATCAGCAAAGGCATGGCGCACGCGGTCTCGACCATCTGGATGCCGCGCCGCACGCTGCCCCGCGCCTCGGCCAGCGTTTTGCCGTGTTCGGTGGTGACTTGACGGGCGAGGGCTTCGAAATGCGTTTCGAGCAGTTCCTTCAGCCGGAACAGCGGTTGGATGCGTTCGCTGACCGGGGTCGCGCGCCACGCCGCGAACGCCGCGCACGCCGCAGCCACCGCCCGTTCGACCTCGAGCGGGCCGCCGAGCGGCGTGGCGGCCAGCACTTCGCCGGTTGCCGGGTTGAACACCGGCACCGTGTCGGCCGCCGCGCTCTCGACCCGCCGGCCGCCGATCCAATGGGGCAGTCTGTCGGTCATCACGACCATGATAATCTGAGCACGGTCGGGTAGGGTTGAGCGGAGTTGCGGTTTTATGACGGATTCGAGTCGCCATCATTCGGCCCTTGATCGCGCCTTGTTCGGTTGGGTGGCCGCGGTCTGGGTCGTCACCGCGATCGCGCCGCGTTATCGCGAGGACTGGCTGCTCGAGAACCTGCTGGTTTTCGTTACCGTCGGGGCACTGTTCGCCGGCCGCCGGCATTTCACCTTCAGCACCCGCGCCTATGCGATGCTCGCGATCTTCGCGACGCTGCACCTGATCGGGGCGCACTACACCTATTCCGAGACACCGCTCGGTTTCTGGGTGCGTGACTGGCTGGGGCTGGAGCGCAACCATTACGACCGCTTTGTGCATTTCGCATTCGGTTTTTTATGCGGGCTGCCGCTGCGCGAACTGTTGAGCCGTGCCGCCGGCGTCGTTCCCTCATGGCGCGGGCCGCTCGCGATCGTCGCCGTGCTTTCGTTCAGCGGCTTTTTCGAAGCCCTGGAGGCGGTCGCCGCGCTGCTGGTCAGTCCCGAACTCGGCGCCGCCTATCTCGGCACACAAGGCGACGAGTTCGACGCTCAGAAAGACACGCTGATGGCGCTCAGCGGCGTGTTGCTGGTGCTGTTGAGCGGTCGGATCATTGCCGGCATAAAAAAGCCCCGTCGAAACGGGGCTTGATCCGGGAGCGGGCGGGTCCACCCCGCACCCTCCCCCACTGGCGGGGGAGGGCTGGGGCGGGGTATAGATAAAATCAGAAGTCGTCGCCCATCGGCATGTCGGGATTGCCGACCTTGGCTTCCTTCTTCGGCAGTTCGGCGACCATGGCCTCGGTGGTGATCATCAGCCCGGCGACCGAGGCGGCATTTTGCAGCGCCGTGCGGGTCACCTTGGTCGGGTCGATGATACCGGCCTCGATCATATCGACGAATTCGCCGTTGGCGGCGTTGTAGCCAAAGTTGCCTTTGCCGTCGGCGACTTTGTTCAGAATCACCGAGGGTTCGTCGCCGGAGTTGGCGGCGATCTGGCGCAGCGGCTCTTCCATCGCCCGCTTGGCGATCCGGATGCCGTGGCCCTGTTCGTCGTTGTCGCCTTTCAGATCCTTGAGCGCCTGCAAGGCGCGGATCAGGGCGACGCCGCCGCCGGGCACCACACCTTCCTCGACCGCGGCGCGGGTGGCGTGCAGAGCATCTTCGACGCGGGCTTTCTTTTCCTTCATCTCGAGTTCGGTCGCGGCGCCGACCTTGATCACGGCCACGCCGCCGGCCAGTTTGGCGACCCGCTCCTGGAGCTTTTCTTTGTCGTAGTCGGAGGTCGCTTCCTCGATCTGGGCGCGGATCTGCTTGATCCGGGCCTGGATCGCATCGGTCGAGCCGGCGCCGTCGATGATCGTCGTGTTTTCCTTGGTAATGCGAATCTTCTTCGCCGAGCCGAGTTCGTGCAAGGTCGCTTTTTCGAGCGTCAGGCCGACTTCTTCGGCGATCACCGTCCCATCGGTCAGCACTGCGATATCTTCGAGCATGGCCTTGCGGCGGTCGCCGAAGCCCGGCGCCTTGACCGACGCCACTTTGACGATGCCGCGCAGGTTATTGACGACCAGCGTGGCCAGCGCCTCGCCTTCGACGTCCTCGGCGACAATCAGCAGCGAACGGCCGGATTTGGCGACCTGTTCGAGCACCGGGATCAGATCGCGGACGCTGGAAATCTTCTTGTCGAACAGCAGGATGTACGGGTTTTCGAGCTCGACGGCCATCGCCTGCTGGTCGGTGACGAAGTACGGCGACAGGTAGCCGCGGTCGAACTGCATGCCCTCGACGATATCGAGGTCGTTGTCCAGACCGGAACCTTCCTCGACGGTGATCACGCCTTCCTTGCCGACCTTGTTCATCGCATCGGCGATGATGCGGCCGATCTCTTCGTCGGCGTTGGCCGAGATCGTGCCGACCTGGGCGATGGCCTTGTCGTCCTTGCACGGTTTGGAGAGCTTTTTCAGCTCATCGACGGCGGCGCGCACCGCTTTGTCGATACCGCGCTTGAGGTCCATCGGGTTCATGCCGGCGGTGACCGCTTTGTGGCCTTCACGCAGCATCGCCTGGGCCAGCACCGTGGCGGTGGTCGTACCGTCGCCGGCGGCGTCCGAGGTCTTGGAAGCGACTTCCTTGACCATCTGGGCGCCCATGTTCATCAGCTTGTCGGACAGTTCGATCTCTTTGGCCACCGAGACGCCGTCTTTGGTCACGGTCGGCGGGCCGAAGTTCTTTTCGAGCACCACGTTACGGCCTTTCGGGCCGAGCGTCACCTTGACCGCGTCGGCCAGGACATTGACGCCGGCGAGCATTTTCTTGCGGGCGTCTTCGGAAAAACGGATTTCTTTCGCACTCATCTTTGCATTCCTCTGAAAAATTCGGTGGAGCGACGGCGGATCAAGATTCGATCACGGCCATGATGTCGTCCTCGCGCAGGACGAGCAGTTCTTCGTCGGCGATCTTGACCTCGGTGCCGGAATACTTGCCGAACAGGATCTTGTCGCCGGCTTTGACCGCCAGCGGCCGGATTTCGCCGTTCTCCTTGACTTTGCCGGTGCCGACGGCGATCACTTCGCCGCGGATCGGTTTTTCCTTGGCGGAATCGGGGATCACGATGCCCCCCGGGGAAGTGCGTTCTTCCTCCATACGCTTGACGATGACGCGATCGTGCAAAGGACGCAATTTCATGAGCATTCTCCTGGATCGAATTCAATAAAACGCAACGGGAAACAGGGGCGCCCGGCGGCGGCCGGTGGTGCGGGGCGGCGAGGGGCTGCCGTGGCGGGCGGGCGCGGACTCGGGATGAATCGCGCCGCCTGCGGTGTCGATGTCCCTGCCGGGGCATCGAACGGCTGAACTCGCCGGGCCTGGTAAAGTAGACCCGCGCCGGCCGGTTGTCGCAACCGGGGTGCCTGAATCGGGGCCGCGTACCGCAAAGTGCGCGGCAGCCGGTCCCGATGTGGGCGCTGGGTCGGATATTTTCAAGGGCGCTACACTGGATTGTGATCGAATGATGGGAGTTCCGGTCATGTCATCCGGCTCGACGGCCGCCCACCGGCAAGGCGACCTCCATATCGTGCTCTGCACCTGCCCGGACGAGGCGAGCGCCGGCCGCCTGGCCCGCAGCCTGGTGGAACGCCGGCTGGCGGCGTGTGTCAATGTGCTGCCGGGTCTGCGCTCGGTCTATCGCTGGCAGGGTGCGATCGAGGAACAGGCCGAGTGCCTGTTGCTGATCAAATCGCCGCCGGCGCTGTGGCAGCGGCTGACGGCAGCGATCCGCGAGGCGCATCCCTACGAGACCCCGGAGATCGTCGCCCTCGACGCGGCGGCTGTCGATCGGGATTATTTGGTTTGGCTATCGGCCGCAACGGACGGCCATGGAACGGAATGAAGCATTTGAAGCATCGATCATCGACACGGCGGACGGCGCTGGCTGGGCTGCTGTTATTGTCCGGATGGGGCTTGTTCCATGGACTGCTGGCCGGCGCGGCCGTCGATCCCGATGACCTGCTCGATCCGGATGTCGCCTTCGCCCTCGAGGTCGCGGCGCCGAGCCGCGCGCGCCTGGCGGTCACCTGGCAGGTCGCGCCCGGCTATTACCTGTATCAGCACCGCATCCGGTTTTCGAGCGCCACGCCCGGCGTGACGCTCGGGGCGCCTGAAATGCCGCCCGGCAAGGCGTACCACGACGAATTTTTCGGCGACGTGGTGACCTATCGCGGCGCGGTCACGGTGAACGTGCCGCTGGCCGTCGATCCAGCGCTGGACCATTTCGAACTGACGGCCGAATCGCAAGGGTGCGCCGACCTCGGCGTCTGTTATCCGCCGCACCGCCAGGTCGTGGCGGTAACTTTGCCGGCCGCGGCGGGGGCGCCGGCCGGCGGGCTCGACGCGGCGCTTGCCGCTTTAGGCGGCCCACCGGCTGCGGAAATCGCTGGCGCGGTGGATGGCGAAGCGCTGCCCGAGGCACAGGCTTTCCAGGTCGAAGCGATCGCGCTTGACGGCCGGCGCCTGCTCGCCCGCTTGACGCCGGCGCCGGGTTATTACCTGTACCGCGACAAAATCTCCTTCGCCAGCCTCGACCCCGCGATCGCGATCGCCGCCGCCGAGCTGCCGCCGGGCGAGAAACACGCCGATGAGTTTTTCGGCGCCGTCGAGATTTATCGTACCCAGATCGAAGTGCCGATCGATCTGCGGCGGTCCACGGACGCCGCTGCGACATTCGATCTGCAAGTGGCATTGCAAGGCTGTAAGGAACAGGGCATTTGCTATCCGCCGATGCAGCGGCGGCTCGCCGTCGCGTTGCCGGCAGACGGTGCGGCGCCGGTGGCCGCATCACCGGCATCCGCGAGCGGAAGCCCAAGCGATGCGGCGGCAAATACCGTGCCGGCCGGGGGTCCACCGCTCGCCGAGCAGGACCGTCTGGCCCAACGGCTGGCCGAGCAGCCGTTGTGGCTCAGTATGCTGTTGTTCGCCGTCTTCGGCATCGGCCTGGCGTTCACGCCGTGTGTCTTCCCGATGATCCCGATCCTGTCGGGCATCATCGCCGGCGAGGGTGCAAACGTCACGCGGAGTATGGCCTTCACGCTGTCTTTGGCCTATGTGCTGGCCATGGCCCTGACATATACCGCGGTCGGCGTCATCGCCGCGCAGCTCGGCTACAACCTGCAAGCGGTCTTCCAAAACCCCTGGGTGTTGACGTCGTTCGCGCTGGTTTTTGTGCTGCTCGCCCTGGCGATGTTCGGTTTCTACAATCTGCAACTGCCGGCGGCCTGGCAGGCGAAACTCACCGCGCTCAGCAACCGCCAAGGCGGCGGCAAGTTCCTCGGCGCGGCGATCATGGGCTTTTTCTCGGCCTTGATCGTCGGGCCGTGCGTCACCGCGCCGCTGATCGGGATTTTGATCTTCATCGCCCAGACCGGCGACACGGTGCTCGGCGGTAGTGTGCTGTTCGCGCTCAGCATCGGCATGGGGCTGCCGTTGCTGGCGATCGGCGTCGGCCTGGGCCACTGGCTGCCACGCGCTGGGGCGTGGATGGACGGGGTCAAGGCGTTTTTCGGCGTCACGCTGCTCGGTTTGGCGCTGTGGATGCTCGAACGCATCGTGCCCGGCGAATGGATCATGCTCGGCTGGGGACTGTTGCTGATCGCCAGCGGTGTGTACCTCGGGGCGCTCGCCCGTCTGGGGGCCGAAGCCGGCGGTTGGGCGCGGCTGCGGCAGAGTCTCGGGTTCGCACTGTTGTTATTCGGCAGCCTCGAAATCGTCGGTTTCGGGCTCGGCGGCGACGATTGGATGCAGCCGCTCGAACGGTTCGGCCGCGGCGGCGGTGCGGCGCCGGCCGCGACCGTCGAGTTCACCCGCATCCGCTCGGTGGACGATCTGGACCGCGAACTCGAACGCGGCCAGGTCGTGATGCTCGATTTTTACGCCGATTGGTGCGTCGAGTGTAAACGGATGGAGAAATACACCTTCCCGAAAGCGACGGTCGCGCCCCAGCTCGGCGCCCTGAGCCTGTTACAGGCCGACGTCACCGCCAACGACGAAATCGACCAGGCCCTGCTCCGCCGGTTCGGCCTGATCGGCCCGCCGGCCATTCTTTTTTTCGACCGCAGTGGTAAGGAAATGCGCGCTTTCCGGGTCATTGGCTTCATGAACGAGAATGAGTTCGCCAATCACCTGGAGCGCTTGCTGCGTGAAACCTGAACATTGGATCGTGATTGGGGCGGGAGCCGCCGGCATGGCGCTCGGCGCGACGCTCTATCTCGGCCGCCATGCCATGCAGGCCGAAATCGACGCCTGGCGGGGTGCAGCGCCCACGGCTGCGGTCCCGGCCGAAGCCGCACCTCTCCATGCCCTCCAGCCGCGCGGCATCGGCGATCACCTGCCCGATTTTCGCCTGACGGCACTGGACGGCAGCTATCTCGAGGCCGCTCACTATCAAGGGCGGCTGTTGTTGGTTAATTTCTGGGCCACGTGGTGCGATCCGTGCCGCAGCGAACTGCCGTTGCTGCAGCGCTTGTGGGATCGCCATCAGAACGACGGCCTGATGGTCATCGCGCCGGCGATGGACGACCCGGCCGCGGTCCGCCGTTTCGCCGAGCAATTCGCGATCAGTTTTACCGTCGCGATCGGCGGCGAAGATATCGAACTGACCAATTTTGCGCTCGGCAACACCGATGGCGTCTTACCTTACAGCGTCCTGGTTGCGCCGGACGGCATGATCGTCGAACGCCACATCGGCCAGCTCAGCCAGGCAACGCTCGACCGCTGGATAGCGGATTATCTGCCGGCCGTCGGCGACCAGGACGCCGGCGGCGAAAAGCTCGCCCGGCGCTGATCTCCCGCCTCTGTTACGGCAGGGGCCGCCGGCCGGGTCCGGATCCGGAAACCATTGAACCGTTTCCGACATTTTCCTCGCCGGACTTGCCAGCAACCCCGCTCACCGGTTACAGTCCTCGCGGCGCGGGAGTAGTTCAATGGCAGAACCTCAGCTTCCCAAGCTGATGATGCGGGTTCGATTCCCGTCTCCCGCTCCACGCCGGCCGAGCGCAGTCATCCCACTGCACGCGGCACGGCGAGACCCATGAAAAAATCCACCCTCAGTTTGCAGACCAAGGTGCTCGGCGGCCTCGGCCTGTTTTTCGTTTTTTTCGTTGCGATCCTGGCGTATAGCGCTTGGGCCTTCCAGCGCAGCACAAGCCACTACTTCACGTTGCAGCGCCTCGGGCAGATGGAACTGACGATGCAAAACCTCGGCCAGGGCGCGGTGCGTTACAAGACGGTCGCGCCGCGCGATTACGAAAGCTATTCCCGCGACGTCGAGATTTTCCACCAGCAGATCCAGCACGACCTCGATATCCTCGAACGCGGCGTGGACAACCTGGCTGCGGATGATCGCAGTCTGACGGCGCGTGGCTTTTTCGGGGCGGTGGGCGGTGGCGGCGATTCGGAACTCGAACGGGCCGTCGCGGCGCTCGTCCGGACATGGGGCGGTTTTCGCGCCGGCCTGAACGAGAAACTCGGTCCCGACCACAATGAGCCGCGGCTCGAATGGGGCGCCGAATACATCGGGGCGCACTACGACGAACTGGCTGCCGCACTCGGCGAAGTCAACACTCATTTTTTGCGGGTGATCAACCGCGACCTGGCCGTGGCCCGATTGCTGACGCGGGCCGGATACGCCCTCGGCATCGTCTTTGCGGCGCTCGGCGTCGCGTGGTTTTACTTTGGTGTAACCCGTCGTCTCAGAACCACGCTCAAAGGTTGCCGGCAGGCGGCGCGGGGCGACTTCGGCTACCAGGTTCCGGTGCACAGCAACGATGAACTCGGCGCGTTGGCGACGGCATTCAACAGTCTGTCGACGCGCGCCCACCTGGTGTTATCGGTCCTCGATCGACTGCGCGAAAACCTTGATTTACCTGCTGCGGCCAACGTGCTCTGGGAAGAAACCCGTGCCACCTTGCCGGTGGAATGTTTTGTACTGGCCGATTGCGCGTTACCGCGCATCGAGCCGATTGCCCTGTTCGGTGTGGCGGACGTCGATCTCGCCGGCGAGCCGGCGGCGAACGGCGACGAAGCTTCGGTCAAGCGGGCGTTGGAGTCCGCCCGGCCGCAGTATTTTCCGGATTTGCTGCGCCATACGGTGGCCCGAGCCGGCGACCGCCTGTTGCGCCGGATTTACCAAGCCGGATTTCGCTCGGCGGTACTCGTCCCGCTCAACGAGCCGGGTAGTCGTTGTCTGCTGATGCTCCTCGCTGCCCGTGAAGTGAATGCATTCACCGCCGAGCAGGTCATATTGTTGCACCGCTTCGCGCCGATGATCGCTTATCGGTTATCGCGCCTTCGGCAAGGTGGCGAAACGGTGGACCGCCGTCCGCCCACCGGGGGCGCGCCGGCGCCGGCGATCGGTTAGGATGGGCGACGAAAAATAACGTGGATTACAACCGATGAACGCTCACTTGCCACGCTCTTTCGTTGCTTCCTTGTTGTGGACGATCTTGCTGCTGCTTCCGGTGGGCAGTGCCGGGGCGAAAAGGCCCGATGCGGCCGGGCCGGCGACGCCTGAAGCGTCGCAGGCGGCCTGGGAGATGCATCGCAAGATGGCCGGCGAATCGCTGCTCCACGGCTTGCAATGGCGCAGCATCGGCCCGGTTGACCAGGGTGGCAGAGTGGTCGATATCGCCGGCATTCCCGGTGAACCGCACCGCTTTTACGTCGCTTACGCGAGCGGCGGGGTCTGGAAAACCACGAACGACGGAACGACGTTCACGCCGCTGTTCGATCGGCTGCCGGGGACGGCAATCGGGGCGCTGGCCGTGGCCTCCGATCCGGCCGCGACGGTGTGGGTCGGCACCGGCGAGGCCAATTCCTCGCGTTCGTCTTACGGCGGCAGCGGCATCTATCGCAGCCGGGATGGCGGCGCGACGTTCGAACATCGCGGTCTTGAAGACACCGATCGGATCGCCCGCATCGTCATCGACCCACGCGACGCCCAGCGAATCCTGGTCGCCGCGCTCGGCAAACTCTATACGCCAGGTGGTGGACGCGGCGTCTATCTCAGCGAGGATGGTGGTGAGCACTGGACTTTGACGTTGCCTGGCGACGATTGGACTGGCGCCATCGACCTGGTTATCGATCCGGCCGCTCCAGACACCGTCTACGCCGCAACCTGGGAGCGCCGCCGTCGGCCGTGGGATTTCACCGAAGGCGGGCCGGGCAGCGGGATCTGGCGCAGCGACGATAGCGGAAGGACCTGGCGCCGGCTCGCCGGCGGGCTGCCGGCGGGTCAAGACGTCGGACGAATTGGTTTGGCGCTTGCCGCCTCACGGCCGGCCACGCTCTATGCCGCGATCGACCATCAAGGGCCGCTCCCCGAAGGGCAATCGGATCCCGGCGACCGGCCGCTCAGCGCGCGCCGCATGCGCGAGATGGATAAAGCGACATTCATCGCCGCCGGCAAGGATGAAATCGAATGGTTCTTGCGCGCCTATGACATCGATCCCGAGTGGGACGCCGAAAAACTCATCGCTGCGTTGAACGATAACACTGTGACAATGGAGACTTTGCGCCAGACGCTCGTCAACGCCAATCGCAACCTGTTCGAGGCCGAAATCCGCGGTCTCGAAATCTGGCGCAGCGACGACGGCGGCGAAAATTGGCGGCGCACCCACGACGAGCCACTGCGCGAGGTCAGTTACACCTACGGTTACTACTTCGGCACCATCCGTGTCGCTCCCGACGATGCGGAGCGTATCTACGTCCAGGGCGTGCCGCTGATTACCTCCGCCGACGGCGGCCGGACGTTCAGCAGCCTCCAGCAGCCGGATGTCCACGTCGATTACCACGCCCATTGGATCGACCCCGAAAATCCTCAACGCATGATCATCGGCAACGACGGCGGCCTGGACATCAGCCACGACGGCGGCCGGACCTGGCGCCGGCTCGACGCCCAACCCGTCGGCCAGTTCTACAACATCGCCGTGGATATGGAAGAGCCTTATAACGTTTACGGCGGCCTGCAAGACAACGGCACGATGAAAGGTTCGAGCCGGACGCGCTGGGAAAAAGGCGAGCGCTGGACGCGGATCAACGGCGGCGACGGCATGCACGTTGCGGTCGACCCGCGCGACAGCGGCGTGGTCTACACCGGTTTTCAGTTCGGCAATTACGTCCGCCTCGAGTCCGGCAAGCGGGCGTCGATCCGGCCGCACACCGCGCTCGGCGAGACGCCGTTGCGCTTCAACTGGAACTCGCCGGTGGTCCTCTCGCCGCACACTCCGGAGATCGTTTATTTCGGCAGCGAACGGCTCTTCCGCAGCACCGACCAGGGCCGCAACTGGGCGGCGATCAGCGGCGATCTCAGCCGATCATCCGAACGCGGCGACGTGCCATTCGCGACGATCACCACGATCACCGAATCGCCGCGCCAGCCGGGCCTGCTCTGGGCCGGGACCGACGACGGCGAACTGTGGGTCAGTGAAACCGCAGGTTACCACTGGAAAAACGTCGCCGGCCGTTTGCCCGCCGGGCGCTGGGTCAGTCGGGTCGTCGCCTCGGCGCACGACCGCGATCGTGCCTATGTCAGCCTCAACGGCTATCGCGACGACGATATCGCTGCCTACCTGTACCGCAGCGACGACCTCGGTCGCCATTGGCGTTCGCTCGCCGGCGGTCTGCCAGCCGAACCGATCAACGTTGTCCACGAAGACCCGTTCAACCCCGACGTGCTTTACGTCGGCACCGATCGCAGCGTTTACGTCTCGCTCGATCGCGGCGTAAGCTGGCAAGCACTGGCCAATAATTTGCCGCACGTACCGGTCCACGATCTTATCGTCCATCCCCGGCAGCGCGAGTTGATTGCCGGAACACACGGCCGCAGTGCCTGGGTGGTCGATGCGCTGCCGGTCGAAGAACTGACCGCCGACGTACGCGACAGGCCATTGCACGTTTTCCATATCGACGAGTTGCAAGCCGAGCGTGACTGGCTAAGCCGACCGTCGCGCTGGCTGCACGATCCAGAAGACGAACCGCGACTGATCGCCCACGTCTGGGCCAGCGCCGACGGCGTAGCCGAAGCAGCGATCGAAGACAGCAAAAAACGAGTCGTGCAGCGCTTCTCGCTGCCGCTGAGGCGCGGCATCAACCGGATCGAATGGAACCTGCAATTGGATCTCGACATGGTGCGCAGCGCCGAGGCCGAAGCCGAGAGCGCCGAATACGCCCAGGCCATCGAATTCGGCTATCCACTCTATCCGCTGCCGGGCGAGTACGCGCTGCGCCTAACCCAAGGTGACGCCGCAACCGACCGCACCTGGCGAATCACCCCACCACCCCCGTGGCCGCCGCGCCGCGAAAAACCGCCCAAGATCCGCGGCAAATAATTCTGGTCATGATGCCGCCTAACGAGCAGAGAAGCAGCGCGTACACGGCTCTTGGGTGAATCTGCCGGCAAGGCATCACTGATTTTCGAGTTTTCGAGGTTAACCTTCTTCCAGGACCGCCTCCGCCACGCTGTCGGCGAGCGCCATGATGGTCAGGTAGGGGTTGGTTTCCAGCGCGCTGCGAAACAGCGAGGCGTCGGCGATGTAAAGCCACGGCTGGCCGTGCACGCGGCCGTGGCCGTCGGTAACGGAGTCGCGCGCGTTCAGGCCCATGCGGCAGCCGCCCATCAAGTGGGCGGCGCTGACGCTGATCGTGCCGGGTTTGAAATGGCGTGTTGTAACGAGTTCGTCAATGCGCCCGGCGTCTGAGTGCATCAGCCGCATCGGACGTGCGCTGGGAGCGTGCACGGACCGGGCGCCGGCGGCAAAAAAGATCTTCGCCGCGGCGCGCGTGCCGCGCACCAGGGCTTCGATCGTTGCCGGCGTCAGGCGGTACTGGACCTGCGGCTCTCCGCGGCGGTTGATGGCGACCCGGTGGTGCGGCAGCGCTTCGTCGCAGGCCAGCACCAGGATCATCTGCAGGCGGTCGAAGGCGGTCATGAAGGACTCGTGTTCCGGCCCGAAACCGCTCATGTTCTTGGCGGTGATAAACGGCGGATACATGCACACTTCCAGGAACGCCCGGTCCTGTTCGATCCGTTCATCCCAGAGATAGCTTTTCGGGTGGCCGACCGCATTGGCCAGCGGCCGGTCGTGTTCGCCCACCAGGATATGCGCGGGCTGGCAAGTGAAGTAGCGCCCCAACGCGGGCAGCGCTGCGTTCAGGCCGGAACGCAAAAGCAGCGCCGGAGAACCGACCGCGCCCCCGGCCACCACCACTTTGCGGGCGCGCACTTCATAACGCCCCGGCGCCCATTCGCTGCGATATCCCAGGGGATGGAGAGTCTCATCCACATCGACGACGACCCGCCCTTCGGCGACCGCGCGCACCCGCGCGCGGGTGACAATCTCGACCCCCGCGGCCGCGGCCTGCGGCAACTGCACCGCGTGGGTACCCTGCTTGGCGCCATTGGGACAACCCAGGTTGCACAGGCTGGAACCCTTGCAACCGCGGGTGTTGACCGGAAACCGCGTGGCTTTCCATCCGAGCCGGTCGCATCCTGCCGCGAACAGGCGGTTGTTATCGTTGAGTTCTTCCTCGGGAACGATATGAACATGGTTGTCCAGCGCATAATGCCGGGCGCGCGCGGTCAGATCGGCGGGGTCGAGACCGGGGATATTCCAGTTTGCAATGACCCGTTCCGGCGGCATCAGGCTGGTGCCGGTGTAAACCAGCGTCGAGCCGCCGTAGGCTTCGGCAAACGCGAGCGACACCGTGCCATCGGCGGTCATGAACGCGCCGCCGCTGCGGTACAGCAACTCGCCCATTTCCGTTTCGCGCCCCGAGAAATGCGCCGTGGCAAACCGCGGGCCCTGCTCGAAGACCACCACCCGCCGGCCCCGCGCCGCCAGTTCGCCCAAACGCGCCGCCACCGTACCGCCGCCGGCGCCGCTGCCGATAATCACGACGTCGGCGTCAATGCGCGGCATCGTCCACCCCGCCGGCAACGGCGGCCCAACCCGTTTTATGCGGGCGGTAACCGATTTCGCCTTGGCGCTCCAAATCGCCGTAATAACCGGCGAAAATCAAAGTGCGCAAACCCCACACCGCCAGCCGGAGCTTCAAGACCGGCGCCTCGTGCAGCGTTTCCAAAAAGCACCGCAGCCGATCTGCCGGGATGCGTTCGAACGGGCTGAAAAACCGCGCCGCCGCCAACAGGACCACGCCGCGCAGTGCCAATGTCACCTGCCGGCGCAGCCGCCCGGGCCGCGCCGCCAACATGGCATCCGCCCGCGCCAGCACGCCGGCTATCCCCGCTTCATCCAGTACCGCAGCGGCGGGGATAAACGCTTCGACCAACGGACGCAGGCGCCGCGGCCGGCGCGCCAGTAGCAAAATCTCATCAGTCACGACAAACCCCAATCGATCAACAGGTCAACCCAATTGTTGCATAGATTCCCGGAATTCCCTGCCTGCCGGCAGGCAGG
>JRYH01002063.1_pt1 | contig 20522 bp, 13 predicted proteins | sample 235351 | NCBI WGS metagenome assembly JRYH01 (sample SAMN03074221, study PRJNA261480) | activated sludge metagenome | biome: Wastewater Treatment Plant; feature: Wastewater; material: Activated sludge; isolation source: activated biomass of a wastewater treatment plant treating wastewater... ...
AGCAGTCCGCGGCCCGGCTCGATCCAGTGGCGCTCCCTGGCGAAGGCATAGGTCGGCAGCGAGACGCGCCGTCCGCCCGCTCCCGGAAGGGCATTCCAGTCAAGCTCGCCGCCCGCCGTCCAGACGCGTCCGGCGGCAGTCAGCGCCCGCGCCATATCATCGTCCGCCTCCTTCGGCGGCCGGCCGGAAGAGACGATCGCGCGCGGCTCATGCTTGCCGCAGATCATCTCGGCGAGCGGGCCGAGGGTTTGGCCGGGTCCAACCTCCAGAAGAATGCGCCCGGGCTTTTCCAGCACCGTCTCCACCGCATCGGCGAACAGCACGGTATGGCGCAAATGCCGCACCCAGTAGTCGATGGTCGTGAAATCCCCTGCCTCCGGCCAGCCGCCGCGGAGCGACGAGACCAGCGGAATGTCCGGCTCCATCAGTCGGATGCCGTCGATGCCGCGGCGGAAATTGTCGAGTTGATTGTCGAGGATGCGGCTGTGGGCGGCGACATTGATGCGCACCCGCGTCGCTTCATATTCGGTGCCCCTGAGGCGGCTCTCCAGCGCATCGATATCGGCAACACGGCCCGAGACGACGCAAAGATCGGGCGCATTCAGCGCCGCGATATCGAGATGATCACCGATCATCTCCAGCACCTTCTCACGCGGGGCGGGGATAATGCTCATCGCCCCCGCCGCGGCCGCATCCATCACCTTGCCGCGCCAGACGACAACCTTCAGGGCATCCGCGATCGACATGACCCCCGCGATCACGGCCCCCGCATATTCGCCGGCGCTGTGGCCAAGGATGGCGGCCGGGCGAATGCCCCAGCTTTCGAACAGCCGCGCATAGGCATATTCAAGGATAAAAAGTGCCGGAATGGCGTAAGCCGACTTCTCCATGCTGGCCCGCGCGTCGCTGTCGGCGAGCGTCTTCTCGAACATGACGCTGCGCAGGTCGGCCGGCGCATCGGCCGGGATCTGACGGAAACATTCATCGACCGCCGCCCGGAACGCCTCCGACTGGGCGAGCAGATCCGCGCCGGCACCCGGATACTGCGCGCCGCCACCCGGAAACATGAAAACGACCTCCACCGCGCCCTTCTCGGCCACCCCCGACGCGACATGCGAGGGCGCCTCGCCCCAAAGCGCGGCTTTCAGATCATCGGTCGATTTCGCGGCGATTGCCCGCCGGGCAGTGAATTCGCGCCGTCCATGGCGGAGCGTGAAGGCGGCATCCGCGAGATCCGGCATTTCGGGCGAGGTGACGAATTCCCGCCACTTCTCGGTGAGCCCGTCAAGCGCGGCGGCATTGCGCGCCGAAAAGGGGAAGAGCCGCCAGCAGTCTTCCCGAGGCTGCACTGGGCGGAGCGGCGCCTCTTCCACAATCGCATGCGCGTTGGTGCCGCCGACACCGAGGGAATTGATCCCGGCCCGGCGCGGCGTCGCGCCCCGCGGCCAGGGACGGCTTTCCGCCACCACATAGAAGGGGCTGTTGGCAATATCGAAGCGGCCGTTGGGCGTCTTGTAATGCAGCGAGGCCGGGATCATCTCATGGCGGAGCGCCTCCACCACCTTGATCAGGCTGGTTGCTCCGGCGGCGGTGTCGAGATGCCCGACATTGCTCTTGACCGAGCCGATGCCGCAAAAGCCCTTCCCGCCGGCGCCATAGGCCTCCGACAGGCCGGCAAGCTCGATGGGATCGCCGACCGGCGTTCCGGTGCCATGCGCCTCGACATAGGTGATGGTCTCGACAGGGACATTGGCGATGGCGAGGGCCTCGGCCGCCGCTTCCGCCTGCCCGTCAACGCTCGGCGCAAGATATCCCGCCTTCTGCGCGCCGTCGTTATTGACGGCGGAGCCGATCAGCACGGCCTTGATATCATCGCCGTCCGCCAGCGCATCTTCAAGCCGGCGCAGCACGACGAGCGCCGCGCCGGAGCCAAAGACGGTTCCCTGGCTGTCATTGTCAAACGGGCGGCAGAGCCCGTCCGGCGACTGGATTTCGCCCTCCACATATTTATAGCCGTGCCGATGCGGCAATTCCACCGTCACCCCGCCGGCAATTGCCATATCGCATTCCATCGAAAGCAGGCTTGCCGCCGCCTGATGGACGGCGACGAGCGAGGTCGAGCAGGCCGTCTGGATCGCCACCGACGGGCCCTGCAAATTCAGGAGATAGGAGAGGCGGGTGGTAAGAAAATCCTTGTCGTTGCCGGTATGGCGCAAGAGGAACATGCCGATCTCCGCCACCAGATCGGGATTGGTGAGAAGGTTGAACGGCAGATAGGCCTGCATGCCGGAGCCGGCAAATACGCCGATACGGCCCTCGAAACGCTCGGGCATATGCCCGGCATCCTCCAGCGCCTCCCAGGCGCATTCAAGGAAATGGCGGTGCTGCGGATCGAGAATGGCGGCCTCGCGCGGCGAGAAGCCGAAGAACCCGGCATCGAAGCATTCCATGTCGGCAAGGCAGTTGGCCGCCCGGACATAGTTCGGATCGGCGAGCTCCTTCGGGCTCACGCCATTCGCCAGCATCTCCTCATCGCTGAACCAGCGCGTGCCGATACGGCCTTCAGAGAGCAGATTCCAAAGCTGCGAGACCGTGCGCGCCGACGGAAACCGCCCCGCCATGCCGACAATGGCAATCTTCTCAGATGGCTCTATTTCCACCCCATGCTCCGTCATATCGCTTTCTTGCCGCCCCGGGCACGGCCTCATCCTTCAACCGACACCTTATCATCCTGCCAAACATACTCGGCAAAGTATAGTGCGTGTTATCCGACCTGGGCTCCCGACCTCGCCGCCATACGTGCCCGGCGAGCCGCCGCGCGCTGCGCGCCCCGCATCGCCGCCGTGTTCGCCCCCTCCACGCTGCCGCCGTCAATATGCCGGGCAAGCGCCTGAATGGTCGAGAAGCGGAACATGTCGGTGATGGCAACCTCCCGATCGAACAGCTCCTTCAGGCGGCGCTGCACCTGCACGACCAGCAGCGAATGGCCGCCGAGATCGAAGAAGTTGTCGGTCACGCCAACCTCGCCAAGGCCGAGCGCCTCGCACCAGATGCGGGCGATCGCGGCTTCGGTATCGCTTTGCGCCACGTCCGCCGCGACACGCGCGGGGCCTTGCGGCTTCGGCAGCGCCTTGCGGTCAATCTTGCCGTTCGGCGTTTCGGGCATGCGATCGAGAACAATCACCTGCGAGGGCGTCATGAATTCAGGCAGAACCTCGCCGAGCTTCTTACGGACGGCCTGCGGATCGATGGTATAGCCCGGCGTCGCGGTGGCGAACGCGACCAGCCGCTTGTCGCTGTCGCCCGTCTCGAAGACGGTGACGGCGGCATCTTTGACCTCTTCGAGCGCGCCAAGTTTTGCCTCGATCTCGCCAAGCTCGATGCGGTGACCGCGGACCTTCACCTGATTGTCCATCCGGCCATGGAATTCGAGCCGCCCGTCCGGCATATGGCGCACAAGATCGCCGGTGCGGTAATAGCGCCCCTCGGGCGTATCGAGGAACCGCTCGGCCGTCAATTGCTCCCGGTTCCAATAGCCGCGCGCGACGCCTTCACCGCCGATCCAGAGCTCCCCGGCAACGCCGCTTGGCAGCGCCTGCCCGAACTCGTTGCGGACCGAATAAATCGTGTTGGCCATAGCTTCGCCAAGCGGAATGGTCTCCTCGACCGTCTTGAGGTCAGCGACCGACGACCAGACCGCCGTCTCGGTCGTGCCATACATATTGAGCAGTGAGCCCTTGAGGTGGCTGCGCAGGTTGCGCGCAAGCTCCGGCGGGAAGCCCTCGCCGCCGACCATCATCACCTGCAGCCGGCCAAGCGCCGTCCGCCCCGCCTGTTCGGCGACAAGGAAGGACGCCATCGACGGCGTGCACTGGAAATGCGTGATGTCATACTCGGCGATCTGCTCGGCAACCGACGCCTGCCGCGCGACGCCGCCCTCGGCAATCAGATTGTTCTTCAGCTCATTGATATAGGTGAGATGCTTTAGCACCAGATCGGTATCGACGCCGAAATCGATCAGGCAGGCGATTTCATCGACCCCCATGCGGGCGATCTCGCGCACCAGCTCCTGACAGCTTTCCGGCGTACCGAACAGGCCGCTTGTCTGGTAATAGCGCTCGAACGCATGATCGAGAAGGGCGTCCATTTCCTCGTCGGTCAGCGCCTGCTTCTCGAACACCTCCTGCGGCGTGACGCCGGTCGCATCGGCCTTCTGCTTGAAGGTCGGCGAGCTCCAGGACGCTCGGCGCAGCAGGTCGACGGAACTCCGGAGATATTCCTTCATCGGCGCGCGCACGATCTCGCGCACCTCATCCTCATCCTCGCCGACGAATGTATGCAGCATCAGCGAGACTTTGCCCGCGCCGGGATGGCCGGCCGCGCGCCAGGCCATTCGGTAGGCGCGAATTTTCTCCGCCACATCCTCAAATTTCTGGCCAAGGAGATGGGTCAGCACATAACAGCCCTTCTCGGCGGCGGCGGCAAAGGTTTCGGGATTGCCCGCGGCCGTCAGCCAGAGCGGGATATCGCCCTTTACCGGCCGCGGTAGGGTAGAGATTTCCACCTCCTCGCCCTTGTGGTTCGGCAGCTTGATGCTCTCGCCCCGCCACAATTTTCGCAGCGTATCAATGCCGTCCAGCATCACGTCTTTGCGGTTTTCGAAATTCTCCGGCTGCAGCACGAAGTCATTGGGCTGCCAGCCGCTCGCGACTGCAATGCCGGCGCGCCCGGCGGAAATATTATCGACGAGCGCCCAGTCCTCCGCAACGCGCACCGGATTATGCAGCGGCAGCACGCAGGAGCCGGCGCGGATATCGACATTTTTGGTCATCGAGGCGACGGCCGCCGAGCTTACGGCCGGGTTCGGATAGGGCCCGCCGAAGGCATGGAAATGCCGTTCCGGCGTCCACACGGCGCGGAAACCGTGCGCATCCGCATAACGCGCGCCGTCGAGCAGGAGCTGATACTTGCGTGGTCCCGCGCCGTCGTCGTTGCCCCAGTAGTAGAGGCTGAAGTCGAGCGACTGGGCGCGTCCCGTGCGACGGCGCTTCGGCGCGGCGGCTGCATGCTGGCGGCTATCGTGGATGACGACCGCAAAGCCTTTGGCCAGCGTCCAGAACAGTTCCAGCACGGAGATATCGAACGACAGACTGGTGACGGCGAGCCACACGGGTTGGCCCGTTTCCGGCCGCGGGATGCGATCGTCCATGCCGGCGAAGAAGTTGATGACATTACGGTGCTCGACCATGACGCCCTTGGGCCGGCCGGTAGAGCCCGACGTGTAGATGACATAGGCGAGGCTGCTCGGTGTCGGCGGAGCTGTGGCCGCCCGAGGCGCCGTTGCATCCATCCTCCCGGCCATGGCGTCGGAAACGGTAAGCACGCGCACATCGCCGCCAGCCGTGGGCGGTGCGAGGTTATCGTCCGTCAGGATGATCGAAAGCCCGCTGTCTTCGACCATGAGCGCGACGCGATCCTTGGGGTACGTCGGATCGAGCGGCACATAGGCGCCGCCGGCCTTGAGAACAGCGAGGGCGCCGATTACCAGTTCGAACGAGCGCCCGATGTAGATGCCGACCAGCGTGTCGGAGCCAACCCCGAGCTGGATGAGCGTCGCGGCGACGCGGCTCGCGCGCTCGTCGAGCTCGCGGTAGGTGAGCGTCTCGCCGTGGGCGATCAGCGCTGTCGCGTCCGGTGTGCGCCGGGCCTGCGCCTCGACCAGCCCATGCACCAGCGCGTTGCGATCGTAGGCGCGCTCCGTCCGGTTCCGCTCGACGACGAGGGATGCGATCTCGTCGGCCGACATCACCGGCAGATCCGCCACCCTCTCGGGCCGGGCACCACTCGCCATCGCCTCGAAGACGGCCTGCATCTGGCGCACGAGCGCGTCGGCGTTCTTCTGCGGCAAGCGGGCCGTATCCACGATGGCGCGCACGTCTCCGCCGTGATGCGCGATGACGAGCGTGAGCGCGCTGCCCTCAATAGCTGGCGCCTCGTTCGGCTGATCGGTGATGCGAAGCGCGATACCGTTCGCGTAAGGGGCGAGCTGCGGCATACGGCTCACGAGATCTCCCGCGAGGCCGCGCCGTGCGCGTATCTCGGAAAGCGCGGTCGCCACCTGAGCCTCGAGCGAGGCGACCGTGGTGCCGGCGTCGATGTCGAAGGTCAACGGCACGGTCGGTGCGAGATAACCCGCAAACTCTGCGCTGTCGGCCGCGAGCCGATCGTCCGCAAAGGCGAGGGCGAACCGGGGCTGGTTACCCGTGCGCGCGAAGACGCAGGCAATCGCCGCAGCGGTGGTATCTGCGTCCCATGCCTCCGGCCGCGGTATCGAGCGCGTGACATGTGTCGGTCCGCCGTCGCCGGCTGGTAGCAGCCCGGCGACGTCCGGCGCACGTGCATCTTTGAGCCTGGCGAGAAAATAGCTTTCGTCTTTGGCTAGCTCTATCGCGAGCGCCGTCAAGCGCCCGGCTTCGGCGCTGTCGAGTGTGGGCAGCACGTCTCCCTTCGAGAGCACGCGGTTCGGCGCCACCGGCAGGCCGTTGGCATCGCGCAGCGAGGAGACGCGGACGGCTCCGTCGCTCGTCGCGATCAGCGCCGTCGTGTCGTCGGCGGAGATGACGGTTCCAGCTGGCGGTGCGCTGTCCTGGGCCTCGATCTCAAGGTGCGATACGGCGAAAGCGCCTGCAGATGTGCGCAGCTTGGGAAGCGCCAGCGGGTTCGCGTAGCGCTCGCCAAACGAGAGCCCCCGCGCGAGGCGATCGATCTCGGCGGCGGGCCGCGTGAAATCGATCGCCGCTGCAGCCTCCGGCCTCGCATGCTTCGCAAAGTAGGTGCGCCCCTCGCGGGATTGCGGTTGGCCGACCAGGCTGCCGTTCTCGATCTTGTCCATGAGGTTCGAGAACGATGCGATGCCGGCGGCGAAGCATTTGGTATTGAGGCTGAGCGCCGTATCGTCGTCGCTGATTTCGAGGGCGCTGGCGATGTAGATCTCACCTTCGTCGATGCGTTCCGAGAGTGCATGCCACGTGACGCCGTAGCTCGTCTCCCCGGCCAGGATGGCCCAGGCCGGTGTGTTGAGGCCGGCATAGCGGGGGAGGGGGCCGTCGTGAAAGTTTGCGGCTCCCTCGCGTGCCCGCTTCCAGACACGGTCCGGCACCTTCCTAAGATTCGCGATGCTGAAGAGCCAGTCGTAGCTGTAGGCGGCGGTTGCCCCTTCGAGATCCACGGCGGCTGGTAGCACCGGAATGGCGTGCCCGGCGGCCCAGGAGGCGACCGCGTCCGCTTCCGTGATCACGGCGACGATCTCGTGCCCGCGCTCGCGCAGCGCCTCTCCGCATTGTACGAGAAGTGACTCATCGCCGATGAGAGCGCACGAAATGGTCCTGCCAGCGATTTTCGTCATCGAAACCCTGCAAACACCCTGTCGGAAACCGGCTGCATCCGGCGGCCGCAACTCGGACAATCGAACAAGCAGCGCCGGGCCATGCTCGTAGCAACGTCTTGTCCGCGCTTTGGGAAACCCCTTTTCCAAGCATAATATCTCACTCACCATGCCCCGTCTGACGAGCCATGACACATGGTGAAGATCGTGGGGCGCAGGGGTGGCGGGCCGCATATCGCAGGTGCTCAGAGCGGCCCTTCCAAGTCGCAGGAGCCGGAGTTAGCATGCGAAGAAGGGGTTCGGGTCACGGTCCGGTACGGACTGGCATCCATTCGCTTTCGCATTCAGATACGCTCGCGCGCAGTACGGGGACACTCTCCTCGCCACGGCGCGTGCCGCACGCTCGCCTCAACGAAGAACCTGGTGACGCCAGCTCATGGTCTCTCGCGCCAAAAGTCCGGTTGCCTCAGCGCTCGGCATCGCCATGCGCGACTTCGCGCTTGGCGCCACGAAGGGGCTCAAGATCGGCTTTCTCGCGCCCCTGACCGGGCCGGTCCAGGCCTGGGCCGCTCCTGGCCTCAACGGTTGCAAGATCTGGATCGATCGGGTGAATGCGGCCGGCGGCATCAAGGTCGGAAATCGCAAATACCAGGTGGAACTCGTCGAATACGACACCATGTATCAGCCCGAGCAGGCGCTCCGGGGGGCGAAGAAGCTCATCCTCGAGGACGGTGTGAAGCTGATCCTGATGATCGGGGGCAACGACTTCTCGCCGGAGGTCCGCACGCTGGTGAGCCAGCAGCGGATGCTCGTCGCGACGCTGCTCCCGAGCGATCTCTCGCCCGACGCGCCGACCCTGGTGGCCCCGAGCGAGGTGCATCCCATCTACAATGTGACTGGTGTCGATTGGCTGAGGCGCAACAAGCCGCATCTCAAGACGGCGGCCATGTGCGCACAGCGGGATCTTCTCGGGCTGCCCTCGATCGCCACCTATCGCGCCGCATTCGAGGCCGCGGGCATCGAGCTTATCGCCGAGCACGTCTTCGAGCCCGAGACCGAGGATTTCGCGCCGATCGTCGAGAAGCTGATGGCCGGCGGGCCGGACATTCTCTGCTGGGACACGGCCTATCAGCCATTCGTGCACGCGTTGACGATCGAAGCCTTCAAGCGTGGCTTCAAGGGGCAGCTCCTGTCGTGCACGTGCGACAACTACCAGGAGCTGATCCGGCACACGAGCCCCGAGTTCATGGAAGGATTTGTCTTCCAGTTTCCTGATTTCGATGATCCGCGCCTGAACGATCCTCAGATCGCCTTCGAAGCTCCCAACGCGTTCTACGAGGACTTCTGCCGTCGTTTCCCCGGCACGTGGAGCGCGGTCTCATGGGAGTACGCCTCGACGTTGGAACTCTGGAAATCTGCGGTCCAGCGCGCACGCACATTCGAGCCGCTCTCCGTCCTCGCGCTGATGAAGGTCGGCGGCATCGGCCATCATGCGTTCGGCGAGGCGGTGTGGTGGGGCAAGGATCTGTTCGGCATCGACAACGCGCTCGTCGGCGACTGGCCCGTCGTGACCATCGTGGGCGGTCGCGCCCGCATTCAGGAGTTCTGCTCGATCATCGACTGGTGGAAGAGCCACAAGCCGCTCCTGATCCGGCACATGCGCTCTCTGGGCCTGATGTGGGACCAGCGCGAGCAACTCGGAGCCTCTCTGTGAGCGCCGGTTCGTACGCCGGAGATGGTCCTTCTCGTCAGGATTCGTAAATCATGTCCTCGTGCGTGCTCGCCACGTGCAGCTTGATCAATTCGACCGCGGTCTCCACGTCGCGGCGCGAGACGGCTTCGTAGAGCGAGCGCAGCAGGAGCTGAATGCTGCGGATTTTTGAAGGCGTGAGCATCTGCCGGCGGCTCGCGGCCCACTGCGGCTGGCGGCGCACCTCGTGCAGGATCGCGAACATCGCCGTGATCAGCGAATTGTGGGTGCCCCGTGCGATCAGCATCATGAAATCGTCCTCGAGCGAGGCGAAGTGGTCGGACTCGGTGACAATGCGCTCGATCTGGTCAAGCTGGTGGCCGAGCTCGGACAGATCGCGCGTCGACATATAGATCGTAGCAAGACGCACCATTTCCGGCAGCAGGACGGACTCGGCGATGTTCATCGCGAAGGGCGAAGCGGTCTCGGCGAGCTGCTGGGCGCTGAGTTGTCCGAAGTGCCCGCTCTCGCGCTGCTTCGGCACCGCCGCGGCACGGTGCGAGACGAAGGTGCCGCTCCCAGCCCGCCGCGAGACGACGTCGTAGATGGCCAGGAATTCGAGCGCCTGCCGGATGGTGGCACGCGTCTCCCGAAATTCGGCTGCAAGATCGCGCTCGGCGGGAATGCGGGTTCCGAAAGGATAAGCGTCCGAGCTGATCCGATCGAAAATCCGGATCGCGATCTGCTTCGCCTGCGGCGTGATGAGTGGATGACGGGACGGATCTTTGACCCACGGCGGCGCATCGTTGTCGACGGTCTGGCTCATGCGGGCGCCTTTAGAAGGAGGGGAGCGTGCATGACGCGAACGGGCTCTCGGCTTTGGTGGTGCGCACCGCTGTGGGATCGTCGCAAAGTCCAAGCCGCATGAGCGCGGTGAAGGCGACGGCGCCCTCAAGAAGATCCCACCCCTCGCCATCGTTGCGATCGGGCATGTCCCGCAACCGGGATTCAAGCTGGGCCGCCTTTTCGGCATAAGGCCGGTTGTCGGGCGCGGCCTCCTCCCCAAGGGTTGAGGTCCGGAGAAGTTTAACCTCAGGCGAATAGGAGCCCAGGATCTCGGAAAGCAGGGACGCGAGCGTGAGGGCGACGCCGTCTCCGGCGGCCGCGCTGCTGCTCCCCGCCGCCAGGCGGTTGAAGCGCGTGATGGCGAGCCCGGCCTCGCATTGGCGCGTCAGGCGCTTGCGTTGCATGCTCTGGAAGGCTTCGGTGTTTTCGGCGGCGAGCCTGAAATGAAACGACGAGCTTCCGACGGCGACCGGGACGTCCGCAGATTGAACACGGCCGAGGAGGGTCATCCAGCGCTGCTCCGCGTTGGCCAACGCTGCGGAGGCTTCGGCGGCGTCTCCCAAAAGAGCATGTGCCACGCCGGCGTTGGTCTCGGTTGCCGCCTTTCGTGGATCCCCGGCTGAAACATCGCCGAGGGCTGTCCGCGCCGAAAGCCAGTGCCTCGCGGCCTCCGCATACTGGGCCGCTCCCATGGCGCGAAAGCCCGCGATCATCGCCGCCGCCCAGAGGCGCGTGGTTTCAGTCATCGGAATCTCCCTCGTGGCCCGCGGTTTTGTTCACGAGATGAACCGTCGAAACCAATAAACACCAATTCAAGCCAAAAAGCACGCAATAAGGAAGTCCAAGGTGGGTTGAGCGAGGCTGATTTCGATGGTTAAAGGTGTTGCAGCGGGCAGGTCACCGCACGTGATTTCTCTTTAATAAACAATATTTCTCACTGGTGGTGATAATTGAGTTAACGGCCCGCCTCCATGAAGTTCGGTGGTCATCAAAGGTTTAAGTTGGTTCTAAAGGTCTGCTCATCCTGCTCCTTGGGAAAAGCTCCAGCGTGACGTGGCGTTCTCCATGGACGATCTATGGCAAGAGGTGGTGGCCGGCCCCGGCATCGGCCGTGCGGTTCGGAAGGAGAGGCCTGGCTGCTAGGCATCTTAAGAGCCGCAGAAAGGCCGCCCTCTTCACAGGGCCGTTCAAACCGTCTATCAGAGCGGCTCGCGCGCCATTGTGCGATCCGTCTCTATTGGCGTTTTGCGGGTGTAGCTCAATGGTAGAGCAGCAGCCTTCCAAGCTGAATACGTGGGTTCGATTCCCATCACCCGCTCCAACGCTCGCCTGATCGCGTCGCCATCCGCCGTGATTACGGGAGACGGGGCATGCTCGTAACGACCACCAATGAGCTCGCGGGCTATAGGGTCGTGAAGCATTTGGGTGTCGTGCGCGGGCTTACGGTCCGTTCCCGCAGTATCGTGGGCAACGTCGGTGCCGCGATCCAGATCCTGTTTGGCGGCACCATTTCCGTCTATACGAGGCTTGCCGAGGAAACCCGGCGGGAGGCCTTCGAGCTTCTGATTCGGCAAGCCGAGGCAGTCGGCGCCAACGCCGTGCTGGCCATGCGCTACGATGCCAACGAGATTGCCTCGGCCGTCACCGAGGTGCTTGCCTACGGCACGGCCGTGGTCGTCGAGAAGATCGATCGCGCGGAGTGACGCCTGATCGGGCGGAGCGATGCTTGAGTGTGGACTCAGATGGGGCTGTCGCGGCCCCCGCCGCTGTGGGAAACGCTGGATTAGCCCCGTTTGCAGATGCATGTTGCAAGAAAGTCGCCTTCAGGCGGTGACAAACACCAAAAGTTCGGCTAAGGATGCCGCCCCCGCATGAGGCATGTGCGCCTTTCGCGCCGACGCGGCGCGCACCAGCCGTGCGAAATAGGGGTGTAGCTCAATTGGCAGAGCGTCGGTCTCCAAAACCGAAGGCTGGGGGTTCGAGACCCTCCACCCCTGCCACGAGGTTTGTTGAGCGGGATCAGTGAAGAGGGCGCCTGATCCAGCTTTTTGGGATGCACCCCGCCGGGGCGCGTCTTTTTGTCGCATGGCGCTCCGGAAGCGGTTTTGATGTCGAAGTTCAATCCGTTTGGATTCGTTCAAGAGGTGCGGCAGGAGGTTTCGAAGGTCACCTGGCCGACGAGGAAGGAAGTGTGGATCACCACAATCATGGTCCTCGTCATGGTGGCGCTTGCCGCGGGCTTCTTCCTTTTTACCGACCTGCTGCTCGGCTGGGTGGTTAATTGGGTGCTTGGAATAGGCGCTTGAGCGCCGTGAGTCGGCTCGCGGGGACCTCCCGCGAAGACAGGACACGAGAGACGATCTGAGAATGGCCAAGCGCTGGTACATCGTTCACGCCTACACCAACTTCGAGCGCAAGGTGGCGGATTCCATAAAGGAGCGCGCCCGCTCGGCGGGGCTCGAGCATCTTTTCGAGGATGTGGTGGTCCCGACCGAGGAAGTGGTCGAAGTGAAGCGCGGCCGTAAGGTGCAGGCCGAGCGCAAGTTCCTGCCCGGCTACGTGCTCGTCAAAATGGAAATGACGGATCCCGGCTTCGTCCTCATCAGGAACACCCCGAAAGTGACCGGGTTCCTGGGGGCCGACAACAAGCCGATTCCAATTTCAGACGACGAAGCCGCCCGCATCCTCAACCAGGTGAAGGAAGGCGTCGAGCGTCCGAAGCCGTCGATCATCTACGAGGTGGGCGAGCAGGTGAAGGTCGTTGACGGTCCGTTCGCATCCTTCCAGGGCGAGGTGGAGGAGGTCGACGGCGAGCGTGCGCGCCTCAAGGTTGGCGTATCGATCTTCGGGCGCAAGACGCCGGTCGAGCTTGAATTCGGGCAGGTCGAGAAGGTGACGGCCTAGGTCCGGTCGCAAAAGACCGGAGAGCTTCCGGCGCGGATGACGCGCCGGTCGGAAGCGGGGGGAGCCTTAGTGCCCCTTCGCTTGAAACCGCGGGAGGAGCCGGCGCAGCCAAGCTCCGCAGACCGCTAACCCTGAGGAAGCGCAAGCTTCTTTGAGAAATTAGGGGATACGATGGCAAAGAAAATTGACGGCTACATAAACCTGCAGGTGCCGGCGGGGGCGGCGAACCCCTCTCCGCCCATCGGGCCCGCGCTTGGTCAGCGCGGCGTCAACATCATGGAATTCTGCAAGTCCTTCAACGCCAAGACGAAGGACATGGAGCAGGGTACACCGATTCCGGTGAAGATCACGGTCTATTCCGACCGCTCCTTCAGCTTCGAGATGCGGACCCCTCCGGCGACCTTCTTGATCAAGAAGGCGATCGGACTGAAGGAGACTGGCAAGCCCGGCTCAGGCTCGAAAGCTCCCGGGCGGGACTCTGTAGGCCAGATCACGATGGCGCAGCTTCGCGACATCGCGCAGCTGAAGCTCAAGGACATGAACACGGACAACCTCGAGCAGGCCGTCCGGACGATCGCAGGCTCTGCCCGCTCCATGGGCGTCAGGGTGGTGGAGTAGTCGCATGGCAAACGAAGCAGCAGCAAAGACGTCCGGCAAGACCTCATCCGTCGCGCCTGAGGTGATCGCCGCAGCCCGCGCCGCCGGCGGCAAGCGCAGCGCCGCGCTGCGTGAGGGCCTCGACCGCAACAAGGCCTATGCCATCGAGGAGGCCGTGCGCCTCGTGAAGGCGCGCGCCAAAGCCAAGTTCGACGAGACGGTCGAGATCGCCATGAACCTCGGCGTCGATCCGAAGCATGCCGATCAGATGGTGCGTGGCGTCTGCAACCTGCCGAACGGCTCCGGCCGTACGGCGCGCGTTGCCGTGTTCGCGCGCGGCCCCAAGGCGGAGGAGGCGAAAGCCGCTGGCGCCGACATCGTGGGCGCGGAGGAGCTGGTCGAGATCGTCTCGAAGGGCACGATCAACTTCGATCGTTGCATTGCGACCCCCGACATGATGGGCCTCGTCGGCCGTCTGGGTAAGGTGCTCGGCCCGCGCGGCCTGATGCCGAACCCCCGGGTCGGCACGGTGACCATGGATGTCACCTCCGCCGTAAAAGGCGCCAAGGGCGGCTCCGTCGAGTTCCGCGTCGAGAAGGCCGGTATCATCCACGCCGGTGTCGGCAAGGCGAGCTTCACGGATGAGGCCCTGGTCGAGAACATCAAGGCGTTCGTCGACGCCGTGAGCAAGGCGAAGCCCACGGGCTCCAAGGGGACCTACATCAAGAAGGTCTCGGTGAGCTCGACCATGGGTGTGGGCGTGAAGGTTGACACCGGTTCCGTGGTTACCGTCGCGCCGACGGCTTAATCCGGCGCGGCAAGGCGGCAGTAACTCGTGGATGCCAATCCCGAGGGTTGCCGGCCTGACTAAGAAATTCCGCTACGCACACGCCTACGTGCGTGCGTAGCGGATCTCCGGCCCGGGCTTTCGGGCGCGAGCCGGAGGACCTGTCCGAGATTGATGGGCGCCGAGCCGGCATCCGGCAAGGCTTAATCCTTTCGCGAGGGCCCGCAGGAGACGGGAGATCACCCGGTTCGACGCTCGCAAGAGTGCCGTCCGGTATGAGCCTTCTGGGTCAGCACCGTGCCGCATCGCGCGCGCGGTCAGGACAGGACGAGCGTCGCAGCGGGTCGGTCACCCCCTAGCCAGGGATAGGGCCGGAAGCTGCGGCAAGGTGCAACCCGCGGGGGGCCGCGCGAATGGCCCTTCGCAACCAGGAGTGTTGAGGTGGATAGAGCCGCAAAACAGGCGCTCGTGACGTCTCTCCACGACGTGTTGAAAGACACGGGCGTGGTCGTCGTCGCCCACAACACCGGCATGGTGGCGGCCCAATCGACGGAATTCCGCAAGCGCGTTAAAGAAGCTGGCGGCTCCGTCAAGGTGGCCAAGAACAAGCTGGTGAAGCTCGCGCTCAAGGATACCCAGGCCGAGGGCATCTCGGATCTTTTCACTGGGCCGACGATACTGGCCTACTCGAAGGATCCCATTGCTGCGGCCAAGGTTGCGGTCACGTACGCCAAGGAGAACGACAAGCTCGTGATCCTCGGCGGTGCGATGGGCGCATCCATCCTTGATGCGAACGGCGTCAAAGCTCTCGCCGAGCTGCCTTCGCTTGATGAACTCCGGGCCAAGCTGATCGGTCTCTTGAACGCGCCGGCGACGAAGGTCGTCCGCACGGTCAAGGAGCCCGGCGCCAAGCTCGCGCGCGTCATCCAGGCCAAGGCATCGCAGGGCGAGGCCGCGTAAGCCGTCAGCCACTGTGGGACGAAATGAAACCGGCGTCTCCAGGCTTCTGAAGCCAGGACAAAGCGCCACTCTCGAAGGTTAACCCGGAAGGACTATATACAATGTCGGATCTTGCGAAGATCGTTGAGGACCTGTCGAACCTGACCGTTCTTGAGGCTGCTGAGCTTGCCAAGCTTCTCGAGGAGAAGTGGGGCGTGTCGGCGGCTGCTGCCGTTGCCGTCGCTGCGGCTCCGGCCGGCGCTGCTGCGGCCCCTGCCGAGGAGCAGACCGAGTTCACCGTCATCCTGAAGTCGGGCGGCGACAAGAAGATCAACGTCATCAAGGAAGTGCGCGCCATCACCGGCCTCGGCCTCAAGGAAGCCAAGGACCTCGTCGAGGCGGGCGACAAGGCCGTGAAGGAAGGCGTTTCGAAGGACGAGGCCCAGAAGCTCAAGAAGCAGCTTGAGGATCAGGGCGCCGTCGTCGAGCTGAAGTAAGTGGATGGCAGGCAGCAGGCGTCGGAATTTTTCCGGCTGCCTGTTGCCTGCGTTCTGCCGCCCCGCCCGCGATGCGGGCGTCGAAACGGTTCTCCGGAGCGTCTCGCTGGCTGATTGGCCGGCAAAGAGGCGCTCCGGCGAGCCGTTTGAGAAGGTTCAAGGACGATGCGCTGGGGATGGCGACCCCGCGCTGGGAAGAGATGGCGAGTGGTTGCGCAGCCCCCGGCGCGGCCCAGGGCGAGATGAGGAGCGGACATGGCTGAGACGTTCAACGGCCGTAGGCGTATTCGTAAGCAATTCGGGTCCATCCGCGAAGTCGCGGAGATGCCGAACCTCATCGAGGTTCAGAAGAGCTCTTACGACGACTTCCTGATGGTCAGGGAGCCGGCCGGCGGTCGGTCCGATGATCACGGCCTGCAGGCGGTCTTCAAGTCCGTTTTCCCGATCTCGGATTTCTCGGGCCGCGCGACGCTCGAGTTCGTGCGCTATGATTTCGAGCCGCCGAAATACGACGTCGACGAGTGCATGCAGCGCGACATGACCTACTCGGCGCCGCTCAAGGTCAAGCTCCGCCTCATCGTGTTCGATGTCAACGAGGAGACGGGCTCGAAGTCGATCAAGGACGTGAAGGAGCAGGACGTCTACATGGGCGATATGCCGCTCATGACGTCAAACGGCACCTTCGTCATCAACGGCACCGAGCGCGTGATCGTCTCGCAGATGCACCGTTCGCCGGGCGTGTTCTTCGATCACGACCGTGGCCGCACGCATGCCTCCGGCAAGCTGCTCTTCGCTGCCCGCATCATTCCCTATCGCGGCTCCTGGCTCGACTTCGAGTTCGACGCCAAGGACAACGTCTATGTGCGCATCGACCGCCGCCGCAAGCTGCCGGTCACGACGTTGCTTTACGCGCTCGGCCTCGATGACGAGGAGATTCTCTCCACCTTCTACAAGCAGATCTCCGTCAAGGAATCGAAGCGCGGCTGGAAGATGCCGTTCATGCCGGAGAAGATGCGCGGCATGACCCCGCTCGCCGATCTCATGGACGCGAAGTCCGGCGATGTCGTGGCCAAGGCGGGTGAAAAAGTCACGGCGCGCAAGGCGCGAGAGCTCGCCGAGGGCGGCCTCAAGGAGATCCTCGTCTCCTCCGACGATCTCGCCGGCCGCTACATCGCCGAGGACATCGTCAATCTCGAGACGGGCCAGATCTACGCCGAGGCGGGCGCCGAGCTCGACGCCAAGCTGCTTGCCGAGCTCAAGGATCAGAAGGTCAAGGAATTTCACGTCCTCGACATCGATCACGTGAACATCGGTCCGTTCATCCGCAACACGCTCAACATCGACAAGAACTCGAACGGCGACGAAGCGCTGATGGACATCTACCGGGTCATGCGCCCGGGCGAGCCGCCGACCATCGAGGCGGCGACGAACCTGTTCCACAGCCTGTTCTTCGATCCCGAGCGCTATGATCTCTCGGCCGTCGGCCGCGTGAAGATGAACATGCGCCTCGAGGTCGATGCGCCGGACACGGTGCGCGTGCTCCGCCGCGAGGATATCCTGGCCGTCATCAAGACGCTGGTGGATCTCCGCGATGGCCGTGGCGAGATCGACGACATCGACCACCTCGGCAACCGCCGCGTGCGCTCGGTCGGCGAGCTCATGGAGAACCAGTACCGCGTCGGCCTCCTGCGCATGGAGCGCGCCATCAAGGAGCGCATGAGCTCGGTCGAGATCGACACTGTGATGCCGCAGGATCTGATCAACGCCAAGCCGGCGGNNTCGCAGTTCATGGACCAGACCAACCCGCTCTCCGAGATCACGCACAAGCGGCGTCTCTCGGCGCTCGGGCCGGGCGGCCTGACGCGCGAGCGCGCCGGCTTCGAGGTGCGCGACGTGCATCCGACGCACTACGGCCGCATCTGCCCCATCGAGACGCCGGAAGGTCCGAACATCGGCCTCATCAACTCGCTCGCGACCTTCGCGCGCGTGAACAAGTACGGCTTCATCGAGAGCCCGTACCGCAAGGTGAAGGACGGCAAGGTGACGGACGCCGTGGCCTATCTCTCCGCTATGGAGGAGATGCGCCACCACGTTGCCCAGGCCAACGCCGACATCGACGACAAGGGCAACCTGACCGAGGATCTCGTGACGGTGCGTTACCAGGGTGACGTCATCCTGGTGCCGAGGGAGCGCGTCGACTACATCGACGTGTCGCCGAAGCAACTCGTCTCGGTTGCGGCCGCGCTCATTCCGTTCCTCGAGAACGATGACGCCAACCGTGCGCTCATGGGCTCGAACATGCAGCGGCAGGCCGTGCCGCTGGTCAAGGCCGAGGCGCCGCTCGTCGGCACCGGCATGGAGGAGGTGGTGGCCCGTGACTCCGGCGCCGCCATCGCCGCCCGCCGTGCCGGCATCGTCGACCAGGTGGACGCCACTCGTATCGTTATTCGGGCGACCGACGAGACCGACCCCTCGAAGCCGGGCGTCGACATCTATCGGCTGCGTAAGTTCCAGCGCTCGAACCAGAACACCTGTATCAACCAGCGCCCGCTGATCAATGTGGGCGACCGCGTCGAGGCCGGCGAGATCATCGCCGACGGCCCGTCGACCGACCTCGGCGATCTGGCTCTCGGCAAGAACGTGCTCGTCGCGTTCATGCCGTGGATGGGCTACAACTTCGAGGACTCGATCCTGCTCTCCGAGCGCGTCGTTTATGATGACGTCTTCACCTCGATTCACATCGAGGAATTCGAAGTCATGGCCCGCGACACCAAGCTCGGGCCCGAGGAGATCACGCGCGACATCCCGAACGTCTCGGAGGAAGCGCTGAAGAACCTCGACGAGGCCGGCATCGTCTACATCGGCGCCGAGGTGAACCCGGGCGACATCCTGGTCGGCANNGCGAGAGCCCGATGACGCCGGAGGAGAAGCTGCTTCGCGCCATCTTCGGCGAGAAGGCCTCCGATGTGCGCGACACCTCGCTGCGTCTGCCGCCGGGCGTCACCGGCACGGTGGTCGAGGTTCGCGTCTTCAACCGTCACGGCGTCGACAAGGACGAGCGCGCCATGGCGATCGAGCGCGAGGAGATCGAGCGTCTCGCCAAGGACCGCGACGACGAGCTGCAGATCCTCGACCGCAACGTCTATGCGCGCTTGAAGGACTCGCTTCTCGGCAAGGAGGTCTCGAAGGGCCCGCGCGGTGCACGCAAGGGCACCGAGCTCAACGACGAGATCCTGACCGACATCCCGCGCAGCCAGTGGTGGGAAATCGGCCTCAAGGACGAGAAGGCGCAGGCCGAAGTCGAAGCCATCCACAAGCAGTACGAGGAGGCCAAGAAGAGCCTCGAGCGCCGCTTCGTGGACAAGGTCGACAAGCTGCAGCGCGGCGATGAGATGCCGCCGGGCGTCATGAAGATGGTCAAGGTCTTCGTGGCGGTGAAGCGCAAGATCCAGCCGGGCGATAAGATGGCCGGCCGTCACGGCAACAAGGGCGTCGTCTCGCTCATCGTGCCGTGCGAGGACATGCCGTTCCTCGAGGACGGCACGCACGTCGATGTGGTTCTCAACCCCCTCGGCGTGCCGAGCCGCATGAACGTCGGCCAGATTCTGGAGACGCATCTCGGCTGGGCCTGCCGTGGCCTCGGGCGCATCATCGACGAGGCGCTGCAGGAGTTCCACGCATCCGGCCGGGCCGACCAGCTTCGCCAGGAGATGGAGAAGATCTACGGGAAGGACGTCATCAAGCCGACGGTCAAGAACGAGGATCTCGCCTCCGCCGCCGAGAAGCTCACCAAGGGTGTGCCGATTGCGACGCCGGTCTTCGACGGCGCCAAGGAAGCCGACATCGTCGGGATGCTGGATGCAGCGGGCTTCGACAGCTCGGGCCAGGTGACGCTCTATGACGGCCGCACGGGCGAGGCGTTCGATCGCAAGGTGACGGTGGGCTACAAGTACGTGCTCAAGCTGCACCACCTTGTGGACGACAAGATCCACGCCCGCTCGATCGGCCCGTACTCGCTGGTCACCCAGCAGCCGCTGGGCGGCAAGGCGCAGTTCGGCGGTCAGCGCTTCGGTGAAATGGAGGTGTGGGCGCTCGAAGCCTACGGCGCCGCTTACACGCTCCAGGAGATGCTGACGGTGAAGTCGGACGACGTTGCCGGCCGCACGAAGGTGTATGAGGCGATCGTGCGTGGTGACGACGCGTTCGAGGCCGGCGTGCCGGAGAGCTTCAACGTGCTGGTCAAGGAGATGCGTGCGCTTGGCTTGAACGTCGAGCTGATCAACTCCGAGGCGCCGACGCTCGAGGAGGAGGCTGCGGAGCCGGCTGGGGATCAGCCGCGTCTGCCGCCTGCCGCCGCCGAATAGCGAGAGGCCGCGACCTCTCTTTCCCTCCCCTTGCGGGGAGGGCCGGGGAGGGGGGAATCCGGAACCGCAGTTTGTCGGGCTTCCCCCACCCTTAACCCTTCCCCGTAAGCGGAGCCTGGCTCCGCCGAGACGGGGAGGGGACATGCGACGAAATTCTTGGGACGCCGCCCTGAGCGTCCCCCGGGAGAGAGCCGATGAACGAGATCACCAACCTCTTCAAGACCCAGCAGGCGGTTCCGACGTTCGACGAGATCAAGATCTCGATTGCGTCGCCCGAGGACATTCACTCCTGGTCCTTCGGCGAGATCAAGAAGCCGGAGACGATCAACTACCGCACCTTCAAGCCGGAGCGGGATGGTCTCTTCTGCGCCCGTATCTTCGGACCGATCAAGGATTACGAGTGCTTGTGCGGCAAGTACAAGCGCATGAAGTACAAGGGGCTCATTTGTGAGAAGTGCGGCGTCGAGGTGACGCTCGCCAAGGTGCGCCGCGAGCGCATGGGTCACATCGAGCT
>JRYH01003220.1_pt1 | contig 20472 bp, 17 predicted proteins | sample 235351 | NCBI WGS metagenome assembly JRYH01 (sample SAMN03074221, study PRJNA261480) | activated sludge metagenome | biome: Wastewater Treatment Plant; feature: Wastewater; material: Activated sludge; isolation source: activated biomass of a wastewater treatment plant treating wastewater... ...
GCCATCGCCGCATGCGCCCTCGGCGCCCTTTGGAAAATGTCGTCGGGGCGCCGCTCCACCGGCTCGGATCTGGCCAATCGCATATCCGAATACGTCGAGCCCGGCTATCGGGCCCTCCGGCGCCGTATGTGATTACGTCACGTCGCTCAAGACCCGCTTACTTACCGCAAACCCGTCTGCTCACCGGACGGGTTTGTCGCATGCGGGAAACGGAACCGAGCGGCGCCGGCTCGTGTTTCATTCTGTTCCCGTAATCGAATGGGAGGATTGGGCATGACGTCCGCCGGCAAGGGAAAGACCGAGCTTGAGAAGGAGCTCGATGAGGCACTCGAGGCGACGTTTCCAGCAAGCGATCCCGTCAGAGTGGGGTCGGAAACGTCCGGCGGCCCCGATCGTCCCGTGGGGCGCAAGCCGCCGCAAATCGATAAGAAGCTAGTCGACAAGCTTGCCAAGCAAGTGGCGGACAAGAAGGGCGCCGCTTGATCGAGCCGTTCCGTTGCAAAACAGCTGAAAAACGAGTGGCGGCAGCCAGAGGGAGCGATGCTCCCCCGCCAGGCTGCCGCTCGACACCAAGGTACGCGGGACCTTATCCCTGGCGCGTCCCGCTATTGGACCCCAAAAACGTTTCAACTCTACAAACGTCGAGCGGATTTCGTGGCGCACGTCGTCGAATTCGACGCTTGGAGTGATTCCGGTTTAGGTGAAAATGGGGAGCGGCTCTAAGTTTTTGTTTCTTCGTGCTTCTTTCCGGAAAACCGGTTCCCACTTTTCCGGAAGCACTCTAGCCTTTTTCATCCGCGCCATTGCGGAGGGTGACGCCCAGCAACGCGCCGACGATCGGCACCGTTATCGCGTGCGGCAACAGCTTCACTGCGAGCTGCGCGGCTTGCGGAACGAGACCCGGGACGATCACCCGTCTTCCGATCTTGAAACCGCGGTAGGCGCTGCGCGCTACGGCATCCGCGCTGAGCGCCGGCAGTGCCGACCGATACAGAGCATACTCGGCGCGCATGGCGTGGTGAAACCCCGTGTCCACGGGGCCCGGCGCCGCCACAGCGATGCGCACGCCGCGGCCGCGCGTCTCAAAGGCCACGGCCTCCGTCAACGAAATCAGATAGGCTTTGCTGGCATAATATGCGGCCTGGTGCGGGCCTGGCACGAGCCCGCCGAGCGATCCCACGTTGAGGATACCCCCGCGGGCGCGCCCCAGCATGGACGGAAGAACATGGCGCATGAGCCGGCTCGCGGCTGTCATGTTGAGCGCGATCAGTTGCTCGATGCCCTCCCACGGCTGATCGACAAACGGGCCCGCAAGCCCCATGCCCGCGTTGTTGACCAGCACGTCGGCGTAGAGGTCCGCAGCGGCGAGCGCCGCATCGATCCGGGCCGGGGCATCGGGCAAGGTGACATCTAGCGCGAGCGGCACCGCGCGTACGCCGGCGTCGCGCGAGATTGCGCTTGCGGCCTCCTCGAGCGCCGGCATCTCGCGTGCAATCAGCAGCACGGCCTGCCCATCCGCCGCGAAACGCGCCGCCAAGGCGCGTCCGATCCCCCTCGAGGCGCCTGTGACAACGACAGCCGGCGCGCGTCCGCTCACGGCAGCCAGCGCCTCGCCGCGAGGAACGGCGCGCCTGCCGATCCAAACATCGGCAACAGAGTTCAGTACATTGAGCATGGCGATCCAGACCTATGCAGGCGACAGCGGCGCGCTTATCCGATGGCGGCGCCTCCGATCGGCTCGGACATCAAACCACGGAATATCCTGGAAACGTTTCGCTTTTGCTGCGAATGGCGAACGTTTGGCGAGAGCGCTCGCGCGTCGCAAATACGCCCGGTTTCTGTTGGTAACGTGACGTAATGCGTGCCAGGTCCCCGAACGATGACGGCACGGTTCGACCCGCGTGCGCCGACGTGCGTCAGCGCCCCTTCCGGCGCCCGCCTGTAACGCTAGAGCACCTTTACGCTTGATAGACCCGCCGTAGCGGCGCGAACGTGCTCTAGGTCTTTGTTCGAGAAACTAAGTCACGTCTCGGTGGTGCGTGTCCGTGCCCACCCCAGACGATCAGGCTCAAGAGTGCGACCGGGCTTTTCTCCGGCTAAGGCCAACGACCTGACGTGCAACCAACCGAAGGCGTCGAGCATTGCATGATTTGGGACCGCTTCGATTATTTAGCGCTGCCAAACGCAGTTCATCGATCATGCCGCCACTTCGGCCTGCTCGTCGGCAAGCTTAGCGATCCCGGTTCGGGCTCAAGAGCGACGAGAGCCGGACGCAACGAGATGAAATTTCGACCTTCGATCTCTCTGGAGGATGTGTCGCAAAGTCGATGACCGGTGAGGAGCGTACCATGAATGCAAATGCGTCAAGATCGCTTGCCGACCAGAGCTTGGACAGAAGTCCTGGCTTTGCCTCATTCGAGGCCTGGATGAACTTCAACCGTCCCATGTTCGCTGCAATGACGGAGCTCAACGGCAGGTTCTTCGAGCAGGTCTCGAAGGCGAACGATGAATGGATGGGCTTCGTCAACCGGCGCTTGAATGAGGACATGGCAGCCTCGCGGCGCTTCATGGAATGCAAGACCGTGCAGGATCTGTTTTCCGCCTACACGGACTTCATTCAGCGCGCGCAGCAGCAATACCAGGCCGAGTTCCAATACTTTGCGCGGCTGAACCAGAAGCTCGCCGATGAGACGGCCAACGTGATCAAGTCCCACATGGACGACGTGGAAGCGGACACTCGGCATTAGAGGCCTCCAGGTCTCTCGTGCCTTCGGCATATCCCGCAGACGCCCGCAGTCTGGCCTCCCTTATTCACCGGAATGTGCCTACATGGCCGGGTAGGGCGGTTTCGCGCCATCGCCGATCGCCGCGCGGCGAGCCAGAGGGGAAAGCAGAATAATTATTGCTAGCAACGCAAGCCCGAACACTAGCATCAGGGAAATTTCGTCGGCTCCCGAGCCCAGATAGCGGACGATAATCGATACGAGAATGTCGTATTTGAACACGGCGATGGTGCTCGCCGCGACACCTGCGAGCTTGGCCGCAAGTTCAAGATCCTGATCGTGCTGACGGAACGAGAATAGGAGCAGCAGCATCGCCCAAGCGCCGAAGAGGAAACTCATGAGCGGCACGATGGAGCGAAAGCCTCCCTTCTGCTGCACGCCGAACAGCGCATCCGCGGACTGCACATAAGCCTGGCTCATCAGCGGGAAAAAGATCATCGCTGCGGCCCCGACCAGCACGCCGACTTCGATGCGCCCGATGCGGGCCGGATAATGCCGCTTCACGCCCGAATGGCGCACCGTGAGCAGAATGCTGATGGCGAGCAGAATGAACAAGAAAAACACTTTGCCGGGGAGCAGCAGCTTGTGGATATGGCTCGTCATCGATTGCTGATCGGGATCGAGATAGAGCCGGTCGATTGTGGACTGATACCGCTGCTGGGCCTGGCAGCAAGCTTCGTCCGTGGCGAGGACCGGCGTCGCCGACAATGGTGTCGAAGCAAAGCAGAACCGCTTCACCTCCTCGGCCCCGTTGCTGGCGATCAGCGGTTCGGGCTGGCATGAGCGGTAGAACTCCCGCACACCGAGGCGCCGCTGGCTTACCGCGCGCAGGTTGGTCACGCCCTCGAGGAGAGAGATCCGTTCGCAGGGCGCATCAGCGCTGCCGCAGCCCGCAGGCTCGCTCTTGTCAGCTGTCAAAACGGCGGGTTTGAGATCCCAGACTGAGCGGTGCGGGTTGGCCGAAAGACCCAACGCGATATGGGCGGCAGCGGCGCCAATCAGCGCCAGGCCGATCAGAAAACGTAACGGTCCGAACGAAACATGGCGCCAATACATATCCACGAAGGCGCAGGACGGCATGTAGAAGGCGGCGAGGGCGACGAGCCCGAGCGTCGGAAAGAAAAGAAACAGGTGGCTGTCGAAGGTGGCGAAGGTCATGGCCTTCTCGGGGCCGAATTCCCACACCAGCACCGCCGGCACCGCAATGAACGAAAGCCCCAGCCCGAGATAGACAAGGAACACGAACACACGCGCACCAAGAGACATGGATCGATCCTGCTGCAGAAGCCCCCACCTTAAAGCATGCTCACGTTCGATAAGTCGGCCTTGTGATGTGAGCACGCCCTAAGCCATTGTTTAAGCGCCTAAATCTACGGTCTCGGCTGGCGCGCGTCCGCGCCCTCCTCGAACGATCAGGCCCTAGCGAGGGAGTATGCCCATCGAACCCGGCGCAGCCTAGGGTTTCCTAGCAATCGCTGGCGATTGCCGGCGGCTGTGGTAGCTGCGCACTGGAGCAGCTCCCGGATCGAGGCAATGATGGGGCGCCTGATTCGATCGGGGGGACCAGCATGCAAAAGCAGGCGATCTGCTATTTCGTCCTCGGCGCAAGCCTGACGGTGCTTCTTCAAAATCTTGCGAGGCGCCGCGCACATGCGGCCGCGCAGTCCGTGCCCGGGCGGCCGCAGATCCCAACGCCGGCCGGCAGCGATGTGATCGACCTCGCGGCTTGGAAGGCGTCCCGCGCGGCCGCGCACGCGCTCGAATAGCCATACGGCGGCTTCCGGCCGGGACCCTTTCCTGAGAGAGATGCACCGCTCCCGTCCACGGGACGCGTGCTGCGTTCAAGCCACCCGCAGGTCGGATGCTTGGGGCAGGGTGACCCCTTCGATCTTCGCGGCGCTTGCCAAGCGCGCGATGTATTGGGCAACGGCAGTGCGCTGCGACCTGTCCGCCAGATAGGCGGCAATCCTTTCGTGCACGAGCTCGAACGGCAGCTCCGCCCCTGCAATCCTCCGGTCGAGACGGATGATGTGGAAACCGTAGCGGGTTTCGACCGGACGCGGTGTCATCTCGCCGGGCGCGAGAGCCATCACCGCAGCCTCAAACTCCAGTGTGGTCTCGCCGACGGTGATCTGCCCGAGGTTGCCGCCATGCTCACGGGACGGGCAGGCCGAGTGCGCTTTCGCGAGCGCGGCGAACCGGTGCGGCTCCTGCGCCAGAACGCCGAGGGCCGCGGCCGCATCGTTACGGGCTCGCTCGAACGACGCCGGATCGTCGCGGCGGGCAGCAAACAGGATATGAGCGACCTCGAAGATTTCGGCAGAGCGGAAGCGGCGGCGGTTGCGCTCATAGTATCGGCGGCAGGCGTCCTCATCCGGGTCTGGCGTCGCGACCTCCTGCTCGATGAGGATGCGGATCATGGCGTCCTCATCCGTTTCGCGACGTCCTCGTTCATCGCACAAGGGGGAGGGCGCGATACCGACGCGGCCGGCCTCTTCCAGCAGCAGCGCACGGACGACGAGGGCACGGGCCGCCGCCGTCCAGGCCGCCAGCGGCGTTCCAGCCCCGTGGTTCTGTGCCTCCCGCGAGATAGCGTCATGAGGAATGACGATGCCGTCGACGGTCACGGGCTTGCGTGCCGGGGCGTCGATGCCGGTATGAATGGAACAGCTCATGGTGCTCACTCCGCAGGCAGGGTTCTAGCGCGCGCCACGGCCGGGCCCGGCGTGCCGCCGCCGGAACGCGACCGCACGACCTGATAACCGCGCCGGCCGAGATACCAGACGGGTGCGCTCCAGATGTGCACGAGGCGCGTGAACGGGAACACGAGGAAGATCGTCATGCCGAGGAACAGGTGCGCCTTGAAGATGGGGTGGGCGCCCGCAATGAGGCTCGAAACACCGGGCTCGAGCGTGAGAATGCCCTGTGCCCACGTCATGAAGCGCACCATCTCGTGGCCATTGAGATGATCGAGCGAGACGAAAATGGTGGCGAGACCGAGACTGAGCTGAACGAAGAGAAGCAAAAGAATGGCGATGTCGCCGAAGGACGACGTGGTGCGGATGCGTGAATCGAACAAGCGCCGATGAATAAGCAGCACCATGCCTACGAAGCAGGCCACGCCTGCGACACCGCCCACCACGATGGCCAGCATCTGCTTGAAGCCGTGGGAGATGCCCATCGCATCGAAGATCCAGATCGGCGTCAGAAGGCCGACGAAGTGGCCGAAAAAGATGACGATGATGCCGACATGGAACAGGTTCGAGCCCCACATCAGCTGGCGCCGGCGCAAAAGCTGGCTCGATCCCGAGCGCCACGTGTATTGCTCGCGATCGAAGCGGGAGAGCGATCCGAGCAGAAATACGGTGAGGCAAAGATAGGGATACCAGCCGAAGACGATATGATTGAGCGTGTCCTGCATGGCTGCCTCCTCAAGTCCGCGTCGGGGACGTATGGGTCACGGTTGGACGCCTCGGCTCGGGCGAACGAACTCCCGGCGCGGGGCGCCGGCCCGCTCTGATCCTGGAGGCGAGCCCCTCGGTGCCGCAGCCCGCATCCGCGTCCGACCCGAAGCGCACTTCCTCTTCCTTCCAGGCCGCATCGAGAGCCGCGAGATCGTTGGGATCGTCGTCGGGAGCCTCGAGGATCGCGCCGAGAATTTTAGCGTCGGGCTTTTCCTCGCTCAGGATCTCCAAGGCGGCGAACACGTCGGCATAGGCCGACCGGCGCTTCTCGAGCCGCTGGCGTAGCGCGGCGAGGATGTGCACCGTTTCCGCCAGCGTCCGGCGCGCTTCATCCTCGGGGATCGCGGACAGGAACTCGAGAAACAGCGGAACGAAGTCCGGGAGCTCCGACGTGCTGGGCTCGAGCCCGTGCCGCCTGTAAAGCTCGGCCAGATCCACCATGGCCTGGCCCCGATCGCGACTCTCGCCATGGACGTGCTCGAAGAGATGCAGCGAAAGCGAGCGGGTGCGATCGAACAGCAGGACGTAGCGCTCCTGCAGGTCGTAGATGTCCCCATCGGCGATCTCTGCCAAGAGCCGCACGATCCCGCCGCGAACGGCGGGGGGCAGGACGCCTTCCGCCTCGATCGCGTTCTGCATGGCAGATGCTTCGGCCTGAAACTCCGCCGTGGGATAGGTGAGGAGCGCCGATAGCGCCTTCAGCGTTGCTTTCATCGTGCCACCTCCATCGGCGTTCTCGCCCGCTTCGGGACGCCAAAGAGACTCGTCTCCGTGCGCCCGTCGGCGCAGCCGTTGCCGAACGAGAAGCCGCAAGAGCCGCGGAGGTCATAGGCGTCCTCGCTAAGCTCGCGGTGAGCCGTCGGTATGACGAAGCGATCCTCGTAGTTGGCAATCGCCATCAACTGATACATCTCGTCGATCTGATGCGCGGTGAGCCCTACCTTGCGGGCGATGCTTTCGTCGATCACGCCGTCGACGGTCTTGGCGCGCATATAAGCCCGCATGGCGAGCATCCGCTCGAGCGCCAGCGCGACCGGCTCCTCCTTGCCCGCCGTGAGAAGGTTCGCGAGATAACGGATCGGAATGCGCAGACTGCGCACGTCCGGCATCTCTCCGTCGTGGCCGATCTTTCCCGCTTCCGCCGCGGACTGAATCGGTGATAGCGGCGGCACGTACCAGACCATGGGCAGTGTGCGGTACTCGGGATGGAGCGGGAAGGCGATCTTCCATTCCATCGCCATCTTCCAGATGGGAGACTGGCGCGCACCTTCGAGCCAGCTCTCCGGCACGCCGTCGGCTCGCGCCTGGCGAATGACCTCTGGATCGCTGGGATCGAGGAAGATGCTGAGCTGGGATTCGTAGAGATCCCCTTCATCGGGCACGCTCGCAGCCGCCTCGATGCGGTCCGCGTCGTAGAGCACCACGCCGAGATAGCGGATGCGCCCGACGCAGGTCTCCGAGCAGACTGTCGGCTGGCCGGCCTCGATGCGCGGATAGCAGAAGATGCACTTCTCCGATTTTCCGCTCGACCAGTTGTAGTAGATCTTCTTGTACGGACAGCCCGAAACGCACATGCGCCAGCCGCGGCACTTATCCTGATCGATAAGAACAATGCCGTCCTCTTCGCGCTTGTAGATGGCGCCAGACGGGCAGGAGGCGACGCAGGCGGGATTGAGACAGTGCTCGCACAGCCGCGGCAGGTACATCATGAAGGTGTTTTCGAACTGGCCATAGATCTCCTTCTGCACACCTTCGAAGTTATAATCGGCGCTGCGCTTCTCGAACTCGCCGCCCAGGATCTCCTCCCAGTTCGGCCCCCAATGGATCTTCTCCATGCGCTCCCCGGTGACGAGCGAGCGCGGGCGTGCCGTCGGCATAGCGGGCACTTCCGGTGCCTTCTGCAGGTGCTCGTAATCGAAGGTGAAGGGCTCGTAGTAATCGTCGATCTCGGGCAGATCGGGGTTGGCGAAGATGTTTGCCAGCACGCGCCATTTCGATCCGATGCGAGGCTCTATGCGGCCGTTCTTCTTGCGGACCCAGCCGCCATTCCAGCGCGCCTGGTTTTCCCAGTCCTTAGGGTAGCCGATGCCGGGCTTGGTCTCGACGTTGTTGAACCACGCGTATTCCATGCCTTCACGGCTGGTCCACACGTTCTTGCATGTGACGGAGCAGGTGTGGCACCCGATGCATTTATCGAGGTTCAGCACCATGGCGATTTGAGCGCGGATTTTCATTCTGCGGCCTCCGCAGTTGGGATCCTGGACAGGGCGGGCGGCTGGTCGGCGTTCGGCGTGTCGAGCCAGTCGACGTCCGTCATCTTGCGCACGATGACGAACTCGTCTCGGTTCGAGCCGACGGTGCCGTAGTAGTTGAAGCCGTAGGCCTGGTGGACGTAGCCGCCGATCATGTGTGTCGGCTTCAAGACGGTGCGCGTCACCGAGTTATGGATGCCGCCACGCTGGCCGGTGAGCTCGGACCCCGGCACGTTCACGATCTTCTCCTGGGCATGGTACATCATGCACATGCCTTCCTTGACGCGCTGCGAGACAACGGCGCGGGCAACAAGCGCGCCGTTGCTGTTGAAAGCTTCGATCCAGTCGTTGTCGGCGATGCCGGCCTTTTTCGCATCGATCTCGCTGATCCACACGATGGGGCCGCCGCGCGAGAGCGTCAGCATCAGGAGATTGTCGGTATAGGTGGAGTGGATGCCCCATTTCTGATGCGGCGTGATGAAATTGAGAATAACGGGTTTGTGACCGTTGGGACTTCGGGCCAGCACGGGCCCGACGGTCTTGGTATCGATCGGCGGGCGATATACGCACAGCGCCTCGCCGAACGCGCGCATCCAGAGGTGATCCTGGTAGAGCTGCTGGCGGCCCGAGAGCGTGCGCCACGGGATCAGCTCGTGCACGTTCGTGTAGCCCGCGTTGTAGCAGACCTTCTCGGATTCGAGACCTGACCAGATCGGCGAGGAGATGATCTTGCGCGGCTGGGCAACAACGTCGCGGAAGCGGATCTTCTCGTCCTCCTTCGGTATCGCAAGGTGCTCGTGATCGCGGCCCGTAAATTCTCCGAGCGACTGCCACGCCTTGACGGCGACCTCTCCGTTGGTTTCCGGGGCCAGCATCAGCAGCACCTCCGCCGCATCGATATCGGTATCGATACGCGCGAGCCCCTTGGTCGGGCCGGGCTCGGTCACCACGCCATTGAGGCGGCGCAAATGCTCGACCTCATGCTGGGTGCTCCAGGACATTCCCTTGCCTCCATTGCCGAGGCTATCCATGAGAGGCCCGAGCGACGTGAACCGCTTAAACAGGTTCGGATAGTCACGCTCGACCACCGTCACCTGCGGCATGGTCTTGCCCGGAATGGGCGCAACATCGCCCCGTTTCCAGTCCTTCACATCGAGCGCCTGCGCGATCTCGCCCGGCGTGTCGTGCATGATCGGTGTCAGCACCACATCCTTTTCGACGCCCAGCACTTCCGGTGCGGCCTTGGAGAACGCCTTGGCGATGCCCTTGTAGATCTCCCAGTCGCTGCGTGCTTCCCAAACGGGATCCACCGCAGCCGTCAGCGGATGGATGAAGGGATGCATGTCCGATGTGTTGAGATCGTTCTTCTCGTACCAGGTGGCCGTCGGCAGAACGATGTCGGAATAAACGCAGGTCGTCGACATGCGGAAATCGAGCGTCACCAGGAGGTCGAGCTTGCCTTCCGGCGCCTCGTCACGCCAGACGACCTCGTGCGGCTTCTGCCGGCCGGTCTCTCCGAGATCCTTGCCCATAACACCGTGCGAGGTGCCGAGCAGGTGCTTCAGAAAATACTCATGTCCCTTGCCCGACGACCCGAGAAGGTTGGAGCGCCAGACGAACAGGTTGCGCGGCCAGTTCACGGGATTGTCGGGATCCTCGCACGCAAGGCGAACCTCGCCTGACTGGAGCGCCTCGGGAAGATAGTCGCGAACGTCGAGGCCCTTGGCGTCAGCCTTGGCTGAAATGCTCAGCGGGTTCTCGAAAAGCTGCGGGGCGGACGGCAGCCAGCCCATGCGCTCGGCGCGCACGTTGTAATCTATGATCGCCCCGTCCCACGGGCCAGGCGGGGCCGTGGGCGAGACGATCTCCTTCACGTCCAGCGTTTCGTAGCGCCACTGGTCGGTGTGCGCATACCAGAAGGACGTCGCGTTCTGCTGGCGCGGCGGCCGACTCCAGTCGAGCGCGAAGGCAAGCGGCAGCCAGCCGGACTGCGGGCGTAACTTCTCCTGGCCCACATAGTGAGACCAGCCGCCACCGGACTGGCCGATACAGCCGCACATCACCAGCATGTTGATGACGCCGCGGTAGTTCATGTCCATGTGGTACCAGTGGTTCATCGCCGCGCCGATGATGACCATGGACCGGCCACGCGTTTTCTCGGCGTTGAGCGCAAACTCGCGCGCCACGCAGATGATCTGGTCGCGCGGCACACCGGTGATGGCCTCGGCCCAGGCCGGCGTATAGGGCACGGGCTCATCGTAGCTCTTGGCTACGAACTCGCCGCCGAATCCACGATCCAGGCCATAGTTGGCGACGAAGAGATCGTAGACGGTGGCGACGAGCGCTTCGCCGCCGGCGAGTGCCACCTTCTTTGCGGGCACCCGGCGGGGAAGAACGCTCGGATGATCGGTGCCGGTGAAGTGATCGTGCTCGATGTTGCCGAAGTAGGGGAACGCGACCTCCGCGAGATCGTCGTAGGCGTCGGCCAGGGTCAGCCGCAACTTGGTGTCGCGGCCCGCCGCGTCACGCTCTTCGAGATTCCACTTGCCTTTTTCGCCCCAGCGGAAGCCCGCCGAGCCGCGCGGCACCACGATCTCACCCGTGGTCTCGTCGTAGGCGACGGTCTTCCATTCGGGATTGTTGTTCTCGCCGAGGCCCCCCTCGAAATCCGACGCGCGCAGGAGGCGCTCCGGAACCAGCCGGCCCTCCTGCTCCACGAGACGCACCAGCATCGGCATGTCCGTGTATTGGCGCACGTAGTCGACGAAATAGGAGGCCTGGCGGTCGATATGGAATTCGCGCAGGATGACGTGCCCCATGGCCATGGCGAGCGCGGCATCGGTGCCTTGCTTCACGGAAAGCCACATGTCTCCGAACTTGGAGGCTTCCGAATAGTCCGGGCAGATGACGACGCTCTTGGCGCCGCGATAGCGCGCCTCGGTATAGAAATGCGCGTCGGGCGTGCGCGTTTGGGGAACGTTCGAGCCCCAGAGGATGAGGAAGCCGGCGTTGTACCAATCGGCCGATTCAGGAACGTCCGTCTGCTCGCCCCAGGTTTGAGGCGAGGCCGGCGGCAGATCGCAATACCAGTCGTAGAATGATAGGCAGACGCCGCCGAGCAGGGACAGGTAGCGCGCGCCTGCGGCGTAGGACACCATCGACATGGCGGGAATGGGCGAGAAGCCGGCCACGCGATCAGGACCATAGGTCTTCGTCGTGTAGGCGTTGGCCGCGCCGATGATCTCGTTCACCTCGTCCCAGGTGGCACGCACGAAGCCGCCGTGACCCCGCTTGGTGGTGTAGGCGGCGCGCTTCTTGGGATCGCCGACAATGGACGCCCAGGCTGCCACTGGCGTCTGCAGAGCCCGCGCATCGCGCCACAGCTTGAGAAGCCGCGAGCGCACCAGCGGATACTTCACGCGGTTGCCTGAATAGAGATACCAGGAGTAGCTCGCGCCCCGTGCACAGCCGCGCGGCTCATGATTGGGCAGATCGGGACGCGTCCGCGGATAATCGGTCTGCTGGGTCTCCCAGGTCACGATTCCGCCCTTGACGTAGACCTTCCAGGAGCAGGAGCCGGTGCAGTTCACGCCATGCGTCGAGCGCACGATCTTGTCGTGCTGCCAGCGCTTGCGATAACCGTCCTCCCAGGTTCGATCCTCGCGGGTGACCACGCCGTGGCCATCCGAGAACTCGTCAACGACGCGGTTGAAGAACGTCAGGCGATCGAGAAATTGGCTCATGGACGCTTCCTATCCGGCCGGTTGCAGGGTTGGTTTCAGCGGCGATGGAGCAAGGCCGCGCTCGATGTCGTAAAGGAGGCCGCCGCGGCGCGCGTAGACCCACCACGTGATGGCGATGCATGTGACGTAGAAGATGAGGAACGCCCAGAGCGCGGCCTCGGGCCCGCCCGTGGCGGCGATGGACGTGCCGTAGCTCTTGGGAATGAAGAAGGCGCCGTAGGCTGCGATCGCCGAGCTGAAGCCGATGATCGCCGCGCTCTCTTTCTCGGCGTTGCGCAGGCGCTCGGCACTCTCGGCATGGGGCATCAGCCGGTCCATCTCCTTGCGCATGATGGCCGGAATCATCTGGAACGTGGATGCGTTGCCCACGCCGCTCACCAGGAACAAGACCATGAACATGGCGAAGAAGCCGGGGAAACTTCCCACGCTCAGGAAATAGAGAACGCCTGCGACCCCGGCCGTCATGCCGATGAATACCCACAGCGTCACCCGCGCACCGCCCCACCTATCGGCAATCCAGCCCGTCGCCGAGCGCGAGAGCGCTCCAACCAGGGGGCCAAGGAAGGCGTATGCGAGCGCGTTCGTCTCGGGGAACTGGATTTTGGCAAGCAGTGGGAACCCCGCAGAATAACCGATGAACGAGCCGAAGGTCCCAGTGTAGAGCCAGCACATGATCCAGTTGTGCTTACGCTGGAAGATCACCGATTGCTCCGCGAACGAGGCCCGGGCGGAGGCGATGTCGTTCATGCCGAACCAGGATGCGAAGGCGGAGACGACGATGAACGGCACCCAGACGTATCCGGCGTTCTGCAGCCACATGGGGAACGTGTGGCCGTCCTCCGTCACCATGATCGGATCGCCGCCAAGCCAGCCGAACACGCCAACCGTAATGGCGAGGGGCACGAGGAACTGCGCCACGCTCACGCCGAGATTGCCGAGCCCGGCGTTCATGGCCAGCGCGTTGCCTTTCTCGCTCTTGGGGAAGAAGAACGAGATGTTCGACATGGACGACGCGAAGTTGCCGCCGCCGAACCCGCACAGGAGCGCCAGCATGAGCAGGATCCAATAGGGCGTTTCCGGATGCTGCACAGCCATGCCGATGCCGAGCGCGGGGAAGATCAGCGACCACGTCGCGAGCGTCGTCCACAGGCGGCCGCCGAAAACAGGCACCATGAAGGAATAGAAGATCCGCAATGTCGCGCCCGAGAGGCCGGGGACGGCAGCCAGCCAGAAGAGCTGGTCGGTCGTGTACTGGAAACCGACAGCGGGCAGCTTGGCCACCACCACCGACCACACCATCCACACCGCGAATGAGAGCAGGAGCGAGGGGATCGAGAGCCACAAGTTGCGGCGCGCGATGGCGCGGCCGGTCTTCTCCCAGAACTCCGCATCCTCGGGCCGCCAGTCGTGTATGAGCGACGGCCCCATGGCGCCGACATGCTGCGGCTTGTGGATCGGCAGCATCTCGGGAAGCTGCGGGAGCCGCGCGAGATCCTGTTCGGCGACGTCGCGCTCCATGCGCCGGATCGAGAGGTGCATCCAGGCGAGCGAAACCGAGACGATCAGGAACAGCAGCATGAAGCAACTGGTCCAGATGCCCGTGAGGTCATTAAGCAGGCCGAACACGATCGGCAGCACGAAGCCGCCGAGGCCGCCAATCATGCCGACAAGGCCGCCGACGGCGCCGACGCTCTCTGGGTAGTAGACCGGGACGTGCCTGTAGACCGCGGCCTTGCCCAGGCTCATGAAGAAGCCGAGCACGAAAATGATGACGGTGAACGGGACGAGGCCAACCTCGAGCTCGAACGTTATCGGGCCCTGAATGCCGCGCACCACGTATTCCGTCGGCGGGTAGGACAGCACGAACGTGCAGGCGATCGAGACCAGGAACGTCCAATATAGGACTCGGCGTGCGCCATATTTGTCGGACAAGTGTCCGCCATAGGCGCGGAAGATGCTGGCGGGAATGGAGTAGGCCGCAGCGATCATGCCGGCCGCGGCGATGCCGAGACCGTAGACATCGATCAGGTAGCGCGGCAGCCATAGCGCCAACGCGACGAAGGCGCCGAAGACGAAGAAATAGTAGAGGCCAAAGCGCCAGACCTGAACGTTTTTCAGCGGGGCGAGATCGAGCCAAGCGCTCTTCGGACGCTCCCCACGCCGCCTCTGCTCGCGCTGCACCGGATCATCCTCGGTCGCGAACCAGAAGACGACCGCCATGACCACGAGGGCGGCTGCCCAAACTTGCGCTACGGTCTGCCAACCGTAGGCCACGAGCACGAACGGCGCCAGGAACTTGGTAACGGCGGAGCCGACGTTGCCGGCACCGAAAATGCCGAGCGCCGTTCCCTGCTTGCCGGAGGGATACCAGCGCGAGACATAGGCGACACCGACGGAGAACGCGCCGCCTGCGATGCCGACCCCGAGCGCCGCGACAAGCATCTGCGGATAGGTCTTGGCGTACGTCAAAAGCCAGGTTGCGAGCGCGGCCGACAGCATCACCAATGCGAAGATGCGGCGCCCGCCGTAGCGGTCGGTCCATATTCCGAGTGCCACCCGGATCAGAGATCCCGTGAGGATAGGCGTGCCGACCAGCAAGCCGAACTGAGTCTCGTTGAGACCCAAATCCGTCTTTATCTGGACTCCGATAATCGAGAAAATGGTCCAGACTGCAAAACAGACGGTGAAAGCAACCGTCGAAAATCCGAGCGCCGTGTGCCGCCCGGCCGCGCCATCGCTTGTCGCAGGATCCATGATCCAGTGCTCCGCTCAGTGTTCGGCAGAAGCAAAACTGCCGACACGCTACGCGAAACCGAAGCAGCGACTTTGATCGAAATTAAACGGCTTTGATATTCGAACGCGCATCACCCAAAAATGCCGCGCAGGCTGAAATAATCCGCCATTTGTTTTCACATCCGAACTCATTGAAAACGGTAGCGGAATATTTAGATTGCGCGGCGCTTGGCGCTTTCAAAGCGACGCAGCATGCGTCAATGCCGCGCATCAGCCCGGCGGGCGGAAAGCCTGACACTTCGCGGCGTCGGTCTCAAGACGCGGCCCCCCGATGAGATCGATCGCGAAGGGAATCGCGGGGAACACCGCCAACATGCAGAGGCGAATCGACGATGGCCGCCCCGGAAGATTGACGATCAGCGACCGCCCTCGAATACCTGCAGTCTGCCGCGACAGAATAGCGGTGGGCACCTGAGCGAGGCTGCGCTCGCGCATGAGCTCCCCAAAGCCCGGCAGCATCTTGTTGCAGACAGCCTGCGTGGCTTCCGGCGTCACGTCGCGGAGGGCCGGGCCGGTGCCGCCCGTCGTGAAGATGAGGCTGCAGGCTTTAGAATCCGCCAATTCGATGAGCGTATCGGCAATTTTCTGCTCGTCGTCCGCGACAAGGCGTGTGACAGGCTGCCACGGTGAGACGAGGATCTCCCCCAGCACCTCCGCGATGGCGGGGCCGCCCTTGTCCTCATAGGTCCCAGAGCTGGCGCGATCCGAAACAGTCACGATTCCAATGTTCGCCGTCATGCCGTCATGTCCTCCAGTGAAGCGCGATCGTCCGCATCATAGCCTGTCATGCATGACATCGCGCAGAGAGCACCAGCTCGCAACCCGATGTGGTCGAAGCGAACGGGGCGCCGAGATGCCCGGATGAATAGATCTCGTTTTCACCAGATAGAGTCTCGGGTGGAGATACGGCGCCTTTTAATTTTCTTTTATCCATCGCATTCCGAGCAATCCGGCGGGGGCTAAAGTGCCGCATGCGCACAAGCTCCATATTTGCTCCGCAGCAAAGAGCGCATCCCAAATGCTCCTACAAAAGAGAAAACGGGCGATGCTCGTTCGAGCTCTACTGGAAAAGGAGAAGGGCAATGGCTGAGCAATTCAAAATATCACGCCGCACCATGGTTGCGAGCGCGGCGATGGCTGGAGCGCTCATGCCCCTGGCTACGTCCGCTTCGGCGCGGGCCGACAAAGTCGAGGTCAAGGCGGCGCCGGTCGACGTCGCGTCCTTGCCGCGCGTAAAGGCCGAACTCGTGGCGCCGCCCTTCGTCCATGCCCACACGCAGAAAGCAGAGGGCGGCCCGAAGATCGTCGAGTTCACGATGGTCATCGAAGAGAAGAAGATGATCATCGACGACCAGGGCACGGAGGTCCACGCGATGACCTTCAACGGCTCCGTTCCGGGTCCGCTGATGGTGGTGCACCAGAACGACTACGTGGAGCTGACGCTCATCAACCCCGCCACCAACAGCATGCCGCACAACATCGACTTCCACTCGGCAACGGGCGCGCTCGGCGGCGCGGGGCTGACGCTCATCAGCCCAGGAGAGAAGACCAAGCTGCGCTTCAAAGCGACGAAAGCCGGCGTCTTCGTCTATCACTGTGCGCCTCCGGGCATGGTGCCCTGGCACGTCACCGCCGGCATGAACGGCGCCATCATGGTGCTGCCGCGTGAAGGCTTGACCGACGGCAAGGGTAACGAGCTTCCCTACGACCGCGTCTACTACGTCGGCGAGCAGGACTTCTACATTCCCCGCGACGAGAAGGGGAACTTCAAGAAGTACGACTCGATCGGCGACTCCTACGCCGACACCGTGGAGGTGATGCGCACGCTGACGCCGACCCACGTCGTCTTCAACGGAGCCGTGGGCGCGCTCACGGGCGATAACGCGCTCAAAGCCGCCGTTGGCGAAAGAGTGCTTATCGTGCACTCCCAGGCGAACCGCGATACGCGCCCCCATCTCATCGGCGGGCACGGCGACTATGTCTGGCCGACGGGCAAGTTCCGTACGCCGCCGGATGTCGATCAGGAGACGTGGTTCATTCCAGGCGGGACCGCGGGTGCGGCCTACTACACCTTCGAGCAACCTGGCATCTACGCCTACGTGAACCACAATCTCATCGAGGCTTTCGAGCTCGGCGCGGCCGCTCACTTCACCGTCACCGGCGAATGGAACGACGACCTCATGGTCTCGCTGATGGCTCCCTCGGAGAGCTGATCCGCTTCAGGGCCGTGCCGGGAGACTTCCGCGGCGCGACCCTTCCGGCGCCGGCGGCTTTGATCCTGCTCGGATCCGCCGGCGCCGCCTCAGACGACACCGATGCGACACGTCCCGAACGCACGGAGGCCCGCCATGGCTGCACTTGCCGGAAGACGCAACGCCCTTGCAGCGCCACTCGCCGCACTTCCCCTGATGATCGGCCTCGTTGCCGGCGCGATGGTGCTCAAGACAGGGTTTACGGGCGGGGCCCCGGAGATACCGCTCGTGAGCTCCCCGCAAACGGTGGTCATTGCGCCACGCACGTTCAGCTATCGCGCTCCGGGCGAGTACACGCGCGGTGGGTATGCGGTCGACGCCCCCATGCTCGAGGTTTCGGCAACGCGCGCACTCACGATCATGAAGCATCAGGTGAGCAAGGGCGACTATGCGCGCTGCGTCGCGGATGGCGCGTGCGCGCCGCCTGAGCCCGAGTTCAACACGCCCGGCAACGATAACGTCCCGGCGACGGGCATCAGCTTCGATGACGCCCGCATCTACGCGGAGTGGCTCAGCCGGCAAACCGGCGAGGTGTGGCTTCTACCGACAGACGAGCAGCTTGCATTCGCGGCCGGCTCACGCTTCCCGGATGATGCTCTCGGCACGGGCGAGGAGGACGCATCCAACTCCAATCCCGCGACCCGCTGGCTCGAAAATTATCGCCGCGAGACGGCGCGCGGCTTAGCGCGCGATCCGGCACCGAAGCCGCTTGGCGCATTCGGTGAGAACGAATACGGCCTCGCAGATTTCGGTGGCAACGTATGGGAGTGGACCACGAGCTGCTATCGCCGCATCGCGTTGGATGGCGCCGGCCGCACGGGCACCGATACGACCTCCTGCGGGGTCCAGCTCGTAGCCGGACAGCACCGGGCGGCCATGGTCTTCTTCGTTCGCAATCCCAAGGGGGGTGGCTGTGCCGTGGGAACGCCGCCCGACAACCTGGGTTTCCGCCTCGTCAAGGATACGAGATGGTATGCCTCGCTGATCAAGGCGCTGCGGGACAGAGGGCTGCTATCCTGACACCAGTCCAATCCGGCTGCGGTGCCCATTTCGAAACGCGCATTGGGGAACGGGCGACAAAGCCACTCATCTCATGCAGATCGGGCGCTTCTTTCCGGATACTTCCCAGCATGGTAGCGTCGCTCACACTCTGTGGTGAGGCTGCCTAATCGTGAAGATGGACTGGTTCGCCGTCAGGTCGTTCCCGTTGTTCGAGCGGATCAGTGATGCCGATCTCGATGCGTTTCTCGATCAGGCGTCATGCCGCCGCGTGCCGCAGGGAGAGTCGGTCTTCAAGCAGGGAGAGCAGGCGGCCCACTTCTATCTTCTCATCAGCGGGCGGCTCAAGGTCACCCAGGTCACGGGCGACGGGCAGCAGGTCATTGTCCGGGTCGTAAATCCCGGCGAGCTGTTCGGCTTCGCCATGGCGCTCAAGCGCACGGACTATCCCGGAACCGCAACGGCGGCCATCGACAGCGTCGCCCTTTGCTGGCCAAGCCATCTCTGGCCGCAGCTCGTCGAGGAGAACGGGCGTCTCGCCGTCAACGCCATCCAGATCATCGGGCAGCAGCTCGAGGACGCCCATACGCGCATTCGCGAGATGTCCACGCAAGAGGTGGAGCGGCGTGTCGCCCATGCGATCCTGCGGCTTTCGCTTCAAGCGGGCCGAAAAGAGGAGAGCGGCATACAGATCGCGTTTCCGATCTCGCGTCAGGACATCGCCGAGATGACGGGCACGACCTTGCACACAGTGTCGCGCATTCTGAGCGCCTGGGAAGCGCGGGATCTCGTCAAATGCGGGCGGCAGAAGGTGCTCGTCCGCGATCCGCGCGGTCTGTCGCTTCTGGCCGACGGCAAGCGGGAGTGAGGCTGCTTACCGTTCATTTCCTTCCTGCGCCTGAGTTTATGGACCGACGCCTGAGGCCTCGGAACCGCAATCGCCAATCCGCTCGCCATATTGGATCTCGACGTGCGTCAGCGCATCGTGGCCATCCTTGACCTCGATGCGTCCGCGAAAAGCATTCGGCTCGAGGGCGAACATTCCGACGGCGGACGCGGGATCACTTGCCTCGCACTGCGCCATGAACCCGGTGCGGAATTCGCCCGCACAGATTTCATATTTCGGGCAGGATGACGCCGGCGTGCTGCTGAGCATCTCGAAGGTCGTATGATTGACGATGGCCTCGGGCGCGAAGCACCTTTCGACCTGCCGCACCGTCTGCTGCTGGCCACTCCGGGGATCCTCGACGATCACGTCGATCCGATAGCGGCCAGGCTTCAGAATGTGCGCGAATCCCGTAGCCCACACGGGAGCCGGCATCGAGCCCCAAGTGACCAGCGCGACGGCGGCGGCGCACGTCTTTGCTTTCATCATCCCCTCGGCACGCGTGTTGCGAGGCAGGCGGGAACGGGACGCCCGCTGATCCGATGCACCTGAGTGCTATCTCTTGGGAGGCGGCTCGGGGAAATACTGGATGTCGAAGGGACGGGAGAGCCTCAAGTAGAGCACGCACGGCTCGCTGGAGCCGCATTCGAGCCCGTGCGGCGGTGCGTTGCCGGGGAAGCTTATATAGGTGGGCCCAGTGAACTGCGTGCGCGTTCCATCATGCGCTACGAGCGTGAACTCTCCGCTCAGCCAGACGTAAAGCTCATCGGACGTGTGACTGTGGTTGGGGACTATGTAGCCCGGCGGAAACCGCAGAAGCGCTTCGGACTCGCCCTTCGAAAGGTCGCCGCGGAGGAGAGCAATCTCACCGCCCTTCGGCAAGCCTTCTACGTCGAGAGGGCTCCATACGACTTTGGTCACGTCGATGATGGTCTGGTCCTTACCGAAGGACAGCGGGTTTGCATTGGAGCCTATCTCGGCGGCGCTGGCTGGCATTGTTGCGGCCAGCAGCGCGCCGAGCCAAACATAGGGTTTCAACATCGCGTTTCCTTCCGTTCCTTTATGCGGACGCCGATCGAGCGCGGCGCTTGGGGACGTCAGGATAAACCCAGCGCATCGGACGCGGGAACATGGCTCGTAATCAGATTGCGGAATTTGTGATCAAGCATCCAGCGGCCGCGGCTCGAGCCGGAGAAGCCTGCACAGCCGCAGCGTGTGCTCTGGCCAGCTCGCGGGAACGCCGGAGCTTACGATTCGCGATGCAATATCAATATGAAATGGCGGAGAGAGTGAGAATAGA
>JRYH01000100.1_pt1 | contig 20432 bp, 28 predicted proteins | sample 235351 | NCBI WGS metagenome assembly JRYH01 (sample SAMN03074221, study PRJNA261480) | activated sludge metagenome | biome: Wastewater Treatment Plant; feature: Wastewater; material: Activated sludge; isolation source: activated biomass of a wastewater treatment plant treating wastewater... ...
ACCCGTCTTTTCAGATTGAAAAGCCGATTTCACGTCAATGAAATCAAGGGCCTTTTCGACTATTCACGGCATGTTCTGGTGACTGGGAATCAACGGATTATGATCGGAGTCGAAATGGCCACCGCACGCAGGAGGCGAACTCTGGCAGCCAACGCACTTACTTCGGGAGCAAGGGGTCGGGAGTTCGAATCTCCCCGCTCCGACCAACACTTAGCCATGTTCATTCCGACTCGCGCAATCCCTGTCATTCCGACTCTTGTTCGCGATTTGCGCTGACGCGCATGCTGCTTCTGGCGCTAGGCCGTTATGGGCACGATACCTCGCACGCGCATCCGCCCAATAGGATTTGCCAACCGAATTTACAGTCGATGCATAACGCACGCGGGCTAAGTGCACCCGGTCGCATACCGGACACGTCATGCGCGTGATTGGCTCAGGTCCGCGGCCAAGAGCGGCCATCGACGCGCGCATTTCTAGTGTTGGATCTTCTGAGGCAAACTTGGTCTCGTGATCGCACTGGAAGCACATGTCGAGCCTATCCTCCATTACGAGCGGTCAAACAGCGGCATGGCCGCTGGTTGCTTCTCCGCTACCGCCTTTGGTTCCGGAGGTAGCATCCACTTCGCTGGCGGAACGCAAGCGCCCGTCTCATGCCATTCGAAAAATCCGAGTTTCCCCTTGCATGGTATTGGCTCGCACGCCACTGGATCACGCAACACCAAACCGACAGGCCCAAAAAACCACGGCCCGTGCTTACTGTTGAACATCGATCCGCGAACCACATCGACAACCTCAACGCTGCCAACTATGGCACCACGCACCAGCTCGCATGCCTGCGGGAGACGGTCTATTTCCGGTCCAGTGATCTCGTCGATCGTTTCGATGGCGTCATCAAATTCATATCGCGTAATGCCGCTGGACGCATGAATAGCCACTCGCCCGCGAAACTTCAGGCTGGGGTTCGCAGGCCCCCATGATCTGTTTTCGATATCCTTGCCGGCATGGATGATTGCCCATGCCCACGGCTGGCGGATCGATAACGCGAGCTTCGGCAGGTCAGGCAAGGCACTTCTCCCTATCGTTTCTCATACGGAAACATCGCGCGCCAAAATTCGTCCGCCGTGATCGTCAACGAGCGGCAGAAAATGAACCGCTTTAGATCCAAGTCGTGGTCATGAAACCACAGCGTACACCACGGAGATGCAAGAACGATCCTTCGACGCAGCCAGTGCATCACCCCTCCTTTACGAATTGTCCGTCCTTTATTGCCCCGGCCACACGAGAGCGTCGGCGCGTCCGGTCAGCACGATCCAAGCGCAATATATGCGCATGAAAAACCCGCCCGGAGGCAGAGGGCGCGATGGAGCCCACCGGCCATCCGGCAATTTTGTCGCGTTTGCCTCTATGGAATCGACCAACCCGGCCCCTGCAATGTGCACCTGTGGGCATTGCATTTTCAAACTCTCCCCTTCAAGCAGCTTCGACTTGAGAATGCCCGTCCAGCGTCTCCAGCAGGTCGTACCAGTCAACGCAGATCGCCGTGCACATCTTCGCCATTAGCTCAGGTTCTTCGCCGTCTTGCGTTAGCACGAACACCGGCTTGCCCTGGCCTGCGAACCATCCCGCCTCAAGGTGGGCGCTGCGGCCACACGGGAGAACGAGCACGCAGGCGTCCGCCCACTCCATACCGTCCATATCGGAGCGGTAGCCGTCGTTCGCAATCGGGGTAGACAGGGCCTCGCGATATTGCTTCGCGGTCCACTGCTGCCATTCCGGGTCGATGTCTGACCACGCGAAGCCGCCGCGCCCATGCGGTGGGTGGCGGAAATCGTAGACTTCGTGCCCGACCTTGCGGAGCATCGCCACGACACCCGGCTGCGCCTTGTTGCGCCACGACGACGCGACATAAATCTTCATGGTCTCAAAGTCTCCTTCTCAGTTGATCTGCTCCGGGCCTGGCAGTGTCACAGTCGCCCTAATCCCGATCTTGCCGTCCACTTCGGAATACCCTTCTGCCGCAAGCCATTGCTGCGCGAACACAGATGACGGCCACGGGACGCCAAGGTGTGGCTGGTGATCCAACCAATCCGCCAGCATCACCGACACGCCGCCATCAAACCCGCGCGACTCGATGCCAAACTTTCTCGCTAACATGAGGGCGATTTTGTACCGAAAACAGGTCTGTGCGTTTCGCGCTGCCTGCCCCTTCCACCGCTCAATCTCTGCTGCTTGGCGACTGATACAATCGGCGGACTCTCGCAGGAATGATGCCGCAGGCACGCCAAGCCAGTCGGCGTGCCTGATCTCAACGTCTTGCGCCATTTCGAGCAATGAGTCTGCGATTTCAAATGGCTTCGGTCGATTCGCTATGTCCACACACCCCTCCTTTATGGGCGGACTACGCCGCCACGTTGAACCCAGCGGCATTGCGATGCCCGCCGCCGCCAAGCTGCTTCGCAACTTGCGAGACATCAACTCGGCCGTCCTCGGATCGCAACGAGAACTGCCGCTTGCCGTCGGCGACCTGAAACCAACACGCCGCGAATGGCGCATCCGGGTAGGCTGCAAGCAGCGCGTTAGCAGTGTCACTCGCATAGTGGTACGGCACGTTCACGACCGGCACTGAATATCCACCGATGTCCATCTTGTATGCGTGACGGCAGAACTCACCGATGTTCTTCTCGTGGCCCCGCAAGATTGCCTCGCCTTCCTCGACCAACTGATCGACACGGCCAGCAAGAATGTCCCAGACGGCGAACTCTTGCGGGTAAGTGCGGAGCGCGGCAGAAAATCGCTTCGTGCGCGAGTATGCGAAGCGCCATAGGTCGCGGTCTTCAATCAGGGCCAACATGCTCGGCGGCGGCATCTGGCCATCGTACTCGCCCGAGAACATTTGCCACGCCATAACCGCCCCGCTCGACGACATGTCGAAGTGGGCGACGATGCGGTAAGCCTGCTCCATCTCCGCCAACGCCAGGTGTTCATCGAGGCTGGCATATGAGAAGTCATGCACAGGGCCGATGTCCCACTGCTTCAATTCGGCTTCTGCTGTCTTGTGGTGGTCAAGAACAACGATGGATGCCGGAACGCATCCGGTCAGTCCGCCATTCGAAAGCTCTATCATCTGCTCGCGCTTGAGCGAGAAATCCACGAACAACACGTTCTTGCCGTGCAAATCCACAGGCCAAGAGATTGGCGCTCCGTAGCCAGCAGGCGCGAATGTTACACTGTCTCCAAAAGTTCGACGTACGAACCACGCAGCACCAAAACCGTCGTCGCAGCCGCCGTGGTAGACGCAAATGTCTGGCTTCCACATCTTCAAAGTCTCCATTATTCATTTGCCAGCTTGAGAAGCACGTCGGCGTGGCAAGGTGATCCAATCTTGCACCAGCAGGCTAGGTTCTTGCCGCGTAACTCTTTCACCTTGTCCAGATAAAACGCCCGGTCTGCGTTCGACATCGACGCTAGGTCGCGCTCGAAGTCCTCGCGTGTAGACCCGGCGTAGTTCCCCCACGGCCCAGGGCGAGTGACCTTCACCGTGTTCGGCGGCATCCGCCATCCCTTCGTCCGTTTCAGTTGCACGCGCTCTGGCACGTCGCCCCTCCTATGATTGACTTGCGTTGAGAACCGCTTGCGCGATTGCCCGCCCCATGGGCAGCGGCACGCCGTTTCCGATTCCCGTCCTGATCGCCCGATCGGTAAATGCACTGTGCTCTTTAAGTGTCGCAACAAACTCAGCCAGCAACCCCTGATCTCGCGCCATATCGTCCAGCGAACGCCACTTGAGGCGATGATCGTCCGATTGACCCTGCCGGCCGCACACTCGGCCGGAAGGGTCAATCTTCAAGACCTTGCGCCGGCCGCCGCTGTTGGTAGTCACCGCATGACAGTAATCAACTGGCTCAAGCGCCTCAGTGTCGATCCGCAATCGCCGACCATCCGTCGTGCCGAACGAGAACCGCCGAAGTCTGTTTTGGGCGCCGCCGACCCACCTGTTATTCAGCAACTCATCACGCACGACGTATCCGTCCACAACCGGGGTGGGCGCACGCTCGACGTTCTCCATCAGGAACCAATCCGGCCGCGCCGCCGCAACAACTCGCTCAAATTCCGGGATCAGGTCTGGAGCAACGCTGGCTTCGCCGTGTACCGCGCGGACGACATTTGCAAGCGGCGAAAAGCGCTTGCACGGCGGTCCACCAATCACGCCCCAGAACACCCCGCTCGGCGGATTGAACCGCGCGATGTCGCCAGCCCATAGGCGGTCTGGGCCGCGCACGATACAGAAACCCGCCTCCTCGAATGCCAAGTCGAGCAGACCTAGTCCTGGGAAAAGTGACAACACCACGCCTGTCATAAGGCTCCTCATTGTCTCTCATGTAGCCAGCGCATGAACGTCGCGTATGTCCAGCCCCGCATTTCCGGTTGCGCCATCTTCTGATCTGTTGTCATGTCGCCCGCCCGGCGCGACTTCCAAAACTTTTTGGCGCGGCCGAACGACGTTCGACCTTCGGTCTTTTTCGACCACGCCAGCTTACCATGCTTCGCGGCTTCCTCGGCTGTGTGTGCGCGGCTATCCCCTGCCAGTCCAGCAACAGCTTGCATGGCGATGCGCACCGCGTCTTTGCCGTCTTGCGCGTCCAGTGGCTCCGGGTCCAGAACTCGGATTGAGCACCGCTTCCCGAGAATTGCCGTCATCATCGTTTCAACGTTTCGCCGCGTTGGACCGAGGCAGTGAGCAACACACACGACAACCAGATCACCTTGCCGCAGATACCTGAGCAGAAAATCCCGCTCGTCCCACGACCAGACGCGACCGCACGCAGGCTCAAGGCGTTCCCGTTGCCGCTTTTCTGGTAGCCTGCGAACGGCACGCACCAGCCCGACAATTCTTTCGTTTGGCATTCCAAGGCTTCCACAACATGAGAACTGCAAAACTTATCTCACAGCCTTGAGATACGGTCAACACAGTGCTATATTGATTTCCACTGTGGCGCTACAATGCGCCGGAAGCAAAACAAGCAGAGGCCGGCCTTCAAACCGCAAACGCAAAACGCGCCCCCGCACCGCCGGGGGATTGGCGGCGCGGGGGCGCTGACGATCAGCAGCAGGATCTCGGGCAAGGCCGCGCTGATCGATCCTATCCGACAAGCCTCAACAATGCCGCTCCGAACAGCCACAGGGCCGTGAAGATGAGCGCCAGGCGCAACCGCCGATCATCGCGCGTTGAACCAGCCACGAAATGGCGCCAAGCCGCCAGCATCATGCCCCTCGCAGTTTGAGTGCTGCCTCGAGCACTCTGATCGCAGCGTCGATCGAACCGGTGCTCCACAGCGCCAGAGGCGGCAGCAGATAGGCGAGCCACCTCTTGATAAGGCGCTCGATCCGCGGCACGTGATCCTTGCTCTCCACCCGTTCCTCTAGGCGCACGATGCGCACCTCGTGCTCTCGAAACCTCTGCGCCCCCTCTTGCAACTGGTTCTTGATCTCGTCCTGGCCGCGGATCATGTGCTCGCTCCGCTCGATCAGGCGGCCCAGCATCATCGAGACGTCGTGCCGGTGGTGGGGCTCGACGCTGCTCGACGGGCGGGACGGGTCCGATGGCTCGGGCCAAGGCGTCCACATAGTCTGGTAAGGCATGTGCGTGTCTCATGGCTCGGCCTCAACTCGTCGCCGCCGATGTGCCGGTGTCCCCATCGACGCAACGATCGGACGCCTCGACGAGACGCCGGATCACGCCATTCTTTCGCGCAATCGCCGCGCGCATCTCGTCTGCCTTGGCCTTCAGCGCACCCTTCGACACCGCCGGCTTGCCATCGGCCGTCGTTGTATCAGGCTTTGGCGCCTGGACCGTCAGCGTCGCCTCGCGGCGCGCCACGGCATCGGCCTTGACGCAGCGGCCGGCCGTCATGTCGACGACAACGGGCGTCAGCTTGACATCATCGACCACGCCGCTGCCAGGCGCGCAGCCAGCCATCGTCAACGCCAATAACGGCCACATCATCCCCCTGAGTAAACGCATTGCGGTCGGCCTCCATCGCGTCGTTGAATTGATCCTGCTGCACCTGCATCTGCTCGACCTCGCGCGCCTGGAGATCGAGTGCGGCGGCGCGATCGACGAGCGCTCTCTTCTCCGCCGCCAGGCGAGCACGCTCGGCCTCAATCTGCACTCGCTCGAGCGCCGCATTGGTGACAGCGCGCGCCTGCGCTGCCGCCTCCTCCTGGGTGATGCGGTCGCCCGTCCACCAGGCGTGCACCTTGACCCCACCCCATACACCCAGCGCCAACACGCCGACGTAGAGCCCGACACGGGCCCAGCGCTTTACCGAGCCGAGCCCTGGCACCAGCCCGAGCCACGGCACCGCCTTGGCCACGACCGGCCCCGCCCATGGCAGCAACCACGCCCAGGCTGAAACGAGCACAGCCTTGACGGCGGCGATGATTGGTCCAGCGATCATGCTTATCCCCCGTTGTGTCGGCCGAGCACGAAGTCACGCCAGCGTCGCCACTCGACCCTATGCGCGGCAAACCAGATCACGGTGAGCACGACACTTACCGCGATGAACTTGACGCCTGCCGGCGTCGCCAGCCATTCGACCAGACCGATCAGACGCCCTGTAACACCGCGCGCGGTCTCGACCTGGGTCACCATGCCGTCGATCTGAGAAATCGCCTCTGCGGCGCCGGACGGGGCAGCACTCGGCATGTCTGACGGCACGGCAGGAACCGGCACCGGGCTCGTCAGCGCATCGGCCACGGTGAGCGCCGCCAATCCCTCGATGCCGCGCTTGGTGGCTGACGCTGATTGCATGGTCTGACTCTGTGCTCGCACATCGGCCTTAGTGACCGTTTCTCGCGGGCCTGTTACGGGTCCTTTCGGATCTCGCGAAAGCGCCAGCCGCAACCGATCGTCGATCTTGCCATCGATCGGCAGGCCGTTGGCTTCCTGAAAATCACGGATGGCCGAGCGGGTGCGTGGTCCGACAATGCCGTCGACAGCGCCCGGCTGATAGCCGAGTGCCAGGAGTTGCCCCTGCACGATTTCGACAACCTGGCGCGATAGCTGCTCGCGACCGGACAGGATCGAGGCCATTTCGGCGAGCGGGAAGTGCGGGCCCACGTCCACCTTGCGGCCCGGACTGATCTGGAAATGCCCGGCAACATCCGTGATTGTCGGATAGCGCATTGCGAGCGCGCGAATGATGCCGTCGACGGCCTGGATCTGCGCCGCCGTGTAAGGCAGCCACAAGCCCACACCGCCATGCGGCTTGGAATTGATCTCGACGAGCTCGGCCACCGGCCACGCCTGACCGAACCAGGCGACACCCTCCTCGCCGCGACGGCGCAGGAGGCCCGGGCTCACGATTTCGATGCCGACTGACCAGCCATTGGCATTCGGGCGTCCGCGCCAGGCGGACTTGCCGGCGTGCCAGGCACAGCGGTCGCAATCGACCATCTGCGTCACCGATCCATCGCGCTCGACGACAAAATGAGCCGAGGCCTTCGAACGGGCTTGCTTGAACCAGCCCACGCTGGAGCCTGCCTCGAGGCGGCCGGCGGTATCGTGCAACACAATCAGATGCGGCTCAATGCGCCCACCCTGACAAGCCGCAGGCACGAACGGGACCTCCCGGCCGTCGATCGACAGCCGGTCCCCGGAAACTCGGTAGAGCATGAGTTCCTCTCAGTGCTTCACTTGCTCTGAAAAACCGGCCTGCACGGACGCGCCTGCACTTCGCATCGATGCAAAACGCTGTTAGCGACTTCGCCAATGCTCGAGCGAGAGCAGCGCTTGGAATAATCCTGCGCGGCCTCGATCGTCATGGCACTCTCGCCGAAGCGCCAGCGTACCTGCTCCATCCATGCCTTGCGTGCGCTTTCCTCGGCGCCGCTCTCGCTGGCCCATTGCGAGCCCACAACACGCACGCGATCGAGACACACAAGGCGATCTTCGTCAGCCTCGCGCTTGACGTAGGCGCGGACCTCGGATTTGCGTCGCTTGACGGCGCGCGGCTTATGGCGCTTGTGGTGCGCATGCGCCTTGCGCGGCGCTTCATAGCGCGGGTGGCCCCAGATATCGAGCATTTCGGCCTGAGCTGGGACGGTAACGAGCAACATCACGGCGATCATAATTGAGCGCATTGCAACACCCCTATTGCGGCCAGCCCGTCGTGATGTCGTAGTTAAGCACACTGGCCACGTCCGCGAGCGCCATGAGCGCCGCCTTGTGGGTGGCGTAGGCGATGTAGAACGTGTCTCCCTGCACCAGACCGGCGAGGTAGATCGCGATGAACTCGGCGTGCGTCGTGGCGATCGGTTGCAGGCCGCCCTGCGGCGTGAACGGGCGCGGGTCGGGCACGCTCGATGGCGATGCTGTGATCGCGCCGACGATGGCGACGACATTCTCGCGCGTGTCTGGATCGCAGCCGTAAGTCCGGTTGACACCATTGACGAGCACGGTCACGGCGCTCGACGCGAAGCGGGTGTTGTGCTCGGCCTTCAAGGCCTCGATCCGGATCGCCTGCGCTTCCGCCAGCGTCGGTTGCGGTGGCGGCGGCTCGACGCGGCGCTGCAGGCCTGCGGCGGCCAGATCGGCGTCGCTCCACGCTTCCAGCATGGCCGGGTTAATGTCGGCGCCATTGACCGGCTCGCCGTTAAACAACTGCCCGGTGCTGATCCATTCGATTGCCATTAGTGTCCACCCCCGTCAGGCCGTCAGTTCGATGTAGGCGCCGAGCACCTGGTTCGTGTTGCCGTTGTCGTCCATGTCGATGAGCACGTCGGCGGGAGACGCCAGATAAAGCTTCCAGGCGTAGTAGCGCGTGGACGTGTTCAATCCCAGCTCGCCGTCCTTGGCGCCCGATCCACCGACGGTGAACGTCCTGGGCGTGACGGCGCCGGAAGATCTGTAGAACCCCAGCACCAGCAACGGCGCCGTGCCGGCGCTCGCCAGGACCGTGATCGAGGACGGGTTGGCGTTGGTCACGGCGCTGGCCTGCGCGCCGGCCGCCGCCGCGGCCGTCAGCGGTATGTTGCCCCGAAATGTCACGAGGCCCTTTTTCATCAACGAGCTATTCATGCCCGTCAGCGGCCCGCTCTCGGAGCCCGCGCAGACCTTGAACGAGATCATCGAGCGCCAGTTCGAGGCGTCTTCATTGTTGATGAAATTCGTGAACCCAGACGGCGTAACCGCTGTCGGCACCGACGCGCCCTCGGCATAATCCCACATGATCGCGAGGTCGCCGGCAGCCACGCTCGGCCATGTGATCGTCGCGGCCGTGCTTTCTGCGGAGGCCTGCTGCGCAATGGAGGCGAGAATGGACTTGCCGGCCATGAGCCCTGGCAGCGCGCCGAGCCCTGGCATGCCGCCACGGCGCTCGATCCGCCGCGACGGCGCCAGGAGGCCGGAGGCCCGGCGCTCGTAGCCCGGCGGCACGTCGATCAGCGGCGGCAGGTCGATGGACATCAGATTTGTGCCCCCGCGCTGAGAAAGATTTTGCCGCTCGCCGTGACCTCGTACCAGATATACGTGACCGCGTTGGCGGCCAGGTTGATGCTCGGCGGCGTGGCGTCGGCATATTCGAAGTCGCCGGCCTGGAAGCCCAGCGTGCGGTTGCCGGTGGCGTCCTGCACGAAGCGGATGCGGCCCGACTTGCCGACAATGAACACGGACGCATTGAGCGTGACGTTGCTGGTCAGCGTATAGTTGAAGTTAGTGCCCGCCGACGTGTCCCAGGCGGCGATGTTGTCAATCGTGACCTCGGCCAGCGAGGCATACAGATTGGCGACGCTGGTGGCGACGGCGGCAACACCGGCGCGGATTTCCGCGATGGTGGCTGCGACGACCGAGATGACGCGGTTGGCACTGAGGTCCCCGCCACCAGAGGCCAGGCCGGAGCCGGTAACGGTGACGGTGCTGTTGGCGGGCGTGAAGCCGAGCGCGGCCTGCTTGCCGTCGAGCACCGACGTGGCAATTGTCGCGAGTGTCTGCGTCCACGACCCCCAGGAGCCCGCCTCGCGACGGCGGTAGTAGGTGGCATCAGACGCGCGATCCGTGGCGATCTGCACGAGGTTGTTGGTGTCGAAGGCGATGACCTCGATCAGCGCGTTGATCGCAGCGGGTTGGTTGGCGGCGCCCGACGCCGCGGAGTACCAGCCGGTGGACGTGGCGCTGTCGTAGTCGGCGACAACTTCTGTCGTCGGGCCGATGCGGGCCGGTTTATTTGCCACCGCTGACCAGTCCACGCTTGATGGAGGTGCGGCAGTATCAACCCACCCAGCGGGATCATTGTCTGCATCCCATATTGCAACGGACGCATTTCCTGAAATGCCGTTCTGCAGAATCGCCCAATGGCCGGCTTCCGCAGTTGGATATGCCGTTTGCAACGCCGTCATATCGTCGAAACTGCCTTTGGCCGGCAAATCGTCAGCTTCGAGTTTGGTCGACAGCACGGCGGACATAGCATCAGACAGCTCTGTGCCGACTGTGCCAGAAACATCACCGCCCAGCGCCTGCAGAAGATTGCGAAGCTGACCCAGGATTTCATTGATGTCGTCGGCGCCGACCTCGTAACCATCGGCGGCACCTGGACCCGACCTATTGCGCGCCCACAAGTTGTGCGGTGCTCCCGTGCTGCCCTGAGGCTGCGCATCCGGGCGAGCCAGGACCGCATTTCGACCGCGGAGACCAAGTGCCATGATCAGGCCTCCTTAACGATCTCGACCCAGCCGTCGATGTGGTAGTCGGGACCGTTTTCTTCGCTGTCACCCATCTTCGCGGAGCCACCTGCAGCACCGGGAATGCTGTACGTCTGGATCTCGACCACGGTCGTCTCGGTCAGCGTAAAGTGACCGATGCCCATCGACGAGTTGAGCGTGCTGTTTGTTACGCCAGTTCCGGCATATGTGTGGCTGTCAGACGAGTGCCCGACGGCAAGCGCTACGGCGTGCGTCACGTCGTAGAGGCGAGTGCGATGATGCCCGGCATTCGATGTCATGCCAGTGAACGTCGCGCGGTAGGTGCCGGCCGGAAGTGTGATCTGGTTGGACGCGACGTTGAGGCTCGCGCCGGTGATCTGGTTGATAATCAATTCGTTGAATGGCCGTCGGGTCCATACTTTCGTGGCCAGCGCTATCGGAGGTGTTGATGGAAGGCGCTTTTGCTGGACCATCATCGCCGGTGCAACCGTCGCCAGATTTGGCGTCGAAGACCCGTTGTAGGAGATCGTGATCGTATCGGCCCCTTCTGTGATCGTTATATCAGCGCCACCAACCAGCGTGCGATGCTCGAAATCCACCACATTCTTCTGTTTGAATACCTTGGCGCCGGCACCGAGATTTGATCCGGTGTTTGACTCACCAGAAGCGCCTCCGCCACTGCCGGCCGAGTCGATCTTGATTGACGTCCGTCCAGTCACGCCGTCAGTAAGAACTGTCAGCGTGATGTTGTCACCAGCAACCAGCGAGCGGAAATAATACTTATCATCTTCGCCGCCGTGATAGATGTCGACGCCGTCGCCAGATTTCGCAAACGGCACCAGGTGCTCGATCATCCACAGGACAGCAGCGCGAAGCTGCGTCAGGTCGGTGTGATCCGGCGTCATCCCCGCCTGGTCGATCACCTCGACAATCTCCCGCATCGAATGCTCGAACGCGGCTGCAGGCGGGATGGATCCCTCCTGACCGATGCGCGGATCCCCGTTGACATAGGGCGCGTCCGCGTCGGCGTTATGGATGCCGTTGACGGGATCGAGCAGCGCCGGATCGAATGGCGGCTGGTATTTCATTTAGAGTCCCCCGGTATAATCGAAGATGAGGTTTGAGTGTGCAGGCTTCAGCTTGTGCAAGACGCACTCGAGATCATCGGCGCGTCGTATCTTGAGGTGCGGATCGACGCCGGCGCGCGAGGCGCCACAGCGGAACCAGGTCAAACGGTCACCTGGAACATTGACAATCCAACAAAACCGCATTTTGTGCGGCGCGATGTTCCACGTCGGATCCCCGCAGCGCGATACACCCGCCATGAATGGGCGGAATTCTGTAATGCGGACCTGGTCGAGACGGCCGACCTGAAACTCGAGCTCGGCCTCAAGATCGCTTTCGGCCGGCCCTGGCTGGTGATAGCCGAGCCGCTCGGCCAGCCCGATGAAATACACACGGGACTGTCCACCCGGACGGCGCGCGAGTTTCTCGCGCACCTGCAGGCGACGCTCCTCGAGCGTTTGCGCTGCCGGAAAGCACGGCTCCGGCAAGCCAAGCACTCGCTCCCAATCGGGCAGCAATCGAAACGACGTCGGCGGAAATGCCTCGATCACCAGGAACGCATAGACTTCGCGCGCCCACAGCTCGACAATACCCATCAAGCCGGCGACGAACCGCACCAGCGTCGATTCGGGATCGCGGGGCCATACCTCACCGCGCGGCATCTTGGCCATGAAGGCGTGCGTGAATTCAGAGACCCGGCGCAGTTGATACATTTGGGCCTCAGTCGTCGAATGTCAGCGTGCCAGGCACGACAATGTGTCCGGCACTGGTCGGCACAATGTTGACGAGCGACGTCGTGTGATGATCCTCGCCGGTGGCGGCCGAAATCGCCTCGCTGATCCACGAGGCGTAGATGATGCCTCCCGGCCTGGCGCGGGCTTTGAGCATGTCGGCGATTTCGGTCGCGACGTTGGCGCGTGTTTCCGGTGTATCGCCGACCAAAGCCGTTATATCGATGTCGAGCGGCTGTGCGATCGGCGCCACAACAAAGAAATCGGCCACAGTCACCGGGCGCACCTGATCGATGTAGGCCTCAACCAGCGCCACGTCCAGCGCGGTCGGGATGCCATGGGCGTCGGCGCGTACCTCATCCATCATGAACCGGACCGTGATCGTGCCGACGCCCATTTCCTGGGCCGCCCAGGCGCGCGTGACGCCAGGCACCTCCTTGGCCCATTGGATGTAGTCATTGACGGCACCGCCATGCGGCGGATTCTGGATGACGTCGATATAGCGCTCGATCAGCAGCGGGTCGGTTTCCGCATCAGCTCCACCGGTGAGACCGCCGGCGGAAACAACCGCCTGGCCGTCGATACCCGTCGGCACATCGACGAACGACAGCACCGCGCCCTCATCCAAATTGCCGATCGCGCCAGCCGTGTCCGCCTCAATCGCAACAGCCGCAGATGTTGCCGACAACGTGACGCCGGCGGGCATGACGAACATCACGCGCACCTGGCGCCCTTCGTCGTCGTAGACGGTCGCCTGCAATTCCGATCCTGACGGGATGATGGCTCCCACCTGCCCGGTCACCGTGACAAACCCGTTCGAGAACGACGCCGCCTTGCGCCCGTTCGGCAGCCAGATCGAGGCCCAGCGGTCGGCGAACTCCCCCTCGGCCGTGTCGGGCATCATCATGCGCGCGACCCACTCGAGGTGCTTATCGTTGTCGTGGCAGAGCGAGGCCTGGCCGTCACCGATGACGCGCATCACGGAATTAGGAATCGTCGCATCCGCACCTGGCAGATGCGCGGCGATGTCATCGCGCACCTGAACGCGGCGGTCGCGCAGGCTGATTTTAGGCCACGGCATAGGCTATGCTGCCTCCAGGATCTGATCCCACAGCGTCTCGAAGCGAACCTCGATCGAGTGCTGCGGGCCGCGGTAAAGCGTGATGACGGCGCCAAGGCGCTCGTGCGCGAACCAGTCGACCTCGAGGTCGTAGGCACTGACCGCACCCAGGTCGACGAAAGGCGCCATCGCCTCGTGAATGTATTCTTCCGCGCGCTGGCGGGTTTCCTCGGTCTGTTTCTCGCGCGCGATCAGCCAAAGACGCGACCCGATCGACCAGCCGCCATGCACCTCCTGCGCCTCGGCATCGCCCCACCAGCCCCGCCGGTCGGCGGTGCCGTCAGGGATCTCGTCCTCACTATCGGCCGTGCGATGCGTAAAGAGCGCGACCGCAACGGCAGTGACGAGCTCGCGGTCGGTGTCGAGCACATGACCTGAAAGCCGCCAGTCGCCGACCAGGAGATCGGCGTTCCAGACGATACGAATGTCGGCCATGTCAAACCGCCTTGACGGTCGTCGAGAAATTGGAAACGAGCGGATGACCGGCGCTATCGACCGTGCCCTCGACCGCCACAGGTTTGCCGCCCTCGCCGCCGAGATTGATCTGCGGGCACTCGACGGTGACCTTCATCGGACTTTTCATGTGCAGGCCGTCACGTTTGAAATGCACGAATTGGCCCAGATCATCGTGCACGGCAAACTCGCCCTGCTGCATGTTCTGGATCCGGTAGCGCCGGTCGGCACCGGGCATGATGATGACGTGATCTGGATTGCCGCCGAGGGCGAAGGCGAGGACCTCGGCGCCGGCGTGCGGGTGGTAACTCATGCCGTAGGGGTGCCAGTGCTCCAGCTTGGTCGGCTTGAAGCCGGATTTGAGCTCGACGTCGAGCGTCTGCATCATCAAGGCATCGTCGACGGTGGCAACAACACCACGATCGATCATGCTCTGGATGCGCCGCTGCAGCATCCGCACATCCTGGCGCGTCAGGTTTTCGTTGCTCATGCTGCCGCCGTCGTCGGTTTGGTATCGATCCACAAAGCGTCGTTGTTCGAACCGGTGAGACCTCCCCCACCGCCACCACCAGAACCACCGCCGCCGCCAGCCTTTGGATTAAGAGCTTCGACCGGCACCAGCGACAGCACAGCGTTTGTGCTCTCGGCCTGGTGGAACTTCACGGACTCGATTGCCAGAATTCTGTTCAAACGGAGCATAGGACTCATGACCGCCACGCGATCTCCAGGCCGCCACAGCGCGCCTGGCGCGTAGCACCAGTCGACGACCGTTACTTCCGCCTTGACGCTCTCGCCGGCGCGCGCAGCGGCCTCCCAATCGGCACGGCTGCGCGCATCCTCGTTGCTGGTCTTGGTCTCGTTCAGCATTCGCAGCGGCCGGTGCCGCTTGATTGACGGATCTTTGGCCTGCGCGCGCCGCTGCGCCACCGGCTTGCCGAACTCCTTGTCGCCGGAGCCGTGGTCCTGGCCCTTGACCTCATAATCCGAGTGCCGGTTGTCGTCGCGAAACGTGGCCTTCGCCTGGAGGATGTTGACACCCTCAATCAGACTTGCCACCGGCCCGCCGTTCTGCACCTGCAGGAGACGCAGGTTGCCGAGCTCGTCGTCGGTGGGCAACACAGCGCCGGGACGCGCGTAACGCTCGATCCACTCATGCACGGTTTCGCCGGGCTGCACCCGAACCACGTCGAATTTCTTCGAAACGTCCGCCTCGACCTTGACGCCGATGTTATAGGACTTCAAAGCCTTGCGCGCCATCTGCTCGAGGTTGACCTGGCGCATCTCGCCACCGGAGATTTCAGCCTCGGCCGAGCAGTCGCACGGATCACCTGTCTTCGAGCGGCCCTGGATCTGCACCTCGTGCTTCGTCGCGTCGTAATCCGGCGAATAAACGTTGACGTGCCCGGTCACCACCGGAATGCCTGAGTAGAGCACCTGGCACTCGTCACCGACCCGGATCGGCCAGGACGGCAGCACACCGCCAGGACTCGTCTGTTCGGAAACCTTCAACGAAAACTCACCGGCCATCTGCTTGACCGAGCGCGTGATGTCGACGGACTCCCAGCCCTCGTAGAGCATCCCGTTGACCCTGAGCGAGACCACGCCGGCCCGAAAGCCGGGCATCGCGAACCCGGCAATCAGGTTCGCGGCATACGGCATGATGCTCATCGGCTATAGGCCCGCCCCGCAACCGGCATGAAACTCGGATGATCGTGGCCGGGATTCTCGGCCGTCAATTCGTCGGATCGGCGTGCATCCTGATAAAGCAAATGCGCCAGCGTCACCGCCGGCAACGGCACTGCCGTCTCATAGGCAACGATGCGCGCCAGCGGTCGGCCGCGCTCGATCATGTCGCGGGCAATCCGCCCCTGTAATTCGCGCAGCGGACGCACCAGGTCGATCTGGCTCTGATCGGAAGCACGCTCGATGGCAAGATCGATCGAGCGGCCGAAGCTCTGCCGGTAGCGGCGCGCCTCGTCGTAGCTGCGCGGCGCCAGATCGGCCACGGCCGCGCCTTGCGATGCGATCGACAAGACCTCGATCAGCAATGCCAGTGCCGCCTCGTTTTCTGCCTGCAGCCGCTTGCCGACGCTGCGGCCCGTGGTCGGTTGCACCGCCCGCGCCGCAACGATGACGCGCTCGAGGCCGGAGATAACCGCACGCGGGTCATCGGATGCTGTGCGATAGCCATCAGCCACCAGCGCCAGGTCGGCGGCGAGCGTGCGCGACCGCGCTGCCTCGCGCGTATCCGCCTGCATCCGCAGCAGCGCCCGGCGGTATCGGGCATACATGTCGGCATCGGCAATGCCGCCGGGCGTGCGCCGGAAGTACGGCAACAGAACCCCCAGCACGTGGCCGGTGGCGTCGTGCACATAGTCCGGTATCAGCGCCATGGTCTAGCTCTTGTAACGATCAGCAAAGCCGGACAATGCGGCCGATGTCACAGCGCCGGCAGCGGCACCCACCAGAGACGCCGTGGCGGCAATCGCCAGCGGCATGACGGAACCGGACGCAGCGTCGATGAAGTCGAGCCGGAAGCGGCACATGCGGCCTTCGTGCTGTTCTTCCTCAAGGTCGCAGCGCTCACACACAGCGGTGCCGGAGCGCCCCCAGAAATCGGAATAACGGCCGGGCCCGAGACGTTCGCAGGCGGCGATCAGAGAATCGCGGCGGGCCATGTAATCGTCGCCTACGATGTATGCGTCGACAGACCACTTGCGCGAGGCGCGGCCCATGTCTTCGGGATAGTTCTGGTCGCGCTTCGGGTACTCGTGGTTGTGGATGCGACGACCGGTCGAAAACCCGCGGCTGTCGATATGGAAGCGCACACCGCGAAAAGATGCGGGCCGCAGGTTCTCGCGCCAGCCCATCAGTTAGCCCCCCGCATCGATGGCCCGGTGTTGAGTTGAACGCCGCCGGCGGCACCTGCTGCAGACGAAGCCGCTGCGCGCAACTGACTCGCAGCGCCATGCGCTGCGGCCGTGACCATCGCGACGCTCTCATTAACAGCCGCAGCTAACGTCGCCATACTGGCGCGCAGATCCGCAGCGCTTTGTTCCGCCTCACGTCGCACTTGATCTGCCGGGTTGTCGACGAACGAGAACGATTGGCTGTATGGATCGCCGGCAGCGTTGTCATGCTGCGGGCGAGACTGATTAATTTCAGGACGGGCGCCATCCTCGCCGCCAAACAAATTGAACCCTAGAAAACCGTCGAGCCCTTCCTTGGCGATATCTTCGGCAGATCCGCCATTGGCGTATGCCGTTCCGGCACCGAGCAGCGCCATGCCAAGCGACAGGGCGAGACCAAACGGCAGCGCACGCATACCGAGGCGTCCGACCAGTCCTGGCAACTTCGACAGCAATCCACCGGCCTTGCCGCTGGCAAGTATCGGCGCACCAATAATGCCAGCGCCAAGCCCCATACGCGACAGCGCAGCACCGCCAGCCGCACCACCCATGAGGCCACCGAGCCACGACAGCGGCTTCAAGATGCCACCAATGATCCTGGCCGCGGTTGCAAACACAGCGAGGCCACCAGCCGCAGCACCGATCGCGATAATGCTACCGGTGAATGTCGAAAGAATACCTGTGGGCGCCCCGCTCAAGGCGCCAGTTAATGCTATAATGGCATCCTTGAATGCCTGCACAGGGCCGGTCTGTTCGAGCGCGATCATCAACTCTTTGATGGATCCGAGCAGCGTGTCAGTCTTTCCGGTCTCGGTTTCCTTGCGGCCCTCCTGCACCGCATCTATGAGAGATCCGTCGGCGTTCTGCAGCACCTCGAACAGCGCAAACATCTTGTCGTAGGCCTTGAACAAAGGCGTGTTTCGCGCGATGTGGCGCCCCTCAAAAATCTGGATGAGATCCGCCGTCGTGGCCCCAGCGTCGCGCAGCGCCTTGATGTAAGATGGCAGATCGATGTCGCCGCCAGCAACAGTCGTTGCGTTTGATACAGCCTGGCGCACATCATCGGCGCGCCCCTCCCATCCCTTGCCCAAGACCTTGAGGGCACGGCGAGTCATCTGCTCTTGGAAGTCCGGAGACGTGAGATCGCCAGATTCATATGCTGCGCGCAGTTGGCGTGTCCATTCAGCACGCCGGTCCTTGCCACCCTTGCCCGCAAACAACTGCCCATCCAGCAGGCTATTAAGCCTCTGCACCGCCTTCTGCGGATCCGCAGGAGCTGCCTTCAAATACTTGGAACGGTCAATATTCAGGTTGCTCAAGAGGCGCAAGCCCGTCGCGGTCGGGTTGATAGCCTTGTTAACGAGCGACTTATATGCCGTGCCTAGTTCTGGCGCTCTGAAGCCAAAGTTTGATCCGTGGGCGAGCGCGGCGAGCGCGAATTCATACGGAATGCCCATAGCCGCCCACTGCGGAGCAAACTGCCGCATGCCCTCGATCGTATCCGCCGGGCCGAGAGCGCTCGACGAGCCCGCGAGAGCTGCCTTGGAAGCCAACCCCTTCACATAATCTGATTTGAATTTCTCCAAGGCCGCCGTGTCTGATGGATCAATACCTGCTGCACGCGCCTTGGCCTCGAACTGCTCACCATACGACCGAAAGATTGCGCCTAGGAAAGCCGCGGCCTGGCCCGGATCAAGTTTTCGCGGCTCGCTCATGTAGAGACCGAGAGCGTTGTCGCGAATAATGCGAGACTCGGCGCCAGTGAACCCGAGTTTTTCGGTTTCCTCGGTCGCAACCATCGTCGCATCGGGAGATATGCCGAGATCCTTAGCCTTAGACCGCGCCTCTTTCGAGGCCTCGTTCATAGCCGCTTTCCACTCCTCGAGCTGCAGCTTGCCGTCCTTGATGAATTCCGTAATGCGAGCAAATCCGTAACCGAATTTGCTCTCATTGAAATCTCGTGTACTAGCGACGAGCGCGCCGAATGCGAACGATGCCCCCATGAGCGTCGTTCGCAAGCCGACAATCGACCGTTGCAACTTGTCAGTTGCCAGCATCATCGACTGCATGGCGTTTCCGGTAAAACCACCGACAGTGGTCCGGCCATGTGCAGCCGCAACGCCATTCAGCGCGGTCTTGATCCTGTTGAGCGTAGCTGTAGCGCCGGCATCCGTGATGACGACGCGGCCTCTGAGGTCGAGCGCTCCAGCCATATTCCTCTAGGACCTCGTCGCCTTGGTTTGCTTCAACATCGCCATCGTGTCCTGCACCATCTCTCCGATCTCCTCTGGCGACATATCGAGGAACACGCGCGGATTGCAGTGATAGGTGTAGGCCAGCCAGTGAGCCGCGACCGTCAGGTCGCGCGCTACTGGAATTTCACGAAAAAAGGGATCAGCGCCGCTGCGCAGGCGTCCAGATCCTCAAACACGAATTCGTCGACCGTGGACGGCGGCAACGGCGGGCTCGCGAGTAACGGGATATATGCGCTGACAACATCCCACCGCACCTCGACGTCTGATACCTTGCCGTCTGGTCCATGCACCAGTTTCACTGGATTGCCACAGCGCTTGATTTCGCGAGTGACGGGGCGACGCAACGTGATGCTCGACACCATTTCATCGTAAGCACGATAGGTGCGCGAGAAACGCACGACGGTCTTGTCGTCGTCGGCTCGTGCGGCTTCCCCTTGTGTTGCAGCCATCGCGTCTTGTGAAACATCCGAAACGCCACCACGCTGCGGCGCCGGTCGCGACTGCGGCCTCTGGCTTGTACGCTCCTCGATCGGTGGCACGAAATCGCCGCCGCCCATGCGGCGTGTATCGTAAGACATGGTAACACCCCCTGTTTATGTGTGATCGAGAGATGATCAGACCGTCGACGGCCTGATTTCCTCGCCCGAGAGGCCCTCGAACTTCACCGGGAACGACCCTTCCTCGGTATCTACGTCGGACTCGTCCGAATGCCAGGCGTTGCGCAGGATGTGCACTGCGCCGTTGGCGAGCTCGAGCACGATCGTTGCATTCTCGATCGCGTGGATTTCCTCGACCGACGTTTCCTGCGTATAGCTGATCTCGCCCTCGATGGTCGGAACGCGCGGCATTTCCTTGTAGCCGTGCACGCTGTCCTGGCCGGCGATGCCCTCACGCTTGGTCGGCGCAATGTTGGATTTGAACTTGCCGCGCGCGGCAAACTGCCGGCCGTCGACCTTGAAGTTGATCACGCCGGCGATGCGATTGATGGCCATATCTGTTGTCTCCAGTAGATGATGCTGAATGGCCCGCCAGAAGGGCGGGCCCACTCATCAAGCGATCGGCAGCGGCTGATCGGGAACCTGCGCGGGATACTGCAGGCGGAACTGAGCCAGCACGGCGAACACGTCAAGCTGGTTGACCAGATCCGGCGGGTAGAGCACGTCGAGCCGGTTCGGATCGTCGACGTTGCGCTCGACGATCA
>JRYH01001465.1_pt1 | contig 20384 bp, 18 predicted proteins | sample 235351 | NCBI WGS metagenome assembly JRYH01 (sample SAMN03074221, study PRJNA261480) | activated sludge metagenome | biome: Wastewater Treatment Plant; feature: Wastewater; material: Activated sludge; isolation source: activated biomass of a wastewater treatment plant treating wastewater... ...
ACGTCGAGGGCGGAGACCGCCTCGTCGGCGATGACGAGCTCGGGCCCCACCGCGAGGGCGCGGGCGATTCCGACGCGCTGGCACTGGCCGCCGGAGAGCGCAGCGGGGCGCCGTTGCAGATGATCCTCCGACAGCCCCACGGTCTCCACCAGCCGCCGCACGCGCGCGCCGATCTCGGCCGGGGGACAGAGCCGATGGACCCGGAACACCTCCGCCAATGTCTCGCCGACGGTGAGCCGCGGATTGAGCGACGAGAACGGGTCCTGGAAGACCATCTGCGCCTTCCGCCGGAAGCGGAACAGCTCCTCCGGGCTCATGGCCAGCACGTCCTGGCCTTCGAACCGGACGGCGCCGCTCCTCGCCTTCACCAGGCGCAGCAGCGCGCGGCCGAGCGTGCTCTTGCCGCACCCGCTTTCGCCGACCAGGCCCAGCGTCTCGCCCCGCTCGATCGTCAGCGACACGCCATTCACCGCATGCACGAGCCGGCGCCGGCGGCGCACCATATCCGCCAGCGACGTCTGGCCGAAGGCGACGTGCAGATCCTCGACCTCGAGCAGCGGGCTCATCGTGCCAGGACTTCCCAGCGACGGCAGGCGCTCACCCGCCCCGCCCCGACGGCGTAGAGCGGGATGTCGGCGACGCGGCAGGCCTCCTCGACATAGGCGCAGCGCGGGTGGAAACGGCACCCCGCGGGCAGCGCGGCGAGCGACGGCGGCTGTCCCTCGATCGAGGGCAGCGGCCGGCCCGGCTCGGCCGCCTCCGGCTGCGAGCGGATCAGCCCTTCGGTATAGGGATGGAGCGGGCGGCGCAGCAGATCGGCCTTGGCCGCCCGCTCCACGATCCGCCCGGCATACATGACGGCGACCGAATCGCAGGTCTGGGCGACGACGCCCAGATCGTGCGTGACCAGGACGATGGCGAGCCCGGTGCGGTCGCGCAGATCGAGCAGCAGCCGCAGGATCTGCGCCTGCACCGTCACGTCGAGCGCCGTCGTCGGCTCGTCGGCGATGAGGAGCTTGGGGCGGCAGGAGAGCGCCGTGGCGATCATCACCCGCTGGCGCATGCCGCCGCTGAACTCGAACGGGTAGTTGCCGAGACGCTGCGCGGGATCGGGAATGCCGACGCGGCGCAGCATCTCCGCCGCGCGCGCCCGCTTCTCCGCCGCCGGGATCCTCTCCCGGTACTGGATGTCGATCATCTGCTGCCCGATCGAGAGCACGGGGTTGAGCGCCGTCATCGGGTCCTGGAAGACGATCGACATCTTGCGGCCGCGCAAGGAACGCAGCTCCGCCTCCCGCATCTTCAGCAGATCCTGGCCGTCGAGCAGCACTTCTCCGTTCGGCACCACGGCGTTCTGCGGCAGCAGCCGCATGGCGGCGGAGATCAGGGTCGTCTTGCCCGAGCCGCTCTCGCCGACGACGCCGACGACGCTGCCGCGCGGCACCTCGAGGCTGACGTTACGCAGCGCCTGGGCGCGGCCGCGCCGGGTCATGAACTCGACCGAGAGATTGCGGACGGAAAGGACCGAGTCCGTCATCACCGGTCCTTCCGCAGCTTGGGATCGAGCTGGTCGCGCAGCGCCTCGCCCAGGAAGGTGAAGCCGAGCGTCGCGAGGACGAGCGGGATGCCGCCCCCGATCACGATCCACGGCGTCACCCGGATGAAGGAGAAGCCGTCGTTCAGGATGTTGCCCCAGCTCGGCGCCGGCGGCCGGACGCCGAGGCCCAGGAAGGACAGCCCCGCCTCGATCGCGATCACCACCGGCACGTCCATGCTGGCGATGATGAAAAGCGGCCCGACCACGTTCGGCAGCAGATGCCGGAACATGATGCGCGGAAGGCTGGCGCCCATGGAGCGCTCGGCCAGGATGAACTCCGAGGTCTTGATGCTGAGGGTCGAGGTGCGCACCAGCCGGGCATAGGCGGGAGTCGTGGTGATGACGATCACCAGGACCACGGTGCTGAGGCTCGGGCCGAGCAGCGTGATCACCGCCAGCTGCAGCATGATGCTGGGGAAGGAATAGACGGAGTCGAAGATCAGCAGCAGGAAGTTGTCGAGCCAGCGCGGCCCGTACCCGGCGAGCAGCCCCAGGGTCAGGCCGCCGGCCATGGCGAGGAGGGTCGTCGCCGCCGCGACGGTGAGCGCGATCTGGCTGCCCTTGAGGACGCGGGAGAAGGTGTCCCGCCCGATATTGTCGGTGCCGAGCGGATGGGCCCAGCTCGGGCCGAGCAGCCTCTCCTGCATGTTCATCTTGATCGGATCGTAGGGCACCAGCCAGTCGGCGAAGATGCCCGTGAGGATGAGCAGCAGCACCAGGCCGAGGCCGAACAGCCCCATGGGCTCGGCGGCGATGCGGCTCACCAGCCCGAGGAGGCCGGTGCGGGCCGGCCGGATCGGGCGCGCCGCCGTGGCGAGGTCAGAGGCTGGAGCGGACACGAGGATCGAGCCAGGCGACGATCAGGTCGGCCAGCAGCGTGCAGAGCACGAACAGGAACACGGTGGTGAGCACGGCGCCCTGGACGACCGGGAAGTTGCGATTGGTGACGGAATCGTACACCAGCCGGCCGAGGCCGGGCCGGGTGAACACGATCTCGGCGAACACGGCGCCCGACAGCAGGCTGCCGAAGGCGATGCCGAGCAGCGTGATGGTCGGCAGCACGGCGAGCCGCAGCGCGTAGCGGAAGACGATCGTGCGCTCCGGCAGGCCGAAGGCGCGCGCCGTGCGCACGTGGTTCTCGTTCATCACCTCCAGCATCGAGGCGCGCACCAGCCGCGCCAGATAGCCCACCCAGCCCAGCCCGATGGCGAAAGCCGGGAGGATCAGATGCAGGATCTGGCTGCCGATGTCGCCCTTCGCGCCGGCGCCGATCGCCGGCAGCCACTGCAGCGCGACCGCGAAGATCAGCAGGCCGTAGATGGAGACCACGAAGGACGGCATGGCGATCGCGCTCACCGACAGGATACCTGTGAGCTTGTCGATCAGGCTGTTGCGGCGCACCGCCGAATAGCAGCCGAGCGGCACGCCGAGCAGGATCGCCCAGCCGAGGCCGGTCACCGCCAGCACGATGGTATAGGGCAGCGCCTCCAGGACGATCTGGCTGACGGGCCGCTTGGTCCAGACATCGGTGCCGAGATCGCCGGTGACGACGCGGCCGAAGAACGTGGCCAGCTGCACCGGCACCGGCCGGTCCAGCATCATCTCGACGCGGAGGTTTTCCTTCATCGCCGGCGTGGCCCGGGGCCCGAGCGCCATCGTCGCCGGATCGCCCGGTATCAGATAGACGAAGCTGAACAGGATCGTCATGGCGACGATGCAGATCAGCACGGCCAGGCCGAGCCGCTGGATCAGGTAGATCAGCATCGCAGTGGACGCATCGTCGTCATCGTCTCCCCGGGCCGGCACCCGAGACGGCGGCCGCGGTCATGAAAGCGTAACCGCGGCCGCTTGCCAACCGTTGCGGTCGCCCGCCCGGCTCCCCCCTCAGACGAGGTCGCGGGGAATCCGGGTCGACCAGTTGCGGGCGCAGACCCGGACCTCGCCCTCCCAGGCGTCCAGCGTCGCGTCGTACAGGAACTCGGTCGGGGTGGAGCGCATCACGACCCGGGTCCGTGTTCGCACCCGCCACGCACCGCGGCCGACCTCCAGCCGGAAGCTGATGTCGATGCTCGACGCGTTCGGGTCGGTCTCGCTGACGCGGTAGACCGCCAGCCGGTCGCCGCCGACCTCCAGCCCATGCGTGTCGAACCGGGTCAGCCCGTCGTCGATCTCCACCGTGAACACGGTCTCGCCGGTCGTGAGGTCGCGGCACCAGTGCCGGCGGTCGCCCGCCGGACGCAGCTCCGTCATCGGCTCCGGCGGCGCCGCTTCCGCGGGCGGCAGGGCGGGGAGCGTGTCGTCGTCCTGCGGACGCGGCGCGCGCACCGGGAGCTCGAGGCCGCAGCCGCCGGTGTGGAGGGTCACCGTGACCGGCTCCGGCGACGGCCAGGCGATCGGCCAATAGGCGTTCGACACCGCGATCCGGATGCGATGGCCGGCCGGAAATGCGTGGGCGATGTCGTTGAGCCTGACCCTGACCTGGTAGCGGCGGTTCGGCTCCAGCGGGGCCGGATGCTCGTGGCCGTCGCGGTGGGTGAGGTTCAGCAGGCCGTAGCTGACGCGCAGCGAGGTGCCGTCTGGCGCCACGTCGTTCAGCCGGACGCAGACGAAGGCGTTGGGCCTGTCCGCCGAGACCTCGAGCGTCACCACGGCGGCGCCGAGCATCTCGACCCGCTCGCCGAGCGGCGCGCTGTCGAACACCACCGACTTGCCGTCGTCCTCGCGCTGGTCCGTCGCCTGGTCGGCGACCAGGCCGTAGGGGCACCACTTGCCGGAGCCGTGCCCGGTGCTGAGCGGCGAGCGGACGGGCAGCGCCCCGTCCGTCCCGGCCGTCTCGGAGAGGCGGCCGTCGCCGGCGAAGCCGAACCGGCGGGACGAGATGTTCGGGCTCGGCCAGGACGGCTCGGCGACCCAGCGCCCCGGCCGCTCGGTGTAGAACGGCGCCGGCGGCACCCAGTCCTGCATCCATACCCGGTACTGCGGCTCATTCATGATGCCGGTGTCGACGCCCTTCAACCACTGGTCCCACCAGCGCAGGGCTTCCTGCAGGAAGCCGATCGTCGGGCCCGGCTTGGCGAAATGGGGGTACTTGTGCGCCCAGGGGCCGATCAGCCCCTTCTTCGGACATTTGAGGCCGGCGAGGAGCCGCGGCACCGCATTCGTGTAGGCGTCCGCCCATCCGCCGACCGCATAGACCGCCGCCTCGATCGCGCCATAGTCCTCGCAAACCGAGCCGTGCTTCCAGTACGCGTCGCGGCGCTGGTGGCGCGTCCAGGTGTCGAGGACGAGCGGCTCCTTCTCCAGCCGCTCGAGCCACATGTCGCGCCACCGCTCGCCCACCAGGGCCGGATCGGGCGGATGCGACATGTAGGAGAACATGGCGGAGCCCCAGGCCATGTTGTCGTTGATCAGGCAGCCGCCCATGTAGTGCACGTCGTCGGCATAGCGGTCGTCGGTCGAGGCCAGGGTGATGACGGCCTTGAGCTCGGGCGGACGGCGCGCGGCGACCTGCAGCCCGTTGAAGCCGCCCCAGGAGATGCCCATCATCCCGACCTTGCCGGTGCACCAGGGCTGCGCCGCGATCCAGCGCAGCACCTCGAGGCAGTCGTCCTGCTCCTGCTTCAGATACTCGTCCTCGAGGATGCCGTCCGACTCGCCGGACCCGCGCATGTCGACGCGGATTCCGGCATAGCCGTGGCCGGCGAACCAGGGATGCGTCAGCGCGTCGCGCGGCGCCGTCCCGTCGCGCTTGCGATAGGGCAGGAATTCCAGGATGGCCGGGACGGGATCCTGCTCCGCGTCCTCCGGCAGCCAGATCCGCGCCGCCAGACGGGTCCCGTCCGACAGCGTGATGAACAGGTTCTCGATCTCGCGCACCTTGCGCGGGAAAATCCCGACGGTCTTCGTCACGTCAATCCTCTCGTTCCGGCATGTCGCCGGACAGTCTTGGGGTCCTCTCGGCCCGGTCTCTCCCAGGCACGACCAACACTGTCCTCGTAAACCGCGCCGCCCTCATCGTGGTCCGGTGCGGCGCTTCAGATATCCGACGATCGGCACGGGCAGGTAGAGAAGCCAGATCAGCGCCAGCACGGCGAGCATGCCGTGCGGATCCCATAGCTGCATGCCGAGCCCGCCGAGCGGCGGGCCGGCGACGCCGCCCATGCTCCACATCACGTTGAACACGGTGCCGGCGAAGATCAGATCGACGCCCTTGAAGCGCTCGCCGAGCAGGATGATGCCAAGCGCATAGAGGAAGTTGAACACGCCGCCATAGACGAACATGAAGGCCATGTTCCAGTAGCCAACGGGCAGCAAGAGCGGCATTGCGGCGACCGCGGCGACGACGAAGGCGACCGACAGGCCGAGAAGGAGAAGCCGGTCCATGCGATCGGCCAGCCAGCCGATCGGCACCTGCAGCGCGATTCCGCCCAGCAGCGCCGCCGTCTGCAGATGCAGCCCGGCATTGGCGGAGATGCCGATGCGCTCGCCGTAGATCGGCAGGAAGGCGAGGAAGATCTCGATCGCCGCCCCGTGCACGAGGTTGAGCAGCATGGCGACAGGAGCCAGCATCAGGAAGGCGAACAGCCGGGCCGACGCGCGGCCCTCCAGCCGCGGCGCGACCCTGGTCGCGGTCATGATCGGCAGACCGGCCAGGACGACGAGGATGGCGGCGGCAAGGAACGGCGTCATGCCCTGGCTGCCGATCTGCGAGAGCACCAGCGGACCGAGCGCGGTGCCGCCGGCGCCGGCCGCGACGTAGAGCCCGACCATGCGGCCGCGCATGTCCTCGGTGGAGATCTGGTTCACCCAGGCTTCCCCGATGATCCAGAGGAAGCAGCCGAAGGCGCCGAGCAGGAAGCGCAGCGGAAACCACACCCAGACGTCCGGGAACGCCCCGAGCAGCAGGAACAGCACCGCCGAGCCGAACGTGGCGTAGATCATGGTCGGCGCCGGGCCGAGGGCGCGGATGATGCGCGGCGCGATCGGCGCGATGGCGAGGGTCGCCAGGGGCTGCACGGCGGTGTTGATGCCGATCATCGCGCTGCCCACCCCCTGCTGCTCGAGCACCAGGGCGAGCAGCGGCACGGACATGCCGTAAATCAGGCTGACCACGGTCATCGAGGCGATGACCGCGAACAGGCTGCGCCGACGCTCCGGGAGGGTGAGGGCCGCGTCCGACATGGCGGCGGAGACTAGCTGTCGAAGCCGGCCTGCGGCAAGGCGGGCTGTCGCGGAGGTGGCGAGGTTGCTACTATCCGGGCCTCCGGGACGAGACACATGACCGCCGAAACCGAGACGCTCCTCGACACCAAGGGCCTGAAATGCCCGCTGCCCGTCCTGAAGGCGCGCAAGGCGCTGAAGGACGTGGCGCCGGGCGGCCTGCTGCGCGTGCTGGCGACCGATCCCGGCGCCCGCAAGGACTTCGCCCATTTCTGCGAGGCGACCGGCGCCGAGCTCGTCAAGGCGAGCGAAGGCGATGACGGCGTGCTGAGCTTCCTGATCCGCAAGGCCGCCTAGACCCGCATCCACCACAGGCAGAGCGGCCCGAGCGCCACGCCGAGGCCGAGCACCGCGAAGGCGAGCCACCAGGAGGCGATGCTGCCGTCGCCGCCCAGATCGAGCACCGCGCCGAAGGCGAGGGGACTTACGGCCGCAGCGGCAAATCCGATCAGCGTGTGGAACGACATGGTGAGGCCCTGCTGGCCGGGCCGTGCCGCCGCCACGGCGCCCGCCGTGAGCGACGCCGAATCCGCCCCGACCACGGCGCCGTAGACGGCGAGGACGGCGAGCATGGCGAGCGGGGGCAGGGCGGCGGACAGGCCGACCAGCCCGGCCAGAACCGCCGACAGGCTCATCACGGCGAGGAGGGTGCGGCGCCTCCCGAATCGCAGCGACGCCTCGTTGCCGAGCAGGCTGGCGGGCAGGGCGAGCACGAGGATCAGCGCCGCCGCATCCGTCGCCGACACGCCCGCAGGCAGCTCGTCGTCTGTACGAGCGATCGCGAACACCAGGAAGGCGACGATCCAGGCGCGCAGCCCGAACAGCTCCCACATATGCGCGGCGTAGCCGAGGCTGTAGCCGAGCGCCTTGCGGTTCGCGAGGACCGGCCGGAAATCGAGCACGGAGACCGGAGACTGCGCCGGCGAGGGCGCCGACCTGGCTCGGCGGAGGGACGCCGCCGCGATGACGAGGGCGGTCGCGGCGCAGGCCCCTGCCAGCCCGAAGGCGGCGCGCCAGCCCATCGCCTCGTTCAGGGTGCCGGCGAGCAGGACCGACAGGCTCACCCCGACGCTGAAGGAAGCGGTGTAGAACGCGACCGCGCGGCTCTGCCCCGGCCCCTCGAGCCGGTCGCTCAGCAGCCGGAGTCCCGGCATGTAGGTCCCGGCCAGCCCGAAGCCCGCCAGCGCACGGAACAGGCAGGCGCTCCACAGCCCGGTCGCCAGCAGGGCGAAGGCGACCGAGGCCACGGCCGATACGGCCATGGCGGCGAGATAGATGCGGCGCGGGTCCACCCGGTCGGTCAATCCGACCAGCAGCGGCACGCCTGCCAGATAGCCCGCCTGGAACGCGCCCTCGATCCAGCCGGCGGCGATGTTGCTGAGCGCCCACTCGGCCCGGAAGGTCGGCAGCAGCGCGGCGAAGGTGCCGAAGCCGGCCATGCCCAGCACCTCGGTCAGGCACAGCACCGCGACCAGCCGCCGCCCTTTCATCGCCCCTCCTCCGAGTCGCCGGCCCGTCCGATGAGCGAGGAGTGGACCGATCGCGCGGTCTGGTCAAGCCGGGCGGCGGCCGGAGTCAGACCGTTTCCGGCTGCCGGGTCTTGGTGCGGCCGCTGCGTTCCGCCGCGGACCGGTCGAGCACGCCGCGGACCGTCCGCGCCAGCCTGTCCGGGTCGATCGGCTTGGTGAGGAACGCCGCCATGCCGGCCGCGCGGGCCGTCTCTTCGGTCACCGTCTCGCTGAATCCGGTGCAGAGCAGGACCGGCAGGCCGGGGCGAAGCTCCAGCATGCGCCGGCCGAGCTCGATCCCGGTCAGGCCCGGCATGGTCTGGTCGGTGACCACGATGTCCCAGGCGTCGGGATCCTCCTCGAAGGTCGCCAGCGCATCGCGCGGATCGCCGCAGCTCGCCACCTCGTATCCGAGCCGCTCCAGGGCGCGCGCCGTCATGGCCGCCACATGGGCCTCGTCCTCGACCAGCAGGACGAGCTCGCGCCCCTGCGGGGCGCCCGGCTCCAGCGTCTGGCCGGACACTCGGGCGGGGGTCTCCGCCATCGGCAGGAACACCTGGAAGGCGGTGCCTCCGCCCAGCGTGCTCTCGATGGTGATCGCTCCGCCATGGGCGGCGACGATGCCGTGGACGGCGGCGAGGCCGAGCCCGGTGCCCTTGCCCACCGACTTGGTGGTGAAGAACGGATCGAACATGCGCTCCATCACCGGCCGGCCCATGCCGGAGCCGGTATCGCGGACGGAGAGCCGGGCATAGCGGCCCGAGCCGGCGAGCACGCCGACCCACATGCGCGTCCGCCGGCCGTCCTCGTCGCTCAGCAGCCGCAGCACCGGCTCGCCGGGAGGCGGATTGCTCGAGGCCAGCCCCGACGCGCAGCCCCCGTCGATCTCGACCTCCGCCAGCTCGACCGTGACGGATCCGCGGTCGGCCGGCAGCGCGTCGCGGGCGTTCACGCAGAGATTCATCAGCACCTGGCCGATCTGGGTCGCGTCCGCCTCGACGATCACGCCGGATCGTGCGACCGACTGCGTGAAGGCCACGGTCGCCGGCATGGTGGCCGACAGCATGGTCAAGGTCTCGTCGACCACCTCGGCGAGGTCGATCGCGTCGCGGCGGGTATCATGCGTGCGGCTGAAGGCGAGGATCTGCTGCACCAGATCCTTGGCCCGGTTGCCGGCAGCCAGGATCTGCCGGGCGAAGCCCTGGGTCTCGGACGACTCCTCCAGATCCTCCAGCAGGAACGACGCGTAGCCGATGATCGCGGCCAGGATATTGTTGAAATCGTGAGCGATGCCGCCGGACAGCCGGCCGAGCGCCTCCATCTTCTGCGCCTGGTAGAACTGGTCCTGCAGCTGCTGGCGCTCGGCGGCGGCGCGATGCTGCTCCGTCGCATCGCGCGCGATGCAGATCATGCCGCCGTCGTCGAGGATCGTCATCGAAACCTCGAGCGGAAACGCCGTGCCGTCGCGGCGGCGCGCCCTGCGCTCGCCGCGCCAGAGCCCGGCCGCGCGCAGCCGCGGCTGAATCTCGCCGTCGAAGCGCGCATTCTCCGCGTCGTCGAACAGGGACGACCAGCGGTCGCCGACGATCGCCTCGGCCGGAAATCCGAAGATCGCGGCGAAGGCGCGATTGGCCCAGACCAGGCGGTCGCTCACGTCGATGAAGGCGATCCCGTCGATGGAGGCTTCCATCGCGGCGAGGCGGCTCTGCAGCGCGTGCTGCGTGCGCTTCAGCTCGGTGATGTCGGTCGCTACGCTCACCAGGCTGCCGCGGGCGGTACGGCGCTCGCTCACCAGCAGGATGCGGCCGTCGCCGAGCGTCTGCTCGAAGGGCGCCAGGGGATAGGCCAGGCGCTCCATTCTCTCCCGCACCACCGTCTCGACCGGTGCGTCGCCGCCGAACTGGTGCAGGGCGGCGCCGGCCCAGACCAGGTCCTGGAAGGCGAGCCCGGGCTCCACCATCTCGCCGATCAGCGGATAGAGCTCCCGGTACCGGCTGTTCGCCATCACCACGCGCCCGGCGCTGTCGATCAGGATGAAGCCCTCGGAGATGCTTTCGATGGCGTCGACGAGACGTTCCTTGAGATCGGAGGCCTCCGCTTCGGCCCGGCGCGCCAGCTCGTAACTGGCGCGGGCATTGAGCGCCTCCCGCCGCAGGCCCAGCACCAGGAGCGTCCCGGAGCCGAGCACGGCGGCGAGCGCGGCGAGGATCCAGGCGTATTGCTGCTCGATGCGCGCGCGGCTGGCGCTGAAGCTCTCGTTCTGCAGGGCCGCGAGGACCAGCGCGTCGAGCTGGCCGCGGAAGGGCTCGAGCGCCTGATGCGCGGCGGCGAAGCTCGCGGGTTGCGACGGATCGAGCGCCTCCATCGCCTGCGCCACCTGCGGCAGGCGCGCGGCGAGGCCGGCCACCAGCTCCGCAATCCCCTCGATCTGCCGCAGATGCTCGCTTTCGGCGCCGGAGCCGAGCAGGGGAAAGCGGCTCCAGAAGATGAAGACGCGCTGCTCCAGTTCGCGGCGGTCCGACAGCGCGCCGGTCGCCTGATAGCGCGACAGCGCCTCGGACAGGCGCAGGAACTCGGCCTGCGCCTGGACGGACAGGCGGGCGCCGCCGCGGAAGTCCTCCAGGATTTCCTGGCGTTCCGTCGAGAGGCGGAAGATCAGGAATGCGCAGGCGATCAGGAGTCCGGTGAAGGCGGCTGCCGTGATCACCCGCCGGCGCGCGGCGGCGGCAGCCGTCATGGCGCTGCGCGCGGGCCCTGCGGGCCGGAACGATGTACGGAGGCGGACTGCCGCATGGAACGCTCTCGTGCTGCCGGGGTCTTCGAGCCTAGGGCGAACTGCTTAACCCCCCGTTAGCCTTGTCCGCGGAAACCGGCCCCCCGGTCCGTCGAGACCCCATCCGGAAGGATGGGGCAGGCCATACCTTCGCGGCGGCAAGCGATCCCCCGATAGACTTCCGCACGGTTCCTGCGGGCTCCGCCCGATCATATGCTTCTGCTAGTACCTGCCGACCGCCCGCCCAGGGAGTGGCACATGCTGCGCGTTCTCGTAGTCGACGACGAGCCGGCCATTCGCGACACGGTTGCGCGGGCGCTTCTGCGCGCCGGGCATGCGCCGGTCGCCGTCGCTTCCAGCGGGGCGCGCGGGGCCGTGCTCGAGCACGGCGCCTTCGATGCCGTGGTGACCGATGCCTTCATCCCGGCGCGGGACTGCCTGGACCTGGTCGAGACCCTGCGGCTCGGCCCGTCTCCGGTTCCGGTGCTGGCGATCTCGGCAGGCGGGGCCTACGGCGCGGCGGGGCTGCGGCCGATTCTCGAGCTGCTCGAAGCCCGCGCGATGCTGCGCAAGCCGTTCGCGCCGGCGGAGCTAGTGGCGACGGTGGAGGCGATGGTCGGCGTCGGCGCCCGGTCGGCCCCGGTGGCCTGAGGCCCGCCTTCCTAGGCGCCGGCGACGGCCAGCAGCGCCGCCTGGGTGCGGTTCTTGGCACCGAGCTTCCGGCAGATGCCGCGCACGTGCAGCTTGATGGTGACTTCCTGGAGATCGAGCTGCCGCGCGATCTCCTTGTTCGACAGCCCTTTCGTGAGCAGCTCCAGGACCTCGCGCTCGCGCACCGTCAGGCTGCTCGTGCTCTCGCTCTCGGGCTGGGTCTCCCGGGTGTTCGCCGCGGCGTGGTCGGTCGACGGCACGAAGCGCTCGCCGGCGAGCACCAGGCGCAGCGCGCTGACCAGGGCAGGTCCGTTGAGGGTCTTCGGGAAGAAGCCCGCCGCCCCGGCTTCGAGCGCCTCGGAGATGTCCTGCTGCCGCGCCAGCCCCGACATGATGACGACCGGGGTGTTGGGACGGAGCGCCCGCATGCGCTTCAGCCCGTCGAGCCCGTTCATGCCCGGCATCCGGAGATCGAGAACGATCAGCTCGAGCCCGGCCTCGCGCTGGGCGACGGCATAGGCCTCCGGGAAGGACGAGACCGCGTGCACGGTGGCGTCCTCGGCCAGGCGCTCGATGTAGGACTTCAGCGCGTCGCGGACGAGGACATGGTCGTCGGCAAGCAGGATCTGCATGGCCAGGAAACTCCCGATCTCGGAACGTCCGGATCAGGCGCCATTCTGCGGCGAGAACCTGTACGAAAGGTTAGCGCGCACCGCGGCGCTTGACGCGGCTCAGCGCGACTGCGTGGTCTGCGGCTGGCCCTTCAGCTCGGCGTAGTAGCGCTCGGCGCCCTCGTGCAGCGGGATCGGCACGCCGTTGAGGGCGGTCTCCAGCCTGATCTTCCGGGCGAGCGGGCTGGCATCGTCGAGCAGCTTGCGCGTCGACTTGTGCCAGAGGGCGCGGGTGATGCCGTAGACGAGCTCGGCGTCGAGCTCGGCGGAGACGACCCAGAGCGCGCCGACGCCCAGCGTCACCGTGCCCGGCACGCCGCGATAGGTGTCTGCGGGAATCACGTCGACGGTGAGGAACGGATGCTGCTGCCGCAGGCCGTGCGCAGCCTCGCCGTCGAGCGGGAGCAGCCGGATCGCCAGGCTGTCGGCGAGATCGGCGATCAGGGGCACCGGGCCGCCGCCGACGAAGACGAAGGCGTCGACCTCCTTCGCCCGCAGCGCCTCTGCCGATCTGGCGAGGTTCATGTAGACGGGCTTGATCCGTTTCCCGGACAGGCCGTAGGCCTCGAGGACCAGCCGCGCGGTCACGGTGGTTCCGGAGCCTTCCTCGCCCAGCGAGACCGTCTTGCCTTTCAGCTGCGCCACGGTCTCGATCTCGGAATCGGCCCGCACCACCACGTGCAGGCTCTCCTGGTACAGGTTGGCGATGGCGCGCAGGTTCTCGTTCGGCCCGTCCTCCTTGAAGACGTCGACACCCGTATAGGCCCAATAGGCGATGTCGGCCTGGCTGAGCCCGGATTCGAGGAGTCCGTTGCGGATCGCCTGGAGGTTCTCGATCGAGCCCGCCGTGGTCTGGGCCACGGCGATGAGCCCCGGCACGCCGCAGCTGCCGCCGCGCTCGCAGTCGCGTGAGCCCGGAGGGTTGCTGATCGCGTTGGCGATCACCGCGCCGATCGGGAAGTACGAGGCGCCGCTCGACCCGGTGCCGATCCGGAAATAGCGCAGCCCTTCGTCCGCCATCGGGCTCGGGGCCGATACGACGTAGAGCGCGGAGGCGAGGGCGGTGAGCACGACCGCCGCCACTCCGAGACCGCGCCCGATCCGCCCGGAAGCGGGCAGCAGGAACGCGAAGGAGCGACGTTTCGGCATCATGGAATCCGGTCTGACGGGGGTGCTGTCGGAAGCACCCCTTCGGACAACCTCTATTCCCGAAATTCGTTCAAAAAATGGAAAAGCGAAAGGGATGGCGGTCACAAAGCCGCCGTTTTTCGTGGAGCCAGCGACGATTTCGGGTGGGCCAGGCGCCGCTCAGCCCGCCCGCCCGTCCCGATCGGCCGATTCCACTGCCTCGAGGCGCTTGTCGATCTCGCCGAGCTTCTCGTGCATCCGGCCGAGCCGCCGCAGGTTGCGGAGCTGGCGAAGGAACTCCTGCCGCGGCATGGCGGGCTGGCCGATGAACAGCCCGCCGGCGGGCAGATCGCTGGCGACCGCCGCATTTCCCATGACGATGGAGTCGTCGCCGATGCTGAGATGGTCGGCCACCCCGGCGCCGCCGGCCAGCACGACGCGGTCGCCGATCCGCACGCTGCCCGAAATGCCGACATTGCCGCAGATCAGGCAGTTCTCGCCGATGGTCACGTTGTGGGCGACCAGCACCAGGTTGTCGATCTTGGTGCCGCGTCCCACCACCGTGGCGCCGATCGTCGCCCGGTCGATCGTGCTGCCGGCGCCGACCTCGACCTCGTCGCCCAGCACCACGGTGCCGAGCGAGGGGATCCGCGCGATCGCGGTGTTGCGTCCGGTGACGCGCCCGCTCGACCGGGCAGTCTCGACGCTGCCGGGCTCGGGCGTGGCGTAGCTGAAGCCGTCGCCCCCGATGCAGGCATTGGGCTGCAGGATCACCCGGTCCCCGAGCACGACGCGCTCGCCGATGCGCACGCCCGGATGGATCCGGCATTGCGCGCCGATCCGCGCGCCCGCGCCGACGGTCGCCTGCGCCAGGATCGCCGTGCCGGCGCCGATCGCAGCACCCGGGCCGACATGGACGAGCGGTCCGACGGAGACATGCTCCCCCAGCCGGGCGGTCGGATCGACGACCGCGCTCGGATGCACGCCGGGAGGGGCATATGGCCGCTGCTCGAACAGGGCGAGCAGCCGGGCGAGCGCATAGCGCGGCCGCTCGACGGCGACGAAGCCGGCGAGGCGGCGCGGCGGCTCCGCGCCGGTCGCGACGAGCGCGGTTCTGGCAGCGGTGCCGACCAGCGATGCCAGCGCGTCCTTCTCGATGGCCAGGGCGAGATCGTCCGCCCCGGCCTCGGCGGGATGGGCGATGCGGCGGATGACGATGTCTCCGTCCCCGACCAGCCGCCCGTCGAGGGCATCGGCAATCTCGGCGAGGGTCCGCGAGGGCGGCGCGTCAGGGGGGAGGGTCATTCGCCAAGCATGTCATAGGGGGCGTCGCCGGACAAACCGCAGCGCGCGGGCGATCCCGATGGCCGTCCTCAGCGGCCGGTCCAGGCCGGCGGGCGCTTCTCGGCGAAGGCGCGCGGCCCTTCCTGCGCGTCCTCTGAGGCGAGCAGCCGGTCGTACTCGGCGATCCGGCCGCTGCGCATCTCGGCATAGGCGGCTTCGACCGACAGATGCCGGGTCGCGGCGTCCACCGCCTTGATCGTCTGGGCCGCCAGAGGCGCCGCGGCGAGCACCTGTGCGGCGAGAGCGCGCGCCGCCGGCATGAGCTCGGCCGGCGCTACCACGCGGTTCACCAGACCGTAATGGAGCGCTTCGGCCGCGGGCAGGCGGCGGCCGGTCAGCATCATCTCCATGGCGATCGGGCGGGGCAGGCGGCGCGGCAGGCGGATGACGCCGCCCGCGTCGGGAATGATCCCGATGGTGGCTTCCGGCAGGAAGAACTCCGCATGGCTCGCGGCGACGACGAGATCGCAGGCGAGGACGAGCTCGAACGCGCCGCCGACCGCCATGCCGTTCACCGCCGCGATCACCGGCTTCTTCAGGTCGAACAGCTCGGTCAGGCCGGCGAAGCCGCCGGCGCCGTAATCCTGGCTCTCGCCGCCGGCGGCCGCCTTCAGGTCCCAGCCGGCGGAGAAGAACCTCTCGCCGGCGGCGGTGACGATGGCGACCCGGGACTCGGGATCGTCGCGGAACGCGGCGAAGGCGTCGCCGAGCGCCCGGCTGGTCGCGGCGTCGATGGCGTTGGCCTTCGGACGGTCGAGGGTGATCTCGTGGATCGCGCCGCGCCTGGCGACCCGCACGGGACCGGTGCTGCTGCTCATCGTCGCCTCCTACTGGATCACGATCGCTCGGATCGAATCGATCCGAGCCGTGAATCGTGGTCCACCGTCCTGAAGTAGAGCGGCATCCTGGGGGCGACGCGGCGATCAGTCCACCAGATAGTACTCGATGGTGGAGACCACGCGGATCTTCTTGTTCAGCTGGGTCGGCTCCCAGACCCCTTCGGTCTCGTCGCGCGGCAGGATGACGAACACGCCCTGGTTGGCGCGGCGGATGCCGCCGACGCGGCTGTCGGAATCCTTCGCGAACTGCTCGGCGCCGGCCCGCGCATTGGCCATCGCCTCGGCGATCATCGAGGGCTTCACCTCGTTGAGCCGCGTGAAGAGATAGGTCGGGCCGCTGCCGTCGGAGAGCACGACGCCGCGCTTCACCAGCTCGCCCACCTCGCGGGAGATCTGATCGACCAGCGCGACGTTCGTCGTGCGCACGGTGACGGTCTGCTGGATGATGTAGCGGTTCTCGCCGGCGCCCTCCTGGCGGTAGGTCTGGGCCAGGAGATCGGTGACCTGGACGCGCTGCGGCTGCACCTCCTCCGGCGCGAATCCCTTGTCGGTCAGGAACGAGGTGATGGCGGCGAGGTCGCTGTCGATCTTCGACTGCACCTGGCCGAGCTCGTCCCCGGTCGCGCTGACCGCCAGCGGCCAGATCGCCAGATCGGCGGTGGCTTCCTGCTCGGCGAGTCCCTTCACGGTGACGAAACGGTCGCCGATCCGGCTCTCGTAGACCTGCCGGCCGAGCAGATAACCGCCGCCCGCGATGCCGGCGGCGACCAGCGCCGCGCCGAGAACGAGACTGAGCGAAAGCTTGCCATTGGTCACGATTGCGAATCCCCCGGGCCGAAAGCGGTATGGTGGCATCATAGTTCGCAGGACTATGGCGAATCGAAGGCGTCGGCCGTGACGGCGGTCACCGGTGGCGCATGCCTTGCCAAGGGAAACCCGAGCCTCCATAAATCCGCGGGCCGGCGGGACCGGCGGCATTGCGGACCAGCCCATGAACGAGCCACAGATCTTCGCGCCCGGCCTGCTCGCCGGCCGGACCGCCCTGGTGACCGGCGGCGCGACCGGCATCGGCCTTGCGATCGCGCGGGAGCTGGGCGGGCTCGGCGCCCGCATCGTGATCGCCGCGCGCGGCGCGGAGCGGCTCGAGGCGGCGGCAGCGGCCCTGCGCGAGCGCGGCATCGAGGTGCATGCCCATCCGGTGAACATCCGCCGCGAGGACGAGGTCGAGACGCTGTTTCACGCCGTCGACCAGCATGTCGGCCTGCCCGACATCCTGGTGAACAACGCGGGCGGCCAGTTCGCCGCGCCGGCCCTCGACATCACGCCGAACGGCTTCCGGGCCGTCGTCGATCTCAACCTCAACGGCACCTGGCTCATGAGCAAGGCCTTCGCCGCGCGCGCGGTGGCGGCGGGGCAGGGCGGCCGCATCGTCAACATCGTGCTGTCGCTGTTCAGCGGCACGCCGGGCATTGTGCATTCGGGCGCCGCGCGCGCCGGCGTCATCAACATGACGAAGACCCTCGCCGTAGAGTGGGGACGGCACGGGATCACGGTGAACGCGGTCGCCCCGGGCACGATCGATACCGAGGGGCTGCTGCAATACGACATGGCGGCGATCGAGCGCGAGATGCAGCGCCTGCCGATCAAGCGCATGGGCACGGCGCGCGAGGTGGCCCTCGCCGTCGCGTTCCTGGTGTCGCCGGCGGGGGATTACATGACCGGCACCACCCTGGTGCTGGACGGCGGCGACCACCTGATGGGGGCGGCGGCCGAGGCCTGACCGCCCGGACCCGACCCGCCGGCGGTCAGGTGCCGATGCGCGGCGGGCCGCCCTTTTCCGCCTGGCTCGGGCCGATGCTGTTGAGCAGCCGGGTGGACTCCTCGGCCGCCTTGATGCATTCGGTCAGCAGGCCGAGGATCTTCACGTTGTTGTAGCGGACCGGTGCGGCGACCGGGCTGGGATCGTCGAGAATCCGGCTGCAGCGGCGGATGATGTCCTTCTGGATCTCGCTGAGGATGTCTTCGAGCCGCCAGCCAGTGGGATTCTCCGGCGTGACGAGGAAACGAGTCATGGCGCATGTCCTGATGCCAAGTTTCCGGAGAGTCTGGGCTTTCAAGGGTAACGGAAGGATTAAGCATGGCCCGCCGCAGCCGGCGCTGACAGGGGCGGTCCGGCCCGGCTAGACTTCGGGCGAGCCCGGCCCGGCTGCGGGCCGACGCCCCCCACCTCGAGACCGAAAGGCGGAGCGGATGAAGGAAGAGGAGATCGAAGTCGCGCTGTCCCTCCTGCTGGAGGACATGGAGGACCAGGGCGCCGACAGCCACGAGATCTACGTGCGGCTCGACCAGCTGTTCGGCAGCATGCGCGCCCTCGGCATGCCCCTCCCGGAGGATCTCGTCCGGCTTCACGAGGAGCTGGCGGCCGAGTTCGGCGAACCGGTCCCTGCCCAGCCCGAGCAGCAGGGTTAACTTTTGGGTAATCCTCGGCCCGGACTCTGACGTCTCCGGGCCTCACCCGACGCGTCGGCGCATGCCGGCTTCGTGAGCCGCCCGGCCTTGGCGGAGGGATCGGAAAGGGCATGAGGCGCGGCGGTCCGCACCCCTATATCGCGACCCTCGGGAGCCTGCTCGCCGCGCGGCGCATCGACCGCCGGACCTTTCTGCGCCAGGCGACGCTGCTCGGTCTCAACGCGGCCGCGGCCTATGCCGTCATCGAGCAGATGAACGGCGCCGCCGTCTCGCAGCCGGCCGAGACGCAGCTGCCCCGCGGCGGACGGCTCCGCATCGCCATGCGCGTGCCCGACCTCTCCCATCCCCACAGCTATGCCTGGCTCGAGCCGGAGATCGCGCGGCAGGTCGTCCCGACCCTGACCAAGACCGGTCCCGACAACATCACCCGGCCGTATCTGCTCGAGGCCTGGGAGCCCAGCGAGGACCTGAGGAGCTGGACGCTGCGCCTGCGTCCGGGGCTGCGCTGGCGGAAGGGGAGCCGGCTGACCGCCGAGCAGGTGGCCTGGAATCTCCGCCGCGTCCTCGACAGCAGCCTCAACTCGCCGGCGCTGGGGCTGATGGCGCCCTACATGCTGGACCTGATCGACACCGGCAGCATCGACGAGTCCGGCGCCCCGGTCCGCGAGCGAGGCCTCTGGGACGCCAATGCGATCGAGGTGGTGGACGGGCTCACGCTGCGGATCAACACGCGCCTGCCCCAGGTCGCGCTGCCGCAGCATCTGCAGCACGGGGCCTTGAGCATTCTCGATCCGGAGGAGGACGGGCAGTTCGGTCCCGGATCGAATGGGCTCGGCGCCTTCGAGCTGGTCGAGGCGGAGCCCGGCCGGAAGGCGCTGCTCAAGGCGGTGTCGGACCACTGGTCGGGGCGGGGGCCGTATCTCGACTTCCTGGAGTTCGTCGATTTCGGCGCCGATCCCGAAGCGCCGATCGCTGCATTGGCCGCGCGCCGGGTCGACGGCATCTATCGCGTCGAGCTCGACAGCCTCGAAAGGCTCGAGGCGCTCTCGCATGTGCGGGTCTACGAGACCCAATCGGCGGCGACGGCGGTCGCCCGCATGAAAGTGACAGAGCCGCCCTTCACCGATCCGCGCGTGCGCAAGGCGATGCGGCTCGCCATCGATTGCGAGCGGGTCCGGGCGGCGGCGCTCGGCGCGCACGGGCTGGCGGCCGAGCATCATCATGTCTGCCCGGTGCAGCCGGACTACGCCGCCCTGCCGCCGATGGCGCGCGACGTGACGGCGGCCAAGGCGCTGCTGGCCGAAGCCGGGTTTCCGGACGGGCTCAAATGCCAGATCCTGGTCAAGGACGATCCCGGCTGGGAGCTTGCGGCGGTCGAGGAGATGCAGGCGCAGTGGAAGGACGCCGGCATCCGGGTCCGGATCCGGAAGGTGTCCTGGAATCTGTACTGGGAGCTGTGGAACAAGGTGCCGTTCGGCTTCACGAACTGGGCGCACGACTCCCTCGGGACGATCAATCTCGGCGTCGCCTATCGCGGCGGCGCGCCGTGGAACGAATCCGGCTATGCGAACCGGGAGTTCGACCGGCTCCTGGCGCTCGCTGAGGCGACCCTCGATCTCGACGCGAGGCGGAAGACCGTGGGCGAGATCGAGAAGCTGATGCAGGAGGACGGGCCGATCGTGCAGCCGGTCTGGGCGCCCGTCTTCGCCGCCTACGACCGGAAGGTGAAGGGCTTCGACCTCTATCCGAGCCGGTCGCTCTACGCCGAGGAGCTGGCGATCGAGAGCTGAGCTCCCCGGTCCCGATTTACGCTTCGCTAACCCCGTTGCCCGAGAGTCGGCAGGTCCGATCCCCCGAAACAGGTTTCGCCGATGAGCCGGCCAGCCGACGAAAAGGCACGGACCGGCCGCTCCCTGGGCATTGCCGCCGGTCTCGCTCTCCTGTTCGCCTTGGCGCAGGGCGCCGAAGGGCTGCAGCGGGCGATCGCTTTCCTGAGCGGCGGCGAGGCGATCCGGGCGATCGACCATCTCTCGTTCCATTATGCCGCCGACGCGGTCTTCAACCGCGGCCTGTCGCCCTATGCAGGGACGACGGCCGCGCTCTACGCCGCCGAGCTCGGCGAGCGGGTCTTCCCCTTTCTCTATCCGCCCTATGCGCTGCCTCTGCTCTACCCGTTGTCATGGG
>JRYH01007388.1_pt1 | contig 20368 bp, 17 predicted proteins | sample 235351 | NCBI WGS metagenome assembly JRYH01 (sample SAMN03074221, study PRJNA261480) | activated sludge metagenome | biome: Wastewater Treatment Plant; feature: Wastewater; material: Activated sludge; isolation source: activated biomass of a wastewater treatment plant treating wastewater... ...
GGCGCGGGCAAATCGACGCTGATGAAGATCCTGTCGGGCGTGATCCAGCCGACCTCGGGTGAGATCGTGCTGGACGGCCAGCCGGTCGCCTTCGCCAATTCGACCGAGGCGCGCGATCGCGGCATCTCGATCATCCATCAGGAGTTGAGCCTCGCGCCCAACCTCTCGGTGCGTGACAACATCTTCATGGGGCGGGAGATCATGGGCGCCGCCGGCGTCGATTTCGCCGAGGAAGAGCGTCAGACCAGGCTTCTGATGGAGGGGCTTGAGGAAGAGATCGACCCGCTGACCCCGGTTGAAGAACTGCGCCTTGGCCAGCAGCAGATCGTGGAGATCGCCCGCGCCCTGTCGGTGGACAGCCGCATCCTGATCATGGACGAACCGACCAGCGCCCTGTCCGCGGCAGAGGTGGAAGTGCTGTTCAGGGTCATCCGCGACCTGACCGCCAAGGGCGTGTCGATCGTCTATATCTCTCACCACCTCGAAGAGGCACTTCAGATCACCGATCATGCGGTGGTGCTGCGCGACGGCACGATGACGGCCTATGCGCCGCGCGCCGAGATCGACCTTGAATGGATCGTCCGCAACATGGTGGGCGAGAATTATGACCTCGGCTCACCGCCCGAGGGGTATGAGTTCGGCGAGGTGGCGCTGTCGATCCGCGACCTGACCGTGCCGGACCCATCGGGCGGGCATTACAACGTGGTGGATCGCCTCTCGCTTGACCTGCGCGCGGGGGAGGTGGTCTGCATCTACGGGCTGATGGGCGCGGGGCGGACCGAGTTGCTTGAGACAATCGCCGGGCGCTTCGGCGCCTCGGGTGGCGAAATCGTCCTGGAAGGGCGCGAGGTGTCGCGCCTGACCATCGCCGAGCGTATCGAACGCGGCCTTGCCCTCGTGCCGGAAGATCGCCAGCGCGACGGTCTGGTGCAGACCATGACGGTGGGCCAGAACCTCTCGCTTGCCTCGATCCGCCGTTTCGTGCGCGGCTTCCTGATCCGGCCCGCGGTCGAGAAGGCGCTGATCGAGGACACGATCCGCGACGTCACCGTCAAGACCTCGGGCGGCGGGGCCGCCATCGGGTCCCTGTCGGGGGGCAACCAGCAGAAGGTGGTGATCGGCCGCTGGCTCGCCACCGCGCCGCGCCTCTTGCTGCTCGACGACCCGACCAAGGGGATCGACGTGCAGGCGAAGCACGATCTCTATCGCATGATGGAGGAGCTCAGGGCCGAGGGCGTCGGCATCATCCTCTATTCCTCCGAGGACGCGGAGCTCCTCGGCAATGCCGACCGGGTGCTGGTGTTCAACGGCGGCCGGGTGGTGCGCGAGCTCGCCGGCGACAGCCTGACCGAGTTCTCCCTCTACCAGGCCGCCTACAAGGCGGAGGCGGCCTGACCATGGGCACCGCGACCACGGCACGGCGGCTGCCGGAGCTGCGCAGGCATCGCTGGCTGCTGGCGCTGGCGATCTTCGTCCTGCTCTGCATCGTCAATGCGATGCTGCAGCCGAAATTCCTGCGGCTGCCGGTGATCGAATCCAACCTCACCAGCTTCCTGCCGCTGATCCTGGTCGCGATCGGCCAGACCTATGTGGTGCTCTGCGCCGACATCGACCTGTCCGTCGGGTCCGTCATCGCCGTGGTGAACGTGTCCGTCGTGCAGGCCATCACCGCGCTCGGCGGCGGCGGCATGGCGATCCCGGCCGGGCTGGTCATCGGGATCGCGATCGGCCTGGCCTGCGGCCTGGTCAACGGCATCTGCGTCGCGGTCCTGCGCTTCCAGCCGATCGTGACCACCTTCGCCACGGCCATCGTCTTCGGCGGCGTGGCGATCTGGATCCTGCCGCAGGCCGGCGGCTCCGTGCCGGAGGCCTATTGGCGCGGCTATGCCGGCGACGTGCTGGGCCTGCGCCTTCCGGTGTGGATCGTCGCGGCGGCGCTCGTCGCGGTGCTCGCGATCGGCCGGACCGTGTGGTACCGCCGCCTGCTGGCGACCGGCGGCAATCTCTTCGGCAGCTATCAGAGCGGCCTGCCCGTGGCCCGGCTCAGGCTTTCCGCCTATGCGGCGAGCGGGCTTTTCGCCGCCCTGGCGGCGCTCTGCCTGGTGGGCGAGACGGCGAGCGCCGATCCGCTGCTCGGCCCGAGCTTCACCCTGTCCTCGATCAGCGCCGTGGTGCTGGGCGGCACGGCGCTCTCGGGCGGGGTGGGCAGCGCCGTCGGCTCCGTTCTCGGTGCGATCATCCTCGGCCTCATCTCGAACGTCATCTTCTTCGCCGGGCTGCCCTACGAGTACCAGGATCTGGCGAAAGGCCTGATCGTGCTCGCGGCGCTGGCCGGCGGGGTCCTGGTGTCGCGGCGATGAGACCGCTCCCGCCGCTTCTGCGCGACCCGCTCGCCCTCGCGCTCGGCGTCGTCCTGCTGCTGCTCGCGCTCGGCCAGGCGATTTCGCCCGGCTTCGCGTCGCCGCGGCAGATCCTGGGCCAGCTGGTCATCGCCGCCTTGCTGGGGCTGGTCGCGGCCGGCCAGAACCTGGTGATCCTCGGCGGGCGCGAAGGCATCGACCTCTCCGTCGGCGGCATGATCGGCCTCGGCGCGCTCATCGCCGGCAACCTGATGCAGGGCCAGGACGGCGGCATCCTGCCGGCGCTGCTGGCCGTGCTCGCGGCGACCTTCGCGCTCGGCGTGGTCAACGGGCTCGGCGTCACGCTGCTCCGCATCCCGCCGCTCGTCATGACGCTCGGCATGGCGGGCGTGCTGCAGGGCCTCCTGGTCGTGCTGACGCGCGGCCAGCCCTCTGGCAATGCGGCGCCCGGCCTCGTCTCCTTCGTCACCCGGCCGCTGGTCCTCGGCCTGCCCGGCATGCTGTTCGTCTGGCTGCTCGTCGGGCTCGGCATGTGGCTGCTGCTCCGCCGCACCGCCTTCGGCCTGCGGATCTTCGCCATCGGCACCAACGAGGCGGCAGCCGCCCTGTCGGGCGTCGCCGTGGCGCGCACGCGGACCTTGCTGTTCGGGCTTTCCGGCCTGTTCGCCGGCCTCGCCGGGTTCTTCGTGCTCGGCTATACCGGCAACGTCTTCATCGGCGTCGGCAACCAGTACGTCCTGCCCTCGATCATCGCCGTCGTGATCGGCGGCACGTCGCTGGCCGGCGGCTCCGGCGGCTACTGGGGCACCATGGCCGGCGCGGTGGTGCTGGTGCTGCTGCAGAGCATCCTCACCACCCTCGCCATCGAGCCCTATGGGCGGCAGATCATCTTCGGCCTGGCGCTCCTCGCCCTGATGCTGTTCTACGGGCGGCAGCGGAGGCTCCGGGCATGAGCACCCGGCGGCGCGCCGACCATGCGCCGGCCGCGACCATCCGCGACGTGGCGCGGCTGGCCGGCGTGTCGATCGCGACGGTCAGCCGGACCCTGATGACGCCGGACAAGGTGAGCGAGGCGACCCGCGAGCAGGTGATGCGCGTGGTGGCCGAGGCGGGCTACGCGCCCAACCTGCTCGCCCGTTCGCTGCGGCGGCGGCGCTCGGGCGCCATCCTGGTCATGGTCCGCGACATCTCCAACCCGTTCTATCCCGAGATCTTCCGCGGCGCCGAGGCGGCGGCCCGCACGCTCGGCTTCAACGTCCTGATCGGCAACACCGACGACGAGCCGGCGCGCGAGCGCGATTATCTGCAGCTCCTGCATACGCGGCGCGCCGACGGTCTCATCCTGGTGACCGGGCGGCTGCCGGAGTCCTGGCCCGCGACGTCGCGCCGGCCGGTCGCCGCGGTGCTCGCCTGCGAGCCGATCGCCGGGGTGGAGCTGCCGATCGTCCGGATCGACAACCGGGCCGCGGCGGCGGAGATGGTGCGGCACCTGATCGCGCTGGGGCATCGCCGCATCGCCCACATCACCGGGCCGCTCGACCAGGTGATCGCGGCGGAACGGCTGGAAGGCTGGCGCGGCGCCCTGCGGCACGCGGGTCTTCCCGCCGAGGACGAGCTGGCCGCGCCCGGCGACTTCCGGCTGGGCTCCGGCATCGCGGCGGCGAAGCGGCTGCTCGCGCTCGAGCCCCGGCCGACGGCGGTCTTCGCGGCGAACGACGAATCCGCGATCGGCGCCATCCAGGCGATCCACGAGGTGGGGCTGTCGGTGCCCGGCGACATCTCGGTCGCCGGCTTCGACGACATCCGCTTCGCCGCCGCGTCCTATCCGCCGCTCACCACGATCCGCCAGCCGCGCCACGCCCTCGGCGAGCAGGCGATGATCATGCTCCACGGCCTGATCGAGGCGCTCTACGGCGGCGTAACCACCGTCGTGCTGCCGACCGAGCTCATTCACCGGGAGTCGACCGCTCCCGTCCCATAGCGACGTTCGAGGATGATTCGCATGCCCAGCAAGGAAGTCCTGCCCGTTCTCCGCATCGGTCTGGTGGGGAGCGGCTTCATCGCCAAGTTCCATCTGCAGGCGCTGATGGGCGTGCGCAACTGCGTGGTGACCGGCGTGTTCAGCCCGACCGAGGCGAACCGCACGGCGCTGGCCCGGCGGGCGACCGAGATGGGGCTCGGGCCCACCCGCGCCTTCGGCAGCGTGGCGGAGATGATCCGCTCCGGCACGGTCGACGCCGTGTGGATCCTGGCGCCCAACTACACCCGCCTGCCGGTGATGCGGGAGATCCACCGCGCGGCGAAGGCCGGCGACACGCCGCTGCGCGCCGTGGCCTGCGAGAAGCCGCTCGCCCGCACCGTCGCCGAGGCGCGGGAGATGCTGCGTCTCGCCGAGGATGCCGGGCTCAACCACGGCTATCTCGAGAACCAGGTGTTCTCCACGGCCGTGCTGCGCGGCAAGGAGATCATCTGGCGCCGCGCCGTGCCGCGCGCCGGCCGCCCCTATCTGGCGCGCGCGGCGGAGGAGCATGGCGGGCCGCACGAGCCCTGGTTCTGGCAGGGCGACAAGCAGGGCGGCGGCGTGCTCTCCGACATGATGTGCCATTCGGTCGAGGTCGCGCGCTTCCTGCTGACCGAGCCCGGCGCGAAGCGGGACTCCCTGAAGCTCGTCAGCGCCAACGGCACGGTCGCCAATCTGAAATGGACCCAGCCGCGCTACGTCCAGGACCTGCACCAGCGCTCGAAGGGCGAGGTCGATTTCGGCCGGCGTCCGGTCGAGGACTTCGCCCGCGCGACCATCCGCCTCGCCGCCGCCGACGGGCAGGAGGTGATGATCGAGGCCACCACCTCCTGGGCCTATGTGGGCGCCGGCCTGCGTATCCAGCTGGAGCTGCTGGGCCCGGAATACGCGATGGAGTTCTCGTCGCTGTCGACGGGGCTCAAGGTCTTCATGTCGCGCGCCGTGACCGGCGGCGAGGGCGAGGACCTGATCGAGAAGCAGAACGCCGAGCAGGGGCTGATGCCGGTGGTCGAGGACGAGCCCGGCATCTACGGCTATACCGACGAGAACCGGCATTTCGTCGAATGCTTCCGCACCGGCCGCGAGCCGATCGAGACGTTCCGCGACGGCGTCGAGGTGGTGCGCATGCTGATGGCGCTCTACCGCTCGGCCGAGACCGGCCGCACGGTGGAGTTCGACGACGAGGCGCTGGAGAGCTACGTACCCCTGGTGGCGCGGCCGGCAGCAGCGATGTGAGGCGCGCGCCGCGTCGCTTGAACGCCGGCGCGTTGCCGTCCGCGTCGGATCGCCGAAAGGCTGCCGGCCCGCGCACGGTGTCGGAGGCCGGCTGATCCGCCTCAGCCGGGCGCGACCGCGCGCGCAACGCCGGTCGGTGCCCTTCGCGGCGCTGCCTCGGCCAGCACCTCGGCGAGAATGTCGACGCCCTTGCGGAGCTCCGCCGCGCCCACGCCGCTGAACCCGAGGACGAGTCCCGACCGGTCGATCGGGGCGATGGCGAAGCGCTGCAGCGGCACGACCGTGATCTTCCGCTCCCACGCCCGGCGCGCGACCTCCGTCTCGGAGATTCCCTCGGGCAGCAAGCCCACCGTGTGGAGTCCGGTATCGGTCGCCACCACCTCGAGCAGGCCGTCGAGCTTCTGCCGCGCCGCATCGAGCAAGGCGGCGTGGCGCTCGGCATAGAGCTTGCGCATGCGCCGGATATGCGCGGCGAAATGCCCCTCGTCCATGAAGTCGGCGACGACCGCCTGGGGGTTCGAGGGCACGCCGGTCACGAAGGAGCGCACCAGCCTGTCGAACACCTCGACGAGTCCCTCCGGCACCAGCACGTAGCCGAGCCTGAGCGCCGGGAAGAGCGTCTTGCTGAACGTGCCGACATAGATGACCCGGCCGGCCGTGTCCGTGCTCTTCAGCGTCGGCGGCGGGCGGCCGCCATAGCAGAACTCGCCGTCGTAATCGTCCTCGACGATCCAGGCATCGGCCTGCTCGGCGGCGGCAAGCAGGGCCAGGCGACGCCGCAGGCTCATGGTGGAGCCGAGCGGCTGCTGATGGGCCGGGGTGACGAAGGCGAGGCGGAACCAGGGCGCGCGGGCGAGCCCCTCCTCCACCACCAGCCCTTCCTCGTCCACCGGGACCGGCACCAGCTCGGCCCCCGCCGCGGCGAAGCAGTTGCGCGCGCCGATCGCCCCCGGATTCTCGAACCACAGCCTGTCGCCAGGATCGAGCAGGATGCGCGCGATGAGCTGGAAGCCATGCTGCGCGCCGTTGACGATGAACACCTGCTCCGGCTCGCAGGGTATGGCCCGGTTCGCCCGGAGATGCGCCGCGATCGCCCGGCGCAGCGGCATGTAGCCCTGCGGGTCGCCATAGCCCAGCACGACGTCGCGGCGGGCCCGCCAGTGCTTGGCGACGTGGCGCGACCACAAGGCCATGGGAAAGGCGTCGAAGGCCGGCAGCGCGGTGGTGAAGGCACGGCCTTCGTGCGGCAGCCGGTCGAGGAGCAGCTTCGCCCCATGCGTCATGATGCGCGACAGGCGCGGCGGCGGCGGTGCCGCCGCATGGCGCGCGGCCACGGCCGAGGGGCTGGGACGATGATCCTCCAGCGCCCGGCTCACATAGGTGCCGGCCCCGGTGCGCGATTCGACCAGGCCCTCCGCCTGCAGCCGGGCGAAAGCCTCGATCACCGTGGTGCGCGAGACCCGCAGGTCCTTGGCGACGGTGCGCGTCGCCGGCAGCCGGTCGCCCGCGCGCAGCCCGCCCGAAAGGATGAGGTCGCGCAGCGCCACGCAAAGCTGCGTGTTGAGCGGCTTGTCCGAGCCGTGATCGAGCTCGACGGAGAGCAGCAATGCGCCGCCGGATTTCTTCACCATCCCCCCTGCGCACGCCGCTGAAGCGGCCGGCAGACTGCTCCAGCCGCAAAACGGTCCCCTAGATTGTCCATAATGGACCTTCCGCGCCGACCATTATGGTCGTCTGTAGACGCCATGTGAAGCTCGGGACGGCGATCGGCGCCTGACCCGGAGCCATTCGCCATGACGCTTCAGCCGGGTCGGCCGGAATGAGAATCAAATCCATCGAGACGTTCTCTACCCAGTATGTCGGATTCCTGAGGGTGACGGCCGAGGACGGATCGCAGGGCTGGGGCCAGGTCTCCGCGTACAATGCCGACATTACCTCGCAAGTCGTGCACCGCCAGGTCGCGCCCTGGGCGCTCGGTGCCGACGCCTTCGACATCGAAGGGCTGATCGACCTGATCCCGGAGCGCGAGCTGAAATTTCCCGGCTCCTATCTCTGCCGGGCGATGGCGGGGCTCGATACCGCCCTCTGGGACCTGCGCGGGCGGCTGGAGGGCAAGAGCGTCTGCGCGCTGCTCGGCGGAACGCCGCGGCCGATCCGCGCCTATGCCTCGTCGATGAAGCGCGACATCACCCCCGCCGCGGAGGCGGCGCGCTTCCTGGACCTGCGCGACCGCTACGGTTTCGACGCGTTCAAGTTCCGGGTCGGCGCCGAGTTCGGCCACGACGTGGACGAATGGCCCGGCCGCACCGAGGAGATCGTGCCGACGATCCGGCGCGCCCTCGGCGACGGGGTCGATCTCCTCGCCGACGGCAATAGCGGCTTCTCCCCGAAGCGGGCGATCGAGGTCGGCCGTCTCCTGCAGGATTACGGCATCGGCCATTACGAGGAGCCCTGCCCCTACTGGGAGCTCGAGCAGACCCGCGAGGTGAAGGAGGCGCTGGAGCTCGACGTCACCGGCGGCGAGCAGGACTGCATGATCCCCACCTGGCGGCACATGATCGAGATGGGCGCGGTCGACATCGTGCAGCCCGACGTCTGCTATCTCGGCGGCATGGTCCGCACCATGCGCGTCGCCGACATGGCGGCCAGGGCCGGCCTCCCCTGCACGCCGCACAGCGCCAATCTCTCGATGGTGACGCTGTTCACCATGCATCTGCTCGGCGCGATTCCCAACGCCGGCAAGTATCTCGAGCTCTCGATCGAAGAGGCGGACTACTACCCCTGGCAGTACGGGCTGTTCCTCGGCGATCCCTACGCGGTCGTCGACGGCAAGGTGACGATCCCCGACGCGCCGGGCTGGGGCGTCGAGATCGACCCGGCCTGGCTCGAGCGATCGCAGTACAGGATCAGCGAGATCGGCTGACGTGCGCGACAGCCTGAAGGCACTCGCCACGCGCGCCCTGGCGGCCGGCACGCTCGACGGCCTGCCCGACCGGCTGTGGATCGACGGCGCCTGGCGCCCCGCCCGCGACGGCGGCAGGATGGAAAGCTTCGATCCGGGCTCCGCCCGCCCCTTCGCGAGCTTCGCCGCGGGCGCGGCGGCGGATGTGGACGACGCCGTCGCCTCGTCCGAAGCGGCCTTCGCCGGCTGGTCGCGCACCCCGCCGGCGGAGCGCGCCCGCATTCTCGCCCGCGCCGCCGCGATGATCAGGGAGCACGCGGACCGCCTTGCCGTCGCCGAATGCCTCGATGTCGGCAAGCCGGTCGGCGAGGCCGCCGGCGACGTGAACGGCGCGGCGCGCGCCTTCGAGTACTACGCCGGTGCGGCCGACAAGCTGCAGGGAGACTCGATCCCGCTCGGCCCCGACTACGTCGCCTTCACGCTGCGCGAGCCCGTCGGCGTCACCGCCCATATCGTGCCCTGGAACTACCCGATCTCCACCACGGCGCGGGGCATCGCCCCGGCCCTCGCCGCAGGCTGCACCGCCGTCGTCAAGCCCGCCGAGCAAACGCCCTTCACCGCGCTGATGCTGGCCGGGATCCTGGCGGAGGCAGGGCTTCCGCCCGGCGTCTGCAACGTGGTGACCGGCACGGGCGAAGCCGTCGGTGCGCCGCTGGTCGCGCATGAAGGGGTGCGGCATGTCACCTTCACCGGCTCGGCCGAGACGGGAATCGGAGTCATGCAGTCGGCAGCGCGCAACGTGACGAGCGTGACCCTGGAGCTCGGCGGCAAGTCGCCCGTCGTCGTCCTCGCCGATTGCGATATGGATGCCGCACTCGCCGGCGTGCTCGGCGCGATCTACGAGAATGCCGGCCAGATCTGCTCCGCCGGTGCGCGGCTCGTCGTCGAGCGCCAAATCCATGACGAGTTCCTGGAGCGGCTGGTCGAGCGGACGCGGGGCCTGACGCTCGGCCACGGGCTGCGCAACCCGCAGCTCGGGCCGCTCAGCTCGGCCGAGCATCTGAGCAAGGTCGAGTCTCATGTGAAGGCGGCGAGGGCGCGCGGCGCCGAAGTCGTGACCGGCGGCACGGCCACCGTCGATCCGATGACGGGCGCGGGATGGTTCTTCCAGCCGACGATCCTGGACGACCTGCCGGCCGGCGATCCTGCGGTGCAGGAAGAGATCTTCGGTCCCGTCCTCTCCGTCCAGATTGCCGAGGACGCCGAAGAAGCGCTCCGGCTCGCCAACTGCACCCGATACGGGCTCGTCGCCGGCATCTACACCCGCGACCTGACGACGGCGCTGCGCCTCGCCCGCGACATCGACGCCGGGCAGATCTATGTCAACGAGTACTTCGCGGGCGGCATCGAGACGCCGTTCGGCGGCAACAGGATGTCGGGCTTCGGCCGCGAGAAAGGGCTCGAAGGACTGCGCGCCTATTGCAAGGTGAAGAGCGTCACCGCCAGGATTTAATGCAGGTTTCCGTAGGACGGGACCAGCGTGCGACGGCCTCGCCCTTCGACAAGCTCAGGACGAGGCCGCAACTCGGGAAGGGGGCCTAAACTCAGGAAAGGGGCTCAAAACTCAGGAAAGGGGCTCAAAACTCAGGCCCTCATCCTGAGCCCGTCGAAGGATGAGGGCGCCCGACGTCGAGAACCGTGCATTTGGCCCGAGCCGCCAGGACGCATATGGAGAACGAGCTTTTCACCGCGGATTTCAAGACCGCGCCCTATTGGTGGGATCACGTTCCGCGACCCGCGGCGGAAGAGACCCCGCTCCCTACCACGGCCGAGGTGGCGATCGTCGGCGCCGGCTATACCGGGCTCAGCGCCGCGCTGCAGACGGCGCGCGGCGGCCGGCACACGGTGGTGGTGGACGCCGAGGCCGCGGGCTGGGGCTGCAGCACGCGCAATGGCGGCCAGATCAGCACCAGCGTGAAGCCGGGCTTAGCCGAGCTGTCGGCACGGCACGGCCCCGAGCGCGCCTTCGCGATCCTGAAGGAGGGCCACGAGGCGCTCGCCTGGATCGGCCGTTTCGTCGCCGAGGAGCGGATCGACTGCGGATTTTCCGTCTGCGGCCGTTTCCATGCCGCCCACAATGCGCGCCAGTACGAGCGGCTTGCCCGCGCCGTGGAAAGCGAGCCCAAGGGGCTGGAGACGAACGCCGTCGTCGTGCCGCGGGCCGAGCAGCGCCGCGAGCTCGGCAGCGACGCCTATTTCGGCGGGGTGGTCTATCCCCGCCACGCCTCGGTCGATCCGGCCCGGCTCCATGACGGTCTGCGCGCGCGGGCGCAGGAGGCCGGCGTGACGATCGTCCCTCACTGCCGCGTCCGGCACATGGGCCGGAACGGCCGCGACGTCGAGCTGCGGACCGATCGCGGAACGATCCGCGCGCGCAACGCGATCGTCGCCAGCAACGGCTATACCGGTCCGTCCGCCCCCTGGCTGCGCCGGAGGATCATCCCGATCGGCAGCTATGTCATCGCGACGGAGGCGCTCCCCGCGACGCTGATGGCACGGCTGATGCCGAAGAACCGGATCGTGAGCGACACGCGGAAGGTGGTCTACTACTACCGGCCGAGCCCGGATCGCAGCCGCATCCTGTTCGGCGGCCGCGTCTCGTTGAGCGAGTCCGACCCGCTGCGCAGCGCGCCTCTCCTCCATGCCGCGCTCGCCGGCATCTTCCCGGAGCTCGCAACCGTCCGGGTCGGCCATTCCTGGATGGGCTTCGTCGCCTATACCTTCGACACGCTGGCCCATCTCGGCGAGCATGACGGCATCCATTACGCCATGGGATATTGCGGCTCCGGCGTCTCCATGGCGAGCTATCTCGGCATGCGCATCGGGCAGCAGGTGCTGGGCCGTGCGGAGGGCCGCACCGCCTTCGACGGCCTGCGCTTTCAGACGCGGCCGTTCTATTCGGGCAATCCCTGGTTCCTGGCGCCTTCGGTCGCCTGGTACCGCCTGCGCGACCGCCTCGGCCTGTGACCTTAGGAATGGCATCCACATTTGCCGAAAGTGGACCTTCCCACGCGGCCAATCCGACCGTCTATTGCGATCGATCGCGCGACCGTACCGGTCCTGCCGGGCGCGGACGAGCGGAGGACGGGCAATAGACTCGCGCACATGTCGCGCGTTCCGTGAGCAACGAACGCAGGCCTCGATGCCTGGATGGAGGACCGACGACCATGACCTGCCCAAGAAAAGCACAGCTCTTCGCCGCCGGCGCGTTCACGCTGTCGATCCTGGCGTTTTCGCCGGCAGCCGATGCGGAGACGTTGAGGCTGCTGACCTGGGGCAACTACGCGCCCGAAAAGGTCATCGAGCTCTTCGAGGAGAAGTACCCGGACATCACGGTGGAGGCCACCTTCTCGAATAACGAGGAGATGATCGCCAAGCTGAGGGCGACCGACGGGGCGGGCTTTGACTTGGCCCAGCCGGGATTCAACCGGGTCGCGGCCGCGCAGGAGGAGTTCAACATATACAAGCCGCTCGATCTGTCGAAGATCGATACCTCGGTGTTCGACCCGATCCTGCTGGAACGCGTGAAGGCGGATACGACGATCGATGGGGACGTCTATGCCGTTCCGCATCAATGGGGCACTTCCGGCATCATGGTCGACATCAGCAAGGCGCCGGACGCCAAGGACTGGACGGATCTCTGCAATGAAGAGTACAGCGGCCGCACGTCGATGCGCCTGCGTCGCAGCATCCTGATCGGCACCGCCTTCGCGATGGGCAAGGACCCGTACGCGGCCTATTCCGACCTCGACGCCTACAAGGCACTGCTCGACGAGGTGTCAGACTATCTGATCGCCTGCAAGTCCAACGTCAAGGCCTACTGGACCGGCGGCGACGACCTGACGAGCATGATGCTGTCGGGCGAAGTGGTCGTTGCCGAAACCTGGGATTCCACGGCCTTCAGACTTGCCGGCCAGAACCCGAACATCGTCTTCGTTCCGCCGGCGTCCGGCGCGCTCGGCTGGATCGACAGCTTCGCGCTGCCCAGGAAGGGAGAGGCGGACGACGCTGCGTACAAATGGATCAACTTCGTGCTGCAGCCCGAAATCGTGACGATGATGGCCGCCTCCTCCGGCGCGATTACCGCGGTCAAGGACGGCACGGCGCTGATACCCGACGAGCAGCGTGCCGCCGTCGAACGCGCCTACGACGCAGAGGATATCGCCAACATCAAGTGGGCCGCCCGGATCCTGCCCGGTGTGGAGGACCTCGAAGGCGAGGTGCTGGAGCGCATCAAGGCGGCGACCGGCGGCTGACCGGCTGCCGCGGGACCATGCAGGGCGGGAGGGGCTCCGGCCTCTCCCGCATCGCGGTCTATCGCTGGCGCGACCGCGGCGGCCGGTGACCCGAGGAATGGTATTCGCTTTTGTCGAAAATGGACCTTCCCAGCCGACCATTGTGCCCATCTACTGCCCATCGTACCGCGCGGGCCGCTGACGGCTGACGCGGCAGCCCCCGTCCGAACCCGGGGGCGCGCCGCCGCGCGCCGAGGGAGCAGTCTGAACACGGGCGCTACAGCCCGGATGGGAGCGACATCATGAAACGCGCTAAAGCAATGCTGCTGACGGCCGGCACGTTCACGCTTGGGGCTCTGGCGTTCTCGCCGGCTGCCGATGCCGAGACCCTGCGTCTGCTGACCTGGGGAACCTATGCGCCCGACAACGTCATCGAGCTGTTCGAGAAGGAATATCCCGACATCGACGTCGAGGTCACCTTCTCCAACAACGAGGAGATGATCGCCAAGCTGCGCGCCACGGGCGGCGCCGGCTACGACCTGGCGCAGCCGAGCCACGACCGGATCTTCGCCGTTCAGCAGGAATATGGCATCTACAAGCCGCTCGACCTGTCGAAGATCGACACGTCGGTGTTCGAACCCAAGCTGCTCGAGGGCGTCAAGGCCAACACCACGATCGACGGCCAGGTCTATGCCGTGCCGCACCAGTGGGGCACCTCCGGCATCATGGTCGACAAGACCAAGGCGCCGGAGATCGACAGCTGGGACGATCTGTGCGACCCGCAATACAAGGGCAAGACGTCGATGCGGCTGCGCCGCACCATCCTGCTCGGCACCGCCTTCGCCATGGGCGAGGATCCGTTCGCCGCCTACGCCGACCTGGACAAGTACCAGGAGCTGCTCGACCGGGTTGCCGAGAAGCTCATCGCCTGCAAGGACAACGTCAAGGCCTACTGGCAGGGCGGCGACGACCTGGCGAGCCTGATGCTCTCCGGCGAGGTGATCGCCTCAGAAACCTGGGACTCGACGGCGTTCAGGCTGTACAACCAGAACCCCAACATCGTGTTCGTGCCGCCGAAGACCGGGGCACTGACCTGGATCGACACCTTCGCCATCCCCGCCAAGGGTGAGGCGGACGACGCGGCCTACAAGTGGATCAATTTCGTGCTCCGCCCGGAGATCGTCACACTGATGTCCGCCAGCACCGGGGGCACCGCCGCGATCAAGGGCGGCACGGAGCTGCTGCCCGACGACAAGAAGGCCGCGGTCGCCGCGGCCTTCACCGAGGCGGATCTCGCGAATCTCAAGTTCTTCGCGAACATCCCGCCGGGGGTGGAGGACATGGAAGGCAAGACTTTGGAGCGCATCAAGGCCGCGACGGGCGGCTGATCCGTCCGGCGACGGGCGACGGGGGACCGGGAGGGGCTTCGGCCCCTCCCGCGGTTTTGGCGGACGGCATGACCAACGATCTCGAGTGCGAAAACCTCACCAAGCGGTTCGGGCCGCTCGTCGCGGTCGACAACGTGTCGTTCGAGATCGCGAGCGGGTCGTTCTTCTCCATCCTCGGACCCTCGGGCTGCGGCAAGACGACCCTGATGCGCATGATCGCCGGCTTCGAGGAGCCGGCCTCGGGCGACATCCGCATCAAGGGACGATCCGTGCTCGGCACGCCGCCCAACAGGCGCAACGTGAAGATGGTGTTCCAGCACCTCGCGCTCTTCCCGATGATGAACGTGGGCGAGAACATCGCCTATGGCCTGCGCTGTGCCGGCGTCGGCCGGGCGGAGATCGAGCGCCGGGTCGCCGACGTGCTGCAGCGGATCGGCCTTCCGGACGTGGCGGGCAAGGAGATCAACCAGCTGTCGGGCGGGCAGAAGCAGCGCATCGCGATCGCCCGCTGCATGGTGCTCGAGCCCGACGTGCTGCTGCTCGACGAGCCGCTGGGCGCGCTCGACCTCAAGCTGCGCGAGCGCATGAAGATCGAGCTCAAGCTGCTGCAGCATCAGTTCGACACCACCTTCGTCTACATCACCCACGACCAGTCGGAGGCGCTCGTCATGTCCGACCGGGTCGCGGTGATGAACGCCGGCCGGTTCGAGCAGATCGGCAGCCCGCAGGAGCTCTACAACGCGCCGCGCACGGCCTTCGTCGCCGGCTTCGTCGGGGACAGCAACCGCTGGAGCGGCCGCGTGGTCGCGGCCGGGCGGGACGGGGTGGAGATCGAGACGGCCGGCGGCGCGCGCTTCGTCGGCGCCGCGGCCTGCGGGTGGACCCCCATGTCCGGCGAGCGGGGGGAGCTGTTCGTGCGGCCCGAAGCGATCACGGTCGCCGAGCGCGCCGCCGCCGGGATCGCCGACGAGAACAGGCTGGACGGCATCGTCGACAGCCTGCTCTTCAACGGCGCCAACAGCCGCGTTCTCGTTCGCGTCGCCGAGGCGCAGCTGATCGAGGTCGACCACATCCCCGGCGACGGGAAGGCCGAGCTTTCGCCCGGCACGGCGGTCGTACTCTCCTGGCCGAAGAGCCAGACCCGCTGCTTCCGTCAGGGCTGAGCGCCATGCGCAACCGCGACGTCAACCGGCTGTCGCTCATTCTGCTGCTGGCGCCGTTCCTGCTGTGGATCTTGCTGCTGATCGTGCTGCCGCATGTCGGCATCGGCTACCTGTCCCTGCGGGAAAAGGTGGCGCCGAGGGTCTACGAGTTCGGCTTCGCGAACTACCTGGAGTTCATCCGGGAGCCGATCTACTGGAACACGCTGCTGCGCACCGCCGTCATGTCGATCCTGGTGACGGCGCTGACCCTCCTCATCGGCTTTCCCATCGCCTACTACATCGCCAAGATCGCCGGGCAGCGCAGCCGCGCCGCGCTGTTCCTGCTCTGCCTGGTGCCGCTCTGGGTGAGCGATCTCGTGCGCGCGTTCGGCTGGATCATGCTTCTGCGCGAGACCGGCGTGATCTCCGGCGCGCTGCAGTGGCTCGGGCTCGCCGACGCCCCGGTTGAGCTGCTCTACAACGACGTGACCGTGGTGGTCGGGCTGATCTACACGGTCATCCTGTTCATGATCGTGCCGATCGTCTCCACGCTGGACGGCATGGACAACGCCCTGATCGAGGCCGGCTACAATCTCGGCGGGACCGGGCTCACCGTTCTGCGGCGGATCATCATCCCCTACGCCATGCCGGGCATCGTCGCCGGCTGCATCGTCGTGTTCATGCTGACCGCCGGCAGCTATCTGACGCCGATCCTGCTCGGCGGCAAGAACAGCATGTGGTTCACCGAGCAGATCTACAACCAGTTCATCACACGGTACAACTGGGAGGGCGGCGCGACCTTCGGCATCCTGCTGCTGATCTTCACCTCGCTCGTGGTCTGGCTGGGGCTTCGGCTCAGCGGCCAGAACCTGGCGAGCACGGTCGCCCGGCACTGAGCCATGAACGTCGCCGCCCCCGGGACGCCGGCCCTGCGCCTCGCCTACAAGGCCTACGTCCTGCTGTTCTTTCTCTATCTCGCGGCGCCGCTGGTGGCAGCCAGCGTCTTCGCGTTCAACGACTCGCAGTTTCCGGCCCTGCCCTGGAACGGCTTCACCCTCGACTGGTTCTTCAGCGACGTCGATCCGAAGATCGGCATGTTCCACGACCGCAGGCTGCTCCAGGGCATGAAGAACTCGCTGGTGATCGGCCTCATCGTCTCCACCCTGTCCGTGGCCGTCGGCACCACCAACGCCTTCCTGTTCGAGCGAAGGGAGTTTCCGGGCAAGGGGATCCTCTACATCTTGATGGTGATCCCCCTGGTCATTCCCGGCGTCATCCTCGGCATCTCGATCCTGGTGTTCGCCAGCACGCTCGCGGCGCAGGCGGACGCCCTGTTCGGCATCGATCTCGGCCTCCTGCGCCCCGGCACGTTCCTGGTCGTCTTGGGACAGTTCTCGTTCCTGACGACGATCACCACCCTCGTCATCGGCGCGCGGCTCAAGAAGTTCGACGTGTCGATGGAGGAGGCCGCGCTCAATCTCGGCGCCGGACGGCTGCGCGTGCTGCGGACCATCACCCTGCCCTTCCTGAAGCCGGCGATGATCGCGGCCGGGCTCGTGGCCTTCCTGGTCTCTTTCGAGAACTTCAACACCACGCTGATGCTGGTCGGATCGGACGCGCCGCTCACCATCACCATGTACGACCGCATCGCCAAGGTGGGCTCGACGCCGGTGCTCAACGCCGTCTCCTTTTTCCTGATCATCGGCTCGGGGACCCTGGCGCTGATCAGCGTGCTGGCCCAGCGGGAGAAGAAGCCCGCGGCGCCAACCCCGGGCGGATGATCGCCGGACGCCATGGCCGAGTACGACTACATCATCGTCGGCGCCGGCTCGNNCCTGCTGCTCGAGGCCGGCGGCAGCGACCGGCGCTTCTGGATCTCGACGCCCATCGGCTACGGGCGGATCTTCTACGACCCGCGCGTCAACTGGATGTACGAGACGGAGCCCGACGAGGGCATCGGCGGGCGGAGCAGCTATTGGCCGCGCGGCAAGGTGCTCGGCGGCTCCAGCTCGATCAACGCCATGGTCTATGTGCGCGGCCAGCCCGGCGATTTCGACGACTGGGAGGCGGCGGGCAACCCGGGCTGGGGCTGGCGCGACGTGCTGCCCTATTTCCGGAAGATGGAGCGCCATGCGCTCGGCGCCAGCGATCTGCGCGGCGCGGACGGGCCCCTCGCCGTCACCCACATCAGGCGCGACATGCATCCGCTCTGCGCGATCTATCTCGCCGCCTGCCAGGAGCTGGGATTTCCCGCGGTGGAGGACGTGAACGCCGCCGCCGAATGCGCCGCGCTCTATCCCATCACGACGCGGGCCGGCCGGCGCGAATCCGCCGCCACGGCCTATCTGCGCCCGGCCAGGAGCCGGCCCAGCCTGCGCGTCGAGACGGAGGCGCACGCGACGCGTATCCTCTTCGACGGCGCGCGGGCGAGCGGCGTGGAGTACCGGCAGCACGGCGCGGTCCGTTCCGCCCATGCAAGCCGCGAGATCATCCTCTCCGCCGGCGCGATCAACTCGCCGCAGCTTCTGCAGCTCTCCGGCATCGGACCGGCGGAGCTGCTGCGACGCCACGGCATCCCGGTCCGGCTCGACAGCCCGGCGGTGGGCCGCAACCTGCAGGACCATCTTGGGGTGGATTTCCTGTTCCGCTCGCGCCGGCCGACCCTCAACAACGAGCTCCATCCCTGGTGGGGGAAGCTCCGGCATGGCCTGCGCTACCTCGCGCTGCGGCGCGGGCCGCTCGCCCTCAGCCTCAACCAGGGCGGCGGCTTCGTGCGCGCCCGGGACGGCCTGGTTCGGCCCAACATCCAGCTCTATTTCTCGCCGGTCAGCTATATCAAGGCGCCGCCGCGCACGCGGCCGCTGATGAATCCCGATCCCTACCCCGCGTTCCTGCTCGGATACTCTGCCTGCAGGCCCACCAGCCGAGGCTACATCGAGATCCGCAGCCCCGACCCGGAGCAGCCTCCTGCGATCCACCCGCGCTACCTGTCCACCGAGCAGGACATGGAGGACATGATCGACGGCTGGCGTCTGATGCGGCGTCTCGCCGCGACGCGCGCACTGTCGGAGATCATCGAGGACGAGCTCGCCCCTGGCGCGGCCGTCCAGGGCGACGACGAGGTGATCGGGGACATCCGCCGGCGCGCCGGGTCGGTGTTCCATCCGGTCGGCACCTGCACGATGGGGCCGGACCCTGCCTGCGCCGTCGTCGACAGCCGCCTGCGGCTCCACGGCATGGCCGGGCTGCGCGTGGTGGACGCCTCCATCTTCCCCTGCGTCACCTCGGGCAATACCAACGCGCCCGCCATCATGGTCGGCGAGAAGGGAGCCGATCTCATCCTGCAGGACGCCTGAACCCGGCTCGATTTCTCGATCAGCCCGCCCCGAGAGCGCCGTCGCGCTCCGCCGCCTCGGCCAGGTCCGCCTCCTCGTAGAAGATGTCCGGGATGGCGTTGGCCCGGCGATAGGCGTCGTAGGCCGCCTCGAACCGGTCGAGGCTTCGCTGCAGGCCGGCCGCCGCAACGACGTTCAGCACCAATATGCCGAGCGTCGCCGCCAGGACCGCGACCGCCCCCATGCAGACGGCGACCACGATCGCCACCGGCTCGAAATAGGCGGTGAAGGAGGCCCCCGCGACGATGGTCATGCCCAGCGCCAGGACGGCGGCCAGCCGCCGGTAGAACGGCCGGGCGTAGCGGGTCAGCAGGAAGCGCAGCTGGTACAAGATCGCCCTCCCCTTCGCTAGAACACGAACAGCAGCAGCATGGCGATGACCAGGGCGAAGAGCGCGATCGCCTCGGTGAGCGCGAAGCCCAGCAGCACGTTGCCGAACACCTTCGGCGCCGCGGCCGGGTTGCGCAGCGCCCCGGCCACGAAGCTGCCGAAAATGTTGCCGATCCCCACGCCGACCCCGGCGAGGGCGATCGTCGCCAGCCCGGCCCCGATCAGCTTGGCGGCATCCGCGTCCATGACCGTCTCCTTCCGTCGCGGCGCGCCGGCATCCCCGGCGCTCGCCCCAGACATAGGGCTGCCGCCCGCCGCCCGGCAAATACCGGGAAGGTAATGCCGGCGCGCCAGCCCCCGCACCGGGCCGTCGCGCGGTCCTGTGATAATGTCCTGGTCTCCTGGCCTTGCCCCGGGCCGCTGCGATCGTCCGAGAATTCGGGATTTCCCGGCCACAGCCTGTCGGCGCCGGGCATACTCGTTCGTCCTGGGATCAGAGGAGGAACCCGCCGCATGCTCTACGCCATCCTTTGCTACAACGTCGAAGACGTCGTGACCGGCTGGACGAAGGAGGAGGACAGCGCGGTCATGGCGCGACTCGCCGTGGTCCAGGACAAGCTGAAGAAGGAAGGACGGCTGGGGCCGGTGGCGCGGCTGCTGCCGACGACCGCGGCGACCACGCTGCGCAAGGGCGGCGAGGAGCCCCTGGTCGTCGACGGGCCCTTCGCCGAGACCAAGGAGCAGTTGCTCGGCTTCTACATCGTGGATTGCGGGACGCTCGACGAGGCGATCGCCGTCGCGCGCGATCTCGCGCAGGCCAATCCCGGGACCGGGTCCTACGAGATCCGCCCGGTCGCGATCTTCCGGCCGGGAGAGGCGCGCGCGTGACCGATCTCGCCTGGATCGACGCGGCGCTCTCCTCCGCCCGGCCGCAGGTCGTCGGCGCGCTGCTGCGCTATTTCCGCGACCTCGACACGGCGGAGGAGGCGTTCCAGGACGCCTGCCTCAGGGCGCTCAAGGCCTGGCCGCAGAACGGCCCGCCGCGGGATCCGGCCGCCTGGCTCATCCTCGTCGGGCGCAACGCCGCCATCGATGCGGCGCGGCGGCGCAGCCGGCAGGAGCCGCTGCCGCCCGAGGAGATGCTGTCCGATCTGGGCGACACCGAGGCGGCGCTCGCCGAGCGGCTCGACGATTCGGATTACCGGGACGACGTCCTGCGCCTGCTCTTCATCTGCTGCCACCCCGACCTGCCGGCGACGCAGCAGATCGCGCTCGCGCTGCGCATCGTCTCCGGCCTGTC
>JRYH01000572.1_pt1 | contig 20248 bp, 22 predicted proteins | sample 235351 | NCBI WGS metagenome assembly JRYH01 (sample SAMN03074221, study PRJNA261480) | activated sludge metagenome | biome: Wastewater Treatment Plant; feature: Wastewater; material: Activated sludge; isolation source: activated biomass of a wastewater treatment plant treating wastewater... ...
GTGATCTATGCGCAGCATGTGATGTTCCATCACGTCGGCCTGTTCTGGCGCTTTCACAAGATGCATCATGCCGATATCGATTTTGACCTGTCGACCGGCGTGCGCTTTCACCCGGTCGAGATTGCGCTATCGATGCTGATCAAGCTCGCCGTTGTGCTCCTGCTCGGGCCGCCCGTGGTCGCGGTGATCCTGTTCGAGGTGATATTGAGCTCGCTCGCGCTCTTCAATCATGCCAATGCCGGCCTGCCGCCCCGGCTTGACCGGATCATCCGCAAAATCATCGTGACGCCCGACATGCACCGCGTCCATCATTCGGTCATCCGGGCGGAGCATGACAGCAATTTCGGCTTCAATCTCGCCTGCTGGGATTATCTGTTCCGTACGTATCGGGCCGCGCCGGAGGCGGGCCATGAGGGTATGACGATCGGCCTCGACGCCTATCAGGAGAACCGCCGCCAGAGCCTCCTCTGGATGCTGCTGCTGCCGTTCCGGCGCGGCTGATTCAGGACCGCGGCAGGAGATCATCCGCGCCGAGGGTATATGTCTCATAGCGGCGCCAGAGCGCGAGGAAGGCCGCGTAATTTTCCGCCGCATGGTCGCTCGCATCCGCATAGACATGGGCGTTGAAGCGCAGCGTCTCGGCGAAGCAGTCGGAGCGGATCGACGCGCTCAGCCGGCCGAGAATGACGATGCCTTCCTTCACGTCATTGATCAGGCCGAGATAATCCTGCATCGGGATCAGCAGGGCGAAACCTTCGGCGATCTTGTCCTCGCGGAACAGGCTTGCAAAAAAGCGTAAATGATAGCGCGATCGCTTCACATATTTGCGAAGGTCATGCAGTTCGCCGACCGAGAGCGCCCCGACATCCGCACCGCGATTGAGCAGCTCGATATTCCCCTCCTCGATCACCTTGAGGGCGAAGGGCGCAATGGGCTCACGGAGCAGCGCCCGCCCCGAGCGGCCAAGCTTGTCCGACCAGTCGCTCGCCAGCCATTTGTCGAAGGACTTTGCGAAATGCTCGAAATGGCCGCCCGCAATCTCATGGGTGATCAGGTCATATTCGCGCGCCCGCGTCGCCTCGCCGGCGCGGAGCAGCTCGCGCGAGACCTTCCGGAATGCCGGCTTCTCCGTATCCGGCCGCAGCACGCCGTTCAGAAAAACGTCCATGTTGCGCGCCTCACCCAAAAGATCGCCGAAATAGCGGCATTCGCGGTTGAAGGTGCTGCGCACCCCTTTCGGAATGACGGCGCGGAAGATTTGCAGCGCGACCCGCATTCGCCGCATGCCGATGCGCATCTGCATCAGCGCCATCGCATCCCCCGTCTCGCGGAAGCGGTGGAAATTTACATTGAGATGCGCCGTGCAGCCGGCGAAGACGGTTTTCGCCGCCGTCTCCACATCCATGGATCCGTCGAGCGGGATGATTGAGAGTTTCTGGACGCGGGCAGTGGACGGCATGGCATACTCTGACTGGAAAAATTCTCCATTCCAGACGAACATATGCTAATCAGATCAACAACGCAAAAAAACCTAGAGACTAGCGAATGACAAAAATAGAAGACTGGATCGGAAAACAGGAAACACGCTCGGAACGCATTCACCAGCAGTCGCTGAACGGCTTCGCCGCCCTGATGGACGAGGCGGGGCCGACCTCGGACGTGGTGCCGCCGGGCGGCCACTGGATGTATTTCCTGCCGACCGACCGGCAATCGCGCATCGCCGCTGACGGCCACGGCATGAAGGGCGATTTCCTCCCCCCCGTCGCGCTGCCGCGCCGCATGTGGGCGGGCGGGCGCCTGACCTTTCACGCACCGCTTCGCGCCGGCGAGATGGCGACGAAAATCTCCACCATCAAAAACGTCACGGAAAAGACGGGGCGGACCGGCAGCCTCGTTTTTGTCACGGTCGAGCATCTCCTGAAGAATGAGGCCGGCCTTTGCATCACCGAGGAGCATGATATCGTCTACCGCGAGGCGGCAAGCGCCGACGGCGGGGCGAAGAAAGAGCCGCAGCCCGCCCCGGCGGATGCGGCATGGGAGACGACGGTGACGCCCGATCCCGTCCTGCTGTTCCGCTATTCGGCGCTCACCTTCAACGGCCACCGCATCCATTACGACCGCGACTACTGCCTGAAGGAGGAAGGCTATCCGGGGCTTGTGGTGCATGGGCCGCTGCAGGGCACGCTGCTGATGCGGCTCGCGGTTGAGAAGATGGGCGGGCGGGATTTGAAAGAATTCCACTTCCGCAACTTCAGCCCGATCTTTGACACCGCGCCCTTCACGCTCGCCGGCCGGCCCGACGGGGCGGATGGCTGCACCGTCTGGGTGCGCGGCCCGAACGGCGAGCTCGCGGTCGAGGCGACGGCCCGCTTCTGATACGCGTCACGGCAGAGATACCGGCGCATAAAAAAAAAGGGACCCAAAGCGGTCCCTTTTTGATGCGTGCGGTGCGGCGTCTCAATGTTTGTGCGTATGACCGGCGCTCTCGCCGTCCTTGTGGTCGTGGTTGTGGTCGTGGCTGTGACCATCGCTGTCACCGTGCCCCTCGCAGTCGCCTGCCGCCCCCATGGCGCCCGCTTCTTTGATCTCGACCGTCACCTCGATCTTGCCGGCATGGGCAAATTCGAGCGTCAGCGGAAAGCTTTTGCCTTTTTCCAGCGTCTCTTTCAGGCCCATCAACATAATGTGATATCCGCCCGGCTTCATCTCGATCTTCGCGCCGGCGGGAATTTCGACGCCCTCAACCTCGAACATCTTCATCACGCCGTCTTTCTCGGCGACGTTATGAATTTCCACCTTCTCGGCAACCGGGCTGGAGGCGGCGACGAGCATATCGGCCTCAGTCCCGTTGTTATGGATCGCGACAAAGGCGCCGCCCATCTTGATGCTGGCCGGCCGCTCCCGCGACCACGCATCGCTGACCGTGATTCCCTGCTTTGCCGGCGAATGGGCAACCGAAGGTCCAGCGACCAGCATCACCGCCAGCACACCCATCGTCAGGGCGGCAGACAGGCGCTTCACAATTTTCATTCTCTCCTCCTTAACCTGTTACTTTATAGATTTTCGCGAATTTTGCGTGTCATCTCCTCCGGCGTGACGCCAAAGGAAAAGACCGTGATCAACTCCCCGTCGCGCCCCATCAGATAGGTGTAGGCGCTGTGATCGACGAGATAATATTCCTTATCCTGCTCATCGCGCTTTTGCGCATAGACGCGGTATTTCTTCATCACCTCGCCGATCTCTTCGGGCGTGCCCGTGAGGCCGACGACGGAGGGGTGGAAGGCTTCCACAAACTCGGCCATCAGCGGCACCGTGTCGCGCTCGGGATCAACCGTGATAAAGAGCGGCACAACCTCCGCCGCATCCTCGCCTAGCGCCTCCATCGCGACCGAGATTGTCTGCAGTTCCGTCGGGCAGACATCCGGGCAATGGGTGAAGCCGAAAAAGACGAGCGCGAGCTTGCCCTTGTAATCCTCATCCGTCACTCGCACTCCCTCATGGTTGAGCAGGGAGAAGGAGCCGCCGATCTGCGGCACGCCGACAACGAGGGTTGATCTGCTGCCGCCCTCTTTGCCCGGCGTCGGCAGCGCCCCGGCCATCCAGAGGCCGATTGCGGCCGCGCCCGCGAGCAGAAACACAACGATGAGAACAGTAAAAACCTTATTCATTGCCTATCCGTCCGATATATCGGGCTTTTCACATACAAACTGCCATGGATAGACTGCGCCCGTCCCGCCGACAAGTATTATCAGAAAGATGCGACAATGTGGCACATTTGCGGCACCCGCAGGCCGATACGTGATTGACCCTTCATAAAACTGACGATACCTTTCTGGCGGACAGGTAAATCAACCCGCGATGCGCGTCATGATGAGGGTGCGTAAAGAACCATATGAGTGTTTTTATAGCCAAACGTGTTATGACGCTGATTGCGACCCTGATCGGCGCTTCCATCGTTATTTTCATCGTCATGGAAATTCTGCCCGGAGACCCGGCGCTGGTTATCCTTGGCGTCGATGCCTCGCCCGAGGCGGTGCAGGCACTGACCACCCAGCTTGGCCTCGACCGCCCGCCCGTTGAGCGCTACTGGGCCTGGATATCGGGCCTGCTGCAGGGCGAGCTTGGCAACAGCTACGCCTATAAGGTGCCCGTCTGGGAGCTGATCGAAGGCGCGCTTCTCGTCACCGTGCCGCTTGCCTTCCTCGCCATCACCCTCAGCATCATTCTCGCGCTGGTAATTGGCCTTTACGCCGCCGCCAACCATAACAAACTGGGCGACGTCACGCTGATGGGGATCAGCCAGCTTGGCATCTCGGTGCCGAATTTCTGGCTGGCGATCCTCCTGATCATCCTGTTTGCGATCGAGCTCCGCTGGCTGCCCTCGGGCGGCTTTCCGGGCTGGAGCGAGGGCATCTGGCCGAATATCCGGGCGATGATCCTGCCCTCCGTCGCGCTTGCGACCGTGGTCGGCGCCATCCTCGCCAGAATCACCCGCTCCTCGGTGCTGGAAGTCTTTCGCGAGGATTATGTCCGCACCGCCCGCGCCAAGGGACTCAGCCAGCGCGCGACGCTGTGGCGGCATGTCCTTCGCAACGCCCTCATCCCGGTGATGACCATCACCGGCATCCAGTTCGCCGCGCTGCTGACCGGCACGGTAGTGGTGGAAAACGTCTTCCGCCTGCCCGGGCTTGGCACGCTCGTCCTCAAGGCGATCAACAACCGCGATACGATCGTGGTGGAAAATGTGGTGCTGCTGCTCGCCGCCATGATCATTATCGTCAATTTCGTTGTCGATGTCCTCTATGCCGTCATTGATCCAAGATTGAAGGCACATGACATATGAGTGATTCCCGTTTCAAGTCGTTTCTTCGGCGCTGCCGGAAAAGCCGCAGCTTTGTGGTTGGCGGCCTGCTGACCGCCTTTCTGTTGCTGAACGCGCTCATCTCGCTGTTCTGGACGCCGGGATCGGCCTATGACATCGTCATCGCCAACCGCTTCCTGCCGCCGTCCTCGCAGCATTGGCTCGGCACCGACCAGTTCGGCCGCGACATCGTCTCGATGCTGATGACGGGGACGCAGAATTCCATCATCGTCGCCCTCGTCGCGGTCTCGATGGGGCTTTTCGCCGGTGTCAGCCTCGGCCTCCTTGCCTCCGCCCGGCGCGGCTGGACGGAAGAGCTGATCATGCGCCTCTCGGATTTCTCCTTTGCCTTTCCGGCGATCCTCTCGGCGATCATGCTGACGGCGATTTTCGGCCCGGGCGGCGTCAATTCGATCATCGCCATCGGCATTTACAACATTCCCGTTTTTGCCCGCCTGACGCGCGGCTCGGCCAACGCCATCTGGGCGCGCGAATTCGTCATGGCGGCGCGCGCCGCCGGCAAGGGGCGGCTTCGCATCACCTTTGAGCATATTTTGCCGAATATCCTTTCGATCATCATCGTGCAGGCGACCATCCTTTTCGCCATCGCAATCCTCGCCGAGGCTGCGCTCTCCTATCTCGGGCTCGGCACGCAGCCACCGGAACCCTCATGGGGGCGGATGCTGAACGAGGCGCAGAAGCTGATGTTCCTGAAACCGATGCTCGCCGTCTATCCCGGCCTTGCCATCGCCATTGCGGTGTTCGGCCTCAACCTGCTCGGCGATGGCCTGCGCGACGTTCTGGATCCGCGCCTTTCGAGGAAACGCTGATGAGCCTTTTGCATGTCAAGGATCTGAGCATCATCCTCTCGACCAATGACGGGCCGGCGCGGGCGGTGCGTCACCTCAGCTTCAAGCTCGGCAAGGGCGAGACGCTCGGCATCGTCGGCGAGAGCGGCTGCGGCAAGTCGATGACGGCGCTTGCGCTGATGGGCCTGCTGCCGGAGATGAGCCGGACGGAGGGGCAGATCCTGCTGGATGGCGAGGACCTCCTGCAGAAGACGGAGGCCGAGATGTGCCGCGTCCGCGGCAACCGCCTCGCCATGATCTTCCAGGAGCCGATGACCTCGCTGAACCCGGTGCATACCATCGGCCGGCAGATCATGGAGCCGCTGAAGCTGCATCTTGGCATGTCGGATGCGGATGCGCGGGCCGAGACGCTGCGCCTTCTCGATCGCGTCGGCATCCCCAATCCGGAGCGGCGCATCGACGCCTATCCGCACCAGCTTTCGGGCGGCCAGCGCCAGCGCGTGATGATTGCCATCGCGCTCTCCTGCAAGCCCGATATCCTGATCGCCGACGAGCCGACGACCGCGCTCGATGTGACCATTCAGGACCAGATCCTCGAGCTTATCCAGACCCTCGTGCAGGAGGAGGGGATGGCGCTCATCCTCATCTCCCACGATCTTGGCGTGATCTCGGAGAATACCGACAACATCCTTGTCATGTATGGCGGCGCAGCCGTCGAGATGGGCCGCACGGAGCGGATTTTCGATGAGCTGGTGCATCCCTATACGCAGGGGCTGTTCGCCGCCATGCCGAAGCTCGGCCGCGCCCGGAGCGCGCGCCTTGTCACCATTCCCGGCACCGTGCCCGATCTGATCAACCTGCCGGTCGGCTGCACCTTTACCGACCGCTGCCCGCTTGCGACCGAGCTCTGCCGCGACGTGCCGCCGCCGCCGGTGGAAGTTGAAGCGGGGCATATGGTCGCCTGTCACCACCGCGAGGAAGCACGGCGGCGCAAGACCGAGGAGCTTTTTTCATGAGCGATGAGAGCCGCGACATTCCGGTGCTGGAGGTGCACGACCTGGTGCGCCACTACCGCCTGCCGCGCGAGAGCCTGATGCGCGAGCCGGGCTTCGTTTATGCGCTGAACGGCGTGTCGTTTGAAATATACAAGGGCAAGAGCTTCGGCATCGTCGGCGAGAGCGGCTGCGGAAAATCGACGCTGGCGCGCAATGTCATGGCGCTCGAGGAGACCAATTCAGGCTCGGTCAAAATTCTCGGCAAGGAGGTTGTCGGCCTCGGCTTCGACCGTCTCCGCCCGCTCCGCCGGCATTTCCAGATGGTGTTTCAGGACCCTTACGGCTCGCTCGATCCGCATCACAATATCGGCCGCATCGTCGCCGAGCCGCTGGCCGCGCTCGGGCGTCTCTCGAAAAAGGAGAAGGAGGAGCGGGTCCGCGACGTGCTGGTCTCGGTCGGGCTGAAGCCGCATGACGTGGACAAATACCCGCATGAGTTTTCCGGCGGGCAGCGCCAGCGCATCGCCATCGCCCGCGCGCTCATCACCCACCCGGAGCTGATCGTCGCCGACGAGCCGGTCTCGGCGCTCGATGTCTCGGTGCAGGCGCAGGTGCTCAACCTGATGAAGGACCTGCAGCAGAAGTGGGGCGTCACCTATATGTTCATCAGCCACGACCTCGCCGTTGTCGAATATCTCTGCGACGAGGTGGCGGTGATGTATCTTGGCGAGATCGTCGAGCGCGGCCGGACGGAGGATATGTTCAAAAGCCCGGCGCATCCCTATACGCGCATCCTGCTCGATGCCGTCCCCAAGCCCGGGCGCGGCAAGAAGCGCGACCGCATCAAACTCGCCGGCAACGTCACCGGCCAGACGGAGCGGCGCATCGGCTGCCCGTTCCAGGACCGCTGCCCGATGGTGCAGAGCGTCTGCCGCGAGATCAAGCCGCCGCTCGCGCCGGTTGGCGATGCGCATATCGCGGCCTGCCACTTCTCGGCCGAGGTGATGGCGAAGGCGCCGCCGGTCTGACGCGGCCCTAGTAGGGCCGGCCGTCTTTATGCGTGAACTGCCACTGCCCGTCCGGCCCGAGAACGGCCTTCAGATCATCCGCGGGGTAGCTTCCCGCATCGCCCGGGCTGCGATCGCCAATCTCGAGATAGACCACATCCGCGTCCGTGCGGTTGACGAGCTGATGCGCCGCGCCCCCGGCCGGGAAGCCCGCGCAGTCGCCGGGCTGCATCAGCGCCTCGCCGCTGTCGGTCACCAGCGTCGGCGTCCCCTCAAGGATATAGATGAACTCATCCTGCTTTGTATGGCGGTGCAGGAGCGCGGATTCGCCGCCGGGCGCAAGGCGCGTGAGGTTGACGCCGAAATTCCTGAGCCCGAAGAGATCGCCGAGCGGATGCTTCACCCGCCGCCCCATGCGACTGAAAAAGGGCTCGGGATAGTTCGAGGGTTTCACGCGCGGCGGCGCATCCACGGCCCGGATGGTGAGCGGCGGCGCATTGCTGTCCGTTGTCATGGGTAACCTCTCGCTCAGGAGCCGGAAGGTTTTTTGCGAAAATCGAGCGAGGCCGAATTCAGGCAGTACCGCAAGCCCGTCGGCTCCGGCCCGTCGGGAAAAACATGGCCAAGATGCGCATCGCACTTCTTGCAGACCGCTTCGATCCGCTGCATGAAATGGCTGTTGTCCTCCACTTCGCCGATCTTGTCGGGATCGATCGGCTCCCAGAAGCTCGGCCAGCCGGAGCCCGATTCATACTTCGTCTCGGAGGAGAAAAGCGGCTCGCCGCAGCAGACGCAGTGATAGGTTCCGGTTTCCTTGTTATGGTAGTAGCGGCCGGTGAACGGGCGCTCGGTGCCTTTCCTGCGGGTGATCGCATATTCCTCGGGCGAGAGCTGCGCCCGCCATTCCGCGTCGGTTTTCGTGATTTTTTTACTCATCTCTTAATCCTTTTCCGCGCCCCGCGAGCCGGCAGCGGCCGGCCCTTCCTAAACATAAGTCGGGCCGGTGATTTTCTCAATACTTGACGAAAATAGCCGGGTGACCGACAATGACCTCAAGGGTATTGCGGGAGAATGTCTTGAACGAAGTTGTCAGCTTCGACGATCACTACCTGGCCCGGTCCACCAATCGGAGCGGACCGGGGGCGCAACAACCGAATATCTTTTTCAACCGGACGGAACTCGGCCAGATCCTGCAGGTCTATGGCCGCATGGTCGCTACGGCGGAATGGCGCGACTATGCCATTGGCGAAACGAAAAACGCCTGCATCTTCGCCATCTTTCATCGCACGACCGACCGGCCGCTTTTTCGTATCTATAAGGAGCCGCGCCTTGCCGCCAAGCAGGGCGCCTATGCGGTCCTCGCCCAGAACGGCCGCGTGCTGAAGCGCGGCAAAAGCCTCGCGCAGGTGCTGAAAGTCTTTGAGGCGCGCCGCTTCCAGACGGTGGAAGCGGATTGACCGGCGCTTAGACCGGCAGGCCGAGTTTGCGGTAGATAAAGCTCATCAGCCACGCCGGCCCGATCAGCAGGAACTGCACATCCTTGAAAAAGGACGGCTTTTTCCCTTCGATCTTGTGACCGATAAACTGGAAAATCCACGCAATCACAAAAACGCCGATGGCAAACTGCCAGAGCGGCAGGCCGAAGAGCGGCGCCGCGAGATAGGCCTCGATCAGCGCGAAGCAGAGCAGCGTGAACAGCACCATGCCGATGGCGAGCGGCCAGGAGAGCGCGAAATAATAGATGACGGTGAGGAGAAGCGCGAGCGTCGCCCAGTTGAGATAGGGCACCGCCGCGAAGGCGTCCGGCACCGGCGCGGCCCAGAGCAGCGCGACGATGGTCCAGAAGATGGCCGGCACGGCAATCCAGTGGATCAGCTTGTTGGTCGCGTTCCGGTGGCTCTCGCCATATTCGGCGAGCAGCGCGTGAATGCGGCGATTATCTCCCTTTTCGGCGATACCGGATCTCATCATGGCTCCCTCCCCTTGCCGCCGATCGAATGAAGCGGCGCTAGCGGCGCACGCCCGCCCGGGCCAGCAGCCGGGCATCCATCGGCACATTGTGACGGAATTTGGCGCGCGCTTCAAGCACGGGGCGCGCCCGCTCCTGCTCGCCCGCCTCGATCAGGCTGGTCAGCCAGGCAAGCTCGAAAAGGTCGCGCTGCGCATGGCTGCCGCCGATCTCCTGATAGCGCGGCCGGGCGCCGTCGAGATGGCGAAGCGCGGCGCGGTGATCGCCCTCCGCGATGGCGATAAAGCCGCGCGTCGCGGGCAGCGCCACATCGGCCCAGGCGCCGCGCACCACGTCCGGCGCCTCGCGCGCCATGCGCTCAAGGCCCGCCATCAACCGCTCAAGCGCCGCCGTCTCGCCGGCGCGGGCGAGCGCATAGCCGTAATGCATGTCATAGAACGGCTGGTCGTTATAAAGCTCCCGCGCCGCCACATGCGCGCCGATATCCAGCCAGCGGTCCCCGACATCGACGCCGAGCTGTTCCAGCCGCCAGAGCAGCGAAATGGCGTTCACCTGATCGAGGCTGTAGCCCTTCTCGACGCCCCAGACGCGGGTGTCATAAAGCATGAGCGGCGTCTCAAAATCCTCCAGTTCCAGATGAAAGAGCGCCTGATGCCACCAGTTGTGGGTATACATGAAGCTGTTGCGATCTTCCCATTCGCTGGCAAGATCGCGCATCCAGCGGATGCCCTCCTCATGCCGCCCGGTTGTCAGCATGACATGGGCGACGGCGTGATGCGCCCAGGGCTCCTTCCGCTGCATCTCGGTCGCGCGCCGGCCATCCTCCTCGGCGAGGTCCAGCAGGCTCGACTGCTCGCGCGCGAAGGCCCGCATCCCGTAGGCATAGGCAACGTCGCGATGCTCGCCGATCACGCTATCGGCAATCCAGAGGAGCGTCGCGTCATCGCCGATGTTGAAAAAGACATTCTGCGCGAGCTTCGCCGCAAAGAGATCGCGCGGGAAGCTCTCGACATGACGGCGAAGTGTCGCCATCAGCCGTTTCAGCTCCCCGTCATGCAGGTCGCGGACGATGGCGACGAAGGATTGCTCGCGCGCCGTCGCGCCTTTTTGCGCATCCATCATCCGGGCGTAATATTTCGCCGCGATCCGCCGCCCTTCCGAGTTTTCAAAAAAGACGCCGAGCAGGCAGGCATAGGCCGCGGCGATAGGGGACGCCGGTTCCGCATCGGAGGCCTCAAAGATATCGAGGAAATCCGTTCCGAACCCGATGAAGCTCTCCATAAAGCGGTTGATCACCGCCAGCGTGTGATCGGAGCTGCTGCTCACCGGGTTGCCGAACATATCCTCGCGCATTTTCTACGCCTCGTTCAGGAGATCGAGCGGATAAATCGGGCGGCGCACTTTCTCGTAGCGCAGCAGGCGATTATCCGACGTGGTGACGCCCTTGCCATCCAGCGTCAGCGTCGCCTTGCCAATGGGCGCGAAGCCGGCGCGGTAATGGATACGGCTCTTCAGGATAAGATAGCGTTTATATTCGGGCTGGATACCCACCGAGCGGAAAACGCCGGTATCCCACGGCTCATGGTGGTTGGAGACGATGACAATCTCCATATTCCCGGTATCGAGCACGGCGGTCGGGCCCATAAAGACCTTGACGCCGGTATACATCGGGCCGCGCACGATCCACTCGCCATTGGTCAGCGTCTTGACAACGCCGGTCACGGTAAGTGGCTCGCCGACCTCGCCGATGGAGGGCATGTCCGTCTTGCCGCCAAGCTTCAGGGTGATCTTGTTGCCGATGCCGGCCTTCTGCATCTCCTGCACGGCGGCGGGGTCCCAGACGGCGGCGACGGCGACATCCTCCAGCCCCTGGCGCAGCACTTCGGCGATCACCGTCATCACATCCTGCGTCGCGCCGGAGCCGCAGTTATCGGCATGATCGAGCAGCAGGATCGGCCCGTCGGTCATCGCTTTCGCCTTCGCCACCTGCTCTTCGAGCGGCGTGTGCTGATAGATGAACTCCTCCTTCAGCGTCCAGATTTTGGCGAGGATGCGATCGCGCACCTCATCGGCCTTGGCCTGATCGCCGTTGGTGACGACAATGACGGAGTTGCCGGCATCCTTCATATCGGCAAGGGCGAAACCGCCGAAGGCCGTCGCCGCGATGACACCCGGCTCCTTCTCCGCCTCGCGGCACATGCGGATGAGCGTCGCCATCGGCTCATCATCGGTGCCCTGACGCAGCGTCTGGCTGAGGAGCGGCGCATTGCCCCAGGACATCACCGGCCTGATCTTCCCGGCCATGCTGTCGAGCAGCGCCTGCCCGATCTGCGTGCCGACCTCATACATATCGACATGGGGATAGGTTTTATAGCCGATCAGCACCGTGCAGTTCTCGACCATTTTCGCCGTGAGGTTACAATGCAGATCGAGGGTGACGGCGATCGGGAGATCGGGATCGATGGCGCGGATCTTTTCAAGCAGCGTCCCCTCCCCATCGTCGGTCGCCTCCGAGACCATCGCGCCGTGCAGATCCAGCATCGCCGCATCGACACCTTTTCGCACCTCATCGAGAATGGCGTTCGACATCAGCTCATAGGCCTCGCGCGTGACGGGGCCGGACGGCATCGCCTCGGCGGCGACCGGTGTCACAATCTCGGCGCCGGCCTTGCGGGCGAGATCGACGTAAGCGGCAAAGGGCATACCGGTGCCGTCATAGGCCTTCAGTGCCGCCTCCCCGAGATGCGCCCCCCAATCCTGAAACCGCTTCCAGTCCGCGACAATCGGCGAGAAGGTGTTGGTTTCATGTTTCATCATGGCGATAAGGATACGCATGGAGAAGGCCTCGTCTGATTTTTGTAATGGCTGTTTGTTTGCAAACAAGTTTAGCCATTTCGTTTTTTCAGACAACAAAAAACCCGGCGCGATGGCCGGGTTTTCCGTTTTCTATTCGAAAGCGCTTATTCGCGGTTGCCGAGCAGGCTCAGCAGCATCATGAACAGGTTCAGGAAGTTCAGATACATGGAGACGGCGCCCATAACGGCCCCCTTCTCCAGCACTTCGTCGCTGTAGCCATGATAGAACTCGGACTTGATGCGCTGCGTATCGAAGGCGGTGAGGCCGGTGAAGATCAGCACGCCGAGAACCGAGACCACGAAATGCATCATGCTGGAGGCGAGGAAGATATTCACCACCGACGCGATGATGATACCGATCAGCCCCATGAACAGGAATGCACCGAACCCGGTCAGGTCGCGCTTCGTCACATAGCCATAGAGGCTTGCGGCGCCGAAGGTGGCCGCCGTGATGAAGAAGACCCGGACCACGCTTTCCGCGGTGTAGACCTGGAAGATGTAGGAGATGGAGACACCGAAGGTCGCCACCATGATCCAGTAGAGAAGCTTCGTCGTGCTGGCGCTGGTACGGGACATTGCAAACAGCAGTCCGAGCGGCGCGAGCATGACAACCCACTGCAGCGGCGTACCAAAAACGGCATTGAAAAGAGCCGGCGTGGATGCTGTCAGCGCGGCGGTAATCCCGCTGAGCGCAAGGCCGGAGGCCATGTAGTTATAGACCTTCAGCATATAGCTGCGCAGACCCTCATCGAGGACGGCCTGATCGCGCGCACCAACTCGTGTCGTCTGATACTTGGGATAGTCTGTTGCCATATATATTACCTCTGCGGTGTGACTTTGCCAGTATATCGTATTCATCCGGCAGTATTTCAAGAAACCTCCCGATAAAATAAAGCATTAGCACCAATTAGTAAAGCAAACGCCCGCCCGCCCGAGGATCACGATTTGTTGTACGCCGCGGCCCGGTGGCGGGCTGTCAGTCGGCCCGCGTCAAAATATTTCCTTCATCAGGCCCAATTGGCGGCATGTTGCCGCCACAATAGCCGATCAGATTCATCCTCAGAACGTCAGCGAGCGGATCCCTAAAGGGTCGCCGGGTTTGGCTGTTCGACGGACATGCATCGGTAGGTACTGCCGGACCGTCCAACATAACGAAACGGAGCTTATTATGAAAAAACTCATTATTTCTGCCGCCACTGTAACTTTCCTTGCTGCTGCACCTGCAATGGCGGCGGGCCCTGACTTTACAGCAGTTGATACTGACGGCGACGGGTCGGTCACATATGAAGAGCTTGCCGTTGTCATGCCGGATGTAACAAAGGAGCAGTTCAACTCCGTCGACAGCGATGAAGACGGTGTTCTCTCCAAGGATGAGTATGAAGACGCCGTTGAATAATATTCTGATTTAACGGATCATACACTTCCGAATTGAGGCCGCGCCGGGATCGCCCGCGCGGCCTCTTTTCTTGGGCTATTCCGCGCGGAGCGTCGGCGCGACCTTCTCGCCGAGCGCCCGCCACGAGCCGAGCAGCCCGAAGAGAAGCGTCACAGCAACGCTCACAACGACCGTCGCGAGCACCGTCAGCGGCAGGTTGACCCATGTCGCCTCAAGGATGCGCGTCACCACCATATAGGCGGCGAACCAGCCGGTCGCTGCCGCGATCAGCGAGGTTACGAGGCCAAGCAGCGCATATTCGAGCAGGAAGGTCGCGAAGATATCCCGCCGCGTCGCGCCGAGCACTTTCAGGATGACGGCGTCATAGACGCGCTTGCGATGCCCCGCCGCGAAGGCGCCCGCCAGCACCAGAACCCCCGTCACCAGCGTCACAGAGGAGATAGCGGAGACGGCGAGCGAGAGCTGTTCGAGGATCCGGCTGACCGTCTGCAGCGCCTCTTTCATGCGAATGACGGAGACATTGGCGAAGCTGTCGGTCACGGCGCGGAAAAGCGCGTCCTCCGCCGCGCCGTCGGCGCGGGCGGTCGCAAGATGCGAATGCGGCGCGCCGGTCAGGCTGTGCTGATCGAACACGAGGACGAAATTTATCGACATGCTCGACCAGTCGATCTCGCGCAAATTGGCGATTTTCGCCTCGATCTCGCGGCCCATGACGTTGACGGTGAGGGTATCGCCGATGCCGATATTCATTCCCTTCGCGATCTCGCGGTCCAGGCTGACGAGCGGCGGCCCGGCGTAATCTTCCGGCCACCAGCTTCCCTCGACAACGACCGCGCCTTCGGGCGGCGCGGCCGAATAGGTGATGCCGCGATCCCCGCGGAGCGCCCAGCGCGCCTCCGGCGCCACCTCGACCCGCTCCGCCGGCACGCCCGCAACCGCGACGATGCGTCCGCGCATGTTCGGCACATGGTTGACCTCGCTGACATCGGGGATCGCCTCGGCAAGCGTCACGAAGTCATCGAGCTGGTTCGACTGGATATCGATGAAGAAGAAGGCCGGCGCGCGGTCGGGTAGCTGGTCCTGCACCTGCTCCCTGAGGTTGCCCTCGATCAGCGCGACCGTGACAAAGAGCGTGAGGCCGAGCCCCATCGAGAGGACAACGCTGATCGTCGCCGCGCCGGGGCGATAGAGATTACTGATGGCAAGGCGCAAGGACGGCGCCCGCGGCCGCGGCGCCTTGCGCGCGACGTATCTTATGCCATAGCCGACGAGGATGAGCACGCCGAAGATGCCGATGATCGAAAAGGTGAAGATGAAGGCGAACCACGTCTCGCGCGCCGTCAGGATGGCGAGCGCGACAAGCGCCAGGAAGCAGATCGCCAGCAGCGCGAGATAGAAAGCTTTCGGCTTTTGATGGGCCGCGACGATATCACGAAAGAGCGCCGCCGCCGGCGTCTCCCGCGCCCGGGCGAGCGGCCAAATGGTAAACAGCGTCGCCGTCAGCAGGCCGTAGGCGAGCGCGAGCAGCAGCGGCCCGGGCGTGACGATCAGTTCCGGTGGCACCGGCAGGGAGGAGGAGAGAAACTCCGCCGCCACCGCCGATCCGCCAACACCGAGGATGAGCCCGATGAGCGATCCGGCAAGCGCGAGGAACAACACCTGAAGGTAATGCACGCGGAAAATGAAGCCGCTGCTCGCGCCAAGGCATTTCAGCGTTGCGATCGTGGTGATCTTGCCATCGAGATAGGCGCGCACCGCATTGCCGACGCCAACGCCGCCGACGACCAGCGCCGTCAGCCCGACGAGGGTAAGGAAGAGCGCCACGCGGTCAACAAAGCGCTTGATCCCGGGCGCGCCGTTCGAGGCATCCTGCACGCGCCATCCGGCATCGGGAAAGGCCGTCTTTACGGCGTCATGGAACTCGGCCACCGTCCGCCCGGGATCGAGCGCGATGCGGTAATGATAGCGAAGCAGGCTGCCGGGCTGGACCAGCCCGGTCTTGGCCAGCGCCTCGGTCGAGATGATCGTGCGGGGGCCGAGCGCCATGCCTTGCGAGGCCTTGTCGGGTTCGCTCTCGATCACGCCGCGCACCTCGAAATCCAGATCGCCGATGCGAAGGCGGCTGCCCGTTGCAAGATCGAGCCGGTTCTCAAGGCTGCCCTCGACCAGCACGCCGTAAAGACCGTCCTGCGCCTGCAAAAGCGGCGTCGGCGGCGCGGCGGCGCCCTCATCGCCAAGGCGGAGCGCACCGAACAGCGGATAGGCGTTATCGACAGCTTTGAGTTCGGAGAGCGTGCGGGCATCGTTGTCAAGATTGCGCACCATCGCGCGCAAGGTCTGCACCTCGGCGACCCGGCCTTGCGCCGCCATAAAGGCGCGCTCCTCCGCCGTTGCGGCGCGGTGCGTCAGGCGGATATCGATATCGCCGCCGAGAATGACCTGCCCGTTGGCCTTGAGGCCTTCGGTGATGGAACTCGCGAGCGTGCCGACGCCGGCAATGGCCGCGACGCCAAGGATGAGGCAGGCGAGAAAGATCCGAAATCCCTTCAGATTGCCGCGCAGGTCGCGCCGTGCAAACTTCATGGCGAGCGCGAGCGATTCCGCCCCTTTGTCGTTACGCACCGGCGATCGCCTTTTCCATCGCCGCGCTGTTGGCAACAACCCGCCCGTCCTCGATCCGGATGCGGTGCGTGCAGCGCGCGGCGAGCGCCTCGTCATGGGTGATCAGCACCATCGTAGTCCCCTGCTCGGCCTGCAGGCGGAACATCAGCTCGATGATCAGATCGCCCGTGCGCCCGTCAAGATTGCCCGTCGGTTCATCGGCAAGCAGGATTTTCGGGTTCGTCGAGACCGCCCGCGCCAGCGCGACCCGCTGCTGCTCGCCGCCGGAAAGCTGCGCCGGATAGTGACTTTGCCGATCGCCAAGCCCGACGGACTCAAGCCGCGCCGCCGCCGTCTCGAACGCCGCCTTATCGCCCGCAAGCTCCAGCGGAATGGCGACATTTTCAAGCGCGGTCATGGTCGGGATAAGGTGAAAGGACTGAAAGACGATGCCGATATTGGCGCGGCGAAAGCGCGCGAGGGCGTCCTCATCCATCGTCTCAAGCGCGGCGCCGGCAATGCGGACGGAGCCCTGCGTCGGCCGCTCCAGCCCCGCCATGATCGCCATCAGCGTCGATTTCCCCGACCCCGACGGGCCGACGATGCCAACCGTCTCGCCCGCATGGACCGTCAAATCTATCCCGCGCAGGATATTGACCGGACCCGCATCCGACTTAAGTGTAAGATGAATATCGTGAAGTTCGATGATAGCTGTTCGGGGCACCGGCGGATCCATGTGTAAACGACAATTGTAAAGTCTGGATATGGCAGGTTTGGAATGAAAATCAACGTTTTGGCCGTGATTATTGCGGTTTTCTGCCTGCTGCCCTCCGCGCGGGCGGAGGAGGCGCTGCGCATCGTTGCCATTGGCGACAGCCTGACCGCAGGCTATGGCCTGCCGACGGGCGAGGATTTCGTCACCCGGTTGCAGGCGGCGCTGCAGAAGAAAGGCCTGAACCTGCGCATCGAGAATGCCGGCGTCTCGGGTGATACGAGCGCCGGCGGGCTGCAACGGCTCGACTGGGCGCTCGGGACAGACAGCGTGAGCGCCGTTATCCTCGAGCTTGGCGCCAATGATGCGCTCCGCGGCATCGACCCGGCGGAGACGCGGCGCAATCTCTCGCAGATTATCGAGACCATTCAGGCGAAGGATATTCCGGTCTTTCTCGCCGGGATGCGCGCGCCGCCCAGCATGGGCGCGGAATATACGCGCGCCTTTGATGCGATCTTTCCCGAGCTCGCGGAAAAATACGACACCGGCTTCTATCCCTTCTTCCTTGAAGGCGTCGCCGCCGACCCGGCGCTGAACCAGGAGGATTATATCCATCCCAACGCTAAAGGCGTTGAGGTGATCGTCGAGAATATACTACCCTACGTTACGGAGTTTCTGGCACACAGGGTTGCAACTTCTCGCTAAAGGACACGACCATGCGTCTTTTCGTTGCCATTGATCTGCCGGGGGAGATCAAGGCTGAAATCGCCACTCTTCGGGGTGGCATCCCGGATGCCCGCTGGATCGCGGCGGAAAACGCCCATGTCACGCTCGCCTTCATCGGCGAAGTCCAGGGTCCGATGATGATGGATATTTCGCTGGCGCTCGGAAAAATCCGCTACCCGGCGTTCGATCTCGACATCGAAGGCGTCGGCGTGTTCGGCAACAACAGGCGCCCGCGCCTGCTGTGGGCCGGGGTGCGGCCGACGCCCGAGATCACCTTGCTGCATCAGAAGATCGTCACCGCCATTGAAAGCGTCGGCGCGCGGGTTGACGAGCGGCGGTTCCACCCGCATATCACCCTCGCCCGCGTTCACAAATCGCCTTATGAGAAGGTGCGGCATTTCCTCGTCGATCATGCGCTGTTCAAGGTCAAGACGCTGCCGGTGACGAGTTTTTCGCTCTTTTCAAGCCATCTCTCCTCGTCGGGCTCGATCTACAATGAGGAAGTCAGCTATGACCTGCCGGCGCCGGTAGCTTCATAAAGACGTCATAGCGCGTCGATTTGCCGACTATCTGGTGCGAGGGCGCGGGGAGACCCGGCAGCAGTGCCGCCCGGCGCGGCCATTTCAGCACCACGCGTTTTGACGTACAGGCAAGGGCGACCCGCATCAGCTCGGCGCAGTCGGGATCGCTGCCGACCAGATCGCGAAGCTGCCGCATCTCGGCTTTGACGAGCGCCGATTTGCCGCGCGGCGGGTGCATCGGATCGATCAGCACCGTCTCGGGCTTGAGCGATGGCAAGATCTCCCGCGCATCGCCCAGGATCAATGTCATACGGGCGATGATCTCGCCATGCAGCGGGCTTTCCGCCGCCGCCCGCGCCATCGCCTCGGCAAGCAGCCGGTGCATCGTCTCGTTCCGCTCGATCAGCGTCACCCGCGCGCGGAGGGAGGCGAGCAGAAACGCATCCCGGCCAAGCCCCGCCGTCGCATCCACCACATCCGGCGTGACGCCCTTGCGAAAGCCGAGGGCCTTTGGCAACGCCTGCCCCCGCCCGCCGCCCTGCCGCCGCCGGTAATCGACGGCGCCCGAGATGAAATCGACTTTGAGCGGCGCGTCAGCCATCCTGCCTGCCTTAAAAGCCGAGGCTGGTGCGCCACCAGGTCGGCAGCGCGAAGGACGCCCGGTGCAGCTCGGGGTTATAATGCCGGCCCGTCAGCTCCGCGACCGGGGTGGAATAATCATGCCCGTCGAGGCTGTAGAGGAAGAAGCCGAACTCCGCCGCCGGATAAAGCTGGACGATGGAGCGATAGGCCGCAACATGGGGCAAAAGCCGCTCGCGCTGCATGATGGAGACGAGATTCTGGTCCTTGTCGCCGCACAGCTCCTGCAGGAAATAGGCACGCTCCTTACCGACGAAAATGCTGTCGCTGTCGAGCACAACGCCGGTCGGCTTGACGCAGGCCGAAAAATCCTCGCAGAAAGCACGGGTGAAAACGCTTGAGGACGGGCCGACCGGCTCGCTGAGATCGAGGATGATGAGATCGAATTTGTCGCCGCGGGCGCGCGCTTCGCGCATATAGTCGGCCGCATCGCCGATCACCAACTCGGCGCGCGGATCATCATAGTCGCCATTGATACCGAGATATTCTTTCGACAGCTCAACCACCCGCCGGTCGATCTCCACCATCACGACGCGGGTGACAAAGTCATGGCGCAGCACCTCGCGCAGAATGCCGCCATCGCCGCCGCCGACGATCAGCACCTCCGCCGCCTCGCGCTTGCGGCCGAGCAGCGGCACATGCACGGCCATCTCATGATACATGAACTCATCGGCATGGGATGCCTGTACCAGCCCGTCGAGGGTCAGCACCCGGCCGAACACTTTATGCTCGAAAATCTCGATCTTTTGATACGGGCTCTGCTCGGCATGCAGCAGCTCCATATCCATGGCATGGGTAAAGGCGATGCCTTCCGTCTCTTCATGCCACCAGTTCCGGCTGATCTCGCTGATTTTTGTCATCGGGTCTCTACTCGCTCTGGACTTGCAAAGGGTCTCTCAACATAGTTACGAGGGGTCATAATAGAGTTTCGGGAGAATATCCATGACAGAAAAACTGAGCGCGGAAGAAATTGCTGCGGCGCTCGAGGCGATCGACGGATGGGAGCGCGCCCGGGGGCGTGAGGCGATCACGAAAAGCTTCCGCTTTCGCAGCTTCAATGCGGCCTTCGCCTTTATGACCCGCGTCGCGCTCGAGGCCGAGAAGATGGATCACCATCCCGAATGGTTCAATGTCTACAACCGGGTCGAGGTGACGCT
>JRYH01004308.1_pt1 | contig 20221 bp, 17 predicted proteins | sample 235351 | NCBI WGS metagenome assembly JRYH01 (sample SAMN03074221, study PRJNA261480) | activated sludge metagenome | biome: Wastewater Treatment Plant; feature: Wastewater; material: Activated sludge; isolation source: activated biomass of a wastewater treatment plant treating wastewater... ...
CTAAAGATGAACGCGCTCTAGCGTCAAGAAAATGCGTCAAACCAAAAGCATGGAGCCTCGCCTCTGAGTTTATCAGAGGCGAGGCTCCAGCGCCGCCAAGTCGCCCGGATTTCTCCGTCATCGCAGCACAATCAGAGCGTACACGTCTTAGCGTGCGGGGCCCGGATTTGCGGGCGTTTCAGGCAGGCTGTCAGCATACGAACCCGTGCGATCGATTCGCGATTCATGCCCCCGTTAAGGATCTCTTAACTCGTTAAGGGTTACCTGAAGAGGGTATTCAGGGTGAGTGGCATGTTAAGTTCCTTGCGTAAATGTCATCTATTCACCGGTGTCGAGCGCGTGAAGATCAGTGCGATCTTTGCCTCCACCGCGCTCCTGGCGGGCTGCAGCGCCGACGTTTCCAGGTTCGATCTCGGATTTGGCGATGGAGCGCGCAGCCACTCGAGCTCCGGCAGCTACAATACGACGGGCCGAACCGCGTCGAACGACTACGGCTCCGCCGGCTACAGTCGGCCGTCGTCCTACGGCGGGAGCGACGTGGCGCGCTCCGAGCTGCCCCCCACGGGCATGACGACGGCGGCGATCCATCCGCAGCAGAGCGCGCCCTATGGCGACAACAACTATGGCTATGGGCAGGCGCAGGGCTATGGCGGCTCGGCGGGCTACGGCAGCGCCCAGCAGCGCGCGCCGCAGTACGGCGGCTACGCCACGACGCCGTCGGGCGGCGCCTACTCCGGCGGCTCGGGCACCGGCGCCAAAGGCGAGATGATCCAGGTGCGGCAGGGCGATACGCTTTACTCGCTGGCCCGCCAGCACGGCGTCTCGGTCAACGATCTCAAGGCGACGAACGGCCTTGCGTCGAACGATCTGCGGCCGGGCCAGCAGCTCTATCTGCCGTCGGGATCGCGTGGGCGCTACGCGAGCGAGCCGGCGCGTCCGCCGCGCGAGAACTATGAGACCGTGGCCGTGCGGCCGGTGCAGGCCGCGCCGGCGCCCGCGGTCGGCGCGCCGTCGGACTGGACCGGGCGACACACGGTGCGGCAGGGCGACTCGCTCTACGGCATCGCGCGCGAGAACGGCGTGAAGCTCTCCGATCTCGAGCGCTACAACGGCATCTCGGATTCTCGCAAGGTGATGCCGGGCACGGTGCTCAAGGTGCCGGGCCATCCGTCGTCGACGACGGTCGCGGAGGCGGCGCCGTCGGCGCCCGCTTACGAGCCGCCGGCCTATTCCCCGCCCGCGGCCTCGCCGCCGCCGGCCGCGTCCGAGACGCCGCAGCCGACCCCCGGGGTCGTGCGCCTCGGCGAGCCGGTGCCGCCGATCGGCTCGACGCCGCAGCAGCCGACGATGATCAACGGATCGGGATTGGCCGGCCCCGGCGCGTCCTCACCGCCTGCCGCGCCCGAGCGCGTGGCGAGGGTGGAGACGAACACGGCGAGCGATGCGGTTTCGCCGGTGAGCAGCTCCAATTCGACAGCCGTCGCAGGCTTCTCCAAGCTGCGCTGGCCGGTGGCCGGCAAGGTCATCGCCGGGTTCGGGCCGCGTCCGGACGGAACGCACAACGACGGCGTCAATCTCGCCGCCCCGATGGGCACAGACGTGCACGCGGCCGAGAGCGGCGTGGTCGCCTACGCGGGCGACGAGCTCAAGGGCTACGGCAACCTCGTGCTCATCCGCCACGACAACGGCTGGGTGACCGCCTACGCGCACGCCGACGAGCTGCTCGTCAAGCGCGGCGACCAGATCCGGCGCGGCCAGGTCATCGCCAAGGCGGGGCGGTCGGGCCAGGTGGACCAGCCGCAGGTGCACTTCGAGCTGCGCCAGGGCCAGAAGCCTGTCGATCCGACGCCGTTCATGGAAAGGCTTTAAGGCGGGCAGCAGGCAGGGTAAAACACAAGAGCGCGTGGGCAGCCGGCAGCGGTCGGTATACGGCTGAAAGATCCCGCCGCGCATCCTGCCTGCTGCCCGCTGCCTCACAACGGCAACGTCTTGCCGAGGCGGCCGGCCAGGTCCTGCGTGAACTGCCAGGCGACGCGGCCGGAGCGTCCGCCGCGCGTGACGCTCCACTCGAGCGCCTCCCGGACAAGCGCGTCGCGCGCGATCGGCAGGTCGAAATGTCGGGCGTAGCCTTCGACCATGGCGAGGTAGTCGTCCTGGCTGCAGTTGTGAAAGCCGAGCCAGAGACCGAAGCGATCCGAGAGCGAGACCTTCTCCTCCACCGCCTCGGAAGGGTTGATGGCGGTCGAGCGCTCGTTGTCGACCATCTCGCGCGGCATCAGATGGCGGCGGTTGGAGGTGGCATAGAAGAGCACGTTCGGCGGGCGCCCCTCGATGCCGCCCTCGAGCACGGCCTTCAGCGATTTGTAGCTCGTGTCGTCGCGGTCGAAGGAAAGGTCGTCGCAGAAGACGATGAAGCGATGGCGTGATGCGCGCAGCTCGGCGAGCGCGGCCGGCAGCGTCGCGATGTCCTCGCGGTGGATCTCGACGAGCTTCAGGTCTCCCGTCATGTTCCCTGCCGCCGCGGACTGGGCCTGCACCTCGGCATGGACGGCCTTGACGAGACTCGATTTGCCCATGCCGCGCGCGCCCCACAGGAGCGCGTTATTGGCCGGCAGCCCGTCTGCGAAGCGGCGCGTGTTGTCGAGGAGCTGGCGCGCCGAGCCGTCGATGCCCTTGAGCAGTGCGCGGGGAACCCGGTTCACGGCCGCGACCGGCTGGAAGGACTGATCAGCGGCGTGCCAGACGAAGGCGTCGGCCGCGTCGAAGCGGGCCGGGGCGGGCGGAGGCGGGGCCAGCCGCTCGAGAGCGGCGGCGATCCGGTCGAGGCGAAGGGCGAGATCGGAGGTGTGGCTCATGATCGGGGTTTGCCTTGATGTCCGGCCGGTTGCCCGCCGCCGTTGCGCGCAAGCGACGGACGGGACGGCCATTTCCGGGGCTCTATAGCGCAACGCGCCGTTCGCCGGCCAGAGCGCTGACCCGTCAGGGTTTCCGCGGAATCGGCCAGGGTTGCAAACGAGGCCCCGGGCACTATAGTCGCGCCCGATCTCTGGCAGCGAGACTCGCGGGCGATGTCCCGGCGAGACTGGCTGCGTTTCGCCTTTGACCATTCATATAGACGATCCGGCAAGGACCTGTCCCACATGTTCATCACTTCGGCTTACGCACAATCCAGCAGCGCGCTGTCGGATCCGTTCAGCGGTCTTCTCATCCCCATGCTGCTGATGGTGGTCATCTTCTATTTCCTCGTCATCCGTCCGCAGAGCCAGCGCCAGAAGCAGCACCGCGAGATGGTCGAGCGCGTGCGCCGCGGCGATACGGTCGTGACGTCGGGCGGCTTCGTCGGCAAGGTGGCGCGGGTGGCGGACAACTCCGACGAGATCGAGGTCGATCTCAACGATACGCTCAAGGTGCGCGTGCTCAAAAGCACGCTGATCGACGTCCGCTCGAAGAGCGAGCCGGTGAAGGACGCGCCGGCCACGAAATAAGCTAGGCGGCGCGGCGCGACGCGCCGATCGGCCATCACGCAACGCCCAGGGGAGGCCCGCTCCACGATGCTGCATTTCGAGCGCTGGAAGATCATCGCGATCTTGGGGACGATTTTCGTCGGCTTCCTGTTCGCGCTTCCCAACTTCGTTTCGAAGGAGACGCTCGAATCGTGGCCGAGCTTCCTGCCCAAGCGGCAGATGCCGCTCGGCCTCGACCTGCAGGGCGGCGCCCACCTTCTGCTCGCGATCGACCAGAACGAGCTGCGCACGGATTGGCTCAACACGCTGCGGGAAGATGCGCGCAGGACGCTACGTGACGCCAAGATCGGATTTTCCGCCATCGGCATCGCGAAAGATGCGGTTCAGGTGCGGCTCGTGAAGCCTGAGGAGACCGATGCGGCGCTCAAGGAGCTCAAGAAGCTCGTGCAGCCGGTCGGCAACCTCATCCTCGGGACGAGCGGCAACGATACCGAGGTCGAGAAGGGGAGCGAGCCGGGCGTCATCCTCATCAGGCCGACGCAGTTCGGCATGGATCAGCGGCTCACGCATGCGGCGGCCGCCTCGATCGAGACGATCAACCGGCGCGTCAATGCGCTCGGCACCGCCGAGTCGACGGTCGTGCAGCAGGGTCGTGATCGCATCCTCGTGCAGTACCCGGGACTGAGCGACACGCGCGAGCTCAAGGAGCTGATCGGTAAGACGGCCAAGCTCTCGTTCCACGCCGTGCACCCGACCGTGACCGCCGATGAGGCGAGGGTGACGCGGCCGCCCGCGGGCTACCGCATCTTTGAGGCCGCCGAATCGGAGCGGAACTATCAGTCGGCTTACGTGCTGCAGGAGGTGCCTGTGGTGCAGGGCGACGACCTCGTCGATGCCCAGCCGGCCTTCGACAGCCAGACCAACGCCCCGATCATCACCTTCCGCTTCAACCAGTCCGGCGCCCGCAAGTTCGGCAACTTCTCGAAGACGCACGTGGGCGAGCCGTTCGCCATCGTGCTCGACGACCAGGTGATCTCTGCGCCCGTCATCCGCGACGCGATCCTCAGCGGCTCGGGCCAGATCTCGGGCAACTTCACGGTCGAGAGTGCCAACAACCTGGCCATCCAGCTTCGCTCCGGCGCGCTGCCCGCGAGGCTCACGATCGTCGAGGAGCGCACCGTCGGGCCGTCGCTCGGCGCCGACAGCATCGAGGCCGGCAAGCTCGCCGGGATCATCGGCATGGTTGCGACGGCCGTCTTGACGGTCCTGGCCTACGGCACCTTCGGCGTCTATGCCGTCCTCGGTCTCCTCGTACACGGCATTCTCATTCTGGCACTGATGTCGATGATCGGCACTACGCTCACGCTGCCCGGAATCGCCGGCTTCGTGCTGACGATCGCCATGGCGGTTGACGCCAACGTACTCATCTACGAGCGTATCCGTGAGGAGCTTCGAGCCGGCCGGACACCCGTCGCCGCCATCGAAACGGGCTTCCAGCGCGCGTTCGTCACCATTCTCGACAGCCAGCTCACGACGCTTGCCGCGGCCGTCATCATGTTCTGGCTCGGCTCGGGTCCTATCCGCGGCTTCGCGGTGACGCTGACGCTCGGCATTCTCACGTCCGTGTTCGCGGCGGTCACGGTTACGCGTCTGCTCGTCGCCATGTGGCTCAAGAGTGCCATCAAGGGCAGCAAGCGCACGACTTCCGTCTCGGTTCCGATCTAGGGAAGGTCAACCACCATGTTTCTGGTGCCCGACTTCAAGGGTAATGACTTCTTTCCGCACGGCACGCGGTTGCCGTTCATGAAGTACAAGCTCGTCTGCGTCATGGCGTCGATCACCATGTCGGTCCTTTCGCTCGGTATCATCCTCGTCAACGGGTTCAACTACGGCGTCGATTTCAAGGGTGGCTCGTTGATCGAGGTGCGCGCCAAGTCCGGCATCGCCGACGTCGGCCAGATGCGCAGCACGCTCTCGGGCTTAAATCTCGGCGATATCCAGATCCAGAGCTTCGGCAACGACGCGGACGTGCTGATCCGCATCGAGCAGCAGCCGGGCGAGGAGGACGCGCAGCAAGTGGCGGCCAACAAGGTGCTCGAGGCGCTCGGAGGCGACTACGAGCAGCGGCGCATCGAGGTCGTGGGGCCGGCGGTGTCGAGCGAGCTCAGAATCACCAGCCTCATCGCCATCCTGGCGGCGATGGTGGCGATCGTCGCCTACGTGTGGGTGCGGTTCGAGTGGCAGTTCTCGGTCGGCGTTCTGCTCGGCCTCGTGCACGACGTGCTGATCACAGCCGGCATCTTCTCGCTGTTCTGGATGCAGTTCGACCTTTCCATCGTGGCGGCGCTGCTCACCATTCTCGGCTATTCGATCAACGACTCGGTCGTCGTGGCCGACCGAATCCGGGAAAATCTGCGCAAATACAAGAAAATGCCGCTGACCGAGCTGCTTGATCTGTCGATCAACGAGACGCTGTCGCGCACGATCCTCACCGGTGTCACGACCATCGCGGTGCTGCTGGCGCTGTTCTTTCTCGGCGGCGAGGTGATCCGCAACTTTACCTTCGCCATGCTGTTCGGCGTCATCATCGGTACCTACTCGTCGATCTTCGTGTCGGCGCCGCTGATCGACTATCTCGGCATCAAGCGCGACTGGAGCGGCGAGGCACCGGCCAAGACTGCGAGCAGCGGCGCAACGGTGGCGCGGCCCTGACCCGGCAAGGCGGCGGATGTCCATGGGTGCGCGCGCGCATCTTCCGCGGCAGGTTCCCATCGATGCCTACGGCAACGGCGGGTTCCGCTTCGGCGGCATGAGCCATAAAGGCTCCATCCTGTGCCTGCCTTCGGGCATCTGGGAGTGGTCCGTCGCGTCGGCCGAGGCCCTTGACCGCACCGCACTCGACGACGCCCTCGCGCCCGGCGCCGGGGTCTCCCTCATGTTCCTCGGCACGGGGACGCGTCTCGTGCGGCCGCCGGCCGATCTCAGGGCGGCGTGCGCGACGGCGGGGATCGCGCTCGAAGCCATGGACACGGGCGCGGCTGCACGGACCTACAACATGCTCCTGGCCGAGGGCCGGGCGGTGGCGGCCGCCCTCATTGCCGTCCCATGAGGGAGGGCGATCCCATGCGCACGCCCGACCCGCGCCTCTCCGGCCCCGTTCTCGAAGCCGCCCGCACCCACGCCTACGATCTCTATCTGTCGGCGCTGCTGGCGCCGGCCGCGGCACAGGGCGATCTCGTCGTGCTCGCGGCTTATCTCGGCGAGGTCCGGCGCATCCCGTTGATTGCGCACGACGCCACCGTCGGCGAGATCCGGCTGCAATGGTGGCGCGATGCGCTCGCCTCCGGCACGCCGGGCGGAAATCCGGTCGCCGATGCGCTGATCGACCTCAAGCATCGGCGCTCGCTCCGCGACGATCTGCTGGCGGCGCCGCTCGAAGGCGCTTCGCGCGTGTTTTACGAGGACGGCATCCCCGATAAGCGCGCGCTTGAGCTCTATGCGGACGAGACGGAAGGCGCGCCGATCCGGCTTGCCCTCGCCGTGCTCGGCAGGGAGGGGGACGCGGCCGCGGAGCGGCTCGCGCAGCCGGCCGGCCGCGCGTTGGCCCTGACGCGGCTTGCCCTCACCTTGCCACAGCATCTTGCTTTTGGTCGGTTGCCGCTTCCGGCGGATGAGTCCGGGCCCTTGCGCGACCCGCGGATCCTCGGCCCGGAAGACGCACGCGAGGCGACGCGAGCCCAGCTCGAACGCCTTGCCGAGGACGCGGCGCGGGCGTTGGCAGAATTCCGGCGCGGAGAGGCGGGCCTTGAACGCGGGGCGCTCCCGGCGTTTCTCACGCTGTCGCTGGTTGCGCCCTATCTCAAGGCCGTCGTCGCGCCGCGGCGGGACGTTCTGTCGGAAGTTGCGGATATTTCGCCGCTTTCGCGTGTCACGAGACTGTGGTTCGCGCATTGGCGCGGCCGTATCTAGCCGGTCGGCGCACCGGCGCCAGATCATCGGGATCGACATCGGGCATGGTTCGGCTTCTCGTTTGCACCGCTGCGGCGGCCGTCCTCTGGATCGGCCTCGCCGTGGCTGAGCCGGTCGAGCTCCCCGTCGAGGCGGATCCCGGCGCGGACGTGGGCGCGGTGCCGGGCGTGCCCGCGACGCCGCCAGCCGAGCCGACGATCGAATCCCTCATCGAGGACGCGGAGCGCGCGCCGGCGCACACCGGCACCGGGCCTGCTCCGCAGGCCGCACCCCCCTTGCCGCGCGCGCCCTCCATCGGCGACGCGATCGATCCGCTGCTGGCGCCTCGCGTGCATGTGCCTCTGTCCGAAGAGCCGCCGTTCGGACCGGCCCCGCAGCCGATCACCGTCGAGATCGAATGGCGCGTCGAGAACCCGTTCCGCTTCTTCGCCGATCCCAAGGATACCGACGTCCATCGCGCGACCTACATGGAGCTCAGTCCGGAGCAGAGGGAGGCGGCTCCCGTGCTCGCGGCCGAGCATGCGCTGTCGCGCCGCCACGAGGATGGATGGGCGGAGACGATGTACCGCAAGACGTGCTGGATGGGCGCGCGCAACAGGCACGTCTGTCCGGACAAGGGCGACTACGTCAACCCCGCGAGCCATCGCGTGATCGCCACGCTCAAGGGCATGGCGGAGCCGGGCGTCGATTGCCGCTGGGTGACGTCGGAGCTCGGCCGGGAGCCCGGCGACAGGAGCGGGCCGGAGACGGCCGTCGTGCGGCCCTGCGAGGAGGCGGTGACGTTTACTGCGCCCTATCCGAACGGCCTTGCCGCGCGGGTCGAGATCGGCGGCGTCGCGGTGGCGTCGGCCGAGATCAAGGTGCGCGACATCTTCGTCGTGGGCATCGGCGACAGCTTCGGCTCCGGCGAGGGCAACCCCGACGTGCCGGTGCGGTTCTCGCCAGAGCGCACGATCTCCTACGGCAAAGGCGGCGGGGCGGACGATCTCACCGGCTTTCCGGCGCGCGTTGGGGCGTGGAAGCAGGTCGGCGACAACGCGTTCATCGAGGGCAATGCGCGCTGGCTCGACCAGGCCTGCCATCGCTCGCTCTATTCGCATCAGCTGAGGGCGGCGCTCGAGCTTGCGGTCGAGGACCCGCACCGGGCCGTGACGTATGCCGGCTTCGCCTGCTCGGGCGCGGAGGTCACGTGGGGGCTCTTCCTGCGCTACAAGGGCAACGAGTGGGTGCCGACCCCGCCCGACCTGTCGCAGATCTCGGCGGCGGCGGATGCGCAATGCGGCAAGAGCGACGCTCCCAAGATCGACATGCCCGAAGCCTACCACATGAACGGGATCATCCCCGAGCTCAAGGGCGGGCTCACGCTTTCCAAGTGTCCCCACGAGAAAGCCCGCAAGATCGATCTCGTGCTGATGTCGGTTGGCGGCAACGACATCGGCTTCGCCCGCCTCGTCGCCAACGCGGTGCTCTCGGATGAATCGCTCGTGCGCAGCCTCGGCGGCTGGTTCGGCCAGGTGCACGGCAACAAGGAGAGCGAGGATCTCCTGACGCGCCTTGATCAGCGCTACAAGGCCATGAACCGCGCTGTGCACGGCATCCTGCACGTGCCGTGGGACGAGAGCGACCGCATCATTCTCACCGCCTATCCTCCGTTCGCGCTGCTCGACGATACCGGAAGCATGTGCCGTGACGGCACGGCCGGCATGGACGTGTTCAGCGAGTTCCGCATCACGCAGAAGGCCGCGCTCTCCTCGTCGTGGCTCGCCGACAAGCTCGATCAGGTGATGGAGAAGAGCGCCGGCGCGCACGGCTGGAGCTATGCGGACGCCCACCGCAAGACGTTCGTCGGGCGCGGCGTCTGCGCGGGGCATACGGACGGGCTCGGCCCGCTGGTCGACGATCTCAGGCTGCCGCGCCGGCACGGGGGTATCTGGCAGCCCTACAACCCGGTGCACTTCCAGCCTTACGCCGCACGCCTCAGGTGGTTCCGCACGCCGAACGACGCGTTTCTCACCGGCAATTTCCATGCGGCCGGCTCCGTTCTGCAGAACGTGCTCAAGCTGCAGAGCTTCTCGTGGTTCCAGGTGCTGCTGGCGGCGACCTATGGCGGCGCGTTCCATCCCACGGCCGAAGGGCAGGCCGCCATGGCCGATGCGGTCGTCGCCAGGGCGCGCGCGGTGCTGGCGCGGCATGGGCAGCAATCGGCTGCGGCGTCGGCAGCGGCGAGCGAAGTCCCCTAAGAGGGCACGCGCTCCCGTTCCTCGTTTCCCGGCAGACGTGTCTGGACCCCGACCTGCGTCGGGGTGACGTTGTTATTCAAGCCAGCGAGCCTCCAAACTCGACGTCGTCCGGCATCATGGCGGAGCCATGCTCCGCAGGGACGGCCGGGATCTGGACCGTCTCAGCTTGCAGGACTACTCCGCGGCCTCGCTGCCGAACTGAAGCTCGGAGAGGCGGGCGTAGAGGCCGCTCTTCTTGATGAGCTCGGCGTGCGTGCCGCTCTCGACGATGCGGCCCTCGTCCAGCACCAGGATGCGGCTGGCGTTCTGCACGGTCGAGAGGCGATGGGCGACGACGATGGTGGTGCGCCCCTTCGTCAGCGCCTCGAGCGCCCGCTGCACGGCGATCTCGTTCTCGGTATCGAGCGCGCTGGTCGCCTCGTCGAGCAGCAGCACCGGCGCGTTCTTCAGAATGGCGCGGGCGATGGCGATGCGCTGGCGCTGGCCACCCGAGAGCGACACGCCCCGCTCGCCGAGCTTCGTCTCGTAGCCTTGCGGCAGCGCGCGGATGAAGCCGTCGGCCTGGGCGGCGACGGCGGCGCGCGAGACGTCGGCATCGCTGGCCTCCGGCGTGCCGTAGCGGATGTTCTCGGCGACCGTATCGGCGAAAAGCGCAACCTCCTGCGGCACCAGCGCGGTGATCGCGCGCAGATCGGCGAGAGCGAACGACGCGATGTCGATGCCGTCGATGAGGATCTCGCCGCTTGCGGGATCGTAGAAGCGCAGCAGCAGATTGAGCACGGTCGATTTGCCGGCGCCGGACGGACCGACCAGCGCGACGCGCTCGCCGGGTGCGATGCGGAACGAGACGCCGTCGAGCGCGGGGGCACCGGCGCGGCCGGCATACCCGAAGCGGACGGCGCGGAACTCGATCTCGCCCCTCACGGGCACGGGAAGCGGAACGGGGTTTGCGGGGGACTTGATCTCGGGCGTGACCGCAAGGAACTCGGTGATGCGCTCGGCGGCGCCCGCGGCCTGCGTGGTCTCGCCCCACACCTCCGACAGCTCGCCGAGCGCGCCGGCCGCGAACAGGGCGTAGATGACGAACTGGCTCAGCCGTCCGCCCGTGATCTCGCCGCTGATTACCGCCGATGAGCCGTACCAGAGCACGCCGACGATGCTCGCGACGACGAGCAGGATGACGAGGCCGGTGAGGCCTGCGCGGGCGACGAGGCGGCTGCGGGCGGCTTGGAAGGAGCGCTCGACGGCCTTGGCGAAACGGCCCGCGACCGCATCCTCATGGCCGAACGCCTGCATGGTGCGCACGGCGGCGAGGTTCTCGGCCGCGTAGGCCGAGGCCTCGGCGAGCGTGTCCTGGGCGTGCCGGGAGAGGCGCCGCACCGAGCGGCCGTAGCCGATCAGCGGCAGCACGATCACGGGTATGGCGATCAGCACCAGGAGCGAGAGGCTGGGGCTCGTGACGATCATCATCGTGAGCGCGCCGACGAGCATGATGGCGTTGCGCAGCGCCTGCGAGATCGCCGAGCCCGCGACCGCCTTGATCTGCGTCGTGTCGGCGGTGAGGCGGCTCATCACCTCGCCCGAGTGCGTCCGCTCGTAGAAGTCGGGGCCGAGGCGGGTGAGGTGGGCGAACACGTCGGCGCGCAGATCCGCGACCACGCGCTCGCCGATCCAGTTGACGAGGTAGAAGCGCGACGCGCTGGCCGCCGCGAGCACGACGCCGATGACGATCATCATCATGAAATACTGATTGATCATCGCGCCGTCGTGCGCGCCGAAGCCATGGTCGATCATGCGGCGCACGGCCAGCGGAATGGCCAGCATGGCCATGGCGGAAACGACGAGGGCCACTGCCGCCGCGGCGAGCTGGGCCGGGTGGCGGACGAGGTACGGCCTGAGGGCGAGAAGCGGGCGCAGGGACGGGCGCGCTGCGGCCGTCCCTTCTGTCGTGCCGGCGGCGCTAGCGGTGGCGGCCGCGTGGATCTCGGGATGGTCCTTCTGGCTCACGTGTCGGACTTTCGCATTGGGCGTTTCCCCTGGTGTGCGATCCTTCTGGACCGCCCGGACGCTCAGCTCCGGCCCTTTGCCCGGCCTCGGATCCGACGTTTCGGACAGGCCCGGCCCCAGGCGATCGTTACCGGGCGTGCGTTCGTGTTCTTTCTCTTGCGTTTTTGACCATGCGCGACACGGCGCCCTGGCGTCAACGCCAACCGGCAGCGTGGCGCGGAATGCCGCGCCGCAAGTTCGCGGCAGACCGGCATCGGCCGGCCCGGGCGTGCCAAAGCCCTTCCCGCGGCTTGGTTTTTCGGCGCTTGTGCCGCCCGGGCATCTCGACTATAGAAGCGCATCCAGAAATTCGGGGGTCGTGCCGTCGGCATTCCGCCGCTTTTGGTGCGCTGCGCCAGTCCTCGCGCGGATTTGCACTCCGGCCCCTTTTTGCAACGAGCGCCGACATGAAGAAAGATTCCGACCTGCATCCCGACTACCATCAGATCACGGTCAAGATGACCGACGGGTCCGAGTTCGTCACCTATTCCACCTACGGCAAGGAAGGCGATGAGCTGACGCTCGACATCGACCCGAGCTCGCATCCGGCCTGGACCGGCGGCGATCAGCGCCTGATGGACCGCGGCGGCCGCCTGTCGCGCTTCAAGAAGAAGTTCGAAGGCTTCCTCAAGTAGGTGCCCTGACGGCTCGAACAGAAAAGGCCCGGTCGATCCCGGGCCTTTTTCATGTCCGGCGGCAGAGCCGCTCAACGGTCATGTCGGGCGGCTCAGCGGCTCGCGACGCGGCGGAGACCGGTCGCGAACGCCTGCTCGAGAGCGTTGATCTGCGTCGCGACGGGGTTGACGGGCGCGGCGTCGTCGACATCATCGGCCGGGGCGACCATGGCGCGATCGAGCTGGACGATCCGATCGTGCAACTGGAAGCTCGCGTCGATCAGGTCGCGCAGCCCCTGGGGCAGGTCCGAGAAGCCTTTGGTATGGGACGGGCGGCCGAGCGTCTGCAGCTTGACGCGTGCACGCTTGGCATCGGCTTCCTCGCGCGTGATCTCGCCTTCCTTCAACGCCCGGCGGATCAGCAGCCAGGAGGCGAGCTCCAGCAGCCGCGTCGTGAGCCGCATGCTCTCGGTGGCGTAGAGAACCGTGACCTGGCCGGGAAGACCCTTGCTCTCCTGGCGGCCTTCCCCATCGAGGTAGGCGGCCGAGCGCTCGACGAGCGCCATGCCTTCGGAGAAAACGCGATCGAATTGCTCAGAAGCTTGGAAACGCTCCCCGAAGGAGACGGTCTCGCCCCTGGCGACAAGCAGATTTTCTACGCTGGAACCGTTGCTCATGACACGCTGTGACACATACACCTACGATCTGATCACCTTACCATTCCTCGATCCTAAGAGACCAGAGTTAACAGAATTGGCCAAGAAGGAGACAATCCCAAGGAACGATCTTGATTTGATCGGCACTGCAAGAGCCGCGCCTAAAAAATGAGCCGCCTCGCGGCGGCTCGGAAGTCAACAGGGAGGCGTCAAACAGGGCGGCTAGGCACCACCCGGGATCCAGATGTCTGGATATGGGACAGTTCTACCCCCGGGCTCCCTAAAGGAGGCTTAACGAACGGCGGTTTCGACCTCATCTGCCGTTCACAACTGCGGGACTGCAGAGTGTGAACGCGAGCCCCGGTCCGGGACAGTGCGCGCATGGCCGCCTACGCCGGATCCTGGATGCGGGAAGCGAGCACCTTGTCGATGCGGTGGCCGTCGAGATCGACGATTTCGAAGCGCCACCCGTTCGTCTCGACGAACTCGCCAGTTTTGGGGATGTGCTGCAGGTGGGCCAGCGCGAAGCCGGCGACGGTGGCGTAGCTGCGCTTCGGCGGCAGCGAGACGCCGAGCCGGGCCGCCATCTCGTCCACCGGCATGGAACCGGCGAGCAGCCACGAGCCGTTGGCGCGCTGGACTGCGTCGGGCTCCTCGCCTTCCGACTTGAACGCGCCGACGATGGCCTCGAGCACGTCGGCTGGCGTCACGAGCCCCTCGAAGTGGCCGTATTCGTCGTGGATCAGCGCGATGGGCACCTCCGCCTCGCGCAGGATCTCGAGGGCATCGAGGGCGTCCATGGTCTCGGGGATGATCGGAACCTTGTGCAGCCGGTTCCGGATGTCGAGCGCGCGACCTGCCAGAATGTCGGCGAGCAACTCGCGGGCGCGGACGATCCCGATCAGCGTATCGATGTCGCCCTCGCCGACAGGGATCAGCGAATGGGGGATCTCGCGCGCCTGCCGGCGGATCTCCTCATCCGAGGCCGTGATGTCGAGCCAGCTGACGTCGGTGCGCGGCGTCATGAGGCCGACGACCGTCCGGTCGGCAAGCCGCATGACGCCGGAGATCATCTCGCGCTCGTGCGTCTCGAGCACGCCCGCCGCCTCGGCTTCCGAGATCAGAATGGCGATCTCCTCGTCGGAGACCTGGCTCTCGCTGGTCTCCGCCTGCCCGAGCAGGCGGAACACGAGACGCGTGGAGGTGTCGAGCAGCCATACGGCGGGCCGCGCGATGCGCGAGAAGGCGGTCATGGCGGGCGCGACGAGGCAGGCGATGGTGTCGGCGTTCCGGAGCGCCAGGTTCTTCGGAACGAGCTCGCCGACGATCACCGAGAGATAGGTGATGACGGCGATGACGCTGCCGTACCCGAGCGCGGCGGCCGCGGTTTCGGAGAGGCCGGCGCCGCGCAGCGCTGTGTAGGCGTAATGGCCGAACGTCTCGCCCGAGTAGACGCCGTTGATGATGCCGATCAACGTGATGCCGATCTGCACGGCGGAGAGGAACTTGCCCGGGTCGGCCGCGAGGGCGAGGGCGCTTTCCGCGCCCCTCTTGCCGTTGGCGGCCATGGCCTTGAGACGAGGCTGGCGGACGGAGACGACGGCCAGCTCGGACAGCGCAAAGAGGCCGTTCAGAAGAATGAGGCCCGCGACAATCAGAATTTCGATCAAAGTTTTTGCGGCTGACTTGGCGGGTCGTGCTCGGGAAAGCGCGCCTGCGTCGATGCCACTCCATGTTGCGCAGGGGCAAATGCTAGCCCGCAGGCGGCCGCCGGGTCAATGCAGCCGAGACCGGAGGTTATTCCCGGCTTATCCACCCCGCGCCCCTCAATCGGCGGGCTTTTTGAAGAGCGCGGCGGCCGCACTTTCGTGGGCGCGCTTTCTCGCAAGCTCGGCCTTCACGCGCTCGATCTCGGCCGCAAACGCGCTGATCCGCTGCTCCAGCTCGGCGACCGACAGCGTTTCGAGATTGTCGCCGACCCCTAAGGATTTCGGCGCCGTCGGCTTCGCATCGTCCCAATCCATGGCGTTCGCTCCTCGGGTACGTGTCCTCTCGGCGCGGACCGTGACACTTTCGCCGGAGCGTCACAAGCCGCCCCGGGTTGTCGGACGTGCCTGCGGCGGCTATGCACGCGACACCTGTATTGCCTTGTCCGAGGGATCTCCGATGACGACGCTGCCCGAGACGATGACCGCCATCGCCATTCACGGCAAGGGCGGACCGGAGGTGCTGGTCGAGGAGCGGAAGCCGGTGCCGCGGCCGGGGGCGGGGCAGGTTCTGATCGAGGTCGAGGCCGCAGGCGTCAACCGGCCCGACGTCCTGCAGCGCAAGGGGCTCTACCCGGCACCCAAGGGGCACTCCGAGCTACCCGGGCTCGAGGCGGCTGGGCGGGTCGCGGCCGTCGGCGAGGGCGTGTCGCGCTTCGCGGTCGGCGATCGCGTCATGGCGCTGCTCAACGGCGGCGGGTACGCGGAGTATGCGCTTGCGGATGACGCCGCGACGCTCGCCATTCCCGACGGCGTGTCGATGGTCGAGGCGGCGGCGATCCCGGAGACGTTCTTCACCGTCTGGCACAACGTGTTCGAGCGTGGCGCTCTGAAGAGCGGCGAGTGGTTCCTCGTGCACGGCGGCACGAGCGGCATCGGCGTGACGGCGATCCAGCTCGCGCGCGCGTTCGGCGCCAAGGTCATCGCCACCGCCGGCTCGCCGCAGAAATGCGAGGCATGCCTCGCGCTCGGCGCTCACCGCGCCGTCGACTACATGCAGGAGGATTTCGTCGAGGCGGTGAAGGCGGAGACGGGCGGCCGCGGCGTCGACGTCATCCTCGACATGGTGGGCGGCGACTACGTGGAGCGGAACATCCGCTCGCTCGCCGACGACGGGCGGCTCGTCAACATCGGCTATCAGTCGGGCTCCAAGGTGACGGTCGACATGATGCGCGTAATGCTGAAGCGGCTGACGCTCACCGGCTCGACGCTGCGCATCCGGCCGACCGAGGTCAAGGGCGCGATAGCGTGCGCTGTCGAGCGGCATGCGTTGCCGGCGGTGGCGAGCGGCAAAGTGAAAATCGTGATCGACAGCACGTTTCCGCTCGCACGCGCGGCCGAGGCGCACGCGCGCATGGAGACGAGCCAGCATGTCGGCAAGATCGTGCTGACGGTCGGCTGAAGTCCAAACGATCTCGGGCTACCACGCGAGCGCCGGCATGGCGGCGACGGGGCGCTCGTCGCGCGAGGGGAAGAGGCGGGCCACCGTCTCGGTCGTGACGCCCGTGGGGGCGTGCACGCCGCTCGCAATGAACACGCTGTCGAGACCGGCGGCCGCCGCCCCCTTGATGTCGGTGTGGAGCCCGTCGCCGATGCACAGGATGCGCTCCCGGGCGACCGGCTTCTCCTTGAGCTTGGCAATCATGGCAAAGGCCATGTCGTAGATCGGAAGATAGGGCTTGCCGGCATAGGCGACGCGGCCTCCCTTGGCCTCGTACGCCGCCGCAAGCGCGCCCGCGCAGTAGACGATCTGGTCGCCACGCTCGACGGTGAGGTCGGGATTGGCGCAGATCATGGGCAGCTCGCGCGCCGCGAGTTCCGCGAGCAGGGGGGCATAGTCGTCCGCCGTTTCGATCTCGTCATCGAAGAGGCCCGTGCAGGAGACGGCGTCGGCATCGGCCGCCCCGGCAAGCGTGACGCCGAGGTCGTCGTAAAGCGACAGGTCACGCTCGGGCCCGAGGTGGAACACGCGCTTGCCGGCATAGGCCCCGACGAGCGCACGGGCGGCATCGCCCGAGGTCAGGATGGCATCCCATGCGAAGCGCGGCACGCCGAGGCGGTCGAGCTGCGTGACGACGCTCGAAGCGGGGCGCGGAGCGTTGGAAAGGAGGATGACAGTGCCGCCCGCGAGGCGGAACTTGGTCGTGGCCTCGCAGGCCGGCGCGAACGGCGCGACGCCGTTGTGGATCACGCCCCAGATGTCCGTGAGCCACACCTCGCGCGACGGAGCGAGGCCGGCGATGGATGTGAGAACAGGGATGGGGGGCGCGGAAGGTTCCATGCGCCATGCCTAGCGGCTGAGCCGCCGCTCGGCAAGCGTCGGCGGCTCAGCCGGTCTCAGGCGTTCAGACCGCGATCTTTTGAGCGTGCCCGGCGGCCGCCCTGCCCCGGCTCCGGTCGTTCGTGATGTCGGCCCGGACCGGGCGCGCGCCGCCGAACAGCCGTCCCTGGCCGAGCAGCACCCCGAAGCCGAACAGGCGGGCGAGAAGCGCGTCGTCGTCGATCCGCTCGACGACCAGTGTCAAGCCGTGCTTGGCGAGGTGACGGCAGACGTCGCTCGATGGGATGTGGCCGCTCGGCGCGCGAAGGCCATTGAGGAACACGGACGCGTCGAGCTTGGCGAACACGAAGCCCTGCTCGGCCAGCGCCTCGAAGTCCATGTCGAGGTCGGTCATGTGCGAGATCGCGAATCGGAAGCCGAGCGCGCGCATGTCGGCGAGCGAATCCCATTCCGGCGTGGAGAAGGCGCGCACGTCGGTCTGCGTGAACGACAGGACGAGCTGCGACGCGAGGCTCGCCCGCAAGTGCAGCGTCTCGGCCAGCTCGCCCAGGAAGTGCTCGTCGGCGACCGATTCGCCGCTGAAGGCGGAAAAGACCGAGCCGCCCTTGCCGCGCTCCTCGAGGCGCCGCGCGATGGCCGCGGTCCTGACGACGCGCACGCCGTCGAACAGCGGCAACAGTCCGGTGCCGCGCAGGTCGGGGCCATCGGGCGTGACCTCGAGCGGGTTTCCGTCGGCGTCGCGCAGGCGGACGCTGACCTCGTAATGGCGGGTCTGCTGGTCCTCGAGGCCGAGGATCGGCTCCAGCGCGACGTCGATGCGGCCGGCCGAAATGGCGTCGGCCATCAGGCGCGCGCGGGCGTCGGCAGGGGACGCGGGGCGCGGAGCGGCCGGGCGCACGAAGGGCGGCAGCGGCGGCGGCGCGGCCGCCTCGACCGGAGGCGCGGACGGGGCCCCATGGCCAGCGTAGGGCGCGCGCATGGCGCCAGCCGTCATCCGCAGCGCCTCGATGGAGCGCTCGATCGAGGCGCTGGTGCCGCCATTGTCTTGCGACGGCAGCGGCGGCGGCATGGCACTCGCGCTTGCGGCCGGGGCGCGTGGCGCGGGGGCCGCTTGCGGAGGCGGGCTGGGAGCGCGGCTCTGCTCGGCCGCATTCACCTCCTCGAGGAGCCGCTTGATGGCATCCTGGATCACCTCGACGTCGGCCTCGCGCGGCGCGGCGGGTGCCGTCGTGCCGGTGCGGGGAGCCGCGGCCTCGGGGTGTGCCGCCTCCGGCGGATGCGCGGGCGCATGCCCTTTCACGAACGGGGGAAGCTTTGGCGCGGCCGCAGCTGGCCGAAAGGACCACATGTCCGAAACGTCGTCCGGGCCGGGGCCGCTTGCCGCGGGGACCGGAGGCGCCGGCGGGACAGGCGGCAGTGCGGCCGCGCGTTCGCTTGCGCGCGGGGGTGCCTGCGGCGGCGGTGGCGGCGCGGTTGCAACGAGCGTCGGGACGCGGGTCTTGGCATCGAATTGCGGGGCGTCGAAGTGCGGGCCCTGAGGCGACGCCTGCGCGCCCGGCCGCGCCCCTCCCTGGGGCGCCGCGCCGGAAGTCGCGGCTTGTGCCGCGGCGCTCGCGCGCGGCATGGGAATCGACGGCAGTGCCTTCACGGCGCTGCTGACGGAGCGGCGCAGCCGGTCGGCGCGCAGATCCTCGGCTGCTTCGCCCCGCTCCCTGCGCCAGAGGAAGGCATGGACGCCGAGCAGCATCAGGTAGGCGGAGAGGCCTGCCGTTGCGGCGACGGGGCCCGGCATCCCGGCATGCTGATACAGCGCCACGGCGCCGGCGCCGGCGACAACGCCCATGGCCACGACGACAATGGTTTGCGAGGTTGTCTGATTTCGCGTCATAATCTGCCCTATCCTCACGTACGTCCACGGGACGCGGCATCCGACTCTCAGGATGCGAATCGCTGGATTGAGAGTCGGACCGATCCCCCTCCAAGGCAATGTGGACACCCTGTGGTATCACCAGCATTTCGTAAGGCGGCGTGACGGCTTAGCCCGAGCGTGGCTGAGATGCACCGATGTGATGCGGCCGGTATGCGCAGGTATTGGGAGATATTCTCAGGGGAGAGCCGCAAATCAGCCATTGGAGGGTCCAGCGGCAACCCGAATCGGGGTGCCGTTTAGAGCTCATTAGGCGAATCGGCGTGGTATCGTCCTGTCCGGGCCGCCTCACTCTGTCCGGCGTATGAAGGAGCCCCTGATGTTGATGAGCGTGATTTCGCGCGAGTGCTACGCTGTGCCTTTGCCCGAGCTTTCGGGCGCCCGCGTCCTGCTGACGGGGCTGACTTCTGCGTCGGGCTTCGACATCGCCCGCGCCTTCGCCGATCACGGCGCGCACCTCATCCTTCAGTCGCCGGAGCAGAGCCCCGAGATGACGGAGCTCGTGGCGGTGCTCGCGGAGAGCACGTCCGAGATCCGGCTCTTCAACACGCCGCTCGAGAGCGACGGCGATGCGGCGCGGCTGATGCAGGCTGCGATAGAGGCCAGCGGCGGCATCGACGCGGTCGTCAACCTGGCGCCGATCGCGCTCAGCGACATCGAAGCGCTCGAGACGCCCGAGGACGTGGAGGGGCTGATCTCCGAGGCGCTGCGCCTGCCGCTGCGTGTGACCGAGATCGCCGCCAACCGCATGCGCCTCGTCTGGACTGAGGGATCGATCCTCAACGTGGTGCGGGTTCCGGGCGGCATCGGCGGGCGCGCCATGATGCTGGCCGACGTGCTGCGCGCGGAGCTGGCCGAGCTGACGCGCGGCCTTGCCCGGCAGTGGGCGGCCCACGGAATTCGCGTCAACGCCATCGCACCGCCGTCGTCGGTCGCGGCGATGGCGGGCGAAGTGCAGGCGTCGGATGCCGATCTGGCGGCCGTCGCGCTCGCGCTTGCAAGCCGCAAGGGCCACGGCGCGTCGGGTCATGTGCTCGATGCCGCGGGTGCCGCGCGCCGCTGGTGTTGAGATCATTCGATGAAGGCGCGTGCGGCGGCGGCCTACGTAAGGCCGCCACTCACGACCGCTCGCACCATCGACTGCTGTCGACCTCAGAGCATGAGCCGGGCGGTGTCGTGAACGTCCATTCGGCCCCGGCGTGAAGCTGACGCGTCGCAACGCCAGCGTTCCCGCTCCGGGTAGTGTCTCAGTTTGAAA
>JRYH01011373.1_pt1 | contig 20218 bp, 14 predicted proteins | sample 235351 | NCBI WGS metagenome assembly JRYH01 (sample SAMN03074221, study PRJNA261480) | activated sludge metagenome | biome: Wastewater Treatment Plant; feature: Wastewater; material: Activated sludge; isolation source: activated biomass of a wastewater treatment plant treating wastewater... ...
GCGGGACCATCCAGAAGCCGAGCACCGGCAGGAATCCCACGACACCTCCGCCGATGAGAAGGATGCCGACGACCGAGCGCACACCGCGCGGCACATGGCGGTCGCCCCAGCGCAGGCCGCGCCGGATCGTCTGCTTGGCACGGCGCCACATGTCGCTCATCGGCTCGCTGCGTGCTCCAGGAGGATAGGGAAGCCGGCAGACAGACGGCCAGGTCGGCGGCAGGTCTCCCCGTCTGGAACAAAGGTGCGGAGTTCGAGTTCCCTCTCCAAAGCACGTCATCCCGGGCGACCTGTCCCAACGGCGAGCGGAAGGGAAACGATGGCGCCAGGCGCCGAGGCCGCCCCAGCAGCAGCGATCGGGTCCGGGCTGCGCCGGCGGCAGGCTTGGGCAAGGCCGGGGAGCGGGCGGGCCCGCGCGTGCCTGTGGGGCGCGGCGGCGGGTCTGTGCCTGCTGGGCGGGGTGGCTTTCCTCGAGGCGGCTGCTCCCGGTCCGATCACCCATATGATGGCCGCGCATATCCTGCTGATGAATGCGGTCGCGCCGCTCATCGCCCTCGCGATCGCCGGTCGGGCGGCGAGCCTCGTACCCGCGGTCAGGTCCGCCGCCTCGCTCGGCGCTGCCACGGTCCTGCAGCTCGCCCTGATCGGAGCCCTGCATGTCCCAGGGGCGATCGCGGCCGCGCTCGCCGACCCGATTGTCCATTTCCTGATGCAGGGCGCCCTGTTGGCCGCCGCGCTGTGGTTCTGGCTGGCGGTCCTGGCGACGCGCGCCGGGCAGCGCTGGCGATCCCTTCTGGCGCTCGCCGTCACGGCGAAGCTGTTCTGCCTCCTGGGCGCGCTGCTCGTCTTCGCGCCGCGTCTGCTCCTGGCCGGGCTCGACAGCGCGCACACGCCGCATGGCACGGAGGCATCCCTGGCGGATCAGCAGCTGGCGGGACTGCTGATGCTCGCCGCCTGTCCGCTCACCTATGTGCTGGCGGGCATCGTCCTCGCCGCGACGTGGCTCGGCGAGCTCTCCGCCGGCGGCGCGCAAGGCGACCGGCGCGATCCCGCCGCCGCGATGCGACTTGGCTGACCGATGCGCCGCCACTGGTTCTCCGGATGGCGCCGTCTGGCGCTTCCGATCGGTCTCGGTGTCCTGGGGCTCGCGCTTCTCGCCGGTCTTTTCGTCGCGTCCGGCCTGTACAACGTCGCGGCGCGCACCGGGCACTGGGAGATCACGCGCGCCTTCCTGGAGTTCGCTCTCCGACGATCGGTGGCCACGCACAGCCTGGGGACGGAGGTGCCGCCGCTCGACGATCGCGATCTCGTCGCGCTGGGAGCCGGACATTTCGCGAGCGGCTGCGCCCCGTGCCACGGGGCACCCGGCCGCCCCGCCAATCCGATCGTCCGGCAGATGCTTCCGCTGCCGCCCGACCTCTCCCATGCAGCGCGGAATTGGCGCGACCGGGAGCTGTTCTGGATCGTCCGGAACGGACTGAAATACACTGGCATGCCCGCCTGGGCGGCGCCGCAGCGGGTCGACGAGGTGTGGTCCGTGGTCGCGTTCTTGCGGCAGCTGCCCGCAATGACGCCGGGCCGTTATGCACAGATGACACGCGGCGATCCGCCGGGCCGCGCCTCCGAGCTCGATCGCTTGGCCGAGGCGTCGGGCCTTGCCGAGTGCGCCATCTGCCACGGCGATGAGCGCTCGCGTCCGAGCAGCGCGCTCGTGCCGGAGCTTGCCGTTCTCCCTGCGCCCTATATGGAAGCGGCCCTGATGCACTACGCGCGGGGACTGCGGCAGAGCGGCATCATGCAGCCGATCGCCGCGGCGCTCGACCGGCGCGATATCGAGCGGCTCGCCGCCTACTACGCCGGACTCGATCGGGGAGGGCCGGCTGCGGACGCTGCGGGCGATCCGGAAAGCATCGAGCGCGGCCGCCGCGTCGCCACCGCCGGCGTGCCGGAGCGCGGCACCCCGCCCTGCCTGGCCTGCCACGGCCCCAGGGCGGCTGCGTTCTTCCCCCGCCTCGCCGGGCAGCATGCGCCGTATATCGCGGGGCAGCTGCGGCTGTGGCAGCGCGGCCTGCGCGCCGGAAGCGTGACCGGCGCCATCATGGCCCCGGTCGCGAAGCGACTCGACCCGGCGCAGATCGAAGACGTCGCAGCGTACTTCGCGAGCCTGCCGGCAGGCGTGCACGATCCCACTCCCGAGAGCCTGGCCGGCACGCCGGGCGAGGGGAGGTCGCCGTGACCCGGCGCCGCGTCGCACCCGCTCTGCCGCTGGCCGCGCTGCCGGCGCTGGCCCTGTCCGGCTGTCGCGACGTGCAATCGATCCTTTCGCCCATCGGGCCCGAGGCCGATCGGGTCCACCTCCTGTCCTGGATCCTGTTCGCCGGCAGCGGAGCGATCTTCCTCGCGGTCCTCGTGCTGGCGGCGCTCGCCCTGATCGGGACGCCGCAGTCGCGCCGCTGGCTCGCGACCGAGCGGCTCGTGATCGGCGGCGGCATCGTCTTTCCCGTCGTCACGCTCTCGATCCTGCTGATCTACGGCTTCGGCGTGATGCGCGCCGGCGGGACCGTCGCCGCCGATGGCGAGCCGCTGCGCGTCGAGGTGGTCGGGGAGCAGTGGTGGTGGCGCGTCGTCTACGGCGATGCCGGGGGCGAGCGCGTGGAGACCGCGAACGAGCTGCGGATTCCGACCGGACGCGCCGTCGAGCTCAGCCTCACCACGGCGGACGTGATCCACAGCTTCTGGGTGCCCAACCTCGCCGGCAAGGTGGACATGATTCCCGGCCGCACGAACCGGCTGACGCTGCTGGCCGACGGCCCGCGGGTGAGTCGCGGGCAATGCGCCGAGTATTGCGGGGGCGCGCACGCCCTGATGTCGTTCTTCGTGATCGCCATGCCGCCCGAGGAGTTCGCTCGGTGGTATGAGGCGGCGCGCGCACCGGCCCGCGACCCGCAGACGGAGCAGGAGCGCCGTGGCCAGGCGCTGTTCCTCGCCAGCGGCTGCGGCGGCTGCCACACCGTCCGCGGCACGCCCGCTGCCGGCACGATCGCTCCCGACCTCACCCATGTCGGCAGCCGCCGGTCCCTGGCCGCGGCGACCCTGCCGAACGACGCGGCGGCGCTGGCGCGATGGATCCGGGACAGCCAGCACATCAAGCCGGAAAACCGCATGCCGCCCTACGGGATCTTCAGCGAGGGCGAGCTGGGCGCCCTGGCCGCCTATCTCGCCAGCCTGAGATAGGCGATGCCGGATTTCGCGCAGATGGGGCTCGCGATGAATCTGGCGCTGTTCGTCGTGGCGGCCGCCGTCGTCTGGGCGGCCGGCGCGCGGCTGTCGCGCTATGCCGATGCGATCAGCGACAGGACCGGGCTGGGAGACGCGGTGCTGGGCGTGCTCCTGCTGGGCGGCGTGACCTCGCTGCCCGAGCTCGCGGTCAGCCTGACCTCCGCCTCCCGCGGCAATGCGGAGCTGGCGGTCAACAACCTGCTGGGCGGTGTGGCGGCGCAGGTGGCGATCCTGGCGGTGGCGGATTTTCTCATCGGCCGGCGGGCGCTCACCTCGGTCGTGCCGGACCCGACGGTTCTGCTGCAGGGGGCGCTGAACGTGCTGCTGCTGTCGGTCGTCGCGATGGGAATCGTCGTCGGCGACAGGTCCGTGCTCGGGGTCGGGCTGTGGGTCTGGGGCGTTCTGGCGATCGCCCTCTACAGCATTCGCAAGGTGGCCCTGTCGGCCGGACGACGGCCGTGGCGCGCCGTCGCGACGCGCGGCTCCCCGGCACCCGAGCCGGAGCGCCATGGGGGAGGGGACGGCGGAGGCGAAGCCGGCCGGAAGAAGCACGACGGGCTCGGCGCGCTCGCCGCCAAGACGGCGGGCGTCGGCTTCGCCATCCTCGCGGCGGGCTACGTGGTGTCGCGCACGGCGGAGGCGATCGCCGACGAGACCGGGCTGGGGGCGAGCTTCGTGGGTGTCTTCCTGGTGGCCGTCTCGACCTCCCTTCCCGAGGTCAGCACCGTTCTTTCCGCCGTACGCCTCGGCCTCTACACCATGGCGATCTCCGACATCCTCGGCACCAACCTGTTCGACATCGGCCTGCTGTTCGCAGTGGACCTGGCAGCGGGCGGAGAGCCGGTGCTCGACCGCGTGGGGCCGTTCTCGGCCGTCGGCGCGGTGCTCGGCATCACGGTGACCGCCCTGCTGCTGGCGGGCCTCGCCGAGCGGAGTGACCGGACCATCCTGCGCATGGGCACCGATTCCGCCGCCGTATTGGTCGCCTATGTCGGCGGTCTCGTCCTGCTCTACACGCTGCGGTGAGGGGGGCGATGAACGACTACGGCGCCGTGCCGGCGGAGCTCCCGAACGACGCGCCGCGTCCGCCGGAGGAGCTCGAGGAGCTCCGCCGCGTCTGGGCCACACCGAAGGGCTGGCGCAAGGTCACCGCCGTCAACAACACGGTGATCGGCGTCTTCTACATCGGTGTGGCGTTCCTGTTCTTCCTTCTCGCCGGCGTCCTGGCGCTGCTCATGCGCACGCAGCTCGCGGTCGGCGACAACGACTTCCTCGGGCAGGATCTCTACAACCAGGTTTTCACCGTCCACGGCACGACGATGATGTTCCTCTTCGCCGTGCCGGCGGTGGAAGCCCTGGGCGTGCTTCTCCTGCCGCAGATGCTGGGCGCCCGCGACCTGCCGTTCCCGCGGCTCAGCGCCTTCGCCATCTGGGCCTATGTGGTGGGCGGGCTGGTCTTCTTCTCGACCGTGTTCTACGACCTCGCGCCGAAGGGCGGATGGTTCATGTACCCGCCGCTCACCAGCACGGAATTCTCGCCCGGCTCCAACGCCGATTTCTGGCTGCTCGGCATCGGCTTCATCGAGATCTCGGCGATCGCCGGCGCGATCGAGATCGTCGTCGGCACGCTGCGGACCCGCCCGCCGGGCATGTCGCTGGACAAGATGCCGATCTTCGCCTGGTCGATGCTGATCTTCGCCGGGATGATCATCTTCGCCTTTCCGGCGGTCATCCTCGCGACGATGCTGCTCGAGCTCGAACGCGCCTTCGGCTGGCCGTTCTTCATCGCGGAGAAAGGGGGAGATCCGCTGCTCTGGCAGCATCTCTTCTGGTTCTTCGGCCACCCGGAGGTCTACATCATCTTCCTGCCGGCGGCCGGGCTGGTGTCGATGATCGTGCCGACCATGGCGCAGACGCCGCTGATCGGCTACCGGCTCATCGTCGTCGCGCTGATCGCGACCGGCTTCTTCAGCTTCGGACTGTGGGTCCACCACATGTTCGCGACGGGCCTGCCGGCGCTCAGCCTGGCGTTCTTCTCGGCGGCGAGCATGGCCGTCGCCGTGCCGTCCGGCATCCAGGTGTTCTCGTGGATCGCGACGATCGGGGCGGCGCGCGGCCGCTTCCGGATCACCACCCCGTCGCTCTTCGTCCTGGGCTTTCTCTTCATCTTCACGCTGGGCGGGCTGACCGGCGTGATGGTGGCCATGGTGCCGTTCGACTGGCAGGTGCACGACACCTACTTCGTCGTCGCCCATTTCCACTACGTGCTGGTCGGCGGCATGGTCTTCCCGCTGTTCGCCACCTTCTACTACTGGACCCCCATGGTCAGCCGCAACATGCTATCGGAGCGGCTCGGCCGCTGGGTGTTCTGGCTCATGTTCGTGGGCTTCAACGTATCGTTCTTTCCGATGCACCTCAGCGGCCTGCTCGGCATGCCGCGGCGGGTCTGGACCTATTCCAGCGAGATGGGATGGGACACGCTCAACATGATCTCGACCGTCGGCGCCTTCGTGCTGGCGGCCGGCGTACTTCTGTTCGTGGCCGACCTCGCCCTGCGATTCCGGCCCGGCCGTGGCGGACCGGAGAATCCCTGGAAGGCCGGCACGCTCGAATGGCTGCCGAACGACGTTTACGCCACCCGGAGCATTCCGCGGGTGACCAGCCGCGAGCCGCTATGGGACCGGCCGACCTTGTCGGAAGAGGTGGAGGCTGGGCGCCATTACCTGCCGAACGCGCCGACCGGAGGCCGGGAGACGATCGTCACCACGGCGATCGACGCCAGGCCGGAATACGTCATCCAGATGCCGGGGCCGGGCTGGAGCCACTTCCTCGCGGCGGTGTTCACGGCCGGGTTCTTCCTGCTGCTCACCATCAAGCTCGTGATCCTGGCGGTGATTTCCGGCGTGCTGGCCATAGGCTGCTGCTTCGCCTGGGTGTGGAGGCTCGATCCGGGCCCGGGGCGCGGACCGGTGGAGGTCGCGCGCGGCCTGAAGCTGCCGGTCTACATGACCGGGCCGTCCTCCCATTCCTGGTGGGCGATGGTCGTGCTCATGCTGGTGGCCGGCTCGCTCTACGTCACCTACGTCTTCTCCTATCTCTATCTCTGGCTCGTATCGCCGGAGCTGTGGCCGCCGGGCGGCTCGGTAGGGCTCCCGTCCGCCGCATGGCCGCTTCTCTCGGCGGCCCTGCTCCTGGCCGCCGTCGCCGCCTTCGCCGCCGCGGGACGGAGCCTCGCCGCGCCGGGATCGCGGTCCCCCTGGACGCCGGTGCTCCTCGGCGCTGGCGCCTTGTGCCTGGTCGGCGGCGCGGCGGCGGAGCTGCTCGGTCATTGGCGGGCCGGCCTCCGCCCGTCGGACAGCAGCTATGGCGCCCTGGTCTACATGGCGAGCGTCCTTACCGGCCAGGTCGCGGTCGCGGTGGCGCTGATGACGGGATTCACCGTGGCGCGGCATTTCACCGGCCGCCTCGACCGGATCCGGCGGGTGACGTACGAGAACAGCGCATTGCTGGCCTACTACACGGCCGCGCAGGGGCTCCTTGGCCTCGCCCTGGTACATGGCCTGCCGCGGGTGCTCGGATGACGGAGATGAACCGATCGGCGGCGGAACGCGCCGAGCGCTCCCGCCCGTCGACGGCGGGAACCGTGGCTTATCTGCTGCTCGGGCCGCTGCTTTGGGCGGCTCATTTCACCGTGCTCTATGCCACGCAGTCGGGAGCCTGCGCCATCTTCGGCGCCGGCGCCGGGCCGGTTCCGACCGTCGTCATCGTGATTGCCACGCTGCTCGTCCTGGGTCTGATGGCGGCAGCTATGCTGAAACCGCACGCCACGAGCGAGCTGCTGCAGGCAGGCCGTTGGGGGGAGCCGGTGCAGAGATTTTGCGATCGGGTCATGGCTCTGCTCGCCGGACTGTCCCTGTTCGCGGTGGTCGGCGCGGCCGCCGGCGCAGTTCTGCTGCCGTCCTGCCCGCCGCTCCGGTGAGAGATACCCGAATCACGTGCCGGCCGGCACACCGCGCGAGATCAGCTCCTCGATGACCGTGGCGAACTCGCGCCCCAGAAGCGAGACGGAGCCTTCGCTGCGGGCGATGAGCGCCACCTCGTAGCGCAGGGGCTGCTTCATGGGTCTGCAGACGACATCCCCCATGGCCTCGAAGAACCTGGCCGTGAAAGGATCGACGATCGCGATCGCCTTCGTCGCCCGGGCGAGTGCGGCGATGACCGGGGCGGAATGCGACGATAGCCGCGACCGGCTCTGGATGAAATCGAGAAGGCGGGGATCGGCGCGGAGGAAGTCCAGATAGGTGCGGTCGAAGGTCACGAAGGACTCGTCGCGCAGTTCCAGCAGGTCGACGGGCGTTCTCCGCCGCGCCAGTGGATGTTCCGCCGGGACCGCGCAGACATACCGGGTCACCTTGCGATAGAGCGTGTAGGTATTGCGCTCGTCCGAGATCGGGCTGATCAGGCCGAGATCGAGTTTGCCGGCCTCGACGCTCTCGATAACGCTGCGCGTCGTCGCGACGCTGACATGAAAGCGGGTGTCGGACGATCTGGCCTGCTGGATCGCGATGGCCTCCGGCACGATCGAGAAGGCGAAGGCGGGAACGGCGCCGAGGGACAGCGTGCCGCTCTTGAGCGTGCGGATCGCCGCCGCCGCATCGGCGATCTCCGATACCCCGACGAAAGCGCGATCGACGACCTTGAACAGGTGCTGCGCCTCCGGCGTCGGCTCGAGGCCGCGGCCGGCCCGGATAAAGAGCCTGAGCCCGATCGTGGCCTGGAGATCGGCGAGAAGGCGGCTCACGCTCGGCTGGGAGACGTGGAGCGCTTCCGCGGCGCGCGACACCGATCCCGTCAGGTAGACCGCTCGGAACGCCTCCAGCTGCCGCAAATTCATGACGGATCCTCGGTGATGCGTGTGCCTGCAGCGGCCCAAAATATAGCACTAGTGCATAGAATGCCAAAAAAATCCTATTATATTGAATATATAGCGGCGGGTTAGACTCGTCTCAACGCACGAACGAATGCGAGCGAGGAGGCGAAGTCGATGTCGAAGTCCAACGCAGCAGCCCGCACCGGCAGGCGTAGCATCTCCCGCCGCAGCTTCATGAAGGCGACCGCGGCGATCGGCATGGGCGCGGCCGCCTGGCCCTTGGCGGCGGGCGCTGTCCGGGCTGCGACACCCAAGCGCGGCGGCGTTCTCCGGATCGCGGTCGGTCACGGGAACTCGACGGACAGCTACGATCCTGCGCAGTTCATCGGCGGGTTCATGCAGTGCTTCAGCTTCGCCCGCTACAACTGCCTGACGGAGATCGCGCCCGACGGCTCGCTGCGGCCGGAGCTGGCGGAAAGCTGGGAGCCGAGCGCCGACGCCAGGACCTGGATCTTCCACATCCGCAAGGGAGTCGAGTTCCAGAACGGAAAGCCGCTGACGGCGAGCGACGTGGTCGCCTCCATCAATCATCATCGCGGTCCGGAGTCCCAGTCGGCGATGAAGCCGGTCGTCGATCAGATCAGCGAGATCAGGGAGGATGGCTCCAGCCGGGTCGTCGTCACGCTGGTGAACGGGAGCGCCGACTTTCCCTATACCTTGGCCGATTACCACATGGTGATCTGCCCCTCGGTCGACGGAAAGCTCGACTGGCAGAGCGGCATCGGGACGGGCGGCTACCAGGTTCAGGAGTTCGAGCCCGGCGTACGGGCAGCGCTGACCCGCAATCCCAATTACTGGAAGCCGGATGCCGCGTATTTCGACGGCGTCGAGCTGAGCGCCATCACCGACAGCACCGCCCGGACGGCCGCCCTGCTGGGCGGGCAGGTGGACGTCATGGACCGCGTGCCGTTCAACACCGCCGCCATGCTGCAGGCGCAGCAAGGTGTCCAAATCGAGGAGGTGCTGGGCTCCCAGCACTACACCTTCGCCATGGACACGCGTGCGGCGCCGTTCGCCGACAACAATGTCCGGCTCGCGCTCAAATACGCTGTGAACCGGCAGGAACTCGTCAACACGGTCCTCGCCGGGCACGGACGGGTCGGAAACGACCAGCCGATCGGCCCTGCCTACCGCTACTACGCGGCGGATCTGGAGCAGCGCGAATACGATCCGGAGAAGGCCCGCTACCACCTGAAGCAGGCCGGTCTGGACCGGCTCGAAATCTCGCTCTCAGCTTCGGACGCGGCGTTTGCCGGGGCCGTCGATGCGGCCGTGCTCTATCGGGAGCACGCGTCGAAGGCCGGCATCGACATCACCGTCGTGCGGGAGCCGGCGGACGGCTACTGGTCCGACGTCTGGATGAAGAAGCCGTTCAGTGCCGTCTTCTGGCGGGGCCGGCCGACGGAGGACTGGTTCTTCTCGACGGTCTATGCCACCGGTGCTCCCTGGAACGACACCTTCTGGGATCATCCCCGGTTCAACGAGGTCCTCGCCGCGGCGAGAGTCGAGCTCGACGAGTCCCGCCGGGCGACGATGTATGCCGAGCTGCAGCAGCTCGTCCGGGACGAAGGCGGAGCGATCATCCCGATGTTCGCCAACTACGTTAGCGCATCTTCGTCGAAGGTCCGGCATCACGAGCAGGTCGCGGCCAGCGACGATCTGGACGGGATGCGGCTGACGGAGCGTTGGTGGTTCGACTGAGTGGGCCCAGGTTCCGCCCCAGGGAATCCTCGATCGTGACACGGAATGGGAGCACGCCCGGTGCTCGGCGAGCCTGGGCGCGCGGACGAGCGGGATGACGAAGCCGGTGCTGAAATCGGAAAGCCTCGACGCGCGTGCGCGGAAGCTGGAGCACGTCTTCCAGCCCGCCTGCATCGCCGTGGTCGGCGCCTCCGCATCCCGCGGAAAATGGAGCAACGACGTCTTCCGGCTGCTGGTCGAGCAGGAAGCCGATCGCTCAGTCGTGCCGGTCAACCCGAACCGCGAGAGCGTGGAAGCTGTCCGCGCCTATCCGACCGTCGCCGCGATTCCGGACAAGGTGGACTATGCCCTGATCGTCGTCCCGCGGGACGGCGTGATCGATGCCGTCCGGGACTGCGTGGAGGCCGGCGTACCCGCGGTTCACGTGCTGTCCTCCGGCTTCGGAGAGGTCGCCGGCCGTGGGCGCGACCTGCAGGAGCAGCTGCGCGGCCTGGTCGAAGGCAGCGGCACGGTGCTGATCGGCCCGAACTCCATGGGAGTCTACAGCGCTCGAAGCCGCCTGACCTTCGCCTCCGGGTGCCATTTCGATCCGGGCGGACTGAGCTTCGTCTCGCAGAGCGGCGGACTCTGCTACGACATGCTCGCCCGGGGACAGGCACGCGGGTTGAAGTTCGGGAAGATTCTCTCGGTCGGGAACTGCGCCGACCTCGACTGGCCGGATTACGTCCGCTACTCCGCCACAGATGCCGAAACCGACATCCTTGCCCTCTACATCGAAAGCGTGGGCGACGGTCGGCGCCTGTTCGAGGAGCTTCGCGCGGCCGCCAAGGCCAAGCCCGTTCTCGTCCTGAAGGGCGGCAAGTCCCAACTCGGCAGCCAGTCCGTCGTTTCCCATACCGGCCGACTCGCGGCGGAATACCATGTCTGGAAGGCAATGCTGCGCCAGGCCGGCGCGACCGAGGTGGAGTCGATGGACGAGCTTCTGATCGCCTTGGAGGCATCGGACCTGCGCCGGCGACACTCGGCGGCACATCTCCCTGACATCCCCGGCACGGCAGTCATCGGAACGGGCGGCGGCGCGACGGTTCTGATCGCCGATGCCTGCGAGGCGGCAGGGCTGTCCTTCGCCCGCTTCTCCGCGGATACGAGAGCGGCCCTCGAAAGCTGTATCCCGGGCGCCGATACGCTGGGCGGCGCGGACAATCCGGTCGATATCGGCGCCGACAGGCTTCTCGCCGATCCGGGACTGCTGGCCCGGCTGGTCGAGACGGTCTGCGCGGATGCGGGTGTGGCGACCGTGCTCATCCATCTCAACCTGATCGCGGTGGCGAACAACCTGTCCGGCGGGCACGAAGCCTGGACGGATGCATGCGACCGGCTGGCTACGGCGCGGCGGGGTGGCAGAACCGTGACCGTCGTCCTGCGCAACGGCGATGCCGGCGACTTCCCCGGCCAGCTTCAGAACGCCGCCATGGCGCGTCTGCGCGGTCGAGGCGGCATCCCGGCCTTCAGTGAGCTCGGCCATGCTCTCGCGCTGCTGCGGCATGTCTCCGGCTAGGGCATGACACTGCGCGAGGGACTCGGGAAGGCGGTTTCGATGGCGGCGAACACACGTTCCGAAGCCGGTTCTCCTCTCATGCTGGACGGCGGGCANNGGCAGGTCGTTGCGGACTCCGAGCAGGCCGCCGCCGCCGCCGAGCTCATGGGATATCCGGTCGTGTTGAAATCGGCCGCTCCGGACGTGGTGCACAAGAGCGACGCGGGCTGCGTGCGGACCGATATCACGGACTTGGCGGCATTGCGCATCGCCTATTCGCAGATCGTCGCAAATGCACGGAGCGCCGGCAGCGCCGCGCCGGCGCTGGTTTTGGTCGAGCGGATGACGAAGGGCGCCGCCGAGATCGCGGTCGGACTCAAGCGGTCGCCGACCTTCGGTCCGACGGTTCTGGTCGGAATGGGCGGCATCTGGGTCGAGCTGATGCAGGATTTCGCTCTGCGTATCAGTCCGGTCGATGCCGCCGAAGCCCGGGCGATGATCATGGAGCTCCGTGGCTATCCGCTGCTGGCCGGTTTCCGCGGACGCAAGTCCTGCGACGTCGACGCCTTGGCGCAGGTGGTCGCCGCGGTGAGCCGGCTCGGGGCCGAGCGCGACGATGTCGCGGAACTCGACCTGAACCCCGTCATGGTCATGGAGAACGGCCGCGGCGCGGTCGCCGTCGATGCCCGGGTCGTGCTGTCCGGCGCGTCTCCGGCCGGCGCCGGGGATCGGTCGCAATGAAGGAGAGACCAGTGCGATGATCGTCGAGTTTCCCGTCACCGTGCCCGACATCGTCCCGTTGACCCGGGACTACATTACCCCCCCGCCCGGGCACGAGATCTATGCAGACCAGTACGGCTATGGCAGCGAGGCGCCGGAGCTGTTCGCCCCCCATGCGCCGGATATCGAAGGGACGGTGCTCGAGGGACGCGTAAGGTCGCTGCCGCAGCTGTTGCGGGCGGTGGGGGAGGGCGGCGCGCCGGTCATGCTGAGCATGCTGTCGGCCGCCGGCGTGGAGGCGGCCATCATCCATTCCTACGACACGCTGAGCCATGAGGTCGTGGCCAAGGTGCAGACGGACTCGGGCGGCCGGCTTCTCGGGATCGCCGGCTGCTCGCCGAAATCAGGGACCGAGGGCGTCCGCAAGCTGGACTACGCCATCCGGGAGCTGGGGCTCAAGGGCGCCAGCGTCGCGCCCTACGCCAACGGCATCTACGCCGACGACCGGCGCTATTACCCGATCTACAGCAAGTGCGACGAGCTCGGCGTGCCCGTGGTCATCCACACCTCGACCAATCTTCTGGGCGGGGTCCGCAACGATTGCGGCCATCCTTCGCATCTGGATCAGGTCGCGACCGACTTCCCCGGTCTGAAGATCATCGCCCATCACGCGGGCTGGCCCTGGGTGCTCGAGATGATGAGCATCGCTCTCAGGCATCCGAATCTTTACGTCAGCCCTGCCGGAATGCGGCCCCGGCATTTCACGAAACCGGGCGGCGGCTGGCTGCCTCTGATTCAGTTCGGCGATACGCTGCTGCGCGACCGGATCCTGTGGGGCAGCAACTGGCCGATGCTGCCCATCCGCCGGTCTCTCGAGGAGGTGCGGGCGCTGCCGCTCCGTGAGGAGTCTCTGGCGGCTTGGCTCGGCGGCAACGCGGCCAGGCTCTTCGGCATAAGGACCGAAGACTCCGCCGGCAGGGTGGCTGCACAATAACCTCTGGCGACCCGTCCGCCCGGAAGGCCCGGAACCGGCGATTCTTCCCGGAACAGCGGCTCGGGAACACCGGCAGGACGGCGGCGTTGAATCCCGGTCGCCTGGGAGGGAATCGCCGTGGCGCCGAGAGCCAATTGGAAGGGGTTCATCAAAGTCGGGGAGCTGACCTGCCCGGTGGCGCTCTACACGGCCGCCTCAACCGCCGATCGCATCGCGTTCTACACGATCAACCGCTCGACCGGACATCGCGTTCGCCGGCAGTTCGTGGACGAGGAGACCGGAAAGCCCGTCGACTCCGAGGACCAGGTGAAAGGGTTCGAGGTGGCCAAGGGCGAATACGTGCTGCTGGAGCCGGAGGAGATCGCATCGGCCGTGCCGGGGAGCGACAAGACCCTCGACGTCCAGAGCTTCATCGATTGCGGCGACATCGACGACGTCTACATTGACCGTCCGTACTATCTCGCGCCGAGCGGCGCTGTCGCGGAGGAGGCTTTCGCCGTCATCCGCGAGGGCATGCGCCGGAAGAAGGTCGCTGCGGTGGCCCGGGCGGTGCTCTTCCGGCGCATGCGCACGGTTCTGATCCGCGCCCACGGCCGGGGCATGATCGGCAGCACCCTGCATTTCGACTACGAGGTGCGCTCGGCCGGCGAGGTGTTCGGCGACATCGCCGAGATGAAGATCGAGGGCGAGATGCTCGATCTCGCCAAGCACATCATCGAGACGAAGCGCGGCGCCTTCGAGCCGGGCAAGTTCCACGACCGCTACGAGGAGGCCTTGGCGGAGCTGGTGCGGGCGAAGCTCGAAGGCAAGCCGATCGAAATTCGCAAGCCCGCAGCCGAGGAGAAGGTCGTGGACCTCATGGAGGCTCTCCGCAGGAGTGCGGGCGCGGCGGCACCGGCCCGCAGGACGAAGGGCAAGGCCGATGCGACCCGCGGCGCTCGCGGCAAGGCCAAGAAGGCCGCGACCAAGTCGAAGCGGAGGACGGCCGGCGAGACGGCGCGGCGGCGCAAGGCCGGCTGACGATGGCGCTCGAGGTCTACCGGCGGAAGCGTAACTTCAAGAAGACGCCGGAGCCGAGGGGCAAGAAGGCGACCCGCGCCGGCGCGAGCTTCGTGATCCAGAAGCATGCCGCGCGGCGGCTCCACTACGACTTCCGGCTCGAAATGGACGGGGTGCTGAAGAGCTGGGCCGTCACCCGGGGCCCGAGCCTGGTGCCGGGCGAGAAGCGCCTCGCCGTCCATGTCGAGGATCACCCGCTCGAATACGGCGATTTCGAAGGCACCATTCCCAAGGGCGAGTATGGCGGCGGCACGGTGATCGTCTGGGACCGCGGGCATTGGACCCCGATCGGCGATGCCCGCAAGTCCTACGCCAAGGGACATCTCGACTTCGAGCTCCACGGCGAGAAGCTCGGCGGACGCTGGCATCTCGTGCGCATGCGCGGGAAGGCCCGCGAGAAGAGAGAGAACTGGCTCCTCATCAAGGGCGACGACGAAGCCGCGCGCCCGGAGGATGGGCCCGACATCCTCGAGGAACGGCCGGAATCGGTGAAGACGGGCCGGGTGATCGACGAGGTGGCCGGCGAGCCGCCCGGCTGGTCGTCCAAGACCGGACGGATCGAGCGTCCGCCGGAGGAGCCCGAGGCCGCTCCGGCGCCCGATGCCGCCAGGCTCAAGGGCGCGAAAAAGGCGCCTTTACCGAGCTTCGTCGAGCCCGTGCTCGCCACACCGTCCGGCAAGCCGCCGACAGGGGCGCGCTGGATCCACGAGATCAAGTTCGACGGCTACAGGCTTCAGGCCCGTATCGATGCGGGGCGGGTGAAGCTGCTCACCCGCAGCGGACTGGACTGGACCACGAAGTTCGGCAAGGCGCTGGTCGACGCCTGCAAGGCCCTGCCGGTCGGGACGGCGCTGATCGACGGCGAGCTCGTGGTGGAAAAATCCGGCGGCGCGTCCGACTTCTCCGCGCTCCAGGCCGCGCTGAGCGAAGGGCGGAAAGAGGACTTCGTCTTTTATGCCTTCGATCTGATCTATCTGGACGGCTACGACCTGCGCGCCGTGCCGCTGATCGAGCGCAAGGCGGCGCTGGAACGGCTGCTGTCGGGGGCGCAGGAGGTTCTGCGCTACAGCGGCCATTTCGAGGAGGAGGGCGAGCTGGTGCTGCGCCATGCCTGCCGCCTCAGCCTCGAAGGCGTGATCTCGAAGCTGCGGGACGGGCCGTACCGCTCGGGGCGCGGCAAGGACTGGCTGAAGGCCAAGTGCTCGGCGCGCCAGGAGTTCGTCGTGGCCGGATACGTGCCGTCGACCACCTCGCGCAAGGCCATCGGCTCCCTCGTTCTCGGCTATTACGAGGATGGCGACCTGGTCCATGCCGGCCGGGTCGGCACCGGCTACACGGCAGCGGTCGCGGCGGACCTGTTCAAGCGGCTGGAGAAGCTGCGCATCCCGTCGAGTCCGTTCGCGCAACGGCTTCCGGCCGAGCAGGCGCGGCAGGTCCGCTACGTGAAGCCGCAGCTCGTGGCCGAGGTCGAGTTCCGCGGCTGGACCGCCGATGGCAGCCTGCGCCACGCCTCCTTCCGCGGCCTGCGCGAGGACAGGCCGGCGAAGGAGATCGTGCGCGAGGGCCGGGCGGGCGCCGTTTCCGAGCCGCCCGGAACGTCGGTCAAGCTCACCCATCGGGACCGGCTGTACTGGCCGGAGAGCGGCGTCACGAAGGAAGGGCTGGCGGACTACTACGCGGACGTCTGGCGGCATATGGGCCCGTTCGTGGTCGGCCGTCCGCTGGCGCTGCTGCGCTGTCCCGGCGGAATCGCCGAGCAGTGCTTCTTCCAGAAGCACGCCTGGCAGGGTCTCAGCCCGAGCATACGCTTGGCCCGGGATCCGAAGGATGCGTCGGACGAGCCGATCCTCGCCATAGACGACCTCGACGGGCTGATCGGGCTCGTGCAGGGCGGGGTTCTGGAGATCCATCCCTGGGGATCGAGCTTGGCCGCGCTCGAGCAGCCGGACATGATCGTCATGGATCTGGATCCGGGGGAGGGCGTGTCGTGGGAAGACATCGTCCGCGCCGCGGGCGAGGTCCGCGAGCGGCTGGAAGATCTGGGGCTGCCGAGCTTCGTGAAGACGACCGGAGGAAAGGGGCTCCACGTCGTATCCCCTCTCAAGCCCAAGGCCGACTGGGATGCGGTGAAGGCGTTCACGAAGCAGCTTGCGGAGTCGATGGCGGCCGACAGTCCGGACCGCTATGTGGCCACGATCACCAAGTCCAAGCGGCGCGGGAAGATCCTGGTGGACTATCTGCGCAACGGGCGCGGAGCGACCGCCGTCGCGGCCTATTCGACCCGCGCCCGCGCGGGCGCGTCCGTCTCCATGCCTCTCGCCTGGGACGAGCTGGGCCCGGGCCTCGGTCCCTCCTACTTCACGGTCATGAACGCGGCGACCCGCCTGGTAAATTTGAAGAACGATCCCTGGGCCGACTTCCGCGCCGCCGCCGTTCCATTGCCCGCGCCCAGCCGCCGCCGGCGCGTAGCCTGACACGGCTTTAGCGGTCGCGCCCCTTCCGCCGCTCCTCCGACGCGATGCTCCGGCGCAGGGCGTCCATGATGCTGACGACATTGCCCGTCGCCGGCTCGGGCACCCGCTTCGGCTTCGCCGGAGGCCGCTTGCCCTTCTTCTTCGATGCGATGATGTCGAGCAGGCGGTCCTGGACGGGATCGGTCACCATCTCCGGCGACCAGGGCTTGGACCGCTCCTCGATCAGAGTCGTGACCAGGGAGAGGAGCTTGGAGTCGACCTTCTCGGTCTTGATGTCGCCGAAATAGAGCTCCGGGTCGCGCACCTGCTCGCCGTAGCGCAAGGTCCACAGCACGATCCCCCTGTCGCGCGGCGCCAGCATCACCGCCCGCTCCCGCCGATAGAGCACCAGCCGCGAGATTCCGACCATGCCGGTCGCCGCCATGGCATCGCGGATGACCGAGAAGGCCTCCTCTCCGACGGGGTCGTCGGGCATCAGGTAATGCGGCCGGTCGTACCAGACCCATTCGATCGAGTCCTGCGGGGTGAACAGCTCGATGTCGATCGTCCGCGTGCTCTCGAGGGCCACCGAGGCGATCTCCTCGTCCTCGAGCACGACGAAGTCGTTGTCGCCGCGCTCGTACCCCTTCACCTCGTCGTCCTCGTCGACGGGCTTCTCCGTCTCCGCATCCACGTAGCGGCTCTGGACGCGATTCCCCGTCGCGCGGTTCAAGGTATGGAAGCGGACCTTCTCGCGCTCGGTGATTGCCGGCGTCATGGCGACCGGGCAGGTCACCAGGGAGAGCTTCAGATATCCCTTCCAGAAGCTGCGGGGCGCCATCGGGATTCGCCTCTCGCTGTCCTGCGCGATTCAAGGAAACCGTCAGATCCGGCGGAGGTTCCGGTCCGCCACACGGCACGGCCTGTTGTTCGCGAAGCGTTCACGTCGATTGGCCCGGCAGGGAAATCCTCGGTCGACCTCTGGGGCCGGTCGTCTTGATTCGACGGGGTCGTCCGTGCTGCCCTGAGGCGGCGACTTCCCGGAACGCGGTCCTTTCGAGAATGAGTGTAGTGGCTGAAGCCGGACGCCCGCCCGAGGCTCGGGACCGGCCCTGGCATGCGGTGCCGCTCGACGATGTGTTCGATGCGGCAGGGACGGGGCCAGGGGGACTTGCCGCCGGCGAGGCGGCCGCCCGCCTTCGGAGCTGCGGCCCGAACAGCCTGCCGCAGGCGGCGCGGCGCAGCCCGGTTCTGCGCTTCCTCGCGCAGTTCAACAACACGCTCATCTATTTCCTGCTGGCGGCGGCGGCGGCCGCCTGGATCCTCGGGCATCTCGTGGATGCGGCCGTCATCGTCGCCGTGGTCACGATCAATGCGATCGTCGGCTTCATCCAGGAAGGCAAGGCGGAACGGGCGCTCGACGCCATCCGCAAGATGATCTCTCCCCATGCCAGCCTGTGGCGGGACGGCCGTCGCATGCGCGTCCAGGTGACGGAGCTGGTGCCGGGAGACCTCGTTCTGATCGAGGCCGGCGACCGCGTTCCCGCCGATATCCGCCTCGTCCGGGCACGAGGCCTGCTCATCGACGAGGCGATGCTCACCGGCGAGTCCATGGCCGCCGAAAAGCACGAGAACGCCGTCTCCGCGGACGCCGCTCTCGGGGACCGCCGATGCATGGCGTTCTCCGGCACGCTGGTGGCCGCCGGTCAGGGCACCGGCGTGGTCGTGGCGACCGGGGCGTCGACGGAGATCGGGCGCATCAGCGCGCTCATTGGCGGCGTGGAGCAGATCAGCACGCCGCTGCTGCGGCAGATCAATCAGTTCGGGCGCCGGTTCACCTGGGTCGCGATCACCGCGGCCGTGCTGCTGTTCGTCTTCGCGACCATCGTCCGCAGCTATCCCTGGTCGGAGGCGCTGATCGCCGTGGTCGCACTGGCCGTCGGCGTGGTTCCGGAGGGCCTGCCCGCGGTCATCACCATCACGCTGGCGATCGGCGTGCAGCGCATGGCGCGACGCAACGCCGTCATCCGCCGACTTCCGGCCGTCGAGACGCTGGGGGCGACCTCCGTCATCTGCTCCGACAAGACCGGTACGCTGACGCGGAACGAGATGACGGCGCGGCGGATCGTGACCGCGACTCACTCCATTCTGGTCAGCGGCTCCGGTTACGTTCCGGAGGGCGAGCTGAGGGCCGGCGAGGGCGACGAAGACGTGGCTGCGCTGGAATCTGCAGCGGAGGTGATCCGCTGCGGCCTGTTGTGCAACGACGCCCAACTGCAGCGGCCGGAGGGCGATTGGACGGTCGAGGGCGATCCGATGGAAGGGGCCCTGGTCGTTCTGGCGATGAAGGCGGGGCTCGACCCGAAGCATGTCCGGGCCGAGTGGCAGCGGTCGGACGAGATCCCGTTCGATGCGCAGCACCGGCTGATGGCGACGCTGCACGTCGCGGCAAGCGGCAATCAGGCGATTTTCGTCAAGGGCGCCCCGGAGCAGCTTCTCGCCATGTGCGAGCTCCAGCTCGGTCCTGCAGGATCGGAGCCCCTCGACCGGGTCTACTGGTCGGAGCGCATCGCGCTGGCCGCCTCCGAGGGCGAGCGTGTGCTCGGCTTCGCCATGAAGTCGACGTCCGGCCTGCGGCGACGGCTCGGCCTCGCCGAGCTGGAGCGGGGCCTCGTCTTCCTGGGGCTGGTCGGCTTCATCGATCCGCCGCGGCCGGAGGTGATCGACGCGATCGCGGAATGCCGGTCGGCCGGCATCGCGGTCAAGATGATCACCGGGGACCATGCCGTCACCGCCGTAGCCATTGCGCGGCAGCTCGGTCTGGGCGACAGCGCCTCGGCCCTTGCCGGTGCCGAGCTCGACCGGGCGTCGGACGAGGCGCTCGTGGCGCTCGCCCAGCGGGCCGGGGTATTCGCCCGCACCAGTCCGGAGCACAAGCTGCGCATCGTGCGCGCGCTCCAGAGCACCGGGGCGGTGGTGGGGATGACCGGCGACGGCGTGAACGACGCCCCGGCGCTGAAGCAGGCGGATGTCGGGGTCGCCATGGGCCGGAAGGGCACCGAGGCCGCCAAGGAGGCTTCCGATATGGTGCTGCTCGACGACAACTTCGCGTCGATCGTCGCGGCGGTGCACGAAGGCCGGACGGTCTACGACAACATCCGCAAGGTGATCTCCTGGACGATCCCGACCAATGGCGGCGAGGCCCTCACCGTCATCGTCGCCATCCTGTTCGGCTTCACCATGCCGATGTCGGCCGTGCAGATCCTCTGGATCAACCTGATCACGACGGTGACGCTCGGGCTGGTGCTGGCCTTCGAGCCCGCCGAATCCGACGTCATGCGGCGGCCGCCGCGTCCCGCCGGTGCGCCCCTGCTCTCGCCCTTTCTGGTCTGGCGGATCTTCTTCGTATCCGCGCTCTTCGCGATCGGCGCGCTCGCCATCTTCTTCTATGCCATGGGGCGGGGGATGGAGATGGAGACGGCGCGGACGATGGTCGTGAACGTCATCGTCGTGTTCGAGATCTTCTACCTGTTCAACGTGCGCTA
>JRYH01006273.1_pt1 | contig 20204 bp, 21 predicted proteins | sample 235351 | NCBI WGS metagenome assembly JRYH01 (sample SAMN03074221, study PRJNA261480) | activated sludge metagenome | biome: Wastewater Treatment Plant; feature: Wastewater; material: Activated sludge; isolation source: activated biomass of a wastewater treatment plant treating wastewater... ...
CAGAGCAAAGTCCCTCACCGGCTTGTCGTTTGGCTGCGAGCCTTCGGCTCGACGGCCATCTCTCCCGTCTCGGGAGAGGGGGGTCACATCAGGGGCCGATGAGCTTGGCGTAGCCTTCCTCGACGGAAGCTTCGAGCAGCGCTTTGTAGATCTTGTAGTCCGGCAGCTTGGGCGTGATCTCGCCCAGGGCCAGGGATTTGAACTCCTGCCGCTTCATGTAGACGATCGGGGCCGAGACCGGGAGGTAGGCGGCGCGCTGCTTGTTGAGCGTCGTGATCAGGCCGCGCATCTCGCCGGCCTGGTCGATCTGCGAGACCAGAATCATGCGCATGGCGCCCTTGGTCAGCGAGACCAGGTGAATGAACATCGAGGAGGCCGGAACGTAGAGCCGGCCGCGGTGGGAGAACGGCACGTCCGGGCGCTCGCGCTCCTCGAAGAGAAGGCTCGGCCATTCCGGATCCCAGACGATGTCGGTGCGGTAAGCAACGATGGTGTCGGGCTTGGCGAACGCGGGGCGGATGGTGAGATAGCTGCCGATGTAGTGGTCGACGGCGGCATGCGTGTAGGCGCCCATGTAGACCGGGGCGACGACGCCGCCCTCGCCCTTGAGCTCCATCGGCTGGGCCGTCGACATGGAGCCGAACCAGGACTCCTTGAGGCGCTGATAGTCGAGCCCGAGCACCATGGCGACGTCGAACAGCGTCTGCTCGCGGACGGGCTTGCCGTGCAGCAGGTTCTGGATCGTCTTCTCATGGCAGTCGGCAGCATCGGCCAGCTCCGCCTGGGTGAGCTTCTTCTCCACCATGGCCGTGCGGACGACCTGCACGGCGGCCGCGCGCTCTTTGCTGCTCGCTGACGTCTTCATCGTTCAGATGGACCCATCCCCGGGATACCGACTTTCCGCAATATACCGACGAATGCCACCGCCCCAAGCCTTAAGCCGCCAATGTGGTGAAGAGCGGCGCGCGGGGCCTGAATAGGCCGGGATATGAAAAAGGCGGGCCTTTCGACCCGCCTTCTAGCGTGTGACCGCGCCCGAGGCTTTAGCCGCGGCCGACGACCTGGATCGAGACGCGGGCCAGGCCCTGGCCGGTCATGCCGATGGCGCCGGCGGCGGCCCGCGACAGGTCGATGATGCGGCCCTTGATGAAGGGGCCACGGTCGTTGATCGTCACGGTGACCGAGCGGCCGTTCGAGTGGTTGGTAACCTGAACGCGCGTGCCGAACGGCAGCGTGCGGTGGGCGGCGGTCATGGCGCTCGGATTGAAGCGGACGCCCGAGGCCGTCATCTGGCCCTGCCAGTAGTACGAGGCGATGCCGGACGAGCCGCCGCCGTAAGAGGCCTTGCTGTAGGTCGACTTGCCGGACTTGCGGGCCGCGCGGCGCGCCGAAACGCTGGCCTTGCGAACGTTCGTCGCCTGCTTCTTGTAGCTTGCCTTGGTAACCTTCGCCGCCTTCGAGGCGCCGCACGCCACTTCGGGGCCGACGCACTGCCAAGCCGCTGCGCTCGCCGGGCGAGCCTCCATCAGGCCAACGGTCAGAACCGAAAGCGCCGCCACTGCCATAAATCGCATAGTCGTCTCCTTGTACCCTGTGGCAGGGCTTTCGGCTCGCCGGCTGGTCTGGCGGATGGCCCCTCAAGGCTCGCTCCAGCCGCTCCGCTTCCGCAGAAGCTCGTCAAACCTTTGATCGCCGATGCGAAGAAAGAGCCTCAGCGCAACACCAGAACACTGTCCTGCCACTCTGAAATACGAGGGTCCCTTGCTCGCCCCCGTCCTGGTGGCCGGCACCTGACCAGCGGAATGGGGCGGAATCAACGGGGGTAACTGAACGTCGTTTTGTTACGAATGCTCCCGGCTTTGAAATTTCTTTATTTTTTATTGTGCAGTGCAAAAAGTGCGACGCCGGGTCGCAGAACAAAAGAGGTTATGATTGCTCTGCAACCTTCTGCAAAGGTGGCGATTTCTGGTCATGCGTGAAGCGAATTCATGGCGGCCTGTCGGGCCGGTCCGGTAAATTTTGCCGAGAGGAGAGGTCGCCGGCCCGCTCGTGTCGGGTGGCAGGCGGAGCTTCCCGCGCGGGCGTCCTCCGTCTTGATCCTGCGCGCAACGGCTCCCAATTGATCTCTGGAAGCGCCGGTGGTGAGGGCTTTCCTCGCGCCCGTTCAACGCTTCGGCTATTGGAGCCTTTCATGACCTCGAGACCGATCGTCCGCTTTCGCCGCCGGCCATCCGCTCTGGCGCTTGCGGGGTTCGCGGCTCCGCTGCTGGCGCTCGCTGTTGCAGGTCCGGCGGACGCCCGCATCCGGTGCGTGAACGGCAATCAGATCGTGAAGGGCGTGCCGATGGCCACGCCCTATTGCCAGGATGAGCTCGTCGCCAAGGTCGCCCGCGAGCGCGGCATGAAGGTTTCCGCCACGGCCATCCGCGCCAATCCCAACCTCAAGCGCAACGTCTGCCGGCACGTGGGCCGCGACATCCGCCTCCACGTCGCCTGCATCGACGCCAACAGTGTCGGCCGCCGGCCGTTTTGAAGATCGTTATCCGGAAAGACGAAGACCATGCGAAAAAGCCCTCGGCCGCCGGTGCGGCAGAGGGCTTGCTCCCCAATGGCGGCGGCAGGCTCAGCCTGCCTCGTCCTGAGCGCTGGTGAAGGGGTGCGCGTTCACGTCCAGGTTCGGCTTGATCTCGGCAGCGTCTTTGGCCCGCCGCACGCGGCCGTCGAACTGGGCGCCCTCGGCGATCGACAGCGACTGATGGAAGATATCGCCTTCGACGACCGAGGTCGGATGCAGCATCACGGTCTGCGCCTTGATGGCGCCCCGAACGCCGCCGCGAACCTCGATCTGCTCGGCGCAGACCGTGCCGACGACCGAGCCGTCCTCGCCGATGACGATCTGCTTGCCGTGGACGTCGCCCCGGATGTCGCCGTCGATCTGAAGCTTGTTCTGCGAGATGATCGTGATCTTCTCGCCGAGGATCGTGAGGTCGGTGCCGATCATCGACTGGCCCATCGTGCTCGCCGCCCCGAACGGCGAGGCGCGCCCGTTGGTCTGCGGCGTGGAAGGGGTGGCGCTGGGCGGTGGCGTCATGGTGGGGATGACCGGCGGCCTGGGCGTTAATGGATCGGAATTCGAGCCTCGACTGAACACACTTACCTCCCCTGAAACCGAGACAACGGCGCCCACTATGGACGGAATTGCGGTGAGATGGAGGAAAATCGTCGTTAAAATGTGACGGGGTCTGCGAGCAGAGGCGTCCAGCCGGACCTCCGGAAGGCGGGGCGGCCGGATCGGGCAAGCCGTTCGCACGGGCGCACGTGACGCCGCGCCACGCCTATGCAATGATCCGTTCGCGTCGGATCGTCGGCGCGCTGCTGCCCGGGGGCTCTCCATGCGTTACGTCTCATGCTCGTTCAGGGCCGCGTGGGGCCTTTGTCTCGCGGCCGTCCTCTCGCTCGCGGGGCTCGGGCTGGCGCATGCGGCGAATGACGAGATCCCGCAGGTCCATGTCGGGGCGACGACGACCATCACGCTCGATGCCAATCCTTCGACCGGCTACGCCTGGGTATTCGATGGCGACGCCAGCGAGAACGCCGATCTGGTGACGGTGAAGGACCTCGGGTCGGCATCCGCGCCCGCGCCGTCCGGTCAGCGGCCGGTGCTGGGCGCTCCCAAGCCGCAGCGCTTCAGCGTGACCGGCGTGGCGGCGGGGACGGCGACGCTCAAGTTCCACTACACGCGTGCGGGCGGCGAGCCGGCCAAGTCGACCGACGTGATGGTCGAGGTGATTGCCGTCAGCGAATAGGGGCTCCCGGCGCGCGAGGCGTGGCTGGGCGCAGAAGGCGGCATCGGTCCGCTATCGCTTGCTTCCTTCATTTTCCCCCCGATGCGTTGAGCCTGCGGGGCCGGCCATGCGATCAATCGGATGCGCATGTCGTATCAGCGTTGCGCGGAAGTGGCGTGGTGACACCTCCTTCCTTCGCCCTTGGGGGAGAGGGTGTCCCGCGAGCCGGAGTCTCGCAGTCGAAGGACTGGGCGGAGGAGGGGCTTTGAGTAGCTGCGGCTTCGCTTTTTCAAAGGATCAGCAGATGAGCAGGAGCGGTCCTTGCCGCGCTAGCGACTCCCCCCGCGTGCCGCCTCTCGCGCGCGGTTGCGCGTATCTTGGATGGATGCTGCTGGCGCTGATTGTCGCGATATCGGTCGCGATGCCGGTGCGCGCCGGGGAGGGCGAGGTCCTCCATGTCGGCGCGGCGACGACGCTGCATCTCGACGGGCCGGGCTGGATGCTGGATCGCAGCGGCAGCCGCAAGGCCAACCTCGTGGCGGTGCAGGGCAACGGCGCCTCGTTCGTCGTGCGCGGCCTCAAGATGGGTCAGACGAAGCTCGTCTTCCGCAAGGGGAAGAAGATGTTCGAAGCTCACATCGACGTGCTGCAGTAGGCCGGGCTTCGGTCGTCGGTTGGGTGGCCCTGGTTCCACGATCCGCTCGAAAGCGAACCTCAAAGCTATCGCGTTTCCCAAAAGCAAAGGGGCCGCCGTAAGGCAGCCCCCGTGAGATTTCGGCGGCGTTCAAGGGCGATTGTTGCGCCCTGCCGCAGGTCGCCTGGCTCAGGCCGTGCCCAGAGGCAGATCCGGCTTGAAACCCAGCGACCGCGACATCGCCGTCCTCAAGATCCCACTCGACATCGGATCACCTCCTTCCAGTTGTTGACGTTGAGGAAAGCCTGCCACGCTTCGCCCCGATTGCAAAGTTACGTTTTGGATAGCTTCCGCAACCCGTTGGCGGACCGGATCAGGCTGCGATGGCCCCGTCCCAACGCGGGTAGTCGGTGTAGCCGTGGGCATCGCCGCCGTAGAAGGTGGCCTGATCGCCCTCGGCCAGCGGCGCGCCGGCACGGAGGCGCTCGACGAGATCGGGATTGGCGATGAAGGGGCGGCCGAAGCAGATGAGATCCGCCAGGTTTTCGCGGCGGGCTTCGCGCGCGAGATCGAGGTTGTAGCCGTTGTTGGCGATGTAGGCGCCGTTGAACGCTTTGCGGAGCTTCTGCAAGTCGAAGCCGCCCTCGGGCGTGCGCGTGCCGCCCGTGTCGCCCTCGATCACGTGGATGTAGGCGAGACCGAACGGATTGAGCTGGTCGATCAGTGAGAGGTAGACGGGCTCGGGATTCGAATCGCCGGTGTCGCCGAAGGTGGTGAGGGGCGAGAGGCGGATGCCGACGCGATCCCCGCCCCAGACCTTCGTGACGGCGTCCACCACCTCGATCACGATGCGCGTGCGGTTCTCGATGGAGCCGCCGTAGCGGTCGGTGCGCTTGTTGGACTTGTCGGCAAGGAATTGCTGCAAGAGGTAGCCGTTGGCGGCGTGGATCTCGACGCCATCGAAGCCGGCCTCTTTCGCGAGTTTGGCCGCGTGCACGTAATCGGCGACGATGCCCGGAATCTCGTCCGTTTCGAGCGCGCGGGGCGTGACGAGCGGCTTGAAGCCTTCGTTGGTGAAGGCCTCGCCTTCGGGACGCACGGCGCTCGGCGCGACGGGCAGCGCGCCGTCCGGCTGGAGATCGGGATGCGAAATGCGGCCTACGTGCCAGAGCTGGAGGAAGATGCGCCCGCCCTTGTCGTGCACGGCTTTGGTCGTGAGCTTCCAACCTTCGGCTTGCTCCGCCGTCCAGATGCCCGGCGTCAGCACGTAGCCCTTGGCGGTGGGGGAGATGTTGGTCGCCTCCGCGATCAGGAGGCCGGCGCTGGCGCGCTGGGCGTAGTAGGTGGCCTGCAAGGCGCCGGGGACGCCGTTCTCGTCGGCGCGCGAGCGGGTCAGCGGTGCCATCACGATGCGGTTGGCGAGCGTGTAGGGGCCGAGTGCGACGGGGTCGAAGAGATCCGTATCGGTAACGGCGGCGGCGGGCATGCCGGTTTCAGAAGAGCCGGTTTCAGAAGACATGGGGATTTTCCGGATTGTTGGTGGGATGATTGTCGGTGGGATGGGAGTGCGTAGGGAAGGATGAACGCTGGCCCGCATTTGGGGTCCCGGCGGGCGGCGTGCAAGGCGGGGTTTCGGGAGCGTGCCGGAGCGCCTACATTCACGGGCAGCCTCTGATCCCATCCGAAGGAGCGATAAGCATATGAAAAAGCTTGCGACCTTTGCCGTACTCCTCGCCACGCAGCTCGGGCTTGCGGCCGGGGCCGTCCCGGCTGAGGAGGCGGCATCGAAGACCGCCTGGGATTTCATGTTCACGTCCATCGACGGCAAGCCGATGCCGCTCTCCGATTTCAAGGGCAAGGTGCTGCTCGTCGTCAACACCGCCTCGTTCTGCGGCTTCACCAAGCAGTACAAGGCGCTGCAGGAGCTCAATACGAAGTACGAGGCGCAGGGCTTCGCGGTCATCGGTGTGCCCTCCAACGACTTCGGCGCGCAGGAGCCGAAGGCGGCGGGTGAGATCAAGGAATTCTGCGAGGGCATCTTCGGCGTCACGTTCCCGCTGACGGACAAGAACGTCGTCTCGGGCGAGGGCGCGCATCCGTTCTACAAGTGGGCGCGCGAGGAGCTGGGATGGCTCAACGCGCCGAAATGGAACTTTCACAAGTATCTCGTGGGGCGCGACGGGCGCCTCGTGACGAGCTTCTTTTCCGCTACGGCACCCGATGCGGATCGCCTCGTGCAGGCCGTGGAGACGGCGCTGGCCAAGCCGAGGACGGCGGCTCTCCAATAAACCGGGTGCTTGCCGAAGATCATCCCCGTGCCTTGTAGCGCGCTGGGCGACGAAAGGCGTTACCGCACGGGAGAGAGCGAGGGCTGTGCCGGTGCGGTGTCTGGCTTCGCCTCGGGGTTCTCGGGTTTCGTGTCGTCCGGCAGGCGCTCGATCTTGGCGGCCTGCTTCGGCACGAGCACGACCTTGTAAGACGCGTCCTCGCATTTGAGGATCCATGTGGCATCGCCCGACGCCTCGTCGCCGCTGCGCGTCGCGCTCTCGGGGTTCTTGCAGGGGAAGCCCTGCTTGCGCACCTGCACGGCGATGATGTCCTTCGGCACGCCATTCTGGGCGAGGACGGGCAGGGACAGTCCGCAGCCTGCGGCCCCGAGGCCCAGGCCGAGAACGGCTCCAACAGCGTGCCGCATGCTCACGTCTCGATCTCCCGCGCTGGTCCTATGATCGCGGAAGTCTGCATCCGGCCGCCGGTTCTGGCTACCGTAGGCGACAGGTAGGCTTAAGGTTTGCCTGAGGCGCGTGTGCGTTAAGGAGACGTCTGCCAGGGCAGCGTCTCGCCGTTGCCGCCGTTGGCCGGCGGAAGGGGCTGCTGCTCGTCCGCTGGCGGAGGGGTGGAGCCCGTCGGGATCTCGGCGGTCCATCCGCCGCCGTCGCCGCCGCCCGCGCTGTGCACGACCTCACCCGGCGCCGGCTGATACTCCGCCATCTTGCACGAGCAGCCGGCAATGTACTCCTTGCGGTAGCGGAACGCCGTTTTGAGCCCCTTGTACGGCTCGTTCGTGCGTGCGGCGACGGCCTGCTCCATGCCCGCGCCGGGGTTCTGATGATAGAAGAGCTGGGCGGGGGCCGCGCATTTCGACTGGCACACCTCCTCGTCCCGCTGGAAGTGGTTCGGCAGCGTGGCGAAGCTCACAGGGAAATAGTAGCCGTCGCACAGGCGGACGCAGACCGTGCGATAGGTGGCGTAGGGGAGCGCGCCGAAGCGCGTGCCGCCGCCGTATCCGCTGCTTTCGCCGTCCTCCCAGAAGTTCGAGACGCCCCCGCCGCTCTGGCGGCGCGCCTGCTGCTGGTAGCTGGCGCCGCAGTTGTTGCGGGCAAGCTCGCGGATGATCTCGTCCTGATAGGAACGCCCGGGCGAGCCTTGGAGCTGGCGGAGCTGGACCTCGAGATCCTCGATGCGCTGGCGGGCGGAATCGGCCTGGTTGGCCAGGTCGACGCAGCGGCGCGTACGCTTCAGCGTCTTCGAGAAGAGGAAATACTCGTAGCAGTCGTTCCGATCGAGCTGCTGCTTGTGGCTGCGATAGGCCTGCTCGGTCTGGCGCAGCTCGGTCTGCACCGCAGGAATGCGGCTGCGGGAATCGGTGCCGCGCTGGCCTTCCTGGACCAGGCGCTGCTCGAGCTCGAGGCAGATGGGGCTGCTGCCGCCGGCGCCGCGGCCATAGCCTTGCGCGGGCGGAACGGTGGCGGGGTCCTGGTAGACCGGCTCGCTCGGGACGGGCGCGCGCGGGGCTCTCGGCTCCTCGTTGCCGCCGAAGGGCCACCAGCTCTGGCCGAGCGCGGGGACGGCCGCGGTGCCGGCGAGCGCGAGCCAAAGCGCCGCCGTTGCCGCCATGCGGCCCGTGCCACGCCTTCTTTCCCGCTGCGCAAGGATCCTCTGCATGAGGGCTGCGCGGCGCCAAAAACCGCTGAAGCGGATCTCTGCCATCGGCTCCTTCGATGGCCAGGGATGGCCCCGGCCTGCCAATTCGTCTGCGTTTACTATGAGGATCCCCCGATAGGGGGTCAATGCGGGAGAAATGCGGCGCCTCGTCTTTGCCGCCCTTATCCTCATCAAACCGGCGCCCGCGCCCGCGAAGCTTGCGCGAGGCTTGCGGCTGGGGCGCGAGGGGGGAGCGCGCGACACCATTTTGCGGCGCTTGACGGCATGGACACGGGCCCGCATAACGCTCGCATGAGACTTTCGCTGCGCACGCCCGGCTGCATCATTTGCAGCATCATTACGATTACGAGCTAGTCACCACCGGCTGGCGCGCGGCCTCCTTCTTTGCTCACTCCCAGACAGAGAAACGCCACGCCGGCCCGGAAACGGGCTTCCGTCCGGCGCATTCGGCGCTCGCGGATTTCCCCGGAACGAACTGCCACGATCACCACCCACGATTACCACACCAGGAGAGGATGCGCGTGCCGCTTACGCTCTACAACACGCTGACCCGGCGCAAGGAGCCGTTCGAGCCCATCGATCCTGCCAACGTGCGGATGTATGTGTGCGGGCCCACGGTCTACGACTATGCGCACATCGGCAACGCGCGTCCGGTGATCGTGTTCGATCTTCTGTTCCGCCTGCTGCGCCATACGTATGGGGCGGACCACGTCACCTATGTGCGCAACATCACGGACGTGGACGACAAGATCAACGCGCGGGCGGCGCGGGACTTTCCGGACCTGCCGCTCAACGAGGCCATCCGGCGCGTGACGGAGGCGACGGAGAAGCAGTTCCACGACGACATCGGCGCGCTCGGCGTGCTGGCGCCGACGATCGAGCCGCGCGCGACCGAGCACATCGATGGCATGAAGGCGCTCTGCGAGGCGCTCGTCGCCCGCGGGCATGCCTACGTGGCGGACGGACACGTGCTGTTCGACGTCTCCTCGATGCCGGACTACGGGCGCCTTTCCAACCGCTCGCTCGAGGAGATGGAGGCGGGTGCGCGCGTCGAGGTGGCCCCCTACAAAAAAGGGCCCATGGACTTCGTGCTGTGGAAGCCCTCCAAGCCGGGCGAGCCGGCGTGGCCCTCGCCCTGCGCCATCGCGGCGCCGGGCCGGCCTGGCTGGCATATCGAGTGCTCGGCCATGTCGGAGAAGCATCTCGGGCCGGTCTTCGATATCCACGGCGGCGGCATCGACCTCGTCTTCCCCCATCACGAGAACGAGATCGCCCAGTCGCGCTGCGCGCACGGCACGCCCGTGATGGCGAAGGTGTGGATGCACAACGGCTTCCTGCAGGTGGAAGGCGAGAAGATGTCGAAGTCGCTCGGCAACTTCATCACCATCCACGAGCTGCTCGAAACCAAGACGTTCGGCGCCAACCAGTGGCACGGGCGCGTGGTGCGCCTCGCCATGCTCGGCACGCACTACCGCCAGCCGATCGACTGGACGGCGGAGCGGCTCTTGCAGGCGCGCGCGACGCTGCTCGATTTCGCCGATCTCTTGTCCGGGGTCGCGCCGGCTGCCGCGCCCAACGCCGACCTGGTGGCGGCGCTCTCGGACGATCTCAATACGCCGAGCGCGCTCTCCATCGTGCATGGGCTGGCGAAGTCGGCCCGGCGCAACCCGGAGGCCGCGGCCGAGCTGAGGGCGACACTCGACTTCCTCGGCATCTACGGCGGCGAGACGCGGGCGGCGCTCAACGTCGGCGTCGCGGAGGTGGCGGTCGATGCGGAGCAGGTCGAGGCGCTGGTGGCGGCACGGCTCGCGGCGCGCAAGGCCAAGGACTTCAAGGAAAGCGACCGGCTGCGCGACGAGCTGGCCGCGATGGGCGTCGCGCTCAAGGATGCGAAAGATCCGAGGACGGGCGAGATCGTCACCACGTGGGAGGTGGCACGATGAGCGAGCGGCCGAAAAACATGCCGTTTCCGCGGCGCGTGCTGATCTATCTCGTGATCGAGGGTCTGATCATTGGGCTCGTGCTCTATCTCGCCTTTGCGTACGGCTACCTCTGAGGGAGAGACGATGAGCAACGCCTATCCGCTGCGGCCGTTTCTTCCTGCCGACACGATGGCCCTGCGCGAAGTGTTCGCGCAGAGCATCGAGGAGCTGACGGCGGACGACTACGACGAGGATCAGCGCGTCGCGTGGGCCAGCATGGCCGCCGACGCGGAAGCTTTTGCCAAGCGGCTCGGCGGCATGGTCACGCTCGTCGTCCAGGTCGACGGCGAGTATGCGGGCTTTGCCGCGCTCAAGGACAATGCCGTCTTCGACATGCTCTACGTCCACCCCTATCACGCGGGGCAGGGGGTGGGGACGGCGCTGGCGGACGCGATCGAGCGCATCGCCCGCGGGCGGGGCGCGACGGAGATCAGCGTGGACGCCAGCGATACGGCCGCCCCCTTCTTCGAGGCGCGCGGCTACGAGGCCAAGCAGCGCAACATGGTGCCGCGCGACGATCTCTGGCTTCCCAATACGACGATGGCCAAAAAGCTCGGGCCGGCCAACGATGGCTGAGCAATGCGACAGACTGAAGAACCCATGAGCCGCGAACGCCTCTACCTCTTCGATACGACGCTGCGCGACGGAGCGCAGACGACCGGCGTCGACTTCTCGCTGGAGGAGAAGAAGCGGATTTCGGCGCTTCTCGACGAGCTGGGCCTCGACTACATCGAAGGCGGGTATCCGGGCGCGAACGATACCGACACCGCGTTCTTCAAGGCCCGGCCGGCCTTCCGCACGGCGCGCTTCACGGCGTTCGGCATGGTCAAGCGGGCGGGGCGCTCGGCCGCGAACGATCCCGGTCTCAACGCGCTGATCGACTCGGCCGCCGACAGCATCTGCATGGTCGCCAAGTCGTGGGACTATCATGTGCGTGTCGCGCTCGGGATCTCGAACGAGGAGAACCTCGCGGGGATCGCCGAGAGCATCCGCGCCGTCGTCGCGTCGGGACGCGAGGCGATGCTCGATTGCGAGCATTTCTTCGACGGCTTCAAGGGCAATCCGGCGTATGCGCTGGCGGTGGCGAAGACCGCGCACGAGGCGGGCGCGCGCTGGGTGGTGCTGTGCGACACCAACGGCGGCACGCTGCCGCACGAGGTCGAGCGCATCGTCGGGGAGGTCGTGAAGCACGTGCCGGGAGAGAACCTCGGCATCCACACCCACAACGACACGGACAACGCGGTGGCCAATACGCTGGCGGCCGTGCGCCAGGGCTGTCGCCAGATCCAGGGCACGCTGAACGGCCTCGGCGAGCGCTGCGGCAACGCCAACATGACGTCGATCATCCCGACGCTGCTCCTGAAGAAGGACTTCGCCGAGCGTTTCGAGACCGGCATCACGGCCGAGCGGCTGCGGACGCTGACGCACGTGAGCCGCGTGCTCGACGAGGTTCTGAACGAGGCGCCGAACCGGCATGCGCCTTACGTCGGCGAGAGCGCGTTCGCCACCAAGGCCGGCATCCATGCGTCTGCGATCCTCAAGGATCCCGAGACCTACGAGCACGTGCGCCCGGAGCTGGTGGGCAATCAGCGGCGCCTGTTGGTCTCGAAGCAGGCCGGCAAGTCGAATGTGCTCGCCTCGCTCGAGACGCTGGAGCTCGCGGTCGACAAGGACGATCCCCGCATCCAGTCGCTGCTCGACGAGGTGAAGACGCGCGAGTCGTCGGGCTATGCGTATGAATCGGCCGAGGCCTCGTTCGAGCTTCTGGCGCGCCGCCATCTCGATACGGTGCCGCACTATTTCTCCATCGACAGCTTCCGCGTCATGGTCGAGCGGCGCCACAATGCGCTCGGCGAGCTGGTCACGGTCTCGGAAGCGATCGTCAAGGTGTTCATCAATGGGGACGACTCGCCGCTCTGGTCGGTCGGCGAGGGCAACGGCCCGGTCAACGCCCTCGACCGGGCGCTGCGCCGGGACCTCGGGCGCTATCAGAAGCACATCGAGGGCCTCGAGCTGGTCGATTACAAGGTGCGCATCCTCACGGGCGGCACGGAGGCCGTGACGCGGGTGCTCGTCGAGACGCTGGACACCAATACGGGGCAACGCTGGATGACGGTCGGCGTCTCGCCGAATATCATCGACGCGAGCTTCGAGGCGCTGGTCGATTCCATCAACTACAAGCTCTTGAAGGATGGCGCGCTGGCCGCGTGACGGCGCTCCGCAGCGCAAGGAGAGTTCGGCATGGGATGGGCTTTCCGCCTTGGCGTTGCGTTTCTCGCGTTTGGTCCGGTTGCGGCCGGGGCCGGCGGGCTGCCGAGCTATACCCAGCCGGGCGCGCGCACTGCGGTGCAGGACGCGGGTCCGGAGGCTGCCCGCAAGCTCACGGCGCGGGAGGTGATCGGCCGGCTGTTCAAGGCCGCGCCCCAGTCGCGGCCGGATCTCGAAACGCTCAATCTCGCCCGGCTCGATCTCGCGGAGCTCGATTTCAAGCATGCCCGTCTCGACGGAACGGACCTTTACGGGGCGGATCTTTCGCGCGCCAAGCTCACCGGCTGCTCGCTGGTGGGGGCGCGGCTCGACCGGGCGACGATCACCGCAGCCGATTTCAGCGGCGCCGATCTCACCGATGCGCGCATGCTGCGACCCACGATCTTCACGACGCTCGAGATCGTGACCCTGGAGGCGCCGCGGTTCGTTGGCGCGAAGCTGGTGCGGATCCGCTCGGACGGCTGGCTCGACCGCGCCGATTTCTCCGAAGCGGATCTGACGGGGGCGGTGTTCGGCGGCGGCGCCACGCGCGAGGAGAGCCTGTTCTCGCCCGCCACGCTGACGAGCACGAATTTCACCCGGGCCATCGTGCGCGAGGCCAAATTTCCCGGCGCCTCCCTCAAGTATGCGCGCTTCATCGACGCCGACGCGCGAGACGCGAATTTCCGGGGCGCCGATCTCACGGGGGCGCGCTTTCAAGGTGCGAACCTGGCGGGTGCCGATATGACGGGCGCCAATCTCGACGAGGCGGATTTTCGCGGCGCGCGCGGCCTCGATCAGGTGATCGGGCTCGCCTCGGCCAGGAATGCCGACCGGGCCTTTCGCGATGCGGGGCCGTGAGGTCCGTCGTCAGGCCATAGCCGGCTCGTCCGTGTGGATATAAGACTGGGTCCAAATCCGCCTCGAGCTTTCCATGTCCGACAGTCTCTCCCTCTCCTCGCTGGCCGACGGCACGATCCTGTCGCCGTTCTCCCGCCTGCGGCAGCTTCTGGACGACGTGCCGCCGGGCCATCCGCGCACGATCGATCTGACGCTCGGGGAGCCGCGCGAGACGATGCCTCCGTTCGTTGCCGCCAAGATCACGGAGGCCGAGGCGAGTTTCGCCAAGTATCCGCCCGCCCGCGGGTCGGACGCGCTGCGGGGCGCGATCGCGGACTGGCTTGGACGGCGCTACGGGCTCGCCGGCCAGGTCGATCCCGCCTCCGAGATCCTGCCCTGCAACGGTTCGCGCGAAGGGCTCTTCTACGCGGCCTTTCCGGCCGTCGGGCGCAAACGAGTCGAAGGCCGCCCGGCGATTTTGATGTGCAACCCATTCTATCAGGCTTACCTCGGCGGCGCGCTGGCGGCGGGGGCCGAGCCCGTGTTCCTCGATGCGACGGCGGCGACGGGCCATCTTCCCGACCTCGACGCGCTCGCGCGTGATCGGGGCCTCCTCGCCCGGACGGCGGCGCTCTATCTCTGCTCGCCCGCCAACCCGCAAGGCGCGATTGCGGACGCGGCCTATATCGCCTGCGCGCTCGCGCTTGCCCGCGCCCACGATTTCCTGCTGTTCTTCGACGAGTGCTATTCCGAGATCTATGGCGGCGCCCCGCCAATCGGGGGGCTCGAGGTGGCGGCACAGACGCCGGAGCGGTTCGCCAACATCGTCGTCTTCAACTCGCTCTCCAAACGCTCGAACCTGCCGGGGCTGCGCTCCGGCTTCTGCGCGGGGGATGGGGCGTTCCTCGCGCAGCTCTTCGAGGTGCGCAACCTGATCGGGCCGCAGATGCCGGGACCGACGCAGCATGCCTCGGCGGCGGTCTGGGCGGAGGAGGCGCATGTCGTTGCGAACCGGCAGGCTTATGCGGCCAAGTATGATGTGGCGGATGCAGTGCTCGGCTCCCGGTTCGGCTATCGCCGGCCGGCCGGAGGCTTCTTCCTGTGGCTCGATGTGAGCGAGATCGGGGACGGGGCTTACGCGGCACTAACCTTATGGAAACGTTTCGGCGTCAAGGTCATTCCCGGTGCTTTCCTGGCTCAAACCGGGCGTGACGGGACCAATCCGGGTGCGCAATACGTGCGCGTGGCATTGGTGCAGGACGTTTCGACCATCCGGGAGGCGCTCGAACGGTTCGTTCAAGTATCCGCGTAAGAGACGTTCGGTCCCATGCCGTCGGCTTCCACAGGACTTCATCGCCAGCGCCTATTGCCGCCCGCCCTCGAAGCGCATCTGCTCGGTGCGCTGGGCCGCTTTGCGGGTCTCGTTCTCCTCGTCGTGCTCACGGGCCTGTGGGCGAGCATCGTCTCCTGGTCGCTCTCGGATCCCAGCCTCACGCATGTGACGAGCGGGGGCGTGCGCAACATGCTCGGCGCGCCCGGCGCCATCGTTTCCGACCTTCTCATCCAGACCCTCGGTGCCGCCTCGGCCGTCGCGCTCTTTCCGCTCATGATCTGGGCGTTCGAGCTGGTGGGCGCGCAGCACGTGGCGGGCGCGCGCACCAAGGTGACGTACTATCCCCTGGCGCTGCTGGCGCTGGCCGGCGCCTTCGCCGCGCTGCCGACGTCGGCGGCCTGGCCGATCGAGCATGGCTACGGCGGCATTCTGGGCGATGTGATCCACGATTTCGTCACCGCCGTGCTGGGCGTCATCAGCTCCGATACGGCGGGGATCGCGGCGACGATCCTTCTCCTCGGCATCGGACTTTCGTCTCTGGTGCAGGCGGGCGGGCTCACGCGCGAGCACCTGCCGGCGCTGCCGTCGCTCGGCCGGGCCCGCGCGCGCGCCGCTGTGGAGCCGAGCCTCGGCGGATGGACGGCCGAGCGCGATGACCGAAGCCGGGTACGCGGTGGGCGTTCGCACTCCGGGTTCGGATTGCTTGCGGCGTGGGGTGGGCGCGATACGTCCGCGCCAGCCTCCCACGGCCATCCCGTCGAGCCGGCATTGCCGGGTGGGCCGGCTGGACCCGGGTGGGGTGCCTCGCCCGGCTGGCAGGCTTACGACGCCGACCCGCGCGCTGCCGCAGGCGGCGCGTCTGATTTCGCGCATGATGGGGCCGATGACTTTGCGGGCGAAGAGGCCCATGACCCTGATCCGGCGCTCGCGCGCTCGAGCCGGGCGATCGCGGAGCGGTTCGCGCCCGCGCAGGGCCGCGTGGCGGCCGCCGAGTCCCTGCCGGTGCTCCGGCCGATGCCGGAGCCCGAGGCGGCGCTTCCGCCGGACGATCTTCCCCGCTTCATGCGGGGAGGGGCGCCGCGCCGGGAGGCTCCTGCGCCGGCCGAGCGGCTGCCTCCGCTCGTGGCTCACCCTCTTCCCTCTGCTTCGCCTGCCACTCCGAAGGCCGCGCCCGCGCGCCGCGCGGCGCCGCCGAGCATTCTGAGCGCGATCGCGCGCCGCGCCGAGCCCCACTTCAAGCGGCCTTCGCCCGCCATGCTGAAGCGCACGGCGCCCTCCAAGGCGGGCACGGAGCTTTCCCAGACGGTGCTGCGCGGCACGGCGCGGCTGCTCGAGGACGTGCTCGCGGATTTCGGCGTCAAGGGCGAGGTGCGCGACGTCAAGCCGGGCCCGGTCGTGACGCTGTTCGAGCTGGAGCCGGCGCGCGGCACCAAGGCGACGCGCATCATGGCGCTCGCGGACGACATTGCCCGCTCCATGAGCGCGACGAGCGCGCGCGTGGCGCTGATCCCCGGCCGCAACGTCATCGGCATCGAGCTGCCCAATGCGCGCCGCGAGATGGTGGGGCTGCGCGAGCTGATCGAAAGCCCGGTGTTCGCCTCGGCGGACGGCGTGCTGCCGCTCACGCTCGGCCGCGCCATCGGCGGGGAGCCCGTGGTCGTGGATCTGGCGCGCATGCCGCATCTGCTCGTGGCCGGCACGACGGGATCGGGCAAGTCCGTCGGCGTCAATGCGATGATCCTCTCGATCCTGTTCCGGCATACGCCCGACCAGTGCCGCTTTCTGATGATCGATCCCAAGATGCTGGAGCTCAGCGTCTACAACGATATCCCCCATCTCCTGACGCCGGTGGTCACCGATCCGCAGAAGGCGGTCGGTGCGCTCAACTGGGTCGTGGGCGAGATGGAGGAGCGCTACAAGCGCATGGCCAAGCTCTCGGTGCGCAACATCGAGGCGTTCAACACCCGCGTCACGGCGGCCCGCGAGAAGGGCGAGCGGCTCGCGCGGACGGTGCAGACTGGGTTCGACCCGGCCACCGGCAAGCCGCTCTACGAGCGCGAGGAAATGGATCTCGCGGCGATGCCGTACATCGTGGTGGTGGTCGACGAGTTCGCCGATCTCATGATCACCGCCGGCAAGGACATCGAGACGGCCGTGCAGCGCCTGGCGCAGAAGGCGCGGGCGGCGGGCATCCATCTCATCATGGCGACGCAGCGGCCCTCGGTCGACATCATCACCGGCACGATCAAGGCCAACTTCCCGACGCGGATCAGCTTCAAGGTTGCCTCCAAGATCGACAGCCGCACGATCCTGAACGAGCAGGGGGCCGAGCAGCTTCTGGGCCAGGGCGACATGCTGACGACGTCCGGCGCGGGCCAGATGTTGCGCGTGCACGGGCCGTTCGTCTCCGACGAGGAGGTGGAGGCGGTGGCGTCCTATCTCCGCACGCAGGGTGCGCCGCGCTATATCGAAAACCTCGATGCGCCGGCCGGGGATGCCGGCGAGGGCGGTGCGTCGGGCGGGGCGGGAGACGACGGCGACAGCCTTTACGATCGCGCCGTGGCGGTGGTGCTGCGCGACCGCAAGGCCTCGACGAGCTACGTGCAGCGGCGCCTGTCGATCGGCTACAACCGGGCGGCGGACCTCATCGAGCGGATGGAGCGCGACGGCCTCATCAGCGCGCCGAGCCATACGGGCCGCCGCGAGATCCTGGCGGGCGAGGGGGCGGCGCGCGCCGCAGGCTGATCGTCACGACGGCGCCCTCGGCGAGAGGGCCGAAGTTGGGAACCGGAGGACGGGCTCGGCGCCCGGTCAATCGCCACCGTGTAGACGCAATGTCACGCCAGACAGCGCGGGGACGTCTGGGATCATAAGACGGCCGATCCGCACGCGGGTCTCGGTCTCGGCCGCACGCTCTCGTGGCGGCGGGCTGGGGCGCGCTGCGGAATCAGGCTACGAGATCCGAGGCGGAAGTTGGGGACGCATGGGATTCAAGATGAAAACGTTCGAGCTGCTCGGTGCGGTCGGCCTGGCCCTGGTGGCGAGTGTCGGCGTTGCGGCTGCAGGTGGCGCTGAGCCGGCGCCGTCCGAGGCGGCGCAGCCCGCGGTTCCCGTTCCGACGCCGGCGCAGCGTCCCGGCGCCGGTCAGCCGCCGGAAGCGGCTCAGCCCGACGCGAGGGCGAACGGCTCCACCGTCGGGCAGGGCTCCGCCTGGAACGCCGAGGTGGCGACGCCGGGCGGCGACATCGTGCTCAACGATGCGCAGACGAAGGTGGTGAAGACCGTCAGCGATTATTTCAACACGCTCAACGACCTCAAGGGCAACTTCGTGCAGACGACGGCCGACGCCAAGCGCATGCGCGGCAAGTTCATGGTGAAGCGGCCGGGCCGCTTCCGCTTCGATTATGCGCGCCCCTCGCGCCAGATCATCATCTCCGACGGTCACTATCTCGCCATCCAGGACCTCGACCTCAACAACGAGGATCGCGTGTCGCTCGACCAGACGCCGTTCCGCCTGCTGCTGCGCAAGGACGTCGATCTCATCCGCGACGCCAAGATCGTGGAGGTGCAGGAGTCCGACGACCACATCGTGCTGGCGCTGCGCGACAAGAGCCCGGACGCTCCGGGCAAGATCAAGCTCTTCCTCGCCACGCAGCCGGAGGTGGAGCTCAAGGAGTGGGTGACGACGGACGCCCAGGGGCTCGATACGCGCGTCGAGATCTCGGATCTCAAGAAGAGCGAGACGCTGGACGCCAAGCTGTTCAAGATCGAGCCTGTCGGTTTCGGAAAATTCCACCCCTGACCGCCTGTCCCCTCCCTTTTTGAGGGGCGAGGCCCTGTAACGGGGTGCCCAGGCCGGCCGCGCGGCGGTTTTCCACCCTCCCTGGCTTGGTTAAAAAAGGCCCATCGCGCAGGAAATCGGCCCTTCGGGCATCCGAATCGGGCTCAAACAGGGGATCATGGGGAAAAGTCAATCACTTTTTTGTGATATTGACCTTTGACCCCTATTGAAAGCTGGCGTGTTGCGCTTATGTCAGCATCAGTCAGGCGATGCCATATCCATCGGTAGCTCCCCCCGTCTAACCGAGGTCATCGTCTGGAGCGCCGGCTTCCCTCCCGGCGCTGTGCGCGAGAGCGCTCACGCGCCCAGCCCCGCCCCCCGGGGTTGGGCGCTTCTCGTTTCAGGCGTCGCTTCCAAAAATTCCGCCAAACGATCCCGGTCTTTCGAGATCTCCGGGTGAGCGTATGTTCGCTCTTCCTTTTATTCGGGCTATTCGGGCGGCCGCGTGGCGGGAAGATGAACGGCATCTGATCGGGACATTCAGAGCCGGTTCAATGCGCACGCCTTATCCCTGGCGTCATCCCGGTCCGATTGTGCGGACCCTCGCAAAACAGGAGAACGCATCCATGAACCGCATCGCCTCTCTCGCGCTCGTTCTTTCCCTCGTCGCTCCGGCCGCGGCCTCGGCTGCGTCGTTCGACACGCGTCAGGCGTGGCAGGCCGACCGCATCGAGCGCGGCCGTGACGACGGCTCGATCACCTGGACCGAGGGCCTCAAGCTGCGCGCCGAGCAGAACCGGATCGCCCGCGAGAAGGATCGCCTGGCGACGAAGGGCTATCTCACGAAGGCCGACCGCCAGACGCTCAGCGGCATGCAGGACCAGGCCGCGCGCAACATCCGCGCCGAGGGCAATGACGGTTGGCACCGCTTGTTCAACCTTCCTCGCGTGGGCAAGTAAGCGGCCGCTCTGCTCTTCCTCTCTTCCTCTCATTCTCGCGCGCCGGACCCGCTGCCGCTGGTCCGGCGCTTTGCGTTTCGGGGATCCGATGGCTCGGACGTCGCGCTTCGCGCAGAGCGGTGCCGCAATGATGAACGGGAGCTGAATTGCGCGTTCAGAGCGAGTTCAAGGCCGCTCGCTCATGATCCCTTCAAGGCTCAGGGAACCGACGACGGTGTCGGCCGGGCCCAAACAGGGAGATCGATCATGAGTACTTCTCTTTTTGCCAAGGTTGCCATCGCTGCTGCGGCTGCGACGATGTTCACCCTTTCGCCGGCGCTCGCGCACAGCGGCCATCACGGCCACAGCCATAAGATCGAGCGCAAGTATCACGGTCATTACGGCCATCACTACAAGAAGAAGCATTTCCGCGGCCATCGCTCCTTCTACCTCCATCGTCATTGGAAGAAGCCGCGCCACTATCGCGGTTATGGCTACAAGCACCATCGCCGCTGGTACTGAGCCCAGCCTCCTCCGCTTCCCTCGCGCCCTTGGCCGCCCTCGTTTGGGCGGCCTTTTTTTGCGCGCCGGGAACGGGGCTCGCCAGCTTGCGTTTCAGGCGAGACGGTTTACAGTCGGGCGCATCCAAGGGGCGCCGGTTGGTCCGGCTGAGATCGCAGAAGAGAATGCGAGCACCCATCGAACCTGATCCGGGTCAT
>JRYH01001156.1_pt1 | contig 20200 bp, 20 predicted proteins | sample 235351 | NCBI WGS metagenome assembly JRYH01 (sample SAMN03074221, study PRJNA261480) | activated sludge metagenome | biome: Wastewater Treatment Plant; feature: Wastewater; material: Activated sludge; isolation source: activated biomass of a wastewater treatment plant treating wastewater... ...
GCCCGCCGCCCGCCACCGTCACGACGATGTCGAACTGCGTTGCGCGGTTGGCGGCCGCGAGCGGCTGCTGGAGCAGCATCTGCAGCACGGGGCGCGCGAAATACTGCTTGTAGTCCTTCTTGTTGACCGTGATCACGCCTTTGCCCGGCTTGATCCAGACGCGGGCGACGGCGTCCTTGCGCTTGCCCGTGGCGTAGGCGCGTCCGAGGCTGTCGAGCTTCTGGACGTGCACGGGCGCCTCTGCGGAGACAGCCCCCTTGAGGGCGCCGAGATCGTCCAGGGACTTGGTTTCCTGCACCATGGCTTATGCCCTCGAGTTCTTGCGATTGAGCTTCGCGATGTCGAGCGTGGTCGGCGTCTGCGCCGCGTGCGGATGCTCGGCACCCTTGTAGATCTTGAGATTGCGCATCAGGCGGCGCTGCAGCGGGCCGCGGGCGAGCATGCGCTCGACGGCAAGCTCGATCACCCGCTCGGGGAACTTGCCTTCGAGGATGCGCCGCGGCGTCGTGGCTTTGATGCCGCCCGCATAGCCGGTGTGGCGATAGTAGATCTTGTCGTCGTGCTTCTTGCCGGTGAAGACGGCTTTCTCGGCGTTGACGACGATGACGTTGTCGCCGCAGTCGACATGCGGAGTATAGATGGCTTTGTGCTTGCCCTTGAGGCGCGTGGCGATGATGGTGGCGAGACGCCCGACGACGAGGCCCTCGGCGTCGATCACCACCCACTTCTTTTCCACTTCGCCGGGCTTGGCGACGAATGTCTTCATGGCGGGATAGGCTCCGGCCTGAGTGTTGGAAGGACCGGCGACATGAAAAGCCCCGGTTGCGAAGCGCACTCATTACGTGACATCGTCGTGTCCGTCAATTTACGGATAGAAATAAATAATCAAGATAAAACAATAAGATACATATTGAGGTAATACATAACCTCATATGTGGTTATATATTACCTCATAACGACAGTATCCGCTCCTCCGTTCGGCCCGGAGAGTATTGCCGCCGCTGCCCGGCCGGTGTAGCCCATTGCATGCGACGTGCCTCAGCTTTTTCATGCGGGATCCGGGCCAGCCTCGTGCTGACCGGCCCCGCGTTGCCAGGAGACCCGAGGTCCGGCGTCGCCCGTTCTTAGATCGGTCTCACTTCTGATCTTAGGTTCGGGCAATCGCGGCGCGCCGGGGCGGCAGCGCGATCCTGGTATGGGAATGGGAGGTTGAGCCTGATGAGCATGTTTCTTTCGCGCCTCAAGTCGCTGGCGCTGGTTTTCGGCCTGAGCGCGGGTGTGGCGCTGGGGGCCGCGGCGCAGGAGTTCAAGCAGATCGAGTTGAGCGACGAGAAGGTCATGGCTTTCATCGCCGCTCAGAAGGATTTTGCGCCGCTCGCGAGCAAGCTCGTCGAAGGCGGCGATCAGCCGGACGTGGCCTTGACCAAGGAGCTCGAGGAGATCGCCAAGAAGCACGGCTTCGCGAGCTTCGCCGAGTTCGAGGATGTCGGCGCGAACATCACCCTCGTCCTCGATGGCCTCGACCGCTCCACGGGCGCCTTCACCGACCCGATCGAGAAGATGAAAAAGGAGCTCGAGGACATCAAGGCCGACGACACCATTCCGGCCGAGGACAAGAAGCTGGCCGTCGACGACCTGACGCAGGAGATCGCCGCCTCGAAGCCGCTCGAGCACAAGGGCAACATCGAGGTCGTGAAGAAGCACGTTGCCGAGATCGAGGCGCTGATCCCCGACGAGGCCGGCGAGAGCGGTCCGGAAGATGGCGAGCCGCCCGCGCCATAGGCGGCCTGATCTGCGGAGACCGCCCGGTGTCGACCAGCGAGACCGAAAAGACATCCGCCCCGCTGGCGGGCGCCGGCGATGGGACGGCGCTCGTTCGGGTTTCGCGGCCAGAAGCCGGCATCGCCGTGCTGACCCTCGATGCGCCGGCCTCCCGCAACAGTCTCTCGCGCCGCATGATCGCAACCCTCGACGACGCCATCGGGGCGCTGTCGGAAGACCCGGATGTCGCAGCCGTCGTGCTCGCGGCGACGGGCCCGGCGTTCTGCGCCGGACACGACCTCAAGGAGCTCATGCGCCACCGCGGCGATGCTGACGGGGGGCGTGCCTTCTACGACGAGACGATGCAGGCGTGCGCCGGTCTCATGCAGGGCATCGTGCGCAGTCCCAAGCCGGTCATCGCCGCCGTCGAAGGCGTCGCCACCGCGGCGGGCTGCCAGCTCGTCGCCACATGCGACCTCGCCGTCGCCGCGACCACGGCCACGTTCGCCACGCCGGGCGTCAACATCGGCCTCTTCTGCTCGACGCCGATGGTCGCGCTCGCGCGCAACGTGTCACGCAAGCGCGCCATGGAGATGCTCCTGCTTGGCGAGATGCTGTCGGCAGAGGACGCGGAGCGCCACGGCCTCGTCAACCGCGTCGTCCCCCTCGCGCGCGTGCGCGAGGAGGCGCTCGGCATGGCACGCATCATTGCAGCGAAATCGCGTGTGACCGTCGCCATCGGCAAGGAAGCCTTCTACCGGCAGATCGAACAGCCGCTCGCCGAGGCGTACGCCTACGCCGCATCCGTCATGGTCGAGAACATGATGGCGCGCGACGCTGCCGAGGGAATCGGCGCGTTCCTGGAGAAGCGGCCTCCGGTCTGGAAGGGGTGCTAGGTGGAACCGCGCCTGTCTTTCGTGACGCTCGGTGTTGCTGACATCACCCGCGCGCGGGCCTTCTACGAGAAGCTCGGTTTCAAGCCATCCTTGGCCTCGACCGATGACGTGGCGTTTTACGACGCAGGCGGTGTCGTGCTCGCCTTGTGGGGACGTGCCGACCTCGCCAAGGACGCCGGCATCTCCAGCGAGGGTGCGGGCTTCCGAGGGATCGCCATGGCCCACAACGTCCCGACTATTGAGGAGGTCGCGCGCGTGCTGGCGGAGGCGGAAGCGGCCGGCGGCAGGATTGTGCGGACGTCGGAGCCTTCTGGGGCGGGCAGACGGGTTACTTCGCAGACCCCGACGGCCACCTGTGGGAGGTCGCCTGCAACCCGCTCATGCCGCTCGACGCTGCGGGCCGGGTGACGCTGCCGTATGACACGCGCGGTTGATCGGCGGCCGCTAGTCGGCCACGATCTCGAAGCTGCCCGCGAGCTCGGCCGTAGAGCTGCTGCCGACGAACACGCGGAACCGGCCCGGCTCGACGACGGGCCGGCCCGCGTCGTCGTGATAGGCGAGCTCGGAAGCCTTGAGCGTGAAGCGCACCGTCTTTCGCTGGCCTGGCGCGAGCGCAATCTTCTGGAAGCCCTTGAGCTCGCGCAACGGCCGCGACCGCTCCGCGACGAGCTGGCGCGTGTAGAGCTGCGCGACCTCCTGGCCGGCCCGCGGTCCCGTATTCTCGACCTCGACGCGAACCTCGATCGCGCCGTCGCGCGTCATGCGCGGGGCGCTGATCTCGAGCCCCGAATAGGAGAAGGTCGTGTAGCTGAGCCCGTGCCCGAAGGGATAGAGCGGCGTCGGCTTCTCGTCCACGTACCCCGTTGTATAGCGGTCGGCTGTCGCGGGGCGGCTGGTCGGCAGGTCGCTGTAGGAGATCGGCACCTGACCGACCGAGCGCGGGAAGGTCATGGGCAGTTTGCCGGACGGCGCGATCTCTCCGGCAAGGACCTCCGCCAGCGCCGTGCGCCCCTCCGTCCCCGGGTGCCAGGCGATCATCAGGGCCGCAACCTTCTCATGCGCTGACGTGAGGGCGAGGGGACGTCCCGTCTCCACCACGAGCGCGATAGGCTTGCCGGTCTCGGCCAGCGCGTCGAGCATCTCCTCCTGCACGCCCGAAAGCCCGAGGTCCGTCCGCGAGGCGCCTTCGCCCGAGACCGCGCAGTCCTCCGAAAGAATGAGCACGACGAGATCGGCGGCCCGTGCCGTCGCGATGGCCTCCGCCTTGTCCTTGAAGGCGTGGCCGCATGCGTCCGCGAAGCCTGCCGCGAAGAGAAGGGTCTGCGTCGCTCCGATTCGGCGTCTGAGTGCCTGCTCGAGGGTTTCGGTCTTGGGTTTCTCGAGACGGGCCGGCCCGTACCAGGAGTGATCGCTGATCGAGGTCGCAGCCGCCCCGATCAGAGCGACGGTTCCCGATTGCGGCGTGATCGGCAGCGTCGCCCCGCTGTTCTTGACCAGCACGAAGCTCTCGCGCGCGACCGCCCGCGCCGCCGCACGCACGCGCGCGTCCGTCACCGCCGACGGGATCTTGCGCGCGCCGCCCGGCGTGTCCTCGAACAACCCCATCCGGTATTTGACGGTGAGCACCCGGCGCACGGCCGCATCGATCTCGTCCATGGAGACCCGCCCTGCGGCGACCTCCGTGCCGAGATGGCGGCGATAGGCCTCTCCCGCCATGTCGAGGTCGATGCCGGCATGAAGCGCCTTGCGGGAGGCTTGCCCGAGATCTGCAGCAACGCCGTGGTTCATGAGCTCGGGGACCGCGAAGAAGTCCGACATGACGATGCCGCCGAAACCGAGTCGCTCCCTGAGGACGTCGGTGAGGAGCCAGCGGTTGGCGGTGACGGGCACGCCGTTGACGGTGTTGAAGGAGGCCATCACCGTCTCCGTTCCGGCACCGATGGCGGCTTCGAACGGAGGGATGTAGCGGTCGAAGAGCTCGGCGATCGAGATCTGCGCCCCGTTGTAGTCGCGTCCGCCTTCCGGCGCGCCATAGCCCACGAAATGCTTCGCCGCTGTTGCGAGGCCGCCCTTGCGATAGCCCCTGACCCGCGCCGCGGCGAACGCGGACGCGAGGAACGGATCCTCTCCCGCGCCCTCGATCACGCGCCCCCATCTCGGATCGCGCGAGACATCAATCATCGGCGCAAACGTGAGATTGATGCCGTCCTGCGCCGTCTCGCGCGCCACCATCTCCGCCGCGAGCTCAGCCAGATCGGGCCGCCACGTCGCCGCCCACGCGATCGGCACCGGGAAGGTGACGCGGAAGGCGTGGACGGCATCGATGGCGAAGAGGAGGGGGATCTTGAGGCGGGACCCTCGGGCGGCAGCCTCGAACGACCGGAGATGGCCGGGGTTGACCACGTTCAGCATGTTGCCGATGCGCCCTTGCTTGACCGCCTCGAGCTGGGACTCGTAGGGAAAGGCGAGGGATGGAAAGTTGAGCTGCCCGATCTTCTCCGCGAGCGTCATGCGGGCGATCAGCGCCGAGACCTTGGCCTCGATGTCCGCCTCCACGGCACGCGCCGGCGGAGGGGTGGGGGAGGGGGTCGAATGAGCCGGGAAGGATGCGAAAGAGGGGAGCAGGAACAGAAAGATACGCAGTAACCGCATCGACGAGGGCCCTCGCTGATCTCGACCAGGGCATGGTATAGGGAGAGGAGCCCCGCGCGTCCATTTCGCATCTTGTGAACGCGCTGATGTGCTACAAGATATTCCCTGCCGCGACCTCTCCAAAAAGAGCCGGTCAAGATTGAGGAGACCGAGATGCCGCTGACCGGCGTGCAAAAGAAGACGTTCGACACCGATCTTTCAGCCCGTACCATGCTGCCGATCGATCTCGACGGCCGCGAGGTCGTGCTCGAGGCGCGCGCCTACCAGGGCAAGGACGAGCACACCCAGGCCATGGCCCTGATCAACCACGGCGAAGGCGCGGAGGCGGCCGAGATTCCGCTCGTGCGCGTGCATTCGGGATGCGTCACGGGCGACATCTTTCATTCGCTCCGCTGCGACTGCCGCGCGCAGCTCGAAGCCGCGCTGAGGCGGATTGCGGCGACGCCCAACGGCGTTCTCATCTATCTGCCGTTCCACGAGGGCAGGGGCATCGGCCTCTTCAAGAAGATCAAGGCTTATGCGCTGCAGGACCAGGGGCTCGATACGGTCGACGCCAACATCGGCATCGGCGAGCCGATCGACGCGCGCGAGTACGAGCTGGCGGCCGGAATCCTGCACGATCTCGGCTTCACGCGGATCCGGCTCATGACCAACAATCCGGCCAAGATCGAGGCGCTGGAGGAAGCCGGCGTCGAGATCGTGGACCGCGTTCCCGTGGTCGTGCAACCTGGCACCCACAACGAGCGCTATCTCGACACCAAGCGCCGCCGCATGTCGCACAAACTCTAGGATTTCTCACCGTCCGGTCTCGCTTCGGAGGGTGCGCCCTCCGTCACGCGGGAGATGAAATCACCACGCGAGCCCTGCCATGGCGCCGAGCGCAGGCGGCGTGCCGGGCACGAATAGGGCCGCGAGCTTGTCGGGGGCGATGGCGCCGTCCGTCATCGTCTCGTGGCGGTGGATGCCGCCGGCAACGAAGAGGGCGTCGATCCCGGCCCGCTCGGCGCCCGTAAGGTCGGTGCGGACGGCGTCTCCGATGACGAGGATCCTGCTCAGCTCGACCGGCGCCTTGCGCAGGCGTTCGGCCGCAGCCTTCGCCGTGCTGTAGGCCGAGGCATGCGGCTTGCCAGCCCAGAAGACCGTCCCGCCCATGTGCGCGTAAGCATCGGCCAGCGCGCCGGCGCAGAGAAAGAGGCGTCCGCCGACATCGACGACGAGATCCGGATTGGCGCAGACGAACGGCAGGCCGCGCGCCTGTGCCTGCGTCAGCACGTCGCGATAGGTCTCGACCGTCTCGTTGACATCGTCCGTGAGCCCCGTGCACAGGATCGCCTCGGCGCGCTCCAGCGGCGCTTCCGCCGCGGCCGACCGTTCGAAGAACGCCGCGTCGCGCACCCGAGGGCCGATGAAATAGCCCGTGCGATAGCCCTTCTCCGCGATGTGGGCGAGCGCGATCTCGCCCGAGGAGACGATGGCGTCGTAAGCCTCCTCCGGGACGTGCCGCGCCTCGAGCATCGCCTCGACGCGGTGCACGGGCACCGGCGCGTTGGTGAGGAGCACCACCGTGCCGCCGCGCTCCCGGAATCGGAGGAGGGCATCGACCGCGTGTGGGTAGGCGCGGACGCCGTCGTGCACGACGCCCCACACGTCGCAGAACAGCACCTCGTAACGCGTGAGAATCGGCTCTGCGCTGGTAATGATCGGCGGCATGCGCATTTCTGAAGGCATCGGGTGATCCAGGAGATGAAAGGAGCAGCGGCGGTTTAAGCCCGTTCTCGGCCGGCCGTCATCTGTTTTCGTTCCATTGGAGCCGGCCCGGCACCGTGTGCGCTGGAATGCTTGAGCCCTCACGTGAAGCCCGATATGCGGAGTACCGTGCCGTCGATCACGGCAAGCCATGAGGAGAGAAAACACGATGGACATCTGGTTTCGCGCCGGTGAGGCAACCGTTCTGGCGAAGGAAGGGCAGGTCACGGACGCTATGCCCGAGGTTGTCATCGGCTCGGTGAAAGGGCCGGTCGGTACGGCATTCGCGTCGATGATGGGTCAGGCCGTCGGCCACACGCGCTTCTTCGTGATCCGCGACCTCAACCAGATGGTTCGGCCGGCCACGATGATGACCTCGAAGGTCACCATTCCGAATGCCGCCTATGTCGATCTCTTCGGCGGCGTCGTGCAGGCCGCGCTGGGCGATGCGATCGTCGATTGTCTGAAGGAAGGCATCCTGCCGCCCGAGATCGCAGACGAGGTCTGCATGATCATCACGGTCTGGCTCGACCCGCGCTGCCCGGACGATCCGAACCTCGACAAGAAGGATCTCTACCGCACCAACTACGAGGCGACGAAGATCGCGATCGGCCGCGCCATGAAGGGCGAGCCGACGGTCAAGGAGCTGATCGCCAACCGCGACAAGATCCAGCACTACGCTCTTGAAGGCGTTCTCGACTGACCTCGAAGCGAGGTCGTCTCGACCGTGACGCTTCGGACCCTATCGGGCGTCACGTCTCATCAAAGCTGGAGCGCGGTGAATCGGAACACCGCACTCCAGATCCGTCCGCACGCTTCTCCGCGCGGCGAGGCGCATATGGGATCAGACAGCGCTTGTTCTAAAAGACTGGTGCCGGCAGAGAGATTTGAACTCCCGACCAACGGTTTACAAAACCGCTGCTCTACCACTGAGCTATGCCGGCCTGGCGCGGGCGCGGGACACGCGCGTTGGCCCCTTGTACAGAACTTGTCGGGCGCGAAAAAGCCCCTTCCGCCTCACCGTTCGAGCGCACGTTCCCAGGCCAGCGCGTGGGCGACGATGAGGTCGAGGTTCGCAAGTTTCGGCTGCCAGCCGAGCCGACCGCGGATCTTCGCTGAGTCGGCGACGATGGCCTCCGCGTCTCCCGGCCGGCGCGGCGCGAGGTTGACCGGGAACGGCGCGCCCGCCGCCCGCTTCACGGCCTCGATCACCTCGATCACCGAATAGCCCGACGAGTATCCGCAATTGAAGACGTCGGATGCGCCGCCGCCCTCGAGATAGGCGAGCGCCGCCATGTGCGCGGCAACCAGGTCCGTGACGTGAATGTAGTCGCGCACGCAGGTGCCGTCCGCCGTCGCGTAGTCGGTGCCGAACACGTCCATGGCCGGCCGCTTGCCGAGCGCCGTCTCGCACGCGACTTTGATGAGGTGCGTCGCGCGCGGTGTGGATTGCCCCGCCCGCCCCGCAGGATCCGCGCCGGCAACGTTGAAGTAGCGCAGCGCCACGAAGCGGAAATCGTGTGCGAAGGCCGTGTCGGCCAGCATCAGCTCGGTCATGAGCTTGGATGTGCCGTACGGAGAGACCGGCTTGAGGTCCGCGTCCTCCTTGACGGGGATCGCCTTCGGATTGCCGTAGACGGCTGCCGTCGAGGAGAAGATGAAGGGCTTGACGCCGCCCTTCACCGCCGCCTCGATGAGCGCGCGCGAGTTCACGGTGTTGTTGAGATAGTAGCCGAGCGGATCGGCGACCGAATCCGGCACCACGATCGAGCCGGCGAAATGGATGATGGCCCGCACGTTGTGCCGGGCGATGACGCGCCGCACGAGATCCTGATCGCCGCAATTGCCTTCGACGAGCACGGCGGGAGCCGGCACGGCCGAGCGGAAACCCGTCGACAGGTTGTCGACGACCACCACGCTATCGCCGGCGTCGAGCAACGCCAGCACCATGTGGCTGCCGATGTATCCGGCGCCGCCTGTGACGAGTACGGTCATGAGGGCCACTTAGCACGGAACTGGTTCATAAAGAGTGCCGCCCTGCGCGGCGTGCAGGACGGTAAACAAAGGGTTGACGCCGTGAGGGTCGGGCGAAGTTAAAGCAATGTTATGCCTTTTGGCATAATGTGATGGAGAATTTTGCTCAGATCGACAGCGAGGAGCTCTGTCATGCGTTTACGGGTCATTGCCCTGTTCGTGGCTGCCGTTGGATTGGCCGCGATTCCGGCTGCCGCCGAGGCAGGCCATCGTCGCCATGTTCAGCATCACCACCCGCATCATTCCGGCTACAATCACCGTGGCTGGGCGGAGGCGCACACTCCCTTCTATCATCGCCATTATCGCTCGGACTGGCGCTACGACCCCCACGCCTACGATGCGACCAAGCCCCGCTACTATCCGTACTACAACTCGGGCCACTGGCGCCCCACGCATGAGCTGCGGTATCGTCGCGATCGCTTCCGCCCCTATGCGGCGTTGCCGCCCTATTATCAGGCGTGGGGTTATCCGACGCGCGAAGGCCGCAGGGTCCGTCGTCGTTAGGTCGCGCGGCTCGCGCGCAGTCAATGCACGACGCCGGAATGCCGCTGTGAAAGCGGCTTTTTGGCGCTTTTCCGGCACGAAGGCTCCGCGTTCATGCCCAATTCATTGCTCATATGTTTTCTGCTCGCATGAACTTTTTTCCGCTGTTTTGCGTTGTCGGCGGAGACGGGAACGGCTTGGGGAGAGACCCATGATGAAGAAGATTATGAGCGCGCTGATGGCGGTGATGCTTGTCGCCGGCGTCACGGTGTCGACGATGCAGCCTGCCGAGGCCGGCCACGGTGGAAGGGTCGCGGCCGGTGTGGCCGCTGGCATCATCGGGTTGGGCCTGCTCGGCGCCTATGCCCACGAGCGCGATCGCGACTATTACTATGCGCGCGAACGCTGCCATCCCGGCCCCGAGGAGTGCGGCTGGAAGAACCGCCGCTGCTACACCAACAGCTGGGGCGATACGGTCTGCCGCGGCGGCCGCTGGACCTGCTGGCGCCCGACGTATTGCGATTGATCCTGATCGTAAGCTTGAGCGGAGTGAGATTGAGAGGCGGTGCCGGGTGCGCCGCCTTTCTCATATGCTCCGTCGACGTTGAAGAGCCGCCCAATGCAGTGCGACGGCTGCGGCATTCGACACGTTGAGGCTGGCGAGCGGTCCTGCCGTCGTGATCGACACCAGCCGGTCGCAGGTCTCTCGCGTAAGCTCGCGCAGGCCCTTTCCCTCCGCGCCGAGCACGAGTGCCGAGAGCCCACTGAACGTCTCGTCCTCGAGTGGTGCCGACGCGGTTCCCTCGAGCCCGATCAGCCGGAAGCCGAGCGTCTTGAGGTCGAGCATCGTGCGCGCGAGGTTCTGTACTGGCAGCACGGGAATGAGATCGAGCGCACCGGACGCCGCCTTCGCCAGCACACCGTTGAGCGGCGGACTGTGCCGGCGCGTGACGATGAGCCCCGCGGCTCCGAAGGCGGCAGCGGACCGGAGCACGGCCCCGGCGTTGTGAGGATCCGTGACGTGGTCGAGGAGCACGAGCGGGCCCGACCGCTCGGCAGCTCTGACGAGTTCGTCGAGACTTGGCTCCGGCAGCGGCTCCGCTTCGAGAAGCAGCCCCTGGTGCACCGTGTCCGCGCCGAGCAGGTGATCGAGGTCGCCCGGTGTAGCGCGGTCGACCGCGACGCCCTTTGCTGCGATGACCTCGGCCAGCCGCCGCTCGGCGTTCTCCGTTGCGAGCAGCCGCACCGCCCGGCGACGCGGGTTCCCGAGGGCCGCCTCGACCGCATGGCTGCCGAACAGCCGCACCAGCCCGTCGCCGGCTGGCGTCGCGCCGTGCCCGCCGGCTTTGGGCATGCCGGCGCGGGAGGCCCGCGCGGGGCCCTTGTTCCCGCGGAAATAGGGCTTTCGAGCCCCCTTTTTTCCGGCAGTGCCGCCTGCCATCGTCCCCTTCGCCTCCCCGCGCCGCAAGCCCTCGTTCGGACCCGAAGCCATACGGGTTTTAGCGCGCTTTTCCAATTGACATCGGAAGGGCGGATTACCATAAGGACGGGCGTTGCCCTGCCGCTCGGCGAGCGCAGGGCGATTTTGTTTGAGCACTGGGATGGCGATGAACGGCGCGCGACGGCGCGGCGCCAGCCCGGCGCACGAGGATTGGTCACGGAGGGGTGCCCGAGTGGCTAAAGGGGACGGACTGTAAATCCGTTGGCTTCGCCTACGCTGGTTCGAATCCAGCCCCCTCCACCAGTCCTCCAATTTCAGGTCATGCCAACCTGTCTCTTCCCGTAAGCTAAGCATCTAGATTCATTGACACTATTTGTCTTACCCGCGCACGCTTGGTCACGGCTAAGCTTGAGATGCTCGGGATTGATCGAGCCGCACTTGGTCCTGCGAGTCCCTTGCCTCGTTTCGCGCATTGCGCCGTAGCGCTTGCGGGGGTTGTCCAAAGGCACGCAGAAAGGCGCGGCGCATCTGGTCTCGATCGCTGAACCCGGTCTGGCGCGCCACGACCTCGATCGGATGCCTGCTTTGCTCCATGAGGGTTCGTGCCGCCTCCACACGAAGGTTCTCGATCGCCTTCGCCGGTGATTGTCCGGTTTCCGCTCGAAACGCGCGGCTGAACTGCCTCGGACTCAGATGCGCCGCCTCGGCAAGCTCGGGCACGGTCAGCGGCGTGTGGAGATTCTCGCGCGCAAAGGCGAGGGCCGTCTGAATCCGATCGGACTTCGGCGCCAGTTCGAGGAGCGTCGAGAACTGAGATTGTCCGCCGCCTCGCCGATGATAGAGAACCAGCTTTCGAGCGACCGATTTTGTGACCTCGGCTCCGAGATCATCTTCAACAAGTGCGAGGGCGAGATCGATGCCGGCGCTCATGCCGGCCGAAGTCCAGATAGGGCCATCGTTGATGAAGATCCGATCTTCATCGATCCTCGCGGTTGGAAACCGCTTCTGCAGCTCGCGCGCATAAAGCCAGTGCGTGGTCGCGCGGCGCCCGTCGAGAAGGCCCGCTTCCGCTAGTACAAACGCTCCCGTGCAGATCGCCGTTACACGCCGATGCGCGCGCGCCGCCGCGCGAACAAACTTGGTCATGGCAGGACGAGGCGGCTCCCGCGAGGTTGCGCCGCCGCCGATGATGAGCGTGTTGCCGGGCTTGTTGCTGAACCGTTCGGTCTCGAGCTGCAGACTCAGCGAAGTGCTGACCGCGCCACCGGTCTCCGAAACAAAGCGAAAGGAATAGGCCCCGCTTCTCGAACATGTTGGCTGTTTCGAAGACCGACAGCGCGGCCAGCGCGATGGCTGAGCACCCGGGATAGACGACGAACGTGATACGGCGCATGGCTCAGGGACCTAATGTCCTAAATTTACGCATATATGACATTTAGGTCGCGCGCTCGCAAGCGTATGTCTCTTGCAGCAACACGATAGAAGGAGACATCCAATGAGCAGCCCGGCTTCCAAAGGCGTTGCGGTCGTGACAGGCGCGTCGTCCGGCATCGGTGCGGTCTACGCCGACCGACTCGCAAAGCGCGGCTACGATCTGATCCTCGTGGCGCGAAATGAAGAGCGTCTGAAAGCGGTGGCCAGCCGCGTCGAGAGCAAAACGGGCCGCAAGGTTACAGTTGTTCCGGCGGACCTGAGCGATAGCGCGAGCCTCGCCAAGGTTGAGGCTCTGCTGAGGGACGACAAATCCATCACCCTCCTCGTCAACAATGCCGGCGTGGGCTCGGTCGCCCTCGATCCTGCAGGCTGACGTGAACACCGTCACCGACATGATCGCGCTGAACATCACGGCGTTGACACGGCTCACCTACGCGGTCGCGCCGACGTTCGCCGCCCGCGGCAGCGGCACGATCATCAATATCGCTTCGGTTGTCGGCATTGCAGCCGAGATGCTGAATGGCGTGTATAGCGCGTCGAAGTCCTACGTCATCAGCTTCGGCCATTCGCTTCAGAAGGACCTCGCGGACAAAGGCGTGCGCGTGCAGACCGTTCTGCCCGGTGCCACGGCCACGGAATTCTGGGATGTGGCCGGCTACGCAGCGCAGAAGACCGCCGCCATCACGATGTCGGCCGAAGATTGCGTCGACGACGCGGCCCTTGCCGGGCTTGATGGCGGAGAACTCGTCACAATCCCCAGCCTGCACGATGGGGATGCATGGACGAAGTGGGAAGCGGATCGCCGTGAGCTGTCGAAGAAGTTCGGCAACGCAAAGCCGGCCGCGAGATACGGGTGAAGTGCTTTCGCACTGTCCGGGATGTTTCGCAGCCGCCCGCCAACCAACGGATCGATTAATCCCTTCGCCGGAGATGTTAGGTGTCGGGCACCGGCAACGGGGCCCCAACCTAGATGCGGCCCGCGCGATGCCCCTCAAGATATCCCAGGAATGTACCTTTGCCCTGATCGTATCGCCGTCGCGATACGATCAGGGCACCGTCTGCCTGGTTCACGCCGTCGAAGGTCTGCGCCGCAACTCCTGGCTACGGTTGCTCCAGCGTACAAATAGCGCGCGCGCCGACGCGCCCTCCTGCAATCGTAAGGTGTGCTGCGAGGCCGCGTACACGATCGCGGTCTGGCGATGGATGACACCGCGAGTGTTCAGATCCGCGTGTCTCATCCTGCGGACCGCTTGCGCGCCGTCGCCCTGCTGGTGCTTGCCGTTTCTCTCTTCGCGCTGCTCGATACCACGGCGAAGTATCTGATCACGCGTAAAGACCTTTCCGTCTTGCAGGTCGTATGGGCTCGCTACGTCTTCTGACGCGCTATCTGGTGGCTCACGATCCGTCCGCCGTCACGCTGGTTTACTCTTTTGCTGGCCGGCACGGTCTTGTGCGCACCGCTCACGTTCGTGCAGTGGATACCACCCGAGGGTGTGCTGACATGGTTGTTGCTCGCCCTTCTCGGGCTCTTCGGCGGCATAGGCCACTACATCTTCATTTCTCGCCCACAGGCTGGCGGACGTGTCCTCAATCTCGCCTTTTCTCTACAGGCAACTGCTCGTAATGGTTGCGCTCGGATATTTTGTATTTGGTGACGTTCCGGATCGCTGGACCCTCTTAGGCTCCGGCATCGTAGTCATTTCGAGCATATATTTTATCTTGACCGACAGGCCTGTAAGTCGCCGGACGTCGTGCTCATAATTTGATCATTGTTCGGTTCGCGATGTTGCGCGGATGCGACGATACGACCCGAAACAAGTTGACATGCCACCCGCGTCACGTCATACTTTCCTACGATAACGTCGAGGTTATCGGACGAGCAAAGGCGCTCTCGTGCAGGAGACTCTGCATAGAGCGCCTTTTTGCGTTTCTAAATTAACGCGCCTGGTATCTGCTGCGGCTGATGGAGGATGGGCTTGTTCGATAGGCCGATAAAAATCGGTGTTCTGTTTTCGAGAACTGGCCTGACGTCCGTCATGGAAAGTAGCATGGCAGATGCCACGCTATTCGCGATCGACGAGGTTAACGCCGCGGGAGGAATAAACGGGCGTGAGCTTGTTCCCATTCACCTCGATCCGGCTGGAGATCTAACGGCTTACTATTATCTCGCCAAGCAGCTTCTCGTCGAGCACGGCGCCAGGATCATTTTCGGCTGTTACATGTCGAGTTCCCGCAAGGCGGCGTTGCGTGCGGTTGATCGCCAGAATGCGCTGCTTTGTTACCCTGCACAATATGAAGGCTTCGAATATTCGCGCAACGCTATCTATTTCGGAGCAGTGCCGAACCAGAACAGCTTCCAATTGGGCGAATACCTTCTGCGATATATTGGAAAGCGGTTCTACATGGTCGGTTCGGATTATATCTGGCCGCGCGAATCGGATCGCATCATGACCGAGATGGTGCTGCAGGATGGCGGTGAGATCGCCGGGCGCGCATATCTCAAGCTCGACGCCCCCCGCAAAGCCATTTCAGGTCTCATAAATGACATCAAATCCCGTCAGCCGGACGTTATTTTCTGCAATTTCGTCGGTCAAAGCATCGTTCGCTTTTATCAGGCCTTTGCCGAGGCCGGACTGTCGTCGAAAGTGATGCCGATCGCCAGTTTGACCACCAGCGAAACCGATATTCAGGCAATGGGCTGCGACGTCGGAGCCGGTCATATAACGTCGGCGACCTACTTCCAATCTCATGAAAGCGTTCAGAACGCTGCCTGCCTTGAAAGATACAGACGCAAGGTCGGCGGACCGGTGGTGACAAATATGTGCTGGGAAGCGGCATACGTTCAGGTGCTGATGATCGCAGAGGCGCTCCGTGCGGTTAATTCCGACAACGTCGACGACCTTCGCGCCGCCGTTCTCGGAACAGAATTCAATGCGCCGCAGGGGCGGGTGAGACTCGATCCCTCGAGTGCACATGCCCACGTTTGGCCCAAGATAGGACGCGCCCGCGATGACGGCCAGTTCGATATCGTGGCGACATACGGGCGAATAGCCCCGGATCCCTATCTCGCCAGTTTCTATCGAGCGCCACAGGATGATCGATCGGTCGCAGCCTATATCTAGCATTTCCGATCATGGGGTTTCGCCGACGTCGCTCAACGAAGGCCGATCCTGACGCACGCATCCGTCGTCCACACGGCGAGGACCGACACAATGATAGTTCCTCCGTCCCACTTGCGGCCCGACGACCAAATGGATCCTGTCGTCGTCAAGGATCTTCGGAAGCTGCGCGTGCTCCTGCTTCAGCCTGAAAGTTGCGAGGGCGAGGAGCTTTGGCAGCATCTCAATCGCATCGGGTGCCTTGTCCGCAGAAACTGGCCGCCGCCGGAGCAAATTCCACAGGATATCGACGTCGTTTTCGTTGCCGCGCGCCCGCTCGTCGAAGACAACATCGCTTTGAACTGGAACGCAGACGACCCGCATGCCGTCCTCATCGCCATTGTGGATTACGAAAACCCCATCGTCGTCGAAAAAATGCTGCGTTTTCGCGCGCAGGCAGCAATCAGTCTCCCCCTGCAACCCCTCGGTATTCTTTCAAGCGTAATGCTCAGTGTCAACAATCATCGCCGTGAAGCGCGACTCCGTCTCCGTATCAATCGCCTGACCGCAAAACTCCGGGCGCAACGCAACATAGATAAGGCAAAATCGATCCTAATGGCGGCCAATAAGGTGTCTGAAGAAGTCGCCTATAGCACGCTCCGCGAGCAGGCGATGAACAATCGCACCACTATTGAAGAAATTGCCGAATCGGTTATCAGAGCCAACAATATGCTCAATCTTCTGCCCAGCAATTAAGTCGAATTTCTTTCTGTCAACTTCCTGGAAAAGCATAAAAATAGCGCTTGGGGATCGGGTGCGTCCACCGCATCGTTCGCGCTATTTCGGCGCTGGAGAAAAGGATTGCGCGAGGGGACCTAAGGCGCAGTCGAATGCGATGGGGTCATAGTCTGCTGGCGCGTCGAGGACGTGCCCAATTCTTTTGATTCTACAGAGTTTGAAGGTGACGCCATTTGGAGATTTCAGATCAGTCGTGGCTCGGGCGCACGAGGTATTGCTTGCAATAAAAATCACAACTATAAATTGCGGTACTATAGTGCGCTGCATAACAATTCCGCATTGCAATATTGCATTGCAGCTTCGATAGAAAAAAACACCGGCATCATAGCAAAATATTATTGACTCGTTTTTTTCTGTATGACATACGAGTATTTCATCGCAAGGGTGCGATGAATATATATATGGGCAAAGAGGCTCTGTAGGGAAACCTGCAGGGCTTTTTGTGTTTTGTACCATCGAGATACGGCCGAAGTCGTCCGTTTAGGAAATCCGCACATCAAGAAATTTGGAATCGTACCAGTCAGCCTAAGCGGCTGTTGATTGAAGTTCCAAATTTTTCGACGGCATGCAGAACGCAGCCTTTCTGCGAACGGTGTGCTGCGCCAAATCAAACATTGAAATAGGGAGAAAACCTCAATGGATAGATCGCGCGTCCGGCTGGCAAGGAAACGGTTCTTTGGACGAACATCATTGTCCCGATAAATACCCGGTAACCGTTACAAATCACTCATTAGAAACCGGCGCGTCGATCGCGCCGGTTTTCGCCGTTTGGTGGGCGTGACCGAAGCCGCGAGCTTGATAAGCGAGTTTTACGCGCAAAGGTTCATCTTCAAATCATAACCTTACGCCGTTGAAAATTCAGGAACAACGCCTTCGGCGCCAGAGTGGCGTAGGGCGGGAAGCCTCATGGCGATTTCGCCATGAGGCGTCTCGCGATCGTGTGTTGTGCATATTCTTGAGAGGAGCGTGAACAACAACGCTCAAGCCGCATTCTGGTTCACGGGGGGCCGCGTCGACACAGGATGAAAGAGGTTCGCAGTGCCGCTTGAGATTGGAGACATCGCGCTCAGGCTGGTTGCCGCGGCCTTGGTCGGTGCCGCACTTGGGATCGACCGCGACTACGAGGGAAAGCCCATCGGGGCTCGCACACTGGCTCTCGTCTCGCTCGGTGCTGCAGCTCTTGCCGTCGCGACGATCAATGTTCCGGGATTGTTTGACAACAAGGATGCGCTGAGCCGCGTTGTTCAGGGTCTTATTCAAGGTGTGATGGCCGGCATCGGTTTCATTGGTGCGGGCGTCATCATTCGCAAGCCCGAGCACGACATCGTCAGGGGGCTTACGACGGCCGCGACGGTCTGGGTCGCGGCAGCGCTCGGGATAGCATGCGGCCTTGGTCAATGGCTGGTGGTCGGTTTCGCGACGCTCATAGGTTTGATCGTGCTCATTGTCCTCAAGCACATATTCGCGATGCGAAACATGGATGTTGATTGAGCAGCCGGATTTCTCGGCGCCGATCCGCCTCTACATGAGCGCGGCATTGACCCAAAGATGGGTCAGGATGCTTGCCACGTAGCCGAGCCCGATGGCCCACGCCCATCGAAGATGGTTGAGGAACGTGTAGTGGTTGCGCACCAGCCCCATCAGCACCACGCCCGCAGCCGAGCCGATGGACACCAGGCTGCCGCCGACGCCCGTGCTCAGCGTGACGAGCATCCACTGGCCGCTCGACATTTCTGGGTTCATGGTCAGAACAGCAAACATCAGCGGGATGTTGTCGAACGCAGCGCCGAGCACGCCGACTGCGATGTTGGCCACGGTGGGCCCGATGTCGACATAGAGAAAGTGCGACAGCTGCGCCAGATAGCCGACCACGTCGAGCCCGGCGACGGCGAAGATGATGCCGAAAAAGAACAGCAGCGTGTCCCATTCCACGCGCCGCATCTCCCGGAAGGAATCGAACGCAATGCTGTCGTCGGCGCGTCGGCGCCCGATATGCTGCAGGAGGTAAGCATACATTTGCAGGTATCCGAGACCCAGCATCATCCCGAGCGCGGGCGGCAGATTGAAGACGCTCTTGAACAGGACGGCGGTCGCCAGGGTGGCGACGAACAGCCAGATCACGACGGCTCCGCCGGTCTTCAGGCTCTTGACCTCGCCTCCCGAGTCCGGGGTTCCTTTCGGAACGCTGAAATGCATGAAGCAGGCCGGTACGAGGAAGTTCACCAGAGACGGTAGGAAGAGGTGGAAGAACTCGAAGAAGCTCAACCGGCCCTTCTGCCATACCATCAGCGACGTGATATCTCCGAACGGCGAGAAAACACCGCCTGCGTTGGCCGCGATCACGATGATGATGCAGCCAAGCACGATGAACTGATAATTGCCGACGCCAACGGCCACCACCACGGCGCCCATCACGAGCGCGGTGGTCAGATTGTCGATGATCGGGCCGAAAACGAACGCCAGCCCGCCGACCAGCCAGAAAAGCTGCCGATACGATAGCCCCAAGCTGACGAGCTTTGTTCGGAGCGCGTCGAAGACGCGCCGCTCCTGCATCGTGTTCACGTACGTGATGGCCACGACCAGGAACAGCATCAGCTCGCCGTAGTCCTGGATCACATGCTTTGCGGCGGCCTCGAGCGCCGCGCTCTCGCCATTCATGGCATAGGCAATGCCGAGCAGCGCCCAGATGAGGCCCGCGGCCAGCATGACCGGCTTCGATTTGCGCAGTTGAATGGCCTTCTCGACAACCACGAACCCGTAGGCGACGAAGAAGATCAGGAGCGTCAGGTAGCCGATAGGGTGCCGCGTCAAGTCGATGCGCTGGGCGGCGTCCAGCGCGTGAGCCGGGGTGGCGAGCAAGGTGAGAAAAGCGAAAGCGGCCAGGGACCACGCTGTTCCGGTCGCGCGCTTCATTCCATCCCCCCAGTACTATAAATACGACGTACGCCGCAAAGCGGCGGAGCGCGCTTCGGGCGGTGGCATGGATCGATTGTCGGGAGCGTCCCCCGGGAAAAACGGCTATGCAACAATACGTACCGTGAGTGAGCATAGGCGGGATCAGCGCGGCCGATCAAGGTGCAACTGCACGCGCGCGTCAGAGCCGCTCCATCCGAAGTCTCGTCATGCGGTCATCCGCGAGCGGATTTTGAGCGGCGCGGGGATGTCGGGCCTTTGGCAAGAACGTCCGCGAGCTTCGATATCCCGATCGCGATCTCCCGTTCCTTGAGGGAGGAAAAACCGAGGACGAGAAACCGATCGCTCTCGGCCGATGCATCGAAATTCACGGCCGCCCCCGACGCCAGCGTATAGACCCCGATGCCGGCTTCGATCGCCAAGCTCTCGACCTTGCTCGCCGGTGGCAGGTGGCGCGGCAGTCGCCAGGCGAGATGCATCCCAGCTTCGTCGCCGATCGTCTCTCCGCCTGGGAAATGCTCCGAAAGCGAGGATAGAAGCGCATTCCGCCGTGAAAAATAGAGCTTGCGGATACGGCGGACGTGATGCTCGTAGCCTCCGCTTTGCATGAAGTCGGCAAGCGTCGCTTGTTCGAGCCACGGCTGGCCGTTGTTCATCAGCGTCTTCATGTGCCGCGCTCTCTCGACCAGCTCCGGAGGAAGGATGACGTAGCCGAGGCGTAGACCCGCGCCGAGACATTTGGAGAAGGTGCCAAGGTAGATCACGCGCCCCGTGCGGTCCAATCCCTTGAGGGCGGCGATTGGCGCGCCATGAAAGCGGAAGTCGCTGTCGTAATCGTCTTCGAGAATGTAGGAGTTGGTCTCCGCCGCCCACGCGAGCAGCCCGAGCCGCCGCTCCAGTGAAAGGGTGACGCCCAGCGGGTATTGATGCGAGGGCGTGACGTA